>Ga0210389_10002463_pt1 | contig 14573 bp, 13 predicted proteins | sample IncBWH28OmetaG_FD_160127 | JGI IMG/M metagenome (GOLD analysis project Ga0210389, IMG submission 160127) | Forest soil microbial communities from Barre Woods Harvard Forest LTER site, Petersham, Massachusetts, United States - Inc-BW-H-28-O ...
CGGGTAGGGCCAGGCGTCCAGGTCGAGCAGCGTGTGCTTGCGGACCGACGCGGGGACGCCGGGCCTGTTGGGCGTGACCTGGCCGATCCGGCCGTCAGGAAGGTAGGTCACGTCGTAGAACTTCGGCACGTAGACGCCGCCGGTCGCGGCGAGCGAGAGCAGCAGGCCGTCCCGTCCGCCGGGACGGCCGCCCTGCTTCCACTCGCGGATCAGGCGGGTGACGGCGAGCACGGCCTCCTCGCCGTCGCCGATGACCACCGCGTCGACGAAGTCGGCGATCGGCTCGGGGTTGAACGCCGCGTGGCCGCCCGCGAGCACGACCGGGTGCGTGATCGTCCGGTCCGCGGCCGACAGCGGGATGCCCGCCAGGTCAAGGGCGGTCAGCAGGTTGGTGTAGCCGAGCTCGGTGGAGAAGGACACGCCGAGGACGTCGAAGGCCGACACCGGACGGTGCGCATCCACGGTGAACTGCGGTATGCCGTGGGCCCGCATGAGCTTCTCAAGGTCGGGCCAGACGCTGTAGGTGCGCTCGGCGAGCACGCCAGGCTGCTCGTTCAGCACCTCGTAGAGGATCGCGATGCCCTGGTTGGGCTGGCCCACCTCGTACGCGTCCGGGTAGAACAGCGACCAGCGGACGTCGGCCTCATCCCAGTCCTTGACGGTGGAATTCACCTCACCCCCGACGTACTGCACCGGCTTGCGGACCAGTGGCAGTAGCGGCTCTAGCTGAGGGAAGACCGACTCGACAGGCATAACGACCAGAGTACCCATGGTTACGAACCACCAGTCGCCACGCGCCGCGCGGCGCGCTCGCCTCCGGCCGCCCTTCGGCTTACGGGGCGGCTCGTCCTCCCGCGGTGACTCAGCGCTGGCGCGGCGGGGCTTCTAGCATGATCACGGCGCTCCATGAGCGGCGCGGGATCGACGGAGGCGGGTCGGCTTGAGCCTGTATTGCACCGATAACTACCGGACCGATGAGCAGCTGGAAGAGATGCGGCGGCTTGAGGCGGCGGGGATCTGCCTGTTCTGCCCGGCGACGCTGCGTCAGCACCCGCGCCAGCAGGTGATCTTCGAGACCAGGCACTGGGCGGTGACGCCTAACGAGTTCCCGTACCCGGGCACGCGGCTGCACCTGCTCGTCGTCCCGCATCGGCACGTGAACGACATGGTGGACCTGGACGACGACGCGCTCGCCGACTTCTGGACCGCGCTGCGCGAGATCCGCGCGCGATTCGACCTGGATCACTACGGCCTCGGCGTCCGCAACGGCAACTGCAGCTTCACCGGCGCCACCATCGCCCACGTCCACGCGCACGTCCTCGTCGGCGACCCGGCCCGCGACCCGGAGGTCCCGGTCCGGATGCGCTTCGGCTCCCGCCCCCGTTAGCCCGATTGATCCTGATCCTCAGACCCAGACTCATCCCGAACGGAAGCGTGTTTCACGCCCCCGGCCCGTTCCTCTCCCCCGCAGGAGGCGCGTCCACCCAGAACAGGCCGACGTCCGCCGCGCGCAGGATGTGGTCGCCCTCGAGGACCGAGTAGGGGCCGGTGAAGTAGCACCGGCGGAAGCCCGATTCCGCGATGAGGCGGGCGCAGGCCGGGCAGGGGAACGTCGTGACGTACAAGTCCGCGCCGTCGAGGGCCCTCCCCGCCCGCGCGGCCTGCGCGATCACGGATGCCTCGGCGTGGATGGCGGTGGACAGCTCCGCGCGGACGCCCCGGCTGAAGCCGTCCCTCGGGTCCCCGTCAATGTAGGGCGCGTACTCGGTCGGGCGATGATGGTTCCACGCCGCGCCGAGTATCTCCTCGCCGCGCCAGGCGATGGCGCCGACCTGCCGCCACCAGTCCGAACTGTGGCCGGCCAGCTCCCCGGCGCGGGCGACAATCTCGGCCGGCAGCTCGGCGACCGCGAGCGTGCCGTCGAAGTCCGCGGGCCGCGACGCCTGGCTCCACTCCCTGTCCCAGCGCAGGAAGGTCCTGTCGAAGACGAGTTCCCTGCCAGCGCCGAGGTGGTGCTCGGCCGCCAGGTTCCGCGTGATGTCCTCATCGGGCAGCACAAGGGTCTGCGCCGTCACGGCCGCGGGCAGGTCACCGGGCTCGATCACCCTGACCGGCGTGCCAGGGAGCAGGACCCGGAGGAACTCGGCGGCTTGCTCAGGCGGCAGGGCCCTGATGTCCTTGGCCAGGCTCTTGAACAGGCCGCGGAACCCGGCCCCGAGCACCAGGACCTCGGCGGCGTCGCCGTGCCGGGCGAAGAAGGCCTCGTGACCCGCGTGCACGACCGGGAGGTACAGCAGGACCTGCTTCATGAGCCTGCCGCGTCCCGCTGGCCGCCTTTCATTTCCCTGTCCTGGCGGCCGACGCCAGCTTGCTGCGCGCCGAGCCCGCGTTGACGGCGGAGACCGGCGGTGCCGGGTTGGCCATGATGATCTCCCGCAGCCGCGCCGACGTGCTGACGGTCGCCATGCGCTCGAGCACCTCGACCCGGCCGCAGTAATTGGCCTCAAGCTCGCGGATCTCCGCTTTGGTGTAGGTGTCCTCGGTCGCGACGAGGACGTCCGGGCGCACGGCCTTGATCAGCGCCCACTTGGCGTGCTTGGTCTGCTTGAGGGTGACCAGCCCCACGCCGCGCTGATGGGTAACCATGCGGAGCCGTTCCATCTGCGGGACGACGGGCCTGTTCTCGCCCTTGCGCGCGCGGATCTTCTCGTCGCTGTCCAGGCCGACGATGAGGAAGTCGCCGAACTGGCGGGCCGCCTCCAGGTACATGGAGTGGCCCTCGTGCAGGATGTCAAAGGAGCCGCTGGTCAGCACGACCTTGAAGCCAAGCGTCCGCAGCGCGCCGACCGTGGTCTCGATCTTCTCGTAGTCCTCGAAGAAGCGCTGGTCGAAGTTGGACGCGTCCGCGAACAGGCTGCTCGATACGCCCAGGGTCTGCAGCAGCGGTGCCGGGGCATTGTTCCTGCCCCCGGTGCCGCCAGAAGCCAGGCCGGCGCCTGACTGGCTGCTCCCCCTGACGAATAGCTGCCTGATCGTCTTCATTGGGCTCCCTTGTCCTGTGAACCTTGTTCTTTTGCCTTTACCTGCAGGGCATTCACCGGCCGGCAGCGCAAAAGAACAAAGTTCATCCTCCCTCATGCTAGCCGGGCATCCTCCCTGGGTAACGGGACTCGCTCATCGGCCGACGAGGTGTGTCCCTGGGCCTCAGGTGGCGACGGGAATGCTGCCGATGGCCGGATTCGGGTGATAGTCCGACAGGTCGAAGTGCTCCGCGCGGAAGTCATGGATGTCCGTGACGGCGCGCCCCGCCTCGTTCAGCGTGACGGTCGGCAGCGGGCGCGGCTCGGTGGCGAGCATGGCGCGGACGGCGTCGACCTGATCGGTGTAGATGTGGGCGTCCGAGATCGTGTGATAGTAGGCCACCGCCCGGAAGCCGGTGAGCCGCTCGAGCATGAGGGCGAGCGCGGCGTACTGGATCATGTTGGACGGGACACCCACCGGCACGTCACCGGAGCGCTGGGTCATGTGCACGTGCAGGCCGCCGTCGAGCACGCGCACGTGAACCCAGCCGTGGCACGGCGCGATCGTCGTCTTCGGCCGCTTGCCCGCGCCCCTGACCTGGTACGGCGCGATCCACGGGTCGACGAAGTGGGTGCGCAGCTCTGGCAGCTCGCGCAACTGCTCGACGAGGTGCGCGAACTGGTCGAACGGCGGCCCGTCCGGGGTGGGGAAGGAGTGGAACGCGCCGCCGTAGGACCCGGGCCCGAGGCTGCCGGGCTCGATGCCCTTCGTGAGCGTCTTCTCCGGTGTCGCCCAGGGACCCCACCAGTCCACGCCGAAGTCCTCGAATTCCTTCAGCGTGGTCGCGCCGTTGATGAACGCGCACAGCTCGCCGATGGGCTTGCGCCAGAACGACCTGATGCTGCGCTCGGTGATGACGGGGAATCCCTCGGCGAGGGGAAACGTCATCGTCTGCTGCATGACCGTCAGCGCGTTGACGCCCTGCCTGGTCTCGGTCTCGATCCCCGCGCCGAGGATGCGCTCAAGGACCCGCCGGTACTCCGTGGACGCGGGGCGCTGGTCATACGGCAGGTACTCCATAGCCCGACAGCTTAGCGGCGCGGACTTCGGCGGCGGCGCCCCTGCCCGGGGACACAGTCCCGGGGTGTCAGCCCTCCTTCTTGGTCAGCTCCCACTGCCAGTTGGGTCCGCGCGTCAGCACGCCTTCCTCGCGGAGTTCGTCAAGCTGCAGGACGATCTCCCTGCCGTCGTCGCTGCCGAGGGCGTCCATGATCTCGCGGAAGTACAGCGGGCCGTCCCGCAAAGCCTCGCGGACACTGCCGACGCGGCGCTCGCGGCTCACCCGCGGCGGCGTCGGGCGCCAGTTCTCCATGGAATCGCCTGGGAGCCCGGCGGTGGCGTCGAAGCCTACCTTGGAGAGCGTTCCGCGTTCTGAGGTCGTCGGATCGGTGTAGTACGCGGGGAAGCCCTCGGCCGTCACTAGATCGCGGTCCGGGCGGAACCGCGTGGACAGCGCCCATTCCACCTCCGCGTCGTCGCGCACGTCGATGTCGGAGTCCACCACCACGACGTGCTTCATGCCCGGCAGCGCGAAAAGCGCGGAAATCACCGAGCGGGCCTGGCCCGGTGCCGCGGCGGGGTCGAGCGCCACCCGGACATGCTGGCTGACCGCCACCGCGTCTACCGCGTGCACCGCGGCCGGCTCGATCCTCATGCCCCGCAGCGCCGCCCAGACCGTGGCCTCGGTGTGCAAGGCAGCCGCGGGAGTGAACTCCATCCGCGTCATGTTCCGGCAACCGTGCAGCAGGCTCTGATGCAGCACGTCGGCGCGCATCGCGATCGCGGTGACATGGAACACCGGATCGATGTGCGCGGGACCGTAGAATCCCCAGAACTCGCCGTAAGGCCCGTCTAGCTCGGTGTAACCGGCTTCGTCGAGGTAGCCCTCGATGATCATCTCGGCGTCGGCGGGAGCCGGAACGCCGTTGCTTACCCCGCGCACCATCGCCAGGGGTGCGCCTCGCAAGGTTGCCACCAGGTCGAACTCATCGACGGGGCGACGTTCGGTGGCGGCGAGGTAAGACGTGGGATGCGAGCCGATGGCGAAACTGATCGGAAGCCGCTCGCCGCGCTCGACGCACGCCCGGTAGGTGAGCTTCAAGTCGGAGGGTGCCGTGAGGTTGGTCGTCAGCTGCTTGCGGCCGCGCAGCATCATCCGCCGGCAGCCGACGTTGTGCCGCCCGCTGGCGGGATCGACGGAGAAGTCAATCGCGGAGGAGATGTAGGGTCCGCCGTCCAGATCGTGCTGCAAGTAGAACGGCAACTTCGTGAGATCGATGTCATCGCCGGTCAGGATGACCTGGTGCACGGGCGCGTCCGATGACGGTATCTCGAAGTGCTTTTGCGGGCTGGCCAGGCGCCGCTGGTACTCGCGCACGCTGTCTTCTTCGCCGACCCCCAGGGCGAAGGCCAGCCGCCGTCGCGACCCCATCACCCCGGCCACCACCTCCACCTGCTCCGGTCCGGCCTTGCGGAAAAGCACCGCCTTGGTCGACGCCTCGATGATGGAGCTGAGATCCGCCAGTGCCACCGGCTCGTCGTGCACCTCCACCTCCCCGAGTTCCGTCAGCTGATCCACGAGCTTCCGCAGGCGGAAACGGTCGAGATCAACATCACGTGCGTTCATGTTTCCTCTTTCCAACGGGGTGGTTACTGCGGTTTCCTGTTGCCGCGAGCGCGCCGGGCGGCCGGCCGGCTGCCTTCCCAGCGCTGTACGGCATCAGCGTCCAGGTCGAACAGGTCGAAGACCCGCCCGACGGTCTGGTTGACGATGTCGTCGACCGTCTGCGGGTGGTGATAGAAAGCAGGCACCGGGGGCACGATGATGCCGCCCGCCGCCGTCACCTCGGTCATCAGGCGAAGGTGGGACAGGTGCAGCGGCGTCTCCCGCACGACGAGCACGAGCCGGCGGCGTTCCTTAAGCGCCACGTCGGCCGCGCGTACCACCAGGTTGTCGTCGTAGCAGTTCGCGATGCCGGACAGCGTCTTGATGCTGCACGGGATCACCACCATGCCGTCCGTGCGGAACGAGCCGCTGGAGATGGGCGCGGCGAGATCGTCTTCGTGGTAGACCACGTCGGCCAGTTTCGTCACCGCGGCCGCGTTGGTCGCCGTCTCGTAGGCAAGCGTCTTGCGCGCCCCCGCGGTGATGATCAGGTGCGTCTCGACCTCGGGCATGTCGCGCAGCATCTCCACGGCCCGCAGGCCGTAGGCGGCGCCCGATGCGCCCGTGACGGCCACGATGATCCGGCGGCGGCCCGCCGCGTCAGGTACGGGCGTCATCCGTCAGCCTCCCGCAGCCCCCGCAGGTGGCCGTCGTAGTGAATGACCGGCCACCTCGCGGCGGCGGCGAAGGCCCACGCGACCCGGCCGACCACGATGTCGTGCCCGCCAAAGGGATAGATGTCCCTGACCTCACACTCGAACGCCGCCACGCAGCCGTCAAGCACGGGAATCCCGTAGACAGGACCCGACGAGAACGGCACGCCAGAGAAGCGGGCACCCGGCTCCGGTGACCTGGCCGCGAACTTGGCGACGTACGGCTCCTGCTCCTCGCTCAGCACGTTCACGCCAAACCGCCGAACCGCCCCGACGAGCTCGCGGGTACGCCCGCCGACCCGCAGCGTGGTCAAGAGCAACGGCGGCGTCGCGTGCTCCGCCCATGCCATGCCGGTGCACCCGTGCGCTTGCCCGTCGTCGAGCGTCGTGATGACCGCGGCCGCGACCGCGAGCCTGCCGAATCCCGCCCGGATGGTCCGGACCCCGTCGTCGTTCATGCGGCCGGGCCGGCGGTGCGCTGCCATGCCAGGACGCGGCGCTCCACCAGGCCGAACGCCCCGTTGAGCAGCATGCCGAGCAGGCCGAGCAGGACGATCACGCTCCACATGCCGGACACGTTGAAGAGCGACGTATCCTGGAGCATCTCGCGGCCGATGCCGTTGGTGCTGCCGACGAACTCCGAGACGATCATCATGACCAGCGCGAGTGCCAGGCTCAGCCGGAGGCCGGCGAGGATCTTGGGTGCGGCGCTCGGCAGGATGATGCGGACCAGCCGGGTGGCGGGCGGAATGCGGAAGGCACGGGCCGTTTCCAGGTGGCCTGGGTGGACGTGCTGCGCGCCGTCGATGGAGTTGATCAGCACCGGCCAGATGACGCCGAACATGATCGTCGCGAGTTCCATCGACGTGCCGATGTTGAACACGAACAGGAACACCGGCACCAGGGCGGGCGGCGGGACCGCCCGGGCGAAGTGGACGACGGGCTCGGTGAGGTCGGCCAGCAGCGGCACCCGGCCGATCGCCACGCCGAGCGCGATCCCGGCGAAGGAGGCGACGGCCCAGCCGACAAGCATGCGGGCGATGCTTGGCAGCAGGTTGGCGGTCGCATCGGGGGTGAGCCACAGGTGGCTGGCCGGCCCGGAGAACCACTGGTGGTACATCGCGGGCACGATCGCCGACGGCGGCAGGAAGTAGGGGCTGTTCGCCGCGTCGGTGGCGAGCTGCCAGGCGGCGACGGCGGCCGCGAGCACGAGCAGCCGCAGCGTCAGCACGAGCAGGCCGCGGTTCATGGCCCGCGTTCGGCCGGCCGCCGGACGGGCCGCGGGCGGCCTGATCCCCCGTCGCCCGGCCGGTCGCCGCGCTGCGGGGACGGTCATGCGCCGGCTCACGGCTGCCCGTCGGCGGCGGTCAGTGCGAAGTGCCAGCCGAACAACCGCCGCTCCGCCGCCGCGAACGCGCCGTTGAGAGCCAGCCCGATCAGCCCGGTCCACACCGCTACCGCGATCATGGCGGCCATGTCGCTCGCTCCGCTTTCTTCCTGGGCCGCGAAGGCGCCGATGCCGCCCATTCCGGTGCCGATGAGCTCGACGGCAACGGCGACCACGAACGCGAACGACGCGGCGACCCGCACGCCGGTGGCGATGAACGGCGCCGCGCTCGGCAGCGACACCAGGCGCGCGACGGACAGCGGACCGAAGCCAAAGGAGCGCAGCGTCTCCACCGCCAGCGGATCGACATTCCGCACCCCGTAGATCGTGTTGATCAGCACCGGCCAGACGGACGCGAACACGACGACCGCTACCTCGGTGCGCTGGTTGTCCTGGACGATGAGCAGGACAAGGGGAACGATCACGACCGCGGGAACCGGCCGCACGAACGCGATCACCGGCGCCACGGCGGCTTCGACTAGGGGCAGCGAGCCGAGCAGCAGGCCTACGGGCACGGCGATGACGACCGCGATCGCCATCGCCTCCGCCCATGCCTCCATGGTGGAGCCGACGCTGGCCAGGAACGAGCCGTTCCTGGCCAGGTCGGCCGTGCTGCCGAGCACCGCGGACGGCAGCGGGAAGGTCGTCGGGCTCACCCGGCCGGCCCACAGGGCCAGCTGCGCGGCACCGAACAGCAGGACCAGCCCGGCCGCCCCGCGGTAAGCCCGCTGGAGGACGGCGGGCATCAGCTCGCCGAGCCCGCCAGGGGGTCGTACATGGTCTTGACGTCGAAGTTCTTCGGCAGGGCACCAACCTGCTCCATCACGTCGGCCACCCGCTCCAACCGGGTCAGGCTGAGCGTCGTGTTGTACGTGGGCAGGTTGATGACGTTGGCTATCGTCGGCTTCATCGTCGGGATGAGTTTGGGCAGTTCGCTCCGGACATAGCTGGGGTTGGTCGCGGCGACCTGGAGCGCCGAGGCCATCGCGCGCTGGAAGGCGGCCACGGTCTTCGGGTCTTGCTGCGCGAACGAGGCGCTGGTGACCCAGCACGTGATCGGGAAGGCGGACAGCGCGCCGGTCGTCATGTCAACAAGCACCCGGTCGCCCGCGGCGGCCTCCGCGGTCGTGATGAACGGCTCAATGACGAAGGCGGCGTCCACCTCGTTCCTGGCGAGCGCCTGCGCCGCGTCGGCGAAGGGCACCACCACCGTGGTGTAGTCCGCGCTCGTCATGTTGTACGGCTTCATCAGGACGTCGAGAGCGACCGCGGCGAAGTTGGTACCGAGCGCGGGGATTGAGACCTTCTTGCCTTTGAGCTGCGCGATCGACGTAAGCTTCGAGCTCTTACCCACGATCAGGACGTCGTTGTCCATCGAGGCCTGGGTGTCGTCGGCCACGACCCGCTGGTTCAGGCCGGGAACCGTCTTCTCCTGCGCGAGCATGCCGATGTAGTTCTGATCGCCGAAGTCCATGGTGTGGCTGAGCAGGCCGGTCGCCGTCGCGTTGGTCGTTTTCTCGGGGATGATCTTGACATTGAGCCCCTGCTGCTTGAAGAAGCCCTTGTCCTCGGCGATCTGCAGGGTCACGGTGTCCGCGCTCAGCACGGCACCGATCGTGATGGTGGACAGTTCCGGCGCGCCGCTGGCGCCGCTGCTTGCGCTGCCGCCGGCGCTTGACGCGGAACTGCATGCGGTAACGCCAACGGTGAGCCCGGCTATGGCGAACACGAGCGCTCTTTGGCGAATACGCGAGGCTTTCATTGCCCTCCTATTTCTTAATCCCTTGTAATCGAGGTAAAACAGCTAGCCCGGACGCGCCGGGTCTCGGACATGCGGCTTCGGCAGGTTAGAGAGGCTCGGGCAGCTTGGTCGCGCGGACGAGGCGGCTCACCTCAGCGCGCAGCCGCGCGAACTCGCGCAGTTCCTTGGTGGCGATCTGGTCCCGCGGCGCGGGCAGGTCTACCGGCACGTCGGCCACGACCTGGCCGGGCCCGTGGCTGAGCACCACGACCCGGTCGCCGGTGTAGACGCTCTCGTCGATGTCGTGCGTGACGAGCAGGATCGTGATGTTCCGCTCGGCCCGCACCCGCAGCACCAGGTCCTCCAGGTCCTCCCGCATCTGCGCGTCCATCGAGCCGAACGGCTCGTCCATCAGCAGCAGCACCGGGTCGCAGGCGAGCGCACGGGCGATGGCGACCCGCTGCTGCATGCCGCCGGACAGCTGCCACGGGTACCGGCCGGCGAAGCCGGCCAGTCCGACCGACTCAAGGGCGGCGACGGCGCGCTGGCGCCGCACGGCACGCGCGTGCTTAGCGGGCCGTGCGGAACCGCGGCGCAACGGCAGCGCCACATTGTCTGTGACGCTCAGCCACGGGTAAAGCGAACGGCCGTAGTCCTGGAAGACCAGCGCGAGCCGGTCGGGAACCCTGGTCACCAGCGCGCCGTCGAGCACCACCTGCCCGCTCGTCGGCGGCAGCAGGCCCGCCAGGCAGCGCAAGAGCGTGGACTTGCCGCACCCGGACGGGCCGACGATCGTCACGAGCTGCCCGTCGGCCACCTGAAGGCTGACGTCGGCGATCGCCACGTGAGCCCCGAAGGCCCGGGTCAGGCCGGTTACCTCAAGCACCGCGCTCCCTATTCGGCTTGCCAATCGAGTAATTAAGCCGTTGCCAATGCTGCGATTGCATCGGCCGCGCCGCTGCAATTGCATCGGCCGCGCCGCCGACTCCTGCAATCGCTTTCATTGACCGCCATCGGTCTCATTGACAAACTTGCATCACGATAGACGTTTATAACCACAGGCGGCAGCCTGAGCAGCGCCTGGGTAAGGACAATACGCACCACCGCGCGCCGCCGATCTTACAAAAGTTAAACGCCCAGCTTAACTCAACCATCGGAAATCTATATACCCCTTCATATCATTACCGAATGATCATGCTTCCTAAATAAAGAGCGCACGGCAGCGCGGGCCTGGTTAGATTTGCAACTGCACTTTTGGAACGTGCCCGGGGGCTCCGGGTCGTCGATTAACCGCTGGTTTACACCTATGTAATTCCTGCCGTTCTCTGTCTGGGTCCGGCGGGTTCCTGCTATTGGGAAGCCGAGGGATCCCCAGGGATGGTCGGTAGCGACAGCCGGAGCATTGTGCCAGCGTCTGCGGTCCACGACGCGCCTCCGCAGGCCACGCCAAGCAGCGTCAACGGGCCAAGCCGGACGTCGACCCCCTGGCACCTGCGGAACTGGCGGATGCGCTGGCGGGTGCTCGCGCTCGTCCTCGTCCCCACGGTGGCGGCGCTGACGTTTGGCGCCCTCCGCGTCCAGGCCGCGGCGGCGACCGCGGCCACGGCCTCGCGTACCGCCAGGCTCGGTGTACTCGGCGGCGACATCACCAAACTCGCGGAGTCCGTCGAGGACGAGCGCGACCTCACCGCCGGCTTCATCGCGGCAAGGGAAACCGGCCAGGCCAAGTTCGCCGCGGTCATTTCCGGCGAACTGAGGCACCAGTACGCGGTGACAAGCGCCGATGCGGCCACGGTCAGCAGCCTGGCCGGTCAGATCACCACGGCCTACCCGGCCGCCGCCCAGGCGGACCTCAACTCCGCGCTGAGCAGCCTGATCTCGCTGCCAGAACTGCGGAACCTGGCGAACAGCGAGATCACGTCGCTCCCGATGATCGGCCACTACGCCAACGTCGTCGCCACCTTGCTCGCGTTCGACAACGACATCGCGGCGGGCAGCCCGAGCGCGTCGCTCGCGCAGACCGTCACCTCGATCGATGCGCTGGCCCAGGCGGAGGAGGAGACCTCACAGCAGCGGGCCGTGCTCTACTCCGGGTTGATCGAGGGCCAGTTCGAGCTCGGTGCCCTGACCACTCTCACCGGTGCGCAGTCGAGCGAGGCGAGCGGCCTGTCCTCCTTCCAGAAGGTGGCCGTCAACCTGCCCGCCTATGTCGCACCGACGGGCCTGTCGCCCACACTCAGCGAGGAGCAGCAGTACAACGACACCGTCGCGGGGCCCGATGTAGAGGCCGCACTGGCGACCGAACAGGACGCCTTGGTCAGCGGCCAGTCGCTGAACGGGGTCGGCAGCCCGCAGGCATGGTTCAGCGAGATGTCGTTCATGCTCAACCAGATGCGGAACGTGCTCGGCACCGATCTGACCTCCGCCACGGTGCAGGCCGACTCGCTGCAGGCGGGCGCGCAGAACTCAGAAAAGCTGACCGGGGCCGTGGTGGCCGCGTTTATCCTGCTCGTCCTGATCATCACGATCGTGATGGCGCGCTCCATGATCCTGCCGCTGCGCCGGCTGCGCGCCGAGGCGCTTGACGTGGCCGGCCGCCGCCTGCCCCACATGGTCCGGCGGCTCAGCGAGAGCGCCGGGGCGGAAGAAAGCGTAGCGCTCGAGCCCATCGGCATCGATTCGACTGACGAAATCGGCGAGGTGGCCCGCGCGTTCGACCAGGTGCACAGCGAGGCCGCCAGGCTCGCGGGCGACGAGGCCATGCTGCGGGCGAATCTGAACGCCATGTTCGTCAACCTGTCACGGCGCAGCCAGACGCTGATCGAACGGCAGCTCGGCATCATCGAGACGCTTGAGCAGTCGGAGCAGGACGCCACCCGGCTCAGCAGCCTGTTCCGGCTTGACCACCTGGCGACCCGGATGCGCCGCAACTCGGAGAACCTCCTGGTGCTGGCCGGACACGAGGCCCCGCGCAAGTGGACGCGGCCCGTGTCGCTGGTGGACGTGCTGCGCGCCGCGGTCTCCGAGATCGAGCAGTACGAAAGGATCAACCTCGACGTGCAGTCGCAGCTCGTCATCGCCGGGCGGGCCGCGAGCGACGTGGTGCACCTGGTGGCGGAGCTCGTGGAGAACGCGACCACGTTCTCCCGCAGGGACACGCAGGTGTTCGTCACCGCCCAGCTGATCGGCAGCGGCGGTGTGCTGGTCGAGGTCACCGACGAGGGGCTCGGCATCCCCGAGCAGGATCTCGCCTACGCGAACTGGCGCCTCGACAACCCGCCGGTGATCGACGTCGCGGTGTCGCGGCGGATGGGCCTGTTCGTGGTGGGCCGCCTAGCGGCCAGGCACGGCATCAAGGTCCGGCTGCGGCGCGCGCACAGCGGCGGCCTTTCCGCGCTGATCTGGGTGCCGGATTCGGTGGCGGAAACCGAGCCGACGGCGCCTATCGGCGCGCGCCGGCGCTTCGGCACCGGGGGCAACCCGGTCCTGACCTCAAGTCCCGCGCGCGCGATGGCCGGGACCAGGACACCCACGATGGGGGTGAGGACGGTACCGCGCCCGAATTCCATCTGGTTCGACACCGGGGAAGAGGACCAGAAGCCAGCCGGGGCCGCCGCCCCCGTCCAGGTGCCCGCCCCCGTCGAGGTGGCCGCGGGGGCGGGCGGTTCCGGCCCCGCCGAGCAGGAACCTGCTGCCGCCGACGCCTCCGGCGTGCGCCTGCCGATCTACGACTCCATCGAGTCGGAGTGGTTCAGGCGCGGCACCCCGTCCATCGGCGGCGCCGGTTCTCCGGCCGGCTCCTGGACCTCGCCCGCGGACGAGGGCTTCCGCGTCGCCCAGACGGTCGTCTCCCCCGTCGCCGGGAAGCTGACCAACGCGGGGCTGCCGCGCCGGGTGCCGAGCGCGAACCTCGTCCCGGGCTCGGTCGGTGTCCGGCCGGGCGGCCAGCGGACCGGGCAGGCCCCGCCGCCCGCCGACAAGCCAAGCCGGTCGCCCGAGACGGTGCGCGCCCGGCTGGCCGGCTTCCAGGTACGCGGCAGGGAAGGGCGCTCCGACGCGCCCCAGCGTCCGGGACCGGATCGGCCGGGAACAGATGAGAACTGAGCAGACAGCGACGGCCTGGCGCGAGCCCGTGCCAGTGGCAGAGAAGGAGCGCGGGTGAGTGCGACGGAACAGTCCGAAGGTGATCTTGACTGGCTGGTTACTGACTTCGTGGACCGGATGCGCGACGTGGCCCACGCGGTCGTGGTGTCCGCCGACGGGCTTCCGCTGGCGTTCAACGCCAGGTTCCCGCGCGACCACGCCGACCGGCTCGCCGCGGTGACGGCAGGTCTTGCGAGCCTGACGCAGGGGGCCGCGCGCTCGTTCCAGGCGGGCCAGGTGATCCAGACGGCGGTGGAGATGGAGGCCGGGCTGTACGTGGTCATGACGATCGGCAACGGCTCTAGCATTGCCGTGCTCGCCGCGGCCAAGTGCGACCTAGGTCTCGTCGCGTACGAGATGAGCCTGCTCGTCGAGCGGGTCGGGCGCGAGCTGACCCCGGCCTCGCGCCAGTGACTCAAGGGAGCCCTGGATGATGCCGCGCAGCCAGGTGAGGGCCGGGTCGGTAGCGTACAGCGGGTGCCACCAGGCGGCCTCGACCAGCTCGATCATCCCGAACGGCGGCTCGATGACTGTCACCCCGGCCGCGGCGCCCGTACGGCGGGCGAGGCGTTCAGGCACGGCGGCGACCAGGTCGGTCCCCGCGACGAGGAACGGCAGCGGCAGCCAGCCCCCGGTGGTCGCCACCACTTGCGGGGTGACACCAAGCCGGTGGAGCGCCCCGGTGACCAGGCCGGCCTGCGGCAGCCGGGCCGCCGCGTGCGGCAGCGCGGCCAGGTCTTCGGCGGTCAGGCGCCACCCGCCGTCAGCACGGGCCCGCAGCCGCGGGTTGGCGGGATCGGCCACGTACACGATCCGGTCCCTCAGCAGTACCTCGGGGTCGCCTTCGGCGCTGAACCCCTCCGGCGCGATCAGCACGTCGTACCCGGCCAGGCTATGCCCGGT
>Ga0210389_10002464_pt1 | contig 14565 bp, 8 predicted proteins | sample IncBWH28OmetaG_FD_160127 | JGI IMG/M metagenome (GOLD analysis project Ga0210389, IMG submission 160127) | Forest soil microbial communities from Barre Woods Harvard Forest LTER site, Petersham, Massachusetts, United States - Inc-BW-H-28-O ...
AGGCGTGCAGGGCCTGTGGCTCCAGTATCATCGTTGGGACGGGCGGATGGGACGTCGGGTGCGACGGTTTCTTTGCCAGCCCGGGCGAGAGCGAGAAGAGCGCCAACGATAAGACCGCCAGCGTTTTGCGCGGTTTCATGTTCCTTACATCTGATTTAAACGCAATCGGAGGCCAGGAGTTGCGGGGGCGCCGATTTGAGACGATGGCAGAGGGCTTAACGCCTACGCTACAAATTTCGGGACAATCGCTAACACTCGAGCAGATCCACCAGGTCGGGGCGGGTTCGCTCCACGTGACGCTGAGCGATTCCGCGAGAGACAGAATCCTGGCGTCTCGCGCGGTTGTGGACAAGCTCATCCGCGAAAAGACGACGGTTTACGGGGTCAACACCGGATTCGGGAAGCTGGCCGACGTCCATATCGACGAAGGCGAACTGGAACAACTTCAGATCAACCTGGTGCGCAGCCACTCGGTGGGTGTCGGCAATCCTCTGGCCGAGGAGGAAACGCGGGCGCTCATGCTGCTGCGCGCCAACGTTCTGGCAACGGGTTATAGCGGATGCCGTCCGGTGCTGGTCGAGACATTGCTTGGGATGCTGACGCGGGGCGTGTCTCCGCGCATTCCGGAAAAGGGTTCGGTGGGAGCGAGCGGGGACCTCGCACCGCTCGCCCACCTCGCGCTCGGAATGATTGGCGAGGGCCAAAGCTTGTACAAGGGCGAGTGGATTCCGAGCCGGGAGGCTTTGAGCGCCGCAGGAATCGAGCCGGTTCGCCTGGCGGCCAAGGAAGGGCTGGCGCTTCTCAACGGCACGCAGGCGATGGGAGCCGTCGGGGCATTGGCGCTGCTGCGAGCGGAGCGCGTGGTGAAGCTTGCCGATCTGGCGGGGGCGATATCGCTCGAAGCTCTGCTGGGCACGCCTGTTGCTTTCGATTCGCGAATTCAGGCGGTACGGCCGCATCGCGGGCAGAGGGCATCCGCCGCTCACCTCCTGGAATTGCTGGAAGGCAGCGCGCTGCGGGCTTCGCATCTGTATAACGATCCGCGCATCCAGGATGCATACAGCCTCAGATGCATGCCGCAGGTGCATGGCGCTGTGCGGATGGCGCTCACTCATGCGCGGGAAACCGTGGAGATTGAGAGCGGTTCAGCGACGGATAACCCCCTGGTTTTTGCCGATACCCGCGAGATTCTCAGTGGCGGCAATTTTCATGGCGCGCCTCTGGGATACGTCTACGATTACGCGGCCATCGCTCTCACGGATCTGATGAGTATGACCGAACGGCGCATTGACCGGCTGGTGAATCCGGATCTGAACGCCGGGTTGCCACCGTTTCTGAGCGCGCATCCGGGGGTTTCGTCGGGATACATGATGACGCAGGTTTCGGCTGCGGCACTGTTGAATGAGGCGAGGGTCCTGGCCCACCCGGCGAGCGTGGACAGTGTGCCGACGTCCGGCGGCAAGGAAGATCACGTCTCTATGGGGATGACAGCCGCGGTGAAGTTGCGGCAGATCGCTGGGCTGGCGGAATCCGTGCTCGCGATCGAGCTGATGAATGCCACCGAGGGGCTGGATTACCGGCGACCGTTGCGTTCTTCCGCGCGGATCGAAAGGGCGCATGAGATCGTGCGCAGCGTGGTGCCGCGCCTGGTGCATGACCGGTCCCTGTCGGAGGATATTGAAGAACTGACGAAACGGGTGCGGCAGGGACTGCTGGATGAATTTCTTGATTAGCAAGCCGCTGGCGTCGTCAACTGCGGTGAGATTGTCACGCTTGCGGGGCCCGGTCGTTCGCGTATCCGGGACGAGATGAAGGAGCTCTCGATCCTTCGCGGCGGGGAATGCTGGTACGCGAGGGCAGGATCGAACGCGCTGGGTTTTCGGCGGATGTCTCGCCGTATGTCGCCCGGCCGCTGTCACAGGATATCGAAGAATTGACGAAACGGGTGCGGCTGGGACTGGTGGATGAATTTCTTGATTAGCAAGCCGCTGGCCGTCGTCAATTGCGGTGAGATTGTCACGCTTGCGGGTCCAGCACGTCCGCGCATCCGGGATGAGATGAAAGAACTCTCGATCCTTCGTGGCGGGGCAATGCTGGTACGCGAGGGCAGGATCGAGCGCGTTGGGCTTTCGGCGGATGTCTCGCCGTATATCACTGCCGATTACGAGATCGTGGCTGCCGGCGGCAGGAGCGTGCTGCCGGGCTTCGTCGATGCCCACACGCATCCCGTATTCGCCGGAACGCGGATCGATGAATATGAAATGCGCGCTGCCGGAGCAACGTATGAGGAAATTTCCAGAGCCGGCGACGGGATTCGTTCGACCGTGCGCAAGACTCGAGCCGCTACGGAAGATGAACTCTTTGAGACAGCGCTGGCGCGCAGCGAATGGTTTCTGCGGACAGGCACGACCACAATTGAGGCGAAGTCGGGCTACGGGCTCACACTCGAAGCGGAACTACGGATGCTTCGGGTGATATACCGGTTGAACGCCGAAGGGCCGCTGCGGCTCGTGCCGACATTTCTCGGCGCGCATGAGATTCCGGACGAGTTTCGCGGACGAACCGAGGAGTACGTCGAGTTGGTGATCCGGGAAATGCTGCCGGCGGTGGCGGCGGCGAAGCTTGCCGAATACTGTGATGTGTTTTGTGAGCCGGGAATTTTCGATGGAGAAGCGGCTCTGCGAATTCTGTACGCAGCGCGGCGACTCGGTTTCGGAGTTCGAGTTCATGCCGACCAGCTTTCGCGATCGGGAGGAGGGGAAATTGCGGCGAAAGCCGAAGCCGCAACGGCGGATCATCTGGAGCAGATTGACACCCAGGGAATCGAGGCACTGGCGCGCGCAGGCGTGCAGCCGGTTCTGCTCCCGGGGTCGGTTTATACGCTGGGATCGAAGCGATTCGCGCCAGTGCGATCGATGATCGATGCGGGCCTGGGGGTAGTGCTGGCTACGGACTTCAATCCGGGATCGTCGCCCACGCCTTCGATGCCGTTTGTGCTCTCGCTCGCGTCCACGCACATGAAGATGACGCCCGCTGAGGCATTGACGGCGGCGACGATCAATGCGGCATACAGCGTTGGGCGCGGCCACGAGACTGGTTCGCTTGAGCCGGGGAAACTGGCCGACTTTGTGATTCACGATTGCCGGGACTACCGGGAGATCCCTTATTTCGTTGGGATCGAGCCGGCGTTTGAGACGTACGTCGGTGGACGTCTGGCGTATTCGCGGCAGGGTCGATCATGAACGCCCACGAACAGGGCTGGGTACCGGATTACCTCTATCGAGGCGGGCAATTTCAGAGTGGCGTCGCCATGTTTGCGGACACCGCGGGACGCATCACGCGGTTTTCGGACGCGCCCGCCGATCTGCAGAAGGCCACTCGCCTGCAGGGTCGCGCCATTCTTCCGGGTCTCGTCAATGTTCATTCGCATTCGTTTCAGCGGGCCATTCGCGGCAGAACAGAGCACCGTACCAGCGCCGGCCGCGACACGTTCTGGACATGGCGCGAGGCCATGTACCATGCGGCAGGCAGCCTCTCCCCCGAAGATGTTTACGACGTGGCACGCATGGCGTTCGTCGAGATGCTTGCTTCCGGGATTACAGCCGTCGGGGAGTTTCATTATCTGCATCGAGCACCCGATGGCAGGTCCTACGAGAATCCCAATCTTCTAGCAGAATATGTTGCCAACGCGGCGCGATCGGTTGGAGTGCGCGTCGCGCTGTTACGAACGGCCTATGTACGGGCAGGATGGCAGAGGGCTCCTAACCCTGGCCAGGCCCGATTCATTACACGGCGCGTCGAGGATTTCATCCGGCATACGGAGGATCTACGGCAATCCGTTGCAGACGACTTTGCCTGGGTCGGGATCGCGCCTCACAGCGTTCGCGCTGTCCCGCTGAATTACCTCAGGGAATGCGTTGCCTATGCCCGATCCCGCGGGATGAAGGTCCATATGCATGTTTCCGAGCAGCCCGCCGAGGTCGAAGCGTGCATCGGGGAATACGGGCTGCGTCCGATCGAATTGCTGCAAAAACATGAATTGCTCGGGCCAGAGTTTACCGGGATTCACGCCATCCACATCACAGAGGATGAGATTTGTCATCTGGCGAATGCAAAGGCCCGCATTGGCGCGTGTCCGACGACGGAACGCAATCTCGGCGACGGAATCGGGCCGGCGGACAAATGGTCGGAAGCAGGAGTTGCTACTTGTTTCGGCACAGACAGTAACGTTCAGATCGATCTCCTGGAAGATGCGCGCGAGTTTGAATACCACATGCGGCTAAAGCGCCTGGAGCGCGCGGTTCTGGCGCCTGATTCCAATATCGAAGGCCTGGCGCGACGATTATTTGAGGGCGCGACGCAGAACGGCGCCGACAGCATTGGAGCATCGGGAGGCAACCTGGCAGAAGGGCGGGCCGCCGATTTCTTTACTATCGATCTCAGCGATTTGAGTATCGCCGGAACCGGACAGGAGTCGCTGTTGAGCAATATCGTTTTTGGGATGGATCGAACGGCGATCCGCGAGGTGTATGTGGGCGGAAAGCTGGTTATTCAAAACAGCAGGCACGCGCTTCAGGAGGAGATTGTCGAGCGTTTCGGGATGGTGCAACGGAGGCTATGGCATCAGGGATGAAGGATGTCCGTCAGCTGTTAATGGACCTGGTCGCCATTCCGTCGGTTTCTTCCGCGACGAATCAGCCGGTCATTGATTATGTATACGGTTGCCTCGATCCTCTTCGATGGACGCTCGACTCATATGGCTATGTCGATTCCGCGGGAATTCGCAAAACGAATTTGATAGCCATAACGAAGAATGCGGTGGGTCATCACGCGGAGTTGACCTTCGTTTGCCACACCGATACAGTGCCGTTCGAGGCGAGTTGGGGCGAAGCGGTTCATCCGGTCATCCGCGACGAACGGATCTTCGGACGCGGGAGTTGCGATGTAAAGGGATTCCTGGCATGCGCGCTTGCGGCCACGGAGGGCGTCGATCTGGCGTCGCTGACGATGCCGCTGGCGATTGTCCTGACAGCCGATGAAGAGGTGGGATGCGTTGGCGCGAAACGGCTGGCCGCGCAAATGACGTTTTCGACGCGCTACATGATCATTGGCGAACCGACGCAGCTCCGGCCGATTCGCGCCGGGAAAGGATACGCTCTCGGAATAATTACGGTACGGGGCAAGGAAGCGCACAGCGCCTTTCCGGACGAAGGCCGGTCGGCGATCTATGACGCGGCCCGCGTGATTCTGGAGTTGGAGCAGTTGGGGCGCGACCTTCAGTCGCAGAGAGATTCTGCCTTCGACCCTCCGTTCACGACGCTGAATGTCGGATTGATCAGCGGGGGCACAGCCAAGAACATCGTGCCGGGCGAATGCCGGCTCACGGTCGAGTGGCGTCCAATTCCGGGTGGAAACGCAGATCGGGTTCCCGATAGTATTCGCGGGCTTCTTTCGCGTGTGGCGAAGTCTACACCGGGATTTGAAGCGCGATTCGAGGTGATACGAAGCGATCCGGCGTTTGCTCCTTCGGCCACGGAGCGGCTTACCGGATTACTGTCGGATTTGACCGGCAACGAGGCTGGCACGATTGCATTCGGCTCTGAGGCCGCTCATTTGCGCGGGCTGACGTCAGAGGCAGTGGTGTTCGGGCCGGGCGATATGACCGTGGCTCACAAAACCGGTGAGTTTGTTCCGGTGGCTGATCTGGAGAAATGCGTTGAGTATCTGCGGCGAACGATTGTCTCGATTTGCGCGCCAGATTGACTTCGGGCTGGCCAGGCGCCGGCATGAGTCCCGGCGCGGCAGGCACACAAGTGCCTGCGCCACATTCCAGCATATTGTTCAGCCGGCCGGAAGGCCGTCTGCAGGGCGGAAGCCCTAACCCCACACGTGCGCCACAATGCTGGAAGGCTTCAGGTCAGACGTACACTTAGGCTTGATGGCGGAATCGGGAGTCCGGATCGCTGCGGGCGATCGCGAATACGAAGAGGGCATTCAGCGGCTCGCAGACCGGGTTCTTTCGCGCTTCCGTTATCACTCCATCGATCTGCCGGATGGCAGCATTCTGCCCGGCCTTCAGACAATCGAACATCTGCGCTGGCGGCTCGATCGCTTCGGACTGGCTGCTGATCTGCGGGGCAAGCGCGTTATCGACATCGGCGCCTGGGATGGCTGGTTCAGTTTCGAATGTGAGCGCCGGGGCGCTGAAGTTGTCGCCGTGGACTGCGTGGCTCTGGATACGTTCATCGAGGCGAAGCAACTGATCGGCTCGAAAGTTGAATACCTGACGCTCGACGTGAATGAGCTTTCGGCACGGCGGCTGGGGCGCTTCGACATCGTCCTGTTCTTCGGCGTGCTCTATCATTTACGGCATCCGTTGCTGGGCCTGGAGAAGGCGGTGGAACTCAGCACCGATCTTGCGCTGGTGGAATCATTTGTGATTCCATCCGAGGAGAGGCAGATCCCGGCCGTCATGGAGTTCTACGAACGCAGCGATCTGGGCGGGCAAATCGACAACTGGTTCGGTCCGACGCCAGAATGCGTGGTTGCGATGTGCCGCTCAGCCGGTTTCGCGCAGGCGGAACTGCGGGACGTCTCGAATCAGCGCGTCTCCGTGCTCTGCAGGCGGCGCTGGGCGGATCCCGATCCGGCGGCTTTGGAGGCCGCGCCCCAACTTCACGCTGCGGTCAACAACCGGACATTCGTATCTTCATTCCATCCGAACAAGGATGAGTACCTGTGCTGCTTCTTCAAGAGTCCGGCACAGGGGATCAACCCGGAGTCGGTGTTCGTCGAGGTAGACGGGTTCGGCACCCATGCGCTCGTGGTGGCGGAGAACGAAGGCGGCTGGCAAGCAAACTGCATTCGTCCGCCCGGGCTTACACCCGGCCATCATGAGGTGCGCGTCCGAACACGACACAGCGCGCGCAGCAATGGGGTCGAGTTTACGATGCTCGACGAATCAGGACACGACGTGACGGAATCTCGCGCGACTCTGCCAACCGCCGCACCGGAACTTTGCAGCGCGGAATTTCGATCCACAGGCGACCTGCGTATGGCCGTGAATCGAGGCGGCTCCCTTGTGTGTTATTTCCGGTCGCTGGCAACGGCAATATCGGCTGAAGACGTCACAATCGAGGTCGAAGGGTTGCGAGGCTTCGCACACACGATCAGTCAACTGGGCGACGGCGTCTGGCAGGCCAATATCCTGCTGGAGCGGCCGCTGATGGCAGAGAGCGCGGTCCGGGTGCGTTTGGGAGAAGGCGAATGGAGCCAGGCGTTGCCGGCGCTCGAGAAACATTAACGATTCAGGCCGGCGAAGGCGTCGAGCTTCAGCCCATGTCGCTCCATCATGCCGAGCGCCTTTACGCGCTGATCGACCGCAACCGGGCGCGGCTGCGACAGTGGCTTCCGTGGGTTCAGACCTCTTTCTGTCTGGACGACCTCGTCGCTTTCGTCCGGGATCGGGAGCGCGATAATGCCGACCGCATCAGTCTCACGACCGTCATCTTCGCGGACGGCGAGATGTGTGGATCCATCGGTTTGCACGCAATCGATCAACGCGATCGCTATACGAGTATTGGCTACTGGATCGACAGCGCATTTGAAGGGCGAGGGATCGCGACCCGCGCCTGCAGGGCAATCATTGACGCGGGCTTTCGCGACTACGGACTGCACCGCATCGTGATCCAGTGCGCCACAGGGAACGAGAGGAGCGGCGCAATCGCGCGACGGCTCGGATTCGTGGAAGAGGGCGTCCTGCGGGAAGCTGAATGGCTCTACGACCACTGGGTAGATCTGCGCGTCTTCAGCATGCTGGAACATCACTGGAAGCACGCTCGGTAACTTCTTATTTATCTTGGTACTACACAGTACTGTAAATTATTGCCAATCTGTCGACCGTTAAGTATGGTTTAATACGACGAAAGCGTAGTAACGGGCGGCAGGGTGAATGAGATTAATTCCGGTGTTCCTGCTGGCGGTTTGCGGTTGCGCGAACGCTCAGCTCTCAATCAATGGCTTCAACGGTTTAACGGCCTCGCTGTGGAGTAGCGGAGAATATACGGTTTCACTCCCGGGTCCGGGCTGGCAGTTGAGCGGGAATGTTTCCACCAGCGTTTCGAACGCGCGTGTGGCGAGCGGCACGGATGCGCTGGGATCCTGGGAGGAACTGGCATTCGACTATTACGTCGGCGCGAGCAGCCGCTCGGCTGCGATCCGCGCGTATACGGCACGTCCAGTGACGCTGTTTTCGGTCACCTATAACAATCCCTCAGCGAATACTGCGCCATTTCCGGCGCTGGCCGCGCCTGCGCAGCTTTCTCATCTGTCGTTCAATGGTACTTTTGCCGAGGCCACATTCAGCGGCCTCATGCCGGAAGGCCCATGGGTGTTCTTCGATGCATCAGCGAACGCTTTTATCGTGTCGGCCGCTTCCAATTACATGGTTGCGGCGATGAGTTCGGGTTCATCGGGTCAGATCCAATCCGGGATATCAACTCAGATCGCAACCCTGCCCGCGGGATTCACCCACTCCACGGTTGTCGCGTTCGGCAATGGCATCAATCCGACATTCACCGCATGGGGACAAGCGCTGACGGATCTTGGGGGCAAGAAACGTCCGGTAAATGATGCGGATGTGCTGCTCAAATCGGTCAGTTACTGGACCGACAATGGCGCCGCCTATTATTACAATCCGGGCGGACCGTCATACACCGACACGCTGAAAGCTGTGAAAGGTGAGTTCGACAGTAAGGGGATCAGACTGGGGTCGATGCAGTTGGACAGCTGGTGGTATCCGAAGGCCCCCGATGATTCGTGGTCGAGCCCCGGCGGCATCTGGGTTTACCGGGCGTCGCCGGCCATTTTTCAGCCCGATCTTGCATCTTTCCAAAGCGGCCTCGGGTTACCTCTGGCGACGCACTCCCGCTGGATCGATGTGGCAAGTCCTTACAGGAGTGAATACGTGATCTCGGGGAATGTGGCAACGGATCCGAGCTACTGGGAAGACGCGGCGGCCTATCTTCAATCCTCCGGCGTGACGACGTATGAGCAGGACTGGCTGAATATCAATGCCGAAACTGCATTCAATCTCACCGATCCGATCGCATTTCTGAACAACATGGCGGCTTCCATGGCGAAGCGCCGCATCGATATGCAGTACTGCATGGCCACACCAAAGCATTTCCTGCAAAGCACAAACTACAACAACCTCACGACCATTCGGGTCAGCCAGGACGGATTCGGCCCAACGCGATGGACGGATTTTCTCTACGCTTCGAGGCTGGCCGGCGCGCTTGGCATCTGGCCGTTCTCCGACGTTTTCATGAGCACCAACGTGAACAACCTGGTGCTGGCAACACTGTCCGCGGGGCCGGTGGGAATCGGCGACGCGCTGGGTCAGATCTCGGCTGCGAATCTGCTTCAAAGCGTTCGAACTGACGGCGTCATAGTGAAGCCCGATGTGCCCATCACACCGCTCGACAGCGTTTTTGTCAGCGATGCAGCCGGCGGCAATGCGCCGATGGTGGCCTCGACCTATTCGGATTTCGGCGGCATGCGCGCGAGCTACATTTTCGCGTATACACGCGGAGCGGCAGCGCCGATTACGATTGATCCGGCAACGTATGGCATCCAGAGTTCTGCATACCTCTATGACTATCTGAACGGCGTCGGCTACCTGATTACCGCGAACTCGGTGAAGACAATCGACCTGGCTAACGGGGCCGGTTACTTCATTCTGGTTCCGGTGGGCGAGAGTGGGATCGCATTCCTCGGAGACAAGGGCCAGTTTGTGACGCTGGGGAAAAAGCGAATTCCGGCATTCACCGACAAGGGGCAAATCGCGGTGTCTGTAGAGTTCGCGCAAGGCGAGCACCTCCGCACTCTGTTTGGGTATTCACCGCAGTCAGTGAATGTGAGCGCAGTAAAAGGTACGGTCGAAGCTTCGGCATGGGACCCGGTGACACAGTTGTTCATGGTTCGGGTGCATGCTTCAAGCACCGGGAGAGTGCGCCTGCATATTAGAACGTCTGCGGGCTCATCGGCAACCGCAGCCGGGGCCTGCGGAACCCAATGCGGCAGCGGGGCTCGATAGACGGCGTAGCAATCGCTGCCCCACACTCGCTGCCGAATGTTTTGACCTGCGCCCGCGCAGTCGTTCAGGCTCGAAAGGATCCTTTCGAGTAGCATAATACAAGTTAAAAAACGGGCCCATGAAAGAACTTCAGATCCTGTCGCCTGACGGAAACAGCCGGCTCATTCCCCTGGAAGGCGAACGCATTTCGATCGGGCGTTCAAGCGCCGCCGAACTTTGCTACCCGGACGACAACGGGCTATCGCGCCAGCACCTTGCGCTCGAGCGCGATGGCGACGGCTGGGCATTACGCGACCTCGGCAGCAAAAACGGCACGATGCTGAACGGAACCCGGATCACTGTGCGGACCCCGCTGAAGTCCGGCGATCGCATCACGGCCGGCCATCTGATCATTGTTTACGACGGCGCGACGTCGAAGGCCACGAAGCCGGTGGTTGTGTTCGACACGAAAGACGAAGCCGAGGAGCCAACCGGCTCGGGTACCGTAATCACACAGCTCGAGGGCGTGATCAAGAGCGCCGACACCTCAGGGGACGGCCAGACTTTGGCCTCCGCCCACGTTTCGGCCCTCGTTCGGGCCGGCAACGAACTCGCCGGCCACCGGCCCCTGCCCGAACTTTTCCGATTCATTCTCGATCTTGCGATTCAGACGGTGAAAGCCGACCGGGGCGTGCTGATGACGCTCGAGGACGGCGAACTTATCGTGCGCGCCAATCAGGGGCAGGGCTTTCACATCAGCACCGCCGTTCGCGACCGCGTGCTCGACAGCGGCCTTTCGGTGCTGGTGCGCGACACCTCAATGGACGATGCTTTTCGCGAACGCCGCAGCATCGTCGAACAGAACATCCGCACCCTGATGGCGGTCCCGCTGCAGACGCGGGACCAGATCATCGGCCTCATCTACGTGGATTCGCCTTCCCTGCTCCGCGAGTTCACCAAGGATGATTTGAATCTGCTGACAGTGATGGCGAACGTCGCGGCGATCCGCATCGAACAAACGCGGTTCGCGGAACTGGAACAGGCTCGGCAACTGATGGCGCGGGATCTGGAACAGGCTGCGGAGATTCAACAGGGCTTCCTGCCCGCCGTGGCGCCCCCCGTGCGCGGGCTGGATCTGGCCGGACACAACGCGCCCTGCCGGACGGTCGGCGGCGACTACTACGATTTCTTTCCCTACGGAAGCAGCCGGATTGCCATGGTGCTGGGTGACGTCTCCGGCAAAGGAATGCCGGCCTCGCTGCTCATGATGGGACTGCAGGCGCGCGTTCAGGTATTGATCGAGGAACCAAAGAGTTTGTCGGAAGTGATGACGCGCCTTAACCGCATCACTTCGGCCAACTGCCCTTCGAACCGGTTTATCAGCCTCTTCTTCTGTATCCTGGATGGCGAAACCGGTGACCTCACTTTCTGCAATGCCGGACATAACCCGCCTTTAATTGTTCGCGCGGACGCGACCTACGAACAATTAAAAGGAGGAGGGCCGGTACTTGGTATCGTGCCTTTCTTCGATTACCAGGAGTTCCACGCGAAGCTTGGAGAGGGCGATACTCTCGTAATCTACAGTGACGGTGTTACCGAAGCCAACAATCCCGCGGGAGACGAATTCGAAATTCCTGGGCTCGCCGAGGCAGTTATCCGAAGCCGAGACGAAGCGGCTTCAGAAATCATCAGACACATAAACAAATCATTAACAGCATACACGGCCGGGGCTCCGCCCGCAGATGATGTCACGCTGATAGTCGCCCGCCGGATAGCTATGTGAGGCAACTCACTTGTGTTTGCTCTGTTATTGTCCCGTAACTCTGTTGTAAGATCCGCCTGCTACTCTCCAAACTTATCCAGGTAAGTCTCTGAAGGGGAGATAAGTGCTCATTACACGCTTGAGGGAGCGGTGTGTCACCGCTGTCATCTGTCTTTTTCTCGGAGCCGCAGTCTTACAGGCACAGGCGCCGGGAACCGCAATCATTGCCGGAACAGTTGTAGATCCAGATGGTAAAGCGGTACCAGGCGCGACCGTGTCCGTGAAAAACGAGGACACCAGCGCCGTGACTTCTGTTAAATCCGGATCGGATGGCCGCTTCGCCGCGTCCGCTCTGCCCTCAGGCACGTATACTCTCGACGCTTCTGCGCCCGGATTTGACCTTACGCATCATGCCGCCATCAAGCTGAGTGCCACCGGAACTGAAGATGTCTCTATGCAACTGAAAGTGGCAGACGTAAACACGGCCGTTACGGTCTCAGACATCGCTTCTCTTGCGTCGACCACATCGCCGGTGCAAGCGTCGCTCGAAGCGCATTCGGCGCAGTCGATCATTACTGGCGACTACATCAAGCACTTCACGTCACCGGTTGGCGACTACACGCAATCCCTGCAGATGGCGCCCGGCACCTTCAGCCTTGATCCGAACGGAACTGGTCTGGGCCAGGCCAAACTCTACTTCCGGGGCTTCCAGGACGGGTCCTACACAATCAGCTTCGACGGGATTCCGTTCGAAGACACGAACACTCCCACGCACCATTCGTGGGTGTTTTTCCCTGCACCATGGGTTGGAGGAACCGTGTTTGACCGGAGCCCGGGATCGGCGGCGACTGTCGGTCCCACGAACTTTGGAGGTTCCATCAACCTTCTTTCGCAGCCGACACAAGCAGATCCCGGAGCACGGGCGACATTCGCCTATGGTTCGTGGAACACGATGCTCCTCGACCTCACCCTCGATTCCGGGAACTTCGGCAAGGGTGGCAAATCCAGCCTTACTTTCGACATTCAGCAGATGACCTCGAACGGATTCGAAACCGACAATCGTCAGAAGCGTGGTGCCGGCTCTTTGAAGTATGTCTACCGGCTTTCGGATAAAACCACCATGACTGTCTGGGGTGGAGTCGTCGATATCTGGACCAACACGCCAAACGTCGGGCCGACGCGATCCCAGATCGCGCAGTACGGCTATAACTTCCTCAACACAGGCGTATCAGACCCTTCCAATCCGCTGAGCGCCAGCTTCTTTGGCTATAATTATTACCATGTCCAGTCGGACTTCGCGTACTACGGTATAAACACCGACCTGGGACATGGCTGGAAGTTGGATAACAAGGTCTATTTCTACCGTTATTGGAACAAACAGAATTACGTCAATAGCTATCCTTTGAACTTTGCCAGTTCGGTGGACAAGCTCAATGGATATTCCAAAGCGGGAGATGTCACCTCTCTGACCTGGGAGTCCAAGTGGGGCATCTTTCGGGCCGGTGCGTGGTATGAATGGGCGTATACAGATCGGTACCAGACCCCGTATAACACAGTCACCAACGTAGATGTGCCGACACCAAACTTCCACGAGCACTTCATCACACAGTCCTTTCAGCCATTCGCCGAGTACGAATGGAGAGTGATCCGGCAGCTCAGCATCACCGCGGGTATCAAATCCGCTTACTACAACATGAACCTGAACCAGTATCAGGACCGAAGCAAAGTTGGATGCCTGGGTGGGACTCTGATTAAATCGATCGATGAGTGCATCGGCGGACAGGCATTCACGACGCATCGCGCCGGCTACAACAGCTGGCTGCCTTCGCTGGCGGCGCACTATTACCTGAGAAATAACTGGTCCACGTATGCGCAGTTCGGTTCGGGAAGCGTTATTCCACCAAGCGCGGTGTTTGACGTGACGAATGGTACGGTGGAAACAATCCCGAAGCCAACGATCGTCCACACTTATCAGTTCGGCTCTGTCTACAAGATCAATCGCCTGGCGGTGGACGGGGATTACTATTACAGCAAATTCCAGAACCCTTACACGTCTTATAACGATCCGGTGACAAGCATACCGATCTATGTCCTTCCAGCCAGCGGCGACAGTGTCAGCAAGGGCGTCGAATTGGAAGGGAATTTCGCAATATGGGGGGGCTTAAGCCTCTACAGCAACCTTACCGCAGGCACGGCAAAATATCAGGGTAATAACCTGTGGGTGGCCGGCGCGCCGAAAGACACGATTGGCGTCGGCCTGACTTATCAGCGAAAAGCCTGGGATGTGGGCTTCTTCGAGAAGCACATCGGACAGCAATACAACGACGGTCAGACGAGCAGCGGCGCTCTCCTGAATCAGGCTTTTCTGATCAATCCGTTCAACATAACCAACGCGTTCATCAATTACACGTTGAAGGAGAATTCGCTCTTCAAGCAGACGTCCTTCCGGCTGGCTGTTGAGAACCTGTCCGACGAGCGTGCGATCGTTGGAATCGGCACCGCTCAAAATGGATCGACGTCGGCCAATCCGAATTCTGCGGATCAACTGACGCTGCTGGCGGGGCGCAGCGTTATCTTTTCGATGACGGTAGGCTATTCGCCGGCCAAGCGCTAGTCTTGGAGTAATGCCTGGACTACGGTATGGAATCCTGGGCGTGGTCGCAGCGTCGGCGCTTGCGCAGACACTCGCGACTCTACCTACAAACCAAATACTCAGCGAGCCGGGACC
>Ga0210389_10002465_pt1 | contig 14561 bp, 3 predicted proteins | sample IncBWH28OmetaG_FD_160127 | JGI IMG/M metagenome (GOLD analysis project Ga0210389, IMG submission 160127) | Forest soil microbial communities from Barre Woods Harvard Forest LTER site, Petersham, Massachusetts, United States - Inc-BW-H-28-O ...
CGACCCCGAGGGCGTATTGCTCAAGGTGAGCAGGCCGGTATTAGGATCGGCGACGAATCCGTCGGAAATGGTGCCGTTGATATTGATCGAACCGGCCGCGCGAACATTCAGATCGATGACCTGCGGAGCTTGTCCGGAGCCGTAATAGGCGGGGTCGCTGTAGGAACTCAAATCGACCGGTCCGGTGATGGTGAGCGTGTCGCCGGAATTGGGGTCCTGAATTTCCACGCCGGCCTGAACGGAGGCAGCGGTTTTCCCCGTGCCCAGCCGCGCAAGCAGGGGCGCACTCGCAGTGCTCAGATAAGCGGAAGCGGTGCTCACGTCGTTCATTAGATCGGACGTGATATCCGAGCTGCCCTGAGGTTCCTGGAACACCATGACAGGCTCGATGATGACTTGGCCGACTCGGCTCACGTCGGCTCCGATGCCCTGTGAACCCACATTGATGGCCACATCGTTGGTGGCCGCCAGCGCCGGAGCGCGCAATACCAGTTCACCCATCTGCGCCACGCCATCGACTTGCGCGACCCCCTGGGCGGTAATCACGCTGCCGGGCTTCAAAGTGATTGCACAGGTGAGGCAGGTGGCGTTGATATCGATCTCGCCGCCAATGCCGTCGCTGCCGATCCCGTCATTGTTCAGGCCGTCGGCATGCAACTGGCCGCCGATGACGACGTTGGCGCCGGCCGACAGGTCGATGAAACCTCGTTGCGCGGCCGATGTGGCCGTCAATGAACCCTCGATATCCACGCTTCCCGTGTCGGCGGTCAAAGTGATGCTGTTGGCCTTGAGCGCGCTGCCGGAGTTCAGGGTGAGATCACCGCTTTGCGCGCGCACATCGATGGCGTCGTTAAATCCGGCGCCGGTGAGAATGGATGCCAACGGCGTCAATCCTTGCGCGAGAGCCCCCGCGTCCAGCGTAAAGCTTCCGCCGACGCCGCCCTTGCCGGCGCCGCTCAACCCACCCAGGAGCGATGCCGTACCGCCGCTGACGATATCGATGCTGCCGGCGGGCGCGGCCTGTGCTTGAGTGCCGGCGCAAGCGACGCAGCTGCCGGACACATTGATCTTGGACCCTGTAGCCGTGCTGATATTGCCGGTGGCACTCAAATAGACCGTGCCGCCGGGCGATGGGGCGCTCTGATCGACGGCCTGCAGCAGCACGCCCGCCACGTTGATCGAGGCGCCGCCGCCCAAACTGAGATCGCCGCCGGTGGCGGTCAAACTCACCGCGCCTGAGGGCGCGGCGATTACCCCGTTGTCCACGATGCTGCTACCGCTGAGGGCCAGCGCCCCGCCCACCAGCGTTGTCATGGGAGTGCCCTTCGCGGGCACCGTGGGCGCGCCCAGGGTCAGGGCGCCGGTGCTGCTGATGCTGTTCTGCGAACCGGCGCCGGGATTCAATTGCGCCGCGTTGATGGTCAAGTTGCCGCCGACGCTCAGTCCTCCCGTATCCCAGGACGTGGAGGCGATCACGCCGGCGGAATTGTAGTTATAGACACTGGCCGGAGACTGCACCGCCCCCGCCACTTGAACCAGCGTGTTCGCAAACCCGTCTATGGACAACGGAGTCGGCACCGCAGTCGCGGTGCTTCCCGCCGCGATCAATGTATTGGCTTGCAGGTTAAGCGTGTTCGCCACCAGGGTCAGGTTTCCGGTACCCGCGGTGGGCGACACACTGCCTGAGCTATTCTCTCCGCCCAGCGTGAGACTCGCCGCGCCGAACACGGAATTCCCATTGGCCTGATTGTTGAGCGCCGCTGCGTTCAACACGAGAGAACTCAAGGTGGGTGTCGACGAGGCGCCGGCGGCGCCCAGCAGCACCGGCGTGAACAGATCGATGTTCCCCTGACTGGTGATGCTGACCGCGCCCGCCTTCTGCAGCTCCGCCGTAACACTCGGAGAAAGATTCAGCGTATCGGTGTCGGCCGCCGGCTGAGGCCCCGAACCCACGAACGCCACGCCGTCCGAACTCAAGGACCAGCTCGCACCCTTACCGTTCAAGGCGCCACCCAGCGTAATCGAACCCGGAGCGTCCACGGCCAAGGCGCCGCCCGAATTCAACGCCGAATTGGGCGCAAGAACGATCGTCGCGCCGTTGGCCACGGGGCCGGTCCGCGCAACCACCGGCAGCGCCAGATCCGAGACGGCGAGTAGAGCCGCCTGCGGCAAGGCTTGAGGGGAGGCGCTGTTCGCGTCGGTCAGGGTCACCGTCTCGAGCGACGGCAGAGTGCTCAGCACCTTGCCTGCCCTGCCGGAAGTCGAGGACAGCGACGCACCCGAGCTGACGTCAATCGACTGCTGGGCCACCAATACGATTTGATCGGCCGTCAGATTCACGCCTGAATCGACGACGACATTATCGGCGGCGACTGCCACATTCAAGTCGGAGGCGCCGGTGGCGCCGGTGCTCTGGCTGCTGGTTCCGCCCAAGGTAATCGAACTGGCGTTCCAGCTTTGCAGCACCGAACTCGATACCGGCAAGAAGCCGCTCATGGCCTCCTGGGATCCTGAGGTGACTTCCAAGTTCGGCGCACTGATGTTCACCAACGCGCCGCGCCCACCGGTGGCGGCCGCGGTCAGCACGCTGCCCTGCAAGCTGAAGGAGTTGTTCAACGATTGCGCGACGATGAAGCTCAAGGTCCCCGCATCGGCGGGCTCGGCCGCCGGCCCGGTTCCGGCCTGGGCTGCCTGCGCACCAAAATACGTCGATGCATCGCTGATGTTGTAGGCCGCCAATTGTTGGGCGTAGCTGCCGGGGTAAATCGCGAATCCCTCGTACTCGGTCACCGTCGGACTGGTATGCAGACCCGTGGTGCCCGAACTCAAGTATCCGGCGACGATGGGTGTGCCGTTCGGCAGCGCCGCGATTTGGCCGCCGTTGGCGCTGGTATAGGTCGGCTGGATCTGGATGAGGTCGGCACCCGGCTCGAGCGCATAGCGCGCCGGCAGCAGCGCATAAAATCCCGCGGCAACTCCTGCGCCGCCGCTCAGGTATACCGTCTGGCCCGGAATAGATGTGCCGGACTCCTGCGGATCATAGGGCCCCGCCTGACCTCTGGCCGCCGGCAGAATGGCGTAGTAGCCCGCATAACTTCCCGTCGCCGGGGTGTAATTCGTGGTGCCCGGCGCGCCGGAGGCCGGTGCATTTGCCAGCATGTCATAGCTGCCGCCGGTGCCCGGAACCCATTCATAAGCGTACAGATCACCGCCGCCTTGCAGATTGATGGTGGCCGAGTGCTGCACGGAAATGGCCGGTGCGGTGAGATTCACTTGCTTGGTGGGTACGCCGGTCACCGGTGTATCGGGGCTGCCCACGGTCGAGTAGAACCATTGGGCGCCGTTCTCCTGAGTCTGCCCATAAGGCACTTCCAGGCCGGCGCCGCTGACGGACACCAAGCTCCCGCCGGCCAAGGTCAGTGAATCGTCCGCGCTCAGATTGATGGTGCCGAATGGCGCCAGCACCGTGCCGCTGATCACGACATTCGCCGCGTGCAGATTGAGCACGCCGCCCGCCGACAGCGGCGTCCCGGACGACGGGGTGGTCTGACCGATGGTCAGGGTGCCGCTCGATGCCGGCGCACCCGTGGGCGTGGTGCCGGCATCGACAGAGTTGATCGTGAAGTCAGTATAGGTGTCGGGGTAGACGCGCGCCGCGTTGATGGTGAGATTGCCCGTCGTCAACAGAGTGCCCGTCTCCTCGTCGCCGCCCGTAATCGGCTCGCCTTGAAGCTGCACATCGCCCTGGCTGGTAAAGATGGCATTCGCGATGCCCTGCAATGCGAAATCGCCCTCGAGATTCATCTGCTCCGCGGATACGTTGAGCCTGCCGGTGCCACCGCTGAGCGTCTGCGGCACGGTGCTGCCGTTCGATGCGGTGGCCGGATTGCCGAACGACACGTAGGGGGCGCTGAGACTGGCCGACACGCCGTTGGCGACCGTGATGCTCTGAGATTCGAGCACGATCTGGCGGCCGAGCGACAAGGCCTGTCCCGTTTGGATGTCGATGTCGCCGGGCGTTTGGCCGCCGGCGATCAAGGTCAGTGAATCGATCCCTGAGTTGGCGATTTGCGCCACACCGACAGTGCCGGAATCCAAGGTGAGAACCGGAGACAGACCGGCGGTGGCCCCCAACAGGTTGAGCTGCATGGTATCGCCGGGGTTGGGCTGGCCATTGATGGTCACGTTGCGAGTGAGATCGATCTCCAGCGATCCGGCCGCGGCCGCGCCGCTATTGCCCACGCCGGCTTTGCCGGTCATCGCCCCCAGAAGGTCGATCGATTCCACCGAACCGATGGTCAGCGATCCGCCGGGCGTCGCCACGGTTTCCCGGGTGTAGCCTCCGGCCGTGCCGGTATTGGCGATGTCCAGAACGGCGGAAGTGCCGGAGAAATCGATCATCGATCCCGCATCCGTCAGCACGGTGCCGCGCTGGGCGTTGATGGTGACCGTCCCGCCCGGGAGCAGGGTGCCCAATGACAGACCCTGGCTGTTCGGCGTCATGACGGGACCACCGGCGTTCACATCGATCACGGCTGTCGAACCCAGGGTAATCCCCAAGTCGGCGACATATCCGGGGTCGAATGTTCCCGCCGTGCTCGAGTTGTAGTTGACGGGCGAGAGCACTTGCACCGTCACATTGCCGCCCGGCGCGCTCAGAGTACCGTCAATGGATATATTGCCTTCGCCCTGAATAGTGATCGAGGCGCCGGGGGCCGTTTGAATGGAAGCGCCCCGCTGCACATCGACGGCCCCATATCCCGCGCCGCCCAAGGGCCAATCGTCCGCTTCGCGCAGCACCTGCAACGAAACGCCGGTGGGCGGCCGCATATAGGGAGGTTGGACGATTTGCTTCGAGAACGCCGCGATGGTGCCGCCGCTGACCGCCGTTTGATAACCCGGCTGCAATTGCAGCGAACGCGCCTGCGCGACGATGGAAGTTCCGGAATCGACCGTCAGTTCATCGTCGGTCGCGGCAGCGGGTTGCACCGCCCCGGTGGCGATGAGCGATATCGACGAGAATCCATAATTCGAAAACAACGGGGCGTAAATATCCAGCGACGCTCCCGGCGTGTTGTCCGCCGATTGCAGATCATCGACCAGTTGAGCCGTGGTCCAGGAGTTAGCATTGCCCTGCGAAATGTTGATCCGCGGAGCGCTGAGAGTGAAATTGCCGCCCGCCGCCGTTCCGGCGCCGAAGGCCGCCAAGTTATCCGACTGGCCGATCTGCAGGGCGGCATATGCCGGGCTGGCGTCGAGGTCGATGCTCCCGCCCCTGCCGTAGACCAGGGTGTTGCCGCTTTGCAGCCAGGCGCCGCCATTGGCCACCAGCGACACATTGTTGCCCAGGGAGAGCTCGTTGCCCGGTTGCGTCAATTGCAGGCTGACGGAGCCGCCGTTTTGCAGCGTGGGCTGTGTGCCCAATCCACCGGCCGCCTGCGAATCGTTGGTCCATTGTCCGCTGACGTTGAACTCGACGTTATTGCCGACGCCGATGCCCAGCCGCGGAGCCCCCGTCAGCGTGGGATCGAAGGGATTTTGATCGGCGATGGTAAAGGCCGTTTGAAACTCCAGGGTGCCCGCCAAGTCGGTAATGCTGGAGTCGATGTCGATGCGCGATGCAGTGACTTGCAAGGTGGCGCCCGCCGGCAGTTTCAACGGCAGACCAGGCGGAAGATTGAACGTCGCATTGGAATTGATTTGCGTGTTTGTCACGCCATCGCTGGTCAAATAGGCGGCGGGCAATTGCAGGGTCTGCGGCGGCAAAATGGCGCTGTCGGCGACCACCACCGGCGTGGGGTTGGGCGTGATGGCGACGGCCGGCGCGAGGTAGTCGTACGGCGACTGGCTGGTCCCTCCGACCAGGATGCCGGAACCGCCGATCTCCAAGGTTCCACCCGGCACCGCGTCGCCGTACACCCACGCGCCTGAATTGATGTTGGCTTGGGTGGGCGCGACGATGGGTCCCCGCTGATAGGGACCGTTGACAGCCGTCGCTTGAATGGCGCCGTTAAGCGCCAGGCTGGGCGCGGCGAATTGAATGGTTCCCGCTGCCGCACCCTGCTGATAAGAAGACTGGTACTGGCTTAGGCCCGGAGTGGGCACGACTTCCTGGACGCCCCACTTGTCGTAGGTCTGCGTCAAGGTGGGATTGATCAAGCCGGTGTAGGTCTGCAGCGGGCTCGCGCTGCCGATATTGTATAACTTGCCGTTGGCCCCGATCAGCGTGGTGGTCTGGATGGTGCCGGCTTGATACGTGGTCGCACCGCCGGATACGTCGATGGATGCGCCCGGATTGAACACCACATCGCCCGTGGATTGAAAGGTCGCGGTGCCTCCGGTTTCAGTTCGCTGTGCGATGTTCTGTCCGACTGCGGCAATCGCCGAGGCCAGATCGGCGATCGGGGAACCCAGGCCGCCATCGGCGCGCATGTCCACCGTGACCGTCTGCCCTCGCAAGGCGCCGTTGCGCTGAGTCGGATCATCGGCAAATTCATTGGAGCGCAATTGCACCGTGACGAGGTTGGCATCCATCGGCAACACGGCGTCACTTCCCGCCAAATTGATATTGGTGCCGGCGTCTATCCGAATGCGCGCCTCCGCACTCCCGCCGGGACTCACGCCGCTGTTGGGATCGGCCTCGGCGGTCACGGCCAATTCCCCGCTCGGCGCGGTGACGGTCCCGCCATGCATCAGTACCTGTTCGCCGTCCATTTTGATGGCGGATTGCAATTGCGCTTGGGCCGCTACCGCGGTGGCGGTATCGGCGTACTCGGGCAAAATGCTGATGTCGCTGGTGCTGCCGATGGTGAGTATGCCGCCCTGCGACGCGGAAAGGGGGGCGGTGCCATTGACCACGGCTTGATCGGCGGCCTCGAGCACGATGGAGCCGTTTGCCGCCACCGAGGTGGTGGCGGAAATTCTTCCGTCCTGATTAACGGCGTAGCCGACCAGCGTGATATTGCCGCGGGGCGCGGAGAGCAGTCCCGACGCTTGATTGGTGATGCTGCCTCGAGCAGCAGTGTTCGCCGCCAATTGAGAGGCCGCCGGGGTACCTCCATCCACTTCCACCAACAACCCGCGCAAGGAGGGATCGGAGCTCGCCTGAAGGTAGGCGCGCTGCCCGGCCGCCAGCACGATTTGCCCATCGGGAGCAGTCAGGCTGCCCGCGTTCTGGACGGTCGGAGCCGCCAGCAATAATCGTCCGCCGTCGGCAGCCGTCAACTGCGCACCGCTTTGCACGGTAATGACGCCGGTGTTGGTAATGCCCGTGCCGGTATCCGTGGCGAAGTTCTGGGAACTTCCTGTGAATTGCTCCAAGGCCGCGGCGCCGGTGCCGGTGTTGTTGAGCAGCGGCGAGAGGATTCCGGCTGCGAAGGTCTTGTCCGTGATGTTGAGCGAGGAGGCGGTCATGCCCGCAACATTCACCGTTGACGTAGAGCCGAATAAGAAGCCATTGGCGTTGATCAAGTAGATCTGGCCGTTGGCGGTCAGCGTGCCGAAGATGCTGCTGGGGTTGGCGTCGTAGATTCGATTTAGGGCGATCGACGTGGTGGCCGGCTGCTGGAACACCACTTTGTTGCCGGCGCCGACGTTGAAGGTGGCCCAGTTGAGCGTCACATCGTTGCTGGTTTGATGCACCGTCAGGGTATTGCCCGATTGGGATGTCGTTGCCGCATTCGTGGGGCTGGTGGCAACGAAAGATGTGTTGGTGCCGCAGGCGGGCGGCTTGCATGGCACCGGCAAGACGTTGGCCGCCAGAGCGTGGGCGCCGTGCAGGCAAGCCGCGTACAGAGGTATGCTGAGTCCGCTCCGTTTCATGAAAGGTGCTCCGTACGCCGATCGCTACAGCACCGCAATTTATCCAGGCAATGTGACATTGTCTTGGCGCGGCAGTATCAAAAGGTTCCGCGCAGCAAGAACAAGGCCCGCGAAGAACCCGCCTTGGTGACGCTGGCCGTGTCCAAGGCCTTGGCCCAGGCCACCGATCCCGTCAATTTCTCACCCGGCAGCAGGTCGAATCCCAGTCCCCAGCTGCGCAAGGTGATGCCCGCCGGCTCCCCGGCCAAGGGGTCGATGACCGACATGCTGGCTGCGTCGTAGAATCCGTACACATCGCCGATGATCCGCGTGCCGTGGCGCCAGCCGGGCGAGGTCAGTTGAATGGTGCCTTTCACGGCCTTGTCGCCCAACTCCTCCGCTTCGAGATAGCCTCTCACTCCGTCGACGCCGGCGATGGAATAATCCTCGTTGGTGATCAGCGGTTCCGTGGCCCCCTGGCCCGCGGTGCGCAAGCGCAGACTGAAATCCGCCGGCAACTTGATGACCGTGGCCAGGTCCCAGCGAAGGTAGAAGTAATTCGCCTCGCCCTTGTAGCGATCATTGGCGAAGGTGGTGGAATTATTGACCAGGCCGCGCGGCCCGGCGTCGGCGGACAAACTCAAGGTCGTCGAGAACCGGCCCGTCCTCCAGAAGCCGTCGTACTCGGCCGACAGGTTCATGTAGGTGATCGGCGTCACCAGGGCGGTGGCATCGTTCTGGTTGATGGTGTTGCGAAAGTGTTTGTAGTCCGCGCCGATGCTCACCGATTGCAGTGAAATCGGCGTGGTCATCAGTGGATAGCCCAATTTGGCGCTGTAGATCTCGCCGATACCGAGCACACCCGACGTCCCCGCGGCCGGCACGTTGCTGTTGGAGTTGATGTAGGTAAACGAGGGCTGTAATCCCGAGTCGAATGCGTGCATGACATAGTTGGCCGCAAAGACCCGGACCTGGTCGAATAACTGCGGGGTGAATTGATATTGCAGCGCCAAACTGTCCATCCGCCCGAACATGTCCCCGTAGCTCACGCCGGCGATCGACCGCAACTCCCGGGTGTCGATGGTGGCTTGATTATTGACCTCGAGGCTGCCATGAAGCGGCAAGCTGTCGTCTACTTTCAGGGCGATATCCACGGTCCCCGGCGCGGAGCCGGCCTTCAACACCGGAACCACCGAACGATCCGCCGTGTCGTTGTTGACCGCCGTCAATTCACTCTGCAGCTTCGAGAGCTGCAGCACCGTGCCCGGCGTGGCGGCCGGCAATTTCGCCATGACGTCCCGTTCCGGGAAATAGCGTGCGCCGTTGATTTGGGTGCGCTCGATCCGTCCCTCAGTGACCCGCAGGCGGACGATGCCCTCATCCACGGTTTGCGGTGGAATGTCGACGAAGGAAGCGCCATAGCCTTGGTCGTGATACAGCTTCTCCAAGGCCGTGCGCGCCGCCTCGACGTCGGCAAACGTCTTGTTGGGTCCCAGCAGCGGATACAGGGTCCGCTCGATGTCCCTGCCGGGCAAAGCCGAATTGCCCACGACCCGATATTCACTCACGTCGAAATGCTGCACGGGTTGAGCCGGAGCGCCGGGTTGAGAAGCCGCGGAGGCCGGAGGATCGGCGTCCGGCGAGGCGGCTATCGCTCCCCGGCCGGCTGCTGACACGCTCAACGCCAGCGCCAAAAGCGCCGCGGCGGCGCAAGAATTATTCGACATATGCTCGGCAATCCGCGTACGAATTAGTCGTCATCCCAAAATAGAACTGGCCTCCCATGCGGGAGGCCAGTCTTTTTAACCATCTTGGCTTCAGGCGTTGCACCTGAAGCACAGGATGTCGCTTACGGCGTGGCCGCAGAGTACGACGGTACGCTGCAGGTGACCTGGTTGCGCGTGAACGGGTTGGTGTAGATCACCGAGCTACCCAGTCCCGTCAGCGCGCCGGTCGCCGTGTTGCCGTTGCTTGCCACGGCGATGTGGGCGGTGTTGCCGGCCACGTTGGGAATTGCGTTGACGTCCGCAATATGCGGCGCCGTCGCAATGGCCTGCAACGAGGTGGTGATGAAGTTCACCAAGCTGGTCTGCGCCGCCGACAGCGTCAGGTTCGGGTTGAGCGCAACCGTGGCTTCCACCCAGAACGGGTATTGGCCGGTGGCGGCATTGAAGTTATTCGCAGCGTTGCCGTTGATGCCGATGACCTGCTGGGTGCTGCTGACCGGGGCATTATCGATCGTCGCGTACGTGATGGATCCGTTGGTGGAACTCGCGGCATTCAACACGTCGCCTGTCGAGAAGTAGTCCGTGATCGTGGTGGGTTCCTTGATGCCCGTGGACTGCTGAGTCTGGCAGGTGTCGCCCACGATCAGAAGATCGGTGGCGGCGCGGCTGCCCGAACCTTGTTCACGATTCACGACCACGATGGGCGTGGACACGGTGGCAACCTGATGGCCCGCCGTATCGGTGACTTTGGTCCAGTTGGTGACTTTCTTGGTCAAAATGGACGTCAGCATTTCGGTGCTGAGGTTCATGTTGGCTTCGAGATTCGCGCCGTTCACGAAGATGCCGTACACCTCGTCGAACAATCCGGCAGCCTGCAGGGTAGACAGACCCGCCTGGTTCTGCCGGCCCCACGCAGTCGTGGAATACGCCGTCGGGTAATTGTTGGCCGTGGCAAGAGCGCTGGGTTCAACGTCCATGATGCCCAGTTGCACGTTCTTCTGGCTTACGGCGCCGGTGAAGCTGTCCGTCGTGCCGTTGGCGGAGCTGGAACCGTTGACCGTCGCGTTGCAGGTGCCGCCGGAGCAGCTGATGAAGCTGGTCTGGGTCAGATCCAGGGTCTGGACGACGTCGTTATTGACCAAGGGCAGAGCGCCCGTGACCGAGCCGCCTTCGAAGCGATAGTAGACCGTGTAGTAGGTGTTGCCATCGGCACCGGCAACCCCGGAAGCCGGCGTGCAGGAGACGGCACCGAAGTTGGTGTTGCCCACGCTCGAGACGACCAGTGCGTTGGCGACGCCGCCGCAGAGATTCGTTTCAAGCGCGCCGAGAACCGCCTTCTTCGCCGCCGAGGAACCGGCAACGTACAGCGAGACGGCAGAGCTGCTGGCTGCATCAGCCAGGGTGGGAGGGACATCGTTGGCATAGGCCAGTCCGGAGACCGACACCGTTCCGAGCACGGCCGCGATGGCCGTGCGGAGGTTGGTATTGCAATTCATTATAGAAAACTCCTAAGTGAAGATTCTGGTTCAGGCTGCGGTCGGCACGGCGGCCTTGCGGCGGCCGACACCGGCGAGACCCAGCAAGCCACTGCCCAACAGCCAGATCGCGGCAGGCAACGGCACCGGGGTGCCCGAGCTCGCGGCGCCGAACGTGACGCCGTTGGCCGTCAATGTGGCAGTACCCAAAAGACTCAGCGCAACGGGACCCGTGGTCGTACCGGTGACTCCGTAAAGGTTCCACGCAGTGCCGAGACCGCTGACGCCGGTCGCGCCGCCGCTCAGGTACCAGTTCGCCGGGTTGTTGGCGACGGTGGTGGTGTCAAAAATGCCGGCAGCGGCAGTCGAGGTACCGAACACGGAACTCGCGCCTTTTGAGTTTGTATTCAAAGACATCGCGGTGTTGGTAATTGCGTTCCACGAATCAAGCACACCGCTCGGGCGAGCGCCCAATTGCCCGGTGTTGTTTCCGGCCGCGGTGGTAACGAATTGCGCCGCACCGGCGTCCGCCAATTCATAGTCGTTTGCGCTCAATTGACCGCCACCTTGAATGGACCAGACCAGCGTGTTGGTGCCGGTGTCCAAGGCGAGCAGGGAGGCGAGATTGCCCGTGCCGTCGTTCATGGACGCGGTTACGTGGCCGGCGATAGCAGCCGAAACACTCGTAGTACTCTGGGCGGCCTGCGGATTGCTCGGGTTGCTCACAACAGTGATGCCGGTGTCGCCGGCATACGAGCCGACGACGGCGCCGCTGCTGTTCAGTACTTCGGCGAATAGGACGAGGTCACCGGGGTTGGAAGTGGTGGGCACCGCGAAGGCGGCGTGGGCGGATACGGCGCCAAGCGTCATCGCGGCGGCAATACTGGCCTTGAGAATCGGATTCATAAAAACTCCCTGCGTGGTTAAGACAAAGCGAAAAATCGGTTGCGCAACTTCCTCACGAACATCCCACGGTGGCGTTGGACGCTGAGGGGACGATTGCGGTCTGCGGTCAACTTGGGGGATATCCTGATGCCGCCTTGTGGCATCGAAGTGATGGAAATGTGAACGTTTTCACACAAAAGCGGGTTCAGATATCCCGTTATGTGCCGTGCGACGTAGACGGACCACGAATGTCATACGTTGTGGATACGTTTCGAACCCATGGTGTAATGCGAAACGAGTCACAGTCCTTGATATGCAATGATCGCCCTCTACCATGGCTGTGATGCGGGCACTTGCACATTCGGTGGAATTGTATCGGCGCGGGCAACTGCGCGAAGCTGAAGCGGCCTGTCAAAGTCTTCTTGCGCTGTCGGAGAGCGACGACGCGTTGGAATTATTGGCCGAAATTCAGCTGGCAGGCGGCAACATCACCCGTGCGATCGAGAGCCTGTCGCGCCTGGCGGCATTGCGGCCAACCGACGCCGCCAATCTTCGCCGGCTGGGCGGCGCGCTTTTGTCGGCGGACAACGCAATCGAGGCCGCGAGAGTCCTTCAGCGTGCGTTGGACATCGAGCCCGACAATGTCCGCGCGCACAACAATCTCGGCCAGGCGCTGCTGCGAGCCGGCAAGGTACCCGAGTCGATTCACCACTTCGAACGCGCGTTGAGCCTCAATTCCGAGTACTCCATCGGCCATAACAACCTGGGACAGGCCTTGATCGCCGGCGGCGAGTTCGCAAGAGCGGTGGCGCCGCTGCAGCGGGCCATCGCCTTGGACGCAGCCTTGGTCGAAGCGTGGGTTAATTTGAGCATCGCGTTCGAACGCAGCGATGGGCTGGCGCGGGCCCTGCAAATCCTCGAGGAAGCGCGGATCCGGTTCCCAACGAGCGCCGATGTCTGGGTTCAACGCGGCGCGGTGTTGAGCAGGCTCAAACGGGCGGACGCGGCTCTCGACAGCTTCGACGCCGGCATCAGGCTGCGCCCGCGTGACGCAACGACCCTGGCCCGCAAAGCCTCGCTGCTGCTGTCGCTCGAGCGCGCCGACGAAGCATTGCGGTTCGCGGATGAGGCGTTGCGATATCGCGAAGAATATACCGAGGCCCTGAACATCAAGGCGGCCGCATTGACGCAGCTGAATCGCCCGTCGGATGCGCTGCCCTGGATCGATCGCGCGCTCGGCTTGGACCCCGGGTATATCGAGGGTTGGCGTACCCGGGCGATCATTCAGGAGAGCCTGGGAGAGCACCAAAGCGCAGTCGACAATTATCGCCGGGCCCTATCCTTGGATCCCGACTGTGTCTCGGCTCGTACCGGGCTGCTGGCCGCGCTCATTCCCCGGATCCCGCTCTCGCAGGAAGACTCCAACGATGCACGCCTGGCCTTCGACACCGAGCTGTCCGCGTTCGAACAATGGCATCGGACCCGCTGCCTGAATTCCGGCGATGCCTGGCTGGTTGCGAGGCAATCGTTCTTTTACCTGAGTTACCAAGAACAACCGAACAAATCGCTCTTGCAACGCTACCGTCGTGCAAGCCATTTTCAGCTCGGGCGCATCCGGCGGACGGACCCGCCTCGATCCCCTCCGCCGCCGACGGATGCCCTGAGGCCGAGGTGTCGGTTGGGAATGGTTTCAGCGCATGTCTTTGAGCACTCGGTGTTTACCGCCATCGTGCAAGGCTGGCTGCGCTGCCTCGACCGCGCCCGGTTTGAGATCCATGTCTTCAGCCTGGGGAACAAGCGCGATTCGGTGACCGAAATGGCCAAGGCCGAGGTGGATCATTTCGACCAAGAGCCGAGGACCGTGGCCGACTGGGCCAAGCTGATCGAACGGCGGCAATTGGACGCGTTGATTTTCCCCGAGGTGGGCATGGACGCCGACACCCTGGCGCTGGCGACGCTCCGACTCGCTCCCCGTCAATTCGCCTCCTGGGGGCATCCCGAAACCACCGGAATACCGACCATCGACTATTATCTGTCGGCCGACGGCTTCGAGCCGCCGGACGCGGACAGTCACTACACCGAGCAGCTCGTTCGTCTGCCCAACCTGGGTGTTCATTATCAACCCTATGCGATCACGCCTACTCCGGTGGATTTCGCTCAATACGGAATTCCCGGCGGCGTTCCAGTATTCATTTGTCCCGGAACGCCATTCAAATACCGTCCCCAGGACGATGAAGTGCTGGTCGACATCGCGCGCCGTCTCGGGCGCTGCGCCTTCGTCTTCTTCGAGCACGACAAAGCCGAGCTCAGCAGGCGATTGCATGCAAGGATGGCGGCGGCGTTCCGACTTGCGGGTCTTAAGCCGGAACAATTCCTGATTTGGGTGCCCTGGCTGCCGCGAGCCGCATTTCTGGGTCTCATGAGCCAGGCCGATGTGTATCTGGACACCCTCGGCTTCTCGGGATTCAACACCGTCATGCAGGCCCTGCAGGTTCATCTGCTCGCCGTGACCCTGGAGGGCCGGTTCATGCGCGGCCGGTTGGGCAGCGGCATTCTGCGCCGACTGGGAATGCCGGAATTGATCGCCTCAACCAAGACGGCCTATGTGGACATCGCGGTGACGCTTGCCGAGGACGCCGCGTATCGAACCCGGATGCGCCGGCGGTTACAGGTC
>Ga0210389_10002467_pt1 | contig 14558 bp, 13 predicted proteins | sample IncBWH28OmetaG_FD_160127 | JGI IMG/M metagenome (GOLD analysis project Ga0210389, IMG submission 160127) | Forest soil microbial communities from Barre Woods Harvard Forest LTER site, Petersham, Massachusetts, United States - Inc-BW-H-28-O ...
TAAGCCGTCCGCGCGAACAACTGCCGGATCAATGTCGTGATCCGCCCCTCCGGCGCGGCCATTTCGTCCATGATGGTGAAATGGTTGGCGCCGAGAATCTCCTCATACGTCACCGGCAATCCGTATTTTGCGCGGTGCCCTGCGAAATCTGCCGTCTGCTTGCGCAGCAATGGCAGCTCCGCGCTGCCGACCACCAGCGACAGCGGCTTCATCGGCCCGCCCGCCGTCATGACAGGCGAATTCCTGCGCGAGGCGGCCTCATCGAGCCCGAGCTTGACGTCGAGATAGGAGTGCCGGATCGGTTCGAGATCGTAGATGCCCGAGATCGCCATGCCCGCCCTCACCTTCGGGTGCGACAGCGCCATCGCGGTGAGATGGCCACCGGCCGACCAGCCCGACACCACAATGCCTTTGCCGTCACCGCCGAGATCAGGCAGTTGCTGGCAAAGGAAATCGATGGCGGCATGGACTTCGGCAACGATCTCATCCAGCGTCGCATCCGGCGCCAGCGTATAGCCGGTCAGCGCGACATTGATGCCATGGGCCATCGGGCCTGCCGCAAACAGCGTGAACGCCTCTTTCGCCCGCATCTGCCAATAGCCGCCGTGGATGAAGAGCAGCGTCGGCGCGCCGTCTGCCGCTTTCAGAAAATCGATGCGGTTGCGCTCGCGCGGGCCGTAGCGGAGATCGAGATGGCTGGCATGCTGCTTGCGCAGATCGGCCGACCGGCGATCCCATCCGGCGACGATCTCGCCGCTGCCTGCGACCGCCTCGCTGTTGTTGAGGCCGCGGTCCAGCTCCTCGCGGCTCAGTTGGCGCCAATCCGGTGTTTCTGCAGGTGTCATTCAAAATCCCTCGCTTGAATTGCCACCATGCCGCAAATTGTTCTAGAGCAGCAAGTCGGGATGATCTGGAGAAAGACCATTGGCTGATCAGGGATTGGTGCGGGAGACCGCGAACGCTGTTGTCGACAAGCTCAAACGCGGTGAGGTCACGCCGCTCGACCTGCTCGACGTGCTGGAAAAGCGGATCGCGGAGGTCGATGGCAAGGTCAATGCGCTGCCGACGCTGTGCTTTGATCGCGCGCGAGATCACGCGAAGGCGCTGATGCAGAAGAAGCCCGCCGAGCGCGGCCTGCTCGCAGGGCTCCCGATCCCGATCAAGGACCTGTTCAACGTCAAGGGCACGCTGAACACCCAAGGATCGCCGATCTTCAAGGACAACATCTCGCAAAAGTCCGATATCGTCGTCGAGCATCTCGAAAGCAATGGCGGCGTGGTCTATGCCAAATCCAACACGCCGGAGTTCGGCGCTGGCGCCAACACCTTCAACGAAGTGTTCGGTGCCACGCTCAATCCTTGGGACACGTCGAAGAGCGCAGCGGGCTCGTCCGGCGGCGCGGCGGTGGCGCTCGCGACCGGCATGGCCTGGCTCGCGCACGGCACCGACATGGGCGGCTCGCTGCGCAATCCCGCCAGCTTCTGCGGCATCGTCGGCATGCGTCCCAGCATCGGCCGCGTGGCGCACACCCTGAATGCGCAGGTGGACCGCAACATCACCGTGCACGGCCCGATGGCGCGCAATGTCGAGGATCTCGCGCTGCTGCTCGATGCCATGAGCGGCGAATATGCCGACGATCCGCTGTCGCTGCCGGCGCCTGGCGTCTCGTTCCTGTCGGCGACGCGTTCGGGCAAGAAGCCGAAGCGCATCGCCTATTCGCCCGATCTCGGCATCACGCCGGTCGACCCGGAAGTGAAAGCCGTCACGCGCAAGGCCGCCGAGCGCTTTGCCGAAGCAGGTGTCATTGTCGAGGAAGCACATCCGGATTTTCGCGAGGCGCATGAATGTTTCCACGTGTTGCGCGCCTTCGACTTCGCCATCACCAAGGCGCAGCTCCTGCGCACCAAGCGCGACCTGCTCAAGCCCGAAGTGATCTGGAACATCGAGGAAGGCCTGAAACTCTCCATCGAGCAGCTTGAGCGCGCCGAGGCGCAGCGCGTCGCCATGACCGCGCGCGCGGTCGAGTTCTTCAAGACCTACGACCTGCTCCTGTGTCCGGCGACCATTGTCTCGCCATTCCCTATTGGCAACCGCTACGTCGCCGAATGCGACGGCAAGAAGTTCGACAATTATGTCGAATGGCTCGGCATCGTCTATGCGATCACGCTGGCCTGTTGCCCCGCGCTGTCGCTGCCCTGCGGCTTTACCACCAGCGGGCTGCCGATCGGCTTGCAGATGGTCGGTCCGCCGCGTGGCGAAGCCGGGCTCCTCGCGGGCGCCAAGGTGCTGGAGGATATTCTGGGCCTGCGCGGCACGACGCCGATCGATCCGAGGGTGAAGTCGTAGGGTGGGGGTGGGCAAAGCGTAGCGTGCCCACCATTTCGCTCTCGCTCTTAATGGTGGGCACGGCGCTTTGCGCCTTTGCCCACCCTACGGCGCCTTGCCCGCCTTCTTGACCGCCTGCTCCAACGCCAGCTTGGTCTGATCAACGATATCCTCGACCAGCTCTTCCCGGCTCACCTTCGCCACCTGGCCGGTGAGCAGCCCCTGCTCGGCCAGCGTGATCACGCCGTGCAAGGCCGCCCAGACCTGCAGCGCCTGACGTTCGCGGAGCAGCCCGACGGCCGGCACCTCCATCGATTCGATCAGCAGCGCCAGCGCCTCGTCCGCGGCAATGTGCAATTCACCGCCTTCCTCGGCACAGGCCATGGTGCGCGAGGCGAACATCAACCGGTAGATGCCGTTCCGCCGCAAGCCGAAGTCGAGCGCGGCCTGCGCGAAGCGCGATAACTTTGAGCGTTTCGACGGCTTGTCGATCGCCGTGCGCAGGATGGCGTTGAACTGGCGGAAAGCTTCGGCGGTGACCGCATGCAACAGCGCCTCGCGGTCGGCAAAATGCCGGTACGGCGCCGGCTGCGACACGCCGAGCCTCTTCGCCAGCGCCTTGATGCTGATGGCTTCGGGGCCGCCCTGCTCCGCTTCGCGAAGCGCAGCCTGCACCAGCGCATCGCGGAGATCGCCATGGTGATAGGTATTCTGCGGCTTGCGGACGAGCTTAGGTGACATCTTCAACAATCTTTTTACTTGACGAACTGTGCGGGTGCGAATGTAATAGGATATAACTTATATTATTACTTCGAGGGGCGGCCGGCAAGAAGCCGCTCACGACAATAACGGCGTGCCACGCGCGCTGCACGAGCATTTGCGTCAGCAGAGGGAACGCTTGCCATGGCTGCAAAGCTGAAAATCCACGTCGACCAGGACAAGTGCCAGGGCCACGCCCGCTGCAAATCGCTGGCGCCCGAGCTGTTCGAGCTCGACGAATTTGGCAACGCCCATGAGGTCGGCGACGGCACCGTGCCGGCGGGCCTCGAAGACAAGGCCTGGCTCGCCCAGACCAACTGCCCGGAAATCGCAATCGAGGTGATGGAGGAGTGATCCTTATCCGTCCTGCGTTTGAAATTCATCAGGCGAACAGAACACGAGGAACCATCCCGATGTCCGATGTGAGCTATCTGCCGAAACATCCGCCGGTCACCGACTGGCTCAACGATTTCGACCACACCGATCCGCGCTGGACCGAGGATCCTTTTCCGATCTGGGATGAGCTGCGCGCCGCCTCACCTGTGGTGCACACTGAGCGCTTCCTCGGCTGCTACATGCCGACCACCTATGAGGCGGTGCGGGCGATCGCCAACGATACCGAGCATTTCTCCTCGCGCCGCGTGATCGTGCGCGACGTACGCCCGGAGCAGACCGCCAATGCGCCGCCGATCACCTCCGATCCGCCGGCACACAAGCCCGCCAAACAGCTGTTGCTGCCGCCGTTTACGCCGGACGCGATGAGGAAGCTCGAGCCGCGGGTGCGCGCGATCTGCAACGAGCTGATCGATGACTTCATCGCCGACGGCAAATGCGACGCGGCGGCCCGCTACACCAAGAACATCCCGGTCCGCGCCATTGCCCATATGCTCGGCATACCCGAGCAGGATGGCGACCGGTTCATCCAGTGGATTCACGAGATCCTCGAGCTCGGCATCAAGGACCAGGCCGTCCTGGTGAAGGCGGCCGAGGAGATGGATGCCTATTTCGCCGGTCACGTCGAGCATCGCAAGACGCATCCGAGCGACGACCTGATCTCGACCATGATGAATGCCAGGACCAAGGATGGCAACCCGCTCAGCGACGCCCATGTGCAGGGCTCGCTGCGGCTGCTCCTGATCGCTGGGATCGACACCACCTGGAGCGCGATCGGCGCGGCGCTCTGGCATCTTGCGCGCAACCCCGCCGACCGCGAGCGGCTGGTGCGCGAACCCGATTTGATGCCCTCGGCCGTGGAAGAGCTGCTGCGCGCCTATTCGCCCGTGACCATGGCGCGCGAGGTGATGAAGGAAACCAGCATTTCCGGCTGCCCGGTCAAGCCCGGCAACATGGTGTTGCTCTCCTTCCCCGCCGCGAACCGCGACCCCGCGATGTTCCCGGATGCCGACAAGGTCGTGCTCGACCGCAAGGAGAACCGCCATGCGGCATTCGGCCTGGGCATCCACCGCTGCGTCGGCTCAAATCTGGCGCGGATGGAGATGACGGTGGGGCTGGAAGAATGGCTCAAACGCATCCCCGATTTCCGGCTCGATCCGGCCGGCAAGGTCACCTGGTCGGAAGGAACGGTCCGTGGACCGCGGCAGCTGCCGATGCTATTCGGAAAGCTGGCCTGAGCTTGAACTAACGAACAAAGCAGGCCGCCTAAGGGAGGCCTGCCATGACCGATCAAGCGCTCAACCCCGGAAGCGATCACCTCGACATCGCCGATGTCGAACGGCGGGTGAAGGCGATCTTCATCGGCTCGGTCGGCAATTTAGTCGAATGGTATGATTTTTACGCCTACACGGCGTTCGCGCTGTATTTCGCGCCGGCCTTCTTCCCGACCTCGGACCCCGTGGTGCAGCAGCTCAACGCGGCCGTGCTGTTTGCCGCGACCTTCCTGATGCGCCCGCTCGGCGGCTGGCTGTTCGGCTATCTCGCCGACCATTACGGCCGGCGGCTGTCGTTGACGCTGTCGGTGGTCTGCATGTGTTTCGGCTCGCTGATGATCGCGGTGACGCCGACCTATGCCTCGATCGGCTTTGCCGCGCCCGCGATCCTGGCGCTCGCCCGCGTGATCGAGGGGCTCAGCCTCGGCGGCGAATATGGCGCCAGCGCCACCTATCTCTCCGAAGTCGCCGATGCCAACCACCGCGGTTTCTATTCCAGCTTCCAGTATGTGACGCTGATCGGCGGCCAGCTTACCGCGATCATCGTGCTGCTGCTCCTGCAGAAGGTGTTCTTGACACCGGAAGAGCTGAAAGCCTGGGGCTGGCGTATCCCGTTCGTGATCGGCGCCTGCCTTGCCATCTTCGCTGCGGTCATGCGGCGCGGCCTGCACGAGACCGAGGCCTTTGTCGAAGCCAAGAAAGCCAACAAGGCGACCGGCTCGATCGCGACGCTGCTGCAATACCCGAAAGAGTTGTTGCTGGTGGTCGGCCTCACTGCCGGCGGCACTGCGGCATTCTACACCTTCACCACCTACATGCAGACCTTCGTCAAATTGTCGGTGGGCCTGACCGAGGACCAGACCACGATCGTGATCTTCGCTTCGCTGATCTTCGCGACCATCCTGCAGCCGCTCTATGGCGCGCTGTCCGACCGTATCGGCCGCAAGCCGCTTCTGGTCTTCTTCGGCGTGGTCGGCACGATCGCGACCGTCCCGATCCTGATGACCTTGAAGGACACCAAGTCGCCCTTCATCGCCTTCCTGCTGATCTGCGCCGCCTGGATCTTTGTCGCGGGCTACACCTCGATCAACGCGATCGTGAAGGCCGAATTGTTTCCGACCAATGTCCGCGCGCTCGGCGTTGGGCTACCTTACGCCATCACGGTGTCTATATTCGGCGGCACCGCACCGGCGGTTGCGCTGGCTTTCAAGAGCGCGGGGCATGAAGAGTGGTTCTATTATTATCTCTCGGGCATGATCTTCCTCTCGCTCCTGATCTACTCGACCATGCGCGACACCAAGCATGAATCGGCGATGCATCGCCACGAATGAGACGCTTTGGCCATGGCCAACGAACACGAGCCGCCGCCGGATTCCAAGCTGACGCGCAGCAAGCAGCGCTGGGCGCAGGAAGGCCGTTTCCTCACCGGCAAGACGTCGCGTCCCGAGGAGCAGCGCCTGCCGCCGGGGCAGCACCTCACAAAGGACTGGCCGACGCTCGACCTCGGGCTCACGCCTGAAATCTCGCATGAGCGCTGGCATCTCGACGTCTATGGCGCGATCGAAAATCCCGTGTTCTGGAGTTTCAAGGAATTCTCGGCACGGGCGCAGACGCCGGTGACATCGGATATCCATTGCGTCACAACGTGGTCGCGTTACGATAATCAATGGCTGGGCCTGCCGACCCGCGAACTGCTCGCCGCCTGCCAGCCGCGCGACAGCGCGCAGTTCGTCGTGCTGCATTCCTATGACGGCTACACCACCAATCTTGCACTGGAAGATTTCGCCGCCGAGGACGCCCTGCTCGCCCATAGCTGGTCCGGCAAACCGTTGACAGCGGATCATGGCGGCCCGGTGCGGCTCGTGGTGCCGCATCTTTATTTCTGGAAGAGCGCGAAATGGCTGCAGGCGATCGAGTTCCTGGAGAATGACGCGCCCGGCTATTGGGAAGTCCGCGGCTATCACAACCGTGGCGATCCCTGGGCAGAGCAGCGCTATTCTGGGGACTGATCTCTTCACCTCTCCCGTAGGGAGAGGTGTTCGTCAACCTTGGGGAGACATCATGCCGACCGAAAAATTCCAGTTCGAGGGCGAAGGCGGACATCAGCTGGCGGCGGCGCTTGACCTTCCCGACGGCACGCCGACCGCCTATGCGCTGTTCGCGCATTGCTTCACTTGCGGCAAGGACGTGCTGGCGGCAAAGCGTATCGCGACCGCGCTTGCCGCCAAAGGCATCGCCACGCTGCGCTTCGATTTTACCGGGCTCGGCTCCAGCGAAGGCGATTTCGCCAACTCGACCTTCTCCTCCAACGTCGCCGACCTCGTGCGCGCCGCCAATCATCTGCGCGAGAGGCGGCAGGCGCCGGCGATTCTGATCGGCCACAGCCTCGGTGGCGCCGCCATCCTCGCCGCAGCTGGACAGATCGCGGAAGCGAAGGCTGTCGTCACCATCGCCGCGCCCTCGGACCCCGCGCATGTCACCGGCCTGTTCCGGGATCACGTCGACAACATCCGCAATCAGGGCGAGGCGCAGGTTTCGCTCGCGGGCCGGCCCTTCACCATCAAGCGCGAGTTCCTCGACGATGTCGCCGAAAACCCGCTGATGGAGAAGATCGCGCATTTGCACAAGGCGCTGCTTGTGATGCACTCGCCGACCGACGACACCGTCGGCATCGACAATGCGACGCGCATCTTTATCACGGCCAAGCATCCGAAGAGTTTTGTGTCATTGTCCGGCGCCGATCACCTCCTGAGCAACCGCCGCGATTCCGCCTATGTCGCCGACATGATCGCGGCCTGGGCGACACGCTATGTCGAGCTCGCTCAGCCTGTCGCCGAGACCGCCGACAAGCCGCGACAGGTCGTGGTGCGCGAGACGCGCAACAGCAAGTTCCAGAACACCGTCTCCATCGGCCCGCATCGCCTGCTCGCCGACGAGCCGCACTCGGCCGGCGGCGACGACAGCGGCCCGGGCCCGTATGATTTCCTGCTGGCCGGGTTAGGGGCCTGCAAGTCCATGACCATGCGACTTTACGCCGAGCGCAAATCATTCCCGCTCGAGCGCGCAACGGTGACGCTGAACCACAGCAAGATCCACGCCGAGGATTGCGCGGAATGCGAGACCAAGGAAGGCCTGCTCGACCAGATCGACGTCGCCATCGGCCTCGAAGGCCCGCTCGACGCAGACCAGCGCAAGCGCATCCTGGAAATTGCCGACAAATGCCCGGTGCACCGCACCCTCACCTCGGAAATTCGCATCGTGACCCGCGCGGCGGATTGACGTAATATCCTTGCCGGAGGCGCTCCATGCCCGCCGTGGCCCGCATCGATCCCAAGACCGTTTTCACGCCCGAGGAATGGCGGCGGCTGACTGCACGCAGCTCCTGGCGCGGGATGTGGCTGGTCGCGCACGCCTGGGGTACCATCATCGCCAGCGTCGCGCTGGTGACGATCTGGCCCAACCCGCTGACCTGGCTGATCGCCGTGATGATCGTCGGCACGCGGCAACTGGGCCTTGCGATCCTCATGCATGAAGCCGCGCATGGCGGCCTCCATACCAACAAAGCCATCAACGAATTCGTCGGACAATGGCTGTGCGCGGTGCCGGTCGGCGCCGATCTCGCCAGCTATCGCTCCTATCATTTGCAGCACCACCGATTTACTCAGCAACCAGAGGACCCCGACCTCTCACTGTCGGCTCCGTTCCCGATCACGACGGAAAGCTATCGGCGTAAGGCGATCCGCGACCTGACCGGACAGACCTTTGTCAGGCAACGGCTGCCGCTGTTGCTGGCGCTGTTCAAGCGGTCTGAAGATACATCAGTCGATCACGACAGCTTTGTCTCGACCGGGCGCGAGAAGACGCTACGCTTCCTCGGCCTCAATGCGCTACTGTTCGCGCTGTTCTGGCTCGCCGGCGCCGGCATCTGGTTTGTCGGCGTCTGGCTGGTGGCGATGGCGACCTGGCTGTCGCTGGTGACGCGCATCCGCAATATCGCAGAGCATGCCTGCACCTCCACCAGTGAAGACCCGTTCAGCCACGCGCGCACCACGCTGGCGAACCCGATCGAGCGCACGTTCATTGCGCCCTATTGGGTGAACTATCACGCCGAACATCATCTCTTTATGTATTTGCCCTGCTACAACCTTCCCGAGGCGCACCGGCTGCTGATCGAGAAGGGCCTGATCAAGCGCATGGAAGTGCGGCCCGGCTATCTCGATGTGATGAAGCTCGCGACATCACGCGCATGATCCGGAAAAACCGGTTTTCCGATAAGATCATGCGCAAAAGTACAGGCTAAACCGCCGGCAGCGGCCGCACCCGCATTGCGCCGCGCAAGCCGATCCCCGCGCCAGCCATGATGCCGGCGACAGCAACGAACGAGCCCAGCGCCAACGTCGAGATGCCGGTCAATCCCTGCCCGATCGAGCAGCCGAAGGCCATCACGCCACCAATGCCCATCAGCGCCGCGCCGCCTGCCGAGCGCATCATGTGCTGCGGCGAGCGATAGCCTTCGAACTCGAAGCGCCCGGTCAGCAGCGCCGTCACCAGGCTGCCGGCGAACACGCCGCCAACGGTGGCGATGCCGAAATTAAGCGTCGAGCCCGTCGACAGCATGACATATTGCAGGCCGTCGGCGATCGGCGCCACGAAGGTGAGCGAAGTCACTGGCACCGGATTGAAATCATCCGCGCCCAGATGCCCGGTCGCATACCAGCCCGCCGCGATCAACAACCCGACTGCGATGCCGGCCACGATCTGGCCCGGCGACCTCCGGAACGGCCCGTACGCCAGCGCGAAGATGATCAGCGCGGCCGAGACAAGAGAAGCCGCGAACATCCGCCCATAAGGTTCATGAAGGCCGAGGCTCGACAGCAGCGCCGGCAACGAATTGATCTTCGCCGTCATCTGTGTGACCTGCACGGCAGCGATGCGCGCCGGCGCAATCAGGCCCTTCAGCGTCATCTCGGCAAAGATTCCGAGCACGATCACAACAACAAGCGAACGCAGATTGCCCTTGCCGAGCAGCACCAGCGCGCGCGAGCCGCAGCCGTTCGACAGCACCATGCCGTAGCCGAACAACAGGCCGCCGAAAAACATCACCGGCACCGAGAACGACGGCTGCAGGTAGATCGACTTGCCAAGATCGACCGAGCCACGCGCGGCAAGCAATTGCGAGGCGGCGATCGCGACACCCATGGCCAGCGCAAAGGTGCGCGCCAGCCGGCCATCACCTTCCGCCCAGAGGCCGCGCAGGCCACTCGTCATGCAAAAGCCGGAGAGCAGCCCGATCGAGCCATAGAGCAGGCCGATGATAAGGCCGGAAAGGGTGGCGAGGTTGGCAGGCTCCATAGGGATTCCCTGTTTATTTTCCCGTCATTGCGAGGAGCGGAAGCTACGAAGCAATCCAGACCGTTTCCTCGGATGCATTCTGGATTGCTTCGCTCATAATGACGATGAGACTACGGCTTCAAGATAACGCGGTCACGCGACGAGCCACCGACCGCGACAAAGGCTTGCTTGGCGTCCTCCAGAGGATAGACCGCGGCCGGATTGATCGGAAACGGCTTCAGGTGGGCGCTGGCAAAGCCCGGCGCGAGCTCGCGCAGGACATCGCCGGTCGCGACCGATGACAGGCCCAGCGTATCGATGCCCACGTAGGTGTGCTGACCACGATAGAATTCGAGGATGTTGAACTGCACGATGCGGTCGATCGCAGCGATCAATATCTGACGCCCGCGCAAGGCCAGCGATTTGTGCGCCGCCTGGAAATAGGGATCGCCGACGGTGTTGAAAACGATGTCAGCGCCCTTGCCATCATTCAACTCACGCAGACGTGTCGGAATGTCGGTCGCGGAAGCATCGATGACGTCAACCTTCGAATTGCTGTGGCCTTCATAGGTCTCCGCCTTGCGCGTCACCCCGATGACGCGCGCCCCGTGCCAGGTCGCGATCTGCGTCGCCGCCTGCCCTACCTTGCCGGTGACCCCCATGATCAGCACAGTCTCGCCCTGCTTCGGGATTCCGGCGCGGCGAAAGCCTTCCATCGCCGTGACAAAGGGAACGCCGATGCCGGCGGCCTCTTCCCACGAGATGGTGCTTGGCTTCTCGACGGTCGCCTCGGCCTCAACGGCAAGATGCGTCGCATGGGTGCCGTCGCGACGGATGCCGAGATCGCCGGAAGAGCCGAACACTTCGCGCCCGACCGTGCCGGGCGGCCCATCGATCACCACGCCCGCATAGTCGCGGCCCGACGTGCGCGGAAATACCGCGTAGGGCATCAGCCCGGTCGCTGCTTTCACGTCAGACGGATTGACGGCGGCAGCCTTGACCTCGATCAGCACCTGATCGGCCGCACGCGACAGCGTGTGCTGTTCGACCGCGGGCGCGAGCGAGGCGGCATTTTCCGCCTTCGCATTGAGCCGGACGCAGCGGGCTTCGACCGCGACCGGTTTGGGGGGAGCCGTCATTTCCTGGGTATCCTGGTTTCCCTGCTTCGCAGGGGACAGGAGTTACCCTTTCGGCCGCTTGTCGTAAACACGCTTGGCCTTGCCAAGCGAGCGTTCCAGCGTGTCGGGAGCGACAATTCGCACGGCGGCTGATATGCCGATGGTGTTCTTGATGAAGGCGACGACCTTCTCGGCATGTTCCGTGAGCCCCTCACCGTCCCAGTGTTCGGGACGCGCCTCGGCGTGGATTGCCATTTCGTCCATGCGGCCCTCGCGGGTCAGCTCGATGATGAAATGGCCGCCGCACCAATGGGTGGCGAGCAGCGCTTCCTCGATCTGGGTCGGGAACACGTTGACGCCGCGCAAGATGATCATGTCGTCGGAACGGCCGGTGACCTTTTCCATCCGCCGCATGCCCGGCCGCGCCGTGCCCGGCAATAGCCGCGTCAGGTCGCGGGTGCGATAGCGGATGACAGGGAAGGCTTCCTTGGTGAGCGAGGTGAAGACCAGCTCGCCCATTTCGCCGTCCGGCAGCACATCTCCGGTGTCGGGGTCGATGATTTCAGGATAGAAATGATCTTCCCAGACGTGCAGGCCATCCTTGGTCTCCACGCATTCCTGCGCGACGCCCGGACCGATTACTTCAGAGAGGCCGTAGATGTCCGTCGCGTCCATATCGAACGCGCCCTCGATCTCGGCGCGCATCGCGTTGGTCCAGGGCTCGGCGCCGAAGATGCCGAATTTCAGCGAGGATTTTTTGGGATCGAGGCCACGGCGCTTGAACTCATCCAGGATCGCCAGCATGTAGCTCGGCGTCACCGTGATGATGTCCGGCCGGAAATCGTTGATGAGCTGCACCTGTCGCTCGGTCATTCCGCCGGAGATCGGCACCACCGTGCAGCCGAGTTGCTCGGCGCCGTAATGTACCCCTAAGCCGCCGGTGAACAGGCCGTAACCATAGGCGTTGTGGATGATCATTCCGGTGCGGCCGCCGGCGGCGCGGATCGAGCGCGCCATCACCGACGACCAGGTGTCGATATCGGCGCGGGTATAGCCGACCACGATCGGCTTGCCGGTCGTCCCGGAGGAGGCATGCACGCGCACCAGCTTTTCGCGCGGTACCGCGAACATGTTGAACGGGTAATTGTCGCGCAGGTCCGTCTTCACCGTGAACGGGAATTTGGCGAGATCGGAGAGATCCTTGAAATCGGAGGGATGCACGCCGGCCGTATCGAATGCCTTCTTGTAATGCGCGACATTGTCGTAGGCATGCTTCAGCGACCAGGCGAGCCGCTTCTTCTGCAGCGCCATGAGCTCGTCGCGTGAGGCCCGCTCGGCATCATCCAGCTCAGCGCTATAGCCACTTCCCTTGGTCTTGAGACTTGTCGAAGCCATCTGCGTTTCCTCTGGAATCTTATTTTTGTTTGGTGTCGGTCTCGGGCAGCCAGGTGCCCGGTATCACCCGGGAATGGCCGCGAAACTCCGCAATGACAGTGTCGGCCACGGTGACCTGCACATCATAGATGCCGGAACGCCCGCTGCGCGAAATCTCCCGCGCGGTTGCGACCAGTTCGTCGCCGAGCTTGCCCGGCTTGATGAAGGTGATGTTGCCTTGCGCCGCGACCGCCTTCTCGTTGTGGCTGTTGCAGGCAAAAGCGAAGGCGGAGTCCGCGAGCGTGAAAATGAAGCCGCCATGGGCGATGCGCTGGCCGTTCACCATATGCGGCTGCACTTTCATGGAGAGCGTCGCGCGGCCCGGGCCGACGTCGACGATCTTCATGCCGAGGCCGGAGGACGCCGAGTCCTCTTTCCACATCGCCTCCGCGCAGGCGCGCGCGAGGTCGTCGGGCGATAGCGTGGCCTTCACGTTCACGAGCGGCCCCTCCCTCTATTTTTGAGCATGATCTTTTCGGAAAACCGGTGTCCACTTTTCCGGATCATGCTCGCGTTTAGACGTGATCGTAATCGACCACGACCTTTTCCGAAACCGGCTTGGCCTGGCAGGTCAGGATAAAACCTGCCTTCAGCTCCCATGGCTCAAGCGAATAATTGAGGTCCATTGGCGCCTCGCCTTCGACCAGCTTGGCGCGGCAGGTCGAGCACATGCCACCCTTGCAGGCGAACGGCAGATCGACGCCGGCACGCAGCGCAGCGTCGAGAATGGCCTCGCCCTCGGCGACCGGCACCTCTTTCCGCTTGCCGTCAATGATCAGTGACGCGAACGCCTTTGGCGGCGCGCTCGGCTCGACGATTTTCTTCGGACGCGGCTTGCCGCCAAGGCCGGAGACGAAGCGCTCGACATGAATGCGCTCCTCGGCAATGCCGATGTCGCGGCAGGTCGCCTCCAACTCGTCGCTCATGCCGGTCGGGCCACAAATGAAGACGTGATCAACACTTGACGCCGGCACCAGCGAGCGCAGCAGCACCCTCGCCTTCTCGCCATCGAGCCTTCCGTGCAGGATCGGAATGTCCTGCTCCTCGCCCGAGATCACATGGAACAGCGAGAAGCGCTGCATGAAGCGATCCTTCAGCTCCTCCAACGCCTCGCAGAACATCACGCCTTCGGTCGAGCGGTTGCCGTAAAACAGGAAGAACCGGCTTTTCGGCTCGCGCGCCAGCACGCCCTTCACAAGGGAGAGGATCGGCGTGATGCCGCTACCCGCGGCAAAGCCGACATAGATCCTTGCCTCTTCCGGTGCCGGCGCGACGCCGAAGCGGCCGGTCGGCGTCATCACGTCGAGCGCATCGCCGGCCTTCAATTCGTCCGCGGCCCAGGACGAGAACGCGCCGCCATCGACCTTCTTCAAGGCAATGCGCAGCTCGCCATCATCGGGACCGGAACAGATCGAATAGGAGCGCCGCACCTCCTCGCCGTCCATGGTGGTGCGCAGCGTGAGATATTGGCCGGGCGCGAAGGCGTAATCGTCGGCGAGCTCGCTCGGGATTGAAAAGGTCATCGACACCGCATCCGCGGTTTCGCGGCGCAGATCGTTGACGGCAAGGCGATGGAAACGGGGTGCAGCAGCAGACATGGTCAATGACACTTGAAATAATCAAAGGGTTCGCGGCAAGACTTGCAGCGCCATAGCGCCTTGCAGGAGGTCGAGCCGAATTCGGACAAGAGTTCGGTGTTATCAGAGCCGCATTGCGGGCACGCCACCTCCTGCACGCCGAACAACGCGCGGCGGGAGCTGGCTGCTTGCGGCGGCGCGATGCCGTATTCTCTCAGCTTGCGGCGGCCGTCCTCGCTCATCCAATCCGTGGTCCAGGCCGGTGACAGCACGGTGCGGATTTTCGGTCGTGAAAATCCCTCGCGCTCAAGCGCCAGCTCTATTTCCAGCGCGATCATGTTCATCGA
>Ga0210389_10002468_pt1 | contig 14557 bp, 12 predicted proteins | sample IncBWH28OmetaG_FD_160127 | JGI IMG/M metagenome (GOLD analysis project Ga0210389, IMG submission 160127) | Forest soil microbial communities from Barre Woods Harvard Forest LTER site, Petersham, Massachusetts, United States - Inc-BW-H-28-O ...
ATCATGATGCTATTTATCTTCAATCGGAAATAGAAACAAAAAAATCAATTCAAAAAACAAGTTTATTAAGTGCAGGAAGTATTTGGTGTACGTTTAATGCCATGACTGAATTAGCACGCCCTGAAGATTATGCAAGTTGGTCGCGCTTTATTTCATCTAATAGAATTGCCTGGAAGACAGGAACCAGTTTTGGTTTTAGAGATGCCTGGGCAGTTGGTGTAAATGCAAAATACACAGTAGCCATTTGGGTTGGAAATGCTGATGGAGAAGGTCGCCCGGGGTTAACAGGCATTAGCGCAGCCGCACCATTAATGTTTGCGGTTTTTAATTTATTGCCATCGCATGCCTGGTTTAAAGTGCCGTATCAGGATATGATAAAAGTAGTTACATGCAAGCAAAGTGGTCATAAAGCATCGGATATTTGCCCTGATAAAATAATAGAGAGCGTTCCTAAAAGTGCAACTAAAACAAATTTGTGCCCTTATCATAAAATGATTCATTTAGATGCAACAGGCACATATCGTGTAAACAGTAATTGCTATCCTGTGGCACAAATGCAGCATAAGGCTTGGTTTATTACATCACCTGTGCAGGAATATTATTTTAAACAACATAGTTCTTTCTATCAACCCCTTCCCTCCTATTTACCACAATGTCAAACAGAAACCAACACACATCAAATAGACATTGTTTATCCGCGACCGGGATTTAAAATTTATATTCCGTACGAGCAAAGCGAAGAAAAAGGGCGATTAATTTTAAAAGCCACGCATAAAAATAACGCCGCTACCATTTTTTGGCATTTAGATGGCAAGTATATTGGCTCAACACAAAAATTTCATCAAATGGAAGTTTTACCCGCGAAAGGCAAACACATTTTAGAAGTGATTGATGAACAAGGTGAAAGTATGACTTGCGCTTTTGAGATAGTCGATAAGGAAAGTCCAGTAAATAAATTTTAATGCCAAAAGAGAAATCTATTTATTATTTTTTACCATACTTTTATATACTTCAAAATAACGTTTACCCATTTCTCTTTGTCCATCGGCGTTAAAATGTACTGTATCTTGGTTATTATTGGGTTTTTGTATTTTATATGGCAAGTATGAATCAACAAATGCTGTGGCAGGTATACGGTTTGCGGTTCCTTTTATAATATCTTGTTGGTGTTTTCTTTCCGATTTTAATTCAACCCAATAAGGAACCATGCCTCCTAAAATAAATGGTGTACTGCTATTAGCTCCAATTATATCTCTGCGTAATTGAACTATAAAAGTATCTAAATCCTGTTGGTAGTTTTTGTAGTTAGCGTCTTTTTCGCCTTGGTGCCAAAGTATCGCTTTTAAATTACTTTTCGGATATTTTTTAAATACATAATTAATTCTGCTAACGGCATTATCATATAAAAAATCTTTTTTATGCCAACCTTCGCCATCAAAACCAGTATTATCCATGCCACAAGGGATAATCAAAATATCATTCTTTTTTTGAATGTAGGTTTGATATAGTTTCGCAAAAGTTAAAGCAAAGCCCACTCTATCAGCCTGAGGATTAAAATGATGTAATGGTTCTTTTGCAGGAATTATTTTTAAATCGTTTGGCGCAAGCCTACCCAGCTGATATATTCCATCAGATCCTTTGTCTTTAATAGAGTCATAGCCTTTACCCCAATAGGTGTTTGATTGCCCTGCAACAACAAACACATCATAAGCGCTATCTTTTACTAAACTAGTATCTGATTTGCTATTACTGGAGTTTGCATTAGTAGAGCATTGTAAAAAAAAACATACTAAAAGACTTATAAAAAAAACGCTATATATTACTTTAAATCGCATGGTTGATATACTTAATTAGTGAAGATGCTCATTTTTTAAGCAGATGTAAAGATAGTTATATTAGCTTCTTTTGCGGTCACATATTTCAAAAAAATATCCCTATTTTTAAAACTTATTTACAATTATATGGTTACAGATTCTCGCAAAACACTCGGTTTAAGTAAAATTATTTTTTACGCTACCATAGCCGTTTATTTATTACTTGCGCTATTAAAATTTCCGGGCAATATTATTTGTTGGGATGTTTTTGGATACTATTTATATCTCCCTTTCTCGTTTATTTTTGATGATATTGAATTAAAAAACGAGCAGCGTGTTTGGGATATAATTAACACCTATCATAATACCGCCACCTTTTATCAAGGAGTAAAACTTGAAAACGGTGTTTATATTATGAAATATAGTATGGGGTTGGCCATTTTATATGCCCCATTTTTTTTCATAGGGCACATTATGGCTGTTTTTACCAGCTATCCGGCAGATGGATTTTCATTGCCTTACCAAATAAGTCTGTTTGTGGGCTGCTTATTTTATACAATTGTTGGTTTATACTTTTTACGAAAAATTTTACTGCATTTTTTTGATGAAAAAACTACTGCAATCACTTTTTTATTGATAATTTTTGGCACCAATTATTTTGCCCATACAGCCATACATGGGCAAGGGGCTATGCCACACAACTTACTTTTCTCATTATATGCTGCGCTTATTTATTTCACCATTAAGTTTCATGAAAAATACAGTTACTTATATGCTGCTATTTGTGGCTCGTTAATTGGTCTTATGGCACTAAGCAGGCCTACCGAGGTTATTGCTGTAATTATCCCAATGCTATGGGGCATTACAAACATTTCCGGCGCAAAAGAAAAATTAAGCGTTGTTTTTAAAAATTTACCTAAATTTTTGCTTTTGTTTTTTTGTGTTGGTGCAATAGGATTTCTTCAGTTTATTTATTGGAAAATACACGTCGGTAAGTTTGTATTTAACAGCTACGGTGCTAATCCGGGAGAAGGCTTTGAATTTACTACGCCATACTTTATGGAAGTTTTATTTAGTTTTAGAAAAGGATGGTTTATTTATACCCCTATAATGCTATTAATGTTTCTGGTTTTTCCATTTACTAAAACGAACACTTTTTTTGTAGCCATTATCACATACTTTGTAATAAATTTATACATCATATCAAGTTGGTCGTGTTGGTGGTACGCCGATAGTTTTGGTCAAAGGGCACTTGTTCCCTCATATGCTTTTATGGCTTTGGCATTAGGGGCGGTTATTGCTAAAATTTTATCGCTTAAAAATCAAATTATAAAAATTGGTTTTTTATCTATTTGTGCGCTTTTTGTGTTTTTAAACTTATTTCAAACATGGCAATTAGACAGGGGGATTATGGACACACAGCGAATGACAAGAGCCTACTACCAATCAACCTTTTTACAAACAAAACCAGTTAGTGAGGAGCAAAAGAAATTATTATTGATTCAGCGAAATGCAGATGGTAAAGAATCATTATCGGAAGAAGAGTTAAAACAACTTAATAAAAACAACACTGCAGAGTTAAAGTTTGATGAAAAGAAAGATGACTTTTATACAGATACTTTAAAATCTTCTGGAAAATACGCCATACTTACTTTCGAAAAAAATCAATTTACACCGCATTTAGACATTGCGTACAAAACACTAACAGCAAAACATTACGCTTGGATAAAAGTAATGGCACGAATTTATATCCCATCTAAAGACACCAACAAAACCAACGCAGCCTTAGTTGTAAGTTTTAGACATCACGAGTATGATTATAAATACAAGGGATTTAACCTAAACAACGCCAAACTAACGTACGACGCTTGGCAAGAAATAAGTTTTTACTATTTAACCCCTGAAGTACGTAATGTTAATGATAATCTTCGTTTTTATATTTGGAACCCAAGTCAAACAAAAATATTTGTTGATTACTTAAAAATAGAATCTTACGAGCCTAAGGCAGATGAAAGCTTTTTTTAATTGAAAACATCAAGTAAATAAAGCTTTACAAAGCATTTAAATCGCTTTGGGTTTAGCTGTAAATTGTTATTTTTGACGAACTTAAATTCTTAATAATGCGCATAAAATCATTTCGTAAAATCGCCGTTTATTCTTTTTCAATATGCCTATTGGTTTTGGGTTTTATGTTTTGCAGCAACTCCAAAAAAGCAAAGCATGGGTTTGTTTATTTAGAGGGGAATGATTTTAAATTAAATGGGAATGATTTTTATCCTGTGGTTTTAAATTATAGCTCCGATTTAAAAGCTGATAGCAATAACCTTTGGGTTAGTCCGAACATAGGTTACGAAGACAAAGACGAGTACAACAAAAAGGCAGGCAATTTAAGGTTTAGAGCAGATATGCAGATGATAAAAGACCTTGGTTTTAATGCAGTTAGAATGGCGGGCATAACCGAATACACTTTTGAAAACAACATTATAGGAAAATGGTCTCATACAAACGATAAAACAAATAAGTTTATTCCTTTTAGTGGCCCAAGCGGAGAGAAATATTTTGAAGCCCTAGCCGATATGTTTAAAATACTTGATGATGTAGGGCTTAAAGCCATTTTATTAGTCAATTCCTTTCCGGATGGAAATACTGAATCTGAAAAATATTGGGCCAAGCTGCTTTCTAGATTTAAAAATGAAAAAGCAATTCTTGCTTGGGATTTTTTTAACGAACCTTTATATTTTGATGCAAAAGAAAGGAAGAAAGTAGATGTATACAACATAGTTAAAAAGTGGAAACAAGATCGCAGTACACAAGACCCAAATCACCTATTTACTATTGGGTTAACCGGCACACGCGAAGTGTTTGAGTGGGATCCCAATATTTTAGATGTAGATTTTGTTTCTATACATCCTTACGAGTTTAAAAAAGGCGAAATAGAAGGGGAAATTTCTTGGTATGGGAAATACATGAAAAAACCTTGGATTATTGGAGAGACAGGTTTTTCAGCAGATGGCGATTCTATCAGTTATGATGTTCAAAAAACGAATGCAGAAAAATATCTACAACACGCCGTAAACTGTGGAGCTAGTGGCTTTTCTTGGTGGCAATATAAAGATGTTGAATGGTACCGTTATCAATCTAATTTTTTAGGGCTACTTACTAATAAGGGCACTACTAAAACAAGTAATAAAGGCCTTGTTGTTAACGGAACAGTTAAACCTGTAGGCACTTTGTTTAAAGATTTTAATCCGAAGAAAAAAACAGGGGAATGCGATTGTCGCGAAAATTATTATAACTACGACAACTTAAATAAGTTTGCTATTAAAGGAAAACTAATTAATCAAAAAACCGGGCAACCCGTTGAAGGTGGAACCATAGTTGCTTGGAGCGAATATTATGGCGAATCAAGCTTAACTTTTACCAAAGCAGATGGGTCATTTATTCTTTACGGAAAATTTGAACTTTATCACTTTATTGCCTCGGCCACTTTAATGGATTATTATAGAGCAAATTTTGACTGGAAACAAGTTACAAAAACTAGTGAAAATGGTGTTCCCACCCATGATGTTGGTATAGTGAAAATAAACCCTTTGCAATTAGGTAACCCTTAATAGTATGATGAATGAAATAAAAAACCAAGATAATTCTTACGTCATTCAACTTGACGGACTTCGTTTTTTTGCCATTCTTTCTGTTATGCTAGGGCATTGGCTACAGTGGCAAATTAACAGGCCTTTCGTTCAAGGATTTCCTTTTGGAAATGGTGTTATTTTATTTTTTGTACTTAGTGGGTATCTTATTACTGATATTTTATTGCGTAATAAAATTAAGTCGGTAGAAATTTCTATTCCTAAATCAACACTCTTAAAATCTTTTTATGCCCGAAGAGTACTTCGCATATTTCCATTATACTTTGCCACTATCTTTTTTTTATTTTTCATTCATTATCAAAACACACGAGAAATATTTCCTTGGTTAATTACATTTTCATCTAATATTTATCAATCAATCCATAACGTTTTTATCGGCGATTTTAACCATTTTTGGTCGTTAGCGGTTGAGGAGCAATTTTATTTGTTTTGGCCTTGGCTAATAATATTGATTCCTACAAAGTATAGCGAAAAAATAATTATAGGATTAATTGCTCTTTCTGTAATCACAAAAGCCTATCTGTTTTATACTTATCCGGATAAATGGATGGCCGATTCTTATTTTACACTTAGTTGTATGCATGCTTTGGGTATAGGTGCTTTAATTTCTTATTGGAATATTTACAGAAAAGACCTCGTTGCTTATTTCTTAAAATTTGAATGGGTTTATACAAGTGTAGTTATTTATTTTTCCATTCACTACATCAGCTACTTTTATAAAATTGATTGGATACGTTCAATTTTTGACGATGTACTATTTGCTCTCATGTCGGCAATTATTATAAGTTATGCCGCACAAAATAAATTTACAGGCATTTTTAAATATATTCTCGAAAATAAATTTGTGGTTTACTCAGGTAAAATTTCCTACGGCTTATACGTTTTTCACCTATTTGTACCCGGTTTTTTCTGGGGTTATTTATCTCCTAAAATAGGATTAAGTGTTAGCAATAAATATACAGCCATTGTAATTTTCTACTTAGTAACATTTGTAATGGCGCATATATCATGGAAATTGATGGAAAACCCAATCAACAATTTGAAGAAATATTTTCCTTATTTAAAAGCGAAGTAGTGGTTAAAAAATAAAACTGAGTTTTATTTTGCAGAAGCTAATTTAACTCCCATTACATATTTTAAAACTGCATCTTTTTCTTCGGCTGATATTTTTGCCTTTCTTGCCATGTTTTCTATGATTCCGGGAAGTTCGTCTTCACTAAAGTTGGTAATTTTTTTTGCTCCATGACACCTAGTACACGCACCGCCATAATACACATCATGCCCTTGTTTTAAAGCATCTATTGTAGCATCAGGATATTTTGTTTTTGCAGCATCTACCTGCGCATTACTTACATCTGTTGATGTTGCAACAGGGGTAGCAGCTATAGCAGTATTTGTTTTAGGGCTACATGCTGAAGCTACCAAACCTATATATAATGCAGTGAAAGAAATTAATTTTTTCATCTCTAAAATATTTTACTCTTTAAAATCCCAAGTCTCTAAAAATTTTGTTGTGTAGTTTCCTTGTTTAAAATCTTCGTTTTGCATTAATTTTAAATGGAACGGAATAGTCGTTTTTACGCCCTCTATAACATACTCGCTTAATGCACGGTACATTTTTGCAATAGCTTCCTCGCGTGTTTGGGCAACTGTAATTAGTTTACCAACCATGCTATCATAATTTGGCGGTATAGTGTAACCACTATACACATGACTATCTACACGCACTCCATGTCCACCCGGTGTATGTAGTGTGGTGATTTTCCCAGGAGATGGTGCAAAGTTTTTAAATGGGTCTTCGGCATTAATACGACACTCAATAGCATGTAATTGCGGGTAATAATTTTTTCCTGATATAGGCACTCCTGCTGCCACTAATATTTGTTCGCGTATCAAGTCATAATCAATTACCTCTTCCGTAATTGGGTGCTCAACTTGTATACGTGTGTTCATTTCCATAAAATAGAAATTACGATGCTTGTCCACCAAAAATTCAATTGTACCCACACCTTCATACCCAATAGATAAAGCAGCTTTAACAGCAGCATCACCCATAGCATCACGCAACTCAGGTGTCATAAATGGCGAAGGTGTTTCTTCTACTAATTTTTGGTGACGGCGTTGTACCGAACAATCGCGCTCACTTAAATGGCAGGCTTTGCCATACTGGTCGCCCACAATTTGAATTTCTATGTGACGAGGCTCTTCAATATATTTTTCCATATACATAGCACCATTACCAAAAGCCGCAGAAGCCTCGTGTGTAGCACTATCCCATGCCGCTTGAAAATCTTCTTCTTTCCATATAATGCGCATGCCTTTACCACCGCCACCAGCGGTAGCTTTAATAATAACAGGATACTTAATGTCTTTAGCTAATTTTATTCCTTGTTCAGCACTTTCTAAAAGTCCATCTGAACCCGGCACACAAGGCACTCCATTTTTTATCATGGTTGCTTTAGCATTACTTTTATCACCCATTGAGTTAATCATTTCGGGTGATGCGCCAATAAATTTTATTTTATTCTGACGGCATATCTCAGAAAATTTTGCGTTTTCTGACAAGAAACCATAACCCGGATGTATAGCATCTGCATTAGTAATTTCGGCAGCAGCAATAATGCTTGCCATATTTAAATAACTCTCTTTGCTCGGTGGCGGGCCAATACATACAGCCTCGTCAGCAAATTTAACGTGTAATGAATCTTTATCGGCAGTAGAATAAACGGCAACCGTTTTTATTCCCATTTCTTTACAAGTACGTAAAACACGTAATGCAATTTCTCCGCGATTGGCAATTAATATTTTTTTAAACATCTATTTTTTAATTTGCTGATTTTGCTAATTAGTTGATTTAAAAACTCACTTGTTTAACAGACTAAAAAATTCACATCTTCAGCCTATCAAATTAAGTACATAACAAATTAATTAGGCTGTTGGATCTACCAAGAAAAGTGGTTGATCGTACTCTACCGGGGTAGCGTCGTTTACCAACACTTTTACAATTTTACCTTTTATATCGCTTTCAATTTCGTTAAACAGTTTCATGGCTTCAATAATACAAACCACTTTACCTGCGCCAACTTCATCACCTACATTAACAAATAAAGGTTTATCAGGGCCTGCAGAACGGTAGAAAGTTCCAATCATTGGCGACTTAATAATTAAATATTTACTCTCATCATCTGCGGCAGGAACGGCAGCAACAGGAGCTTTAGCTTCAGCAGCAGGCTGTTGCGCCATTTGTTGATATGCTTGTTGTTGTGGAGCTTGCATATATTGTTGCGGAGCTGCTTGCTGATACACAACTTGTGTTTCATTTTTTTTACCGGTTAAAGTTTTTATTACAATTTTAACCTCTTTGGTTTCAAGCTCTACTTCGCTCACACCCGATTTGGCTACAAATTTTATTAAATCTTGGATTTCGGTTAGTTTCATGATTTTTTGTTTTACTTGTTAGTTGATGTATTTGTGTTTGTTGTGTGTGTCTGTTTTTAAATTCGTGTTACACTAAAATTTATTTTAATAAGCCCACTTTATCCAAATGGCGCCCCATGTAAATCCGCCACCAAAAGCAGAAAGAATTAAGCTATCTCCTTTTTTAAATTTTTTCTCATAATCCCATAATAAAAGTGGAATGGTGCCAGCCGTTGTATTACCATAACGCTCTATATTCATTAGTACTTTTTCAGAGCCCAATCCCATGCGCTCGGCAGTCGCATCAATAATGCGTTTGTTTGCCTGATGTGAAACTAAATAATTGATATCTTCTGATTTTAAATTATTACGTTTCATAATTTCTACCGACACTTCGGCCATATTGTAAACCGCATGTTTAAAAACAGGTTGTCCTTCTTGATATACAAAGTGTAATTTTTTATCTACTGTTTCGTGCGATGCCGGCATTAATGATCCACCTGCTTTCATGTGCAAATGTTGTCTGCCCGCACCATTAGTTTTCAAAACAAAATCTTGTACCCCACTACCATCATCGGTGGGTTCTAACAAAACAGTACCCGCTCCATCACCAAAAATTACGCAGGTAGAACGGTCTTCGTAATCTAAAATAGAGCTCATTTTATCAGCTCCAACAATTACTACTTTTTTATACGTTCCATTTTGTATGAATTGTGCGCCAGTTACCAAACTGTATAAAAAACCACTACAAGCAGCCGATATATCATAACTCCATGCTTCGGTAGCACCTATTTTATCGCAAATAATGTTGGCCGTTGCCGGAAACACCATATCGGGCGTAACGGTAGCACAAATAAGTAAATCTATTTCTTTAGGCGAAATACCTCTTTTCCTACATAACTCTAACACAGCTGCACTTGCCATATCTGAAGTAGCCTTGCCGGGCTCTTTTAAAATACGACGCTCTTTAATTCCGGTACGACTAATAATCCACTCATCTGTAGTGTCAACCATTTTCTCCAATTCTTGGTTGCTTAAAACAAAATCGGGTACGTAGCCTGCAACGGCGGTTATGGCAGCTCTTATCATAATTAGTTAAATGCTTCTTTTATTTTATCAGGAAGATTAGCGTCTGAAATGTCTTTAGCTAATAATAAACTATTTTTTATAGCAAGAGGCGATGATATACCGTGGCAAATAATTACGGTTGAATTAATGCCCAAGATGGGTGTACCGCCATATATTTCGTAATTAAATCTATCAAAAAACTCATCCGATTTATTTTTGCGTTTAAGCATGCCATAAAAAGATTCGCAAGCTTTTAAAACAATATTTCCGGTAAACCCTTCGCAAACAACTACGTCTGATTTTTCATTAAATAAATCTCGCCCTTCAACGTTTCCAACAAAATTAAAGTCTTTGCTTTCTTTCATTAAGTTGTGAGCCGCCTGAGACACTAGATTTCCTTTTTCAGCTTCTTCACCTATATTTAAAAGAGCTACTCTTGGGTTTTTTATTTTGTAAACGTGCTCAGCAAATAAAGAACCTAAAATACCAAATTGATATAAAACATCGGGTTTGCAATCAGCATTAGTGCCAACATCTAACATAAAACCAAGTGAGCCATTTAGTTTTGGAAGAATAGTACCAATACTTGGACGAATGATGCCCGGCACCACTTTTACTGAAAACATAGCGCCTACCATCATAGCACCAGTGTTACCGGCACTTATAAAACCTTGTATGGTGTTTTCTTTAAGATATTTGAAGCCTAGTGCGATAGTTGAGTTTGGTTTTTGGCTTAAGGCTTTGGTTGGATGTTCGCCCATTTGAATAACATCCATAGTGTGAACATATTCAAAAACATTGGGGTCTACGCCTTTTTCTGTAAAATACTTTTTAGCCATATCGCTATCTCCAAAAAGCACTATTTTTATATGAGCAGGTAATTCTTTTGAGGCTAAAATAGCTCCATCAAGCTCGTTATTTGGGGCAAAATCGCCTCCCATTATATCTAATCCTATCTTCACTTTTTAATGCTAAATAAAAATTTTAATCGGCGGCTAAGGAACTAATTTTTTTATAAAAAACCTACCAAAAAATATTTAGTTTTTAACAGGAAATTGGTGATTTTTATTAAAAACAAGCCATTTTAAAGCAAAAAAACAGACTTTTGGTCTGTTTTTTGTTGATTTTAGCTTTTTCTATTTTATGGCTTTTTCCATTACCACTTTACCTTTATAGTAAAGTTTGCCTTCGTGCCAATGAGCACGGTGCCATAAATGGGCTTCACCTGTTGTTTGATCAACGCCAAGCGTTGGGGCTGCGCCTTTATATGTAGATCTGCGGCTACGTGTGCGGGCTTTCGAGTGGCGTCGTTTAGGATTTGGCATGACTTATTGTTTTTAGTTATTATTAAAGTTTATGTTTTTTAATTTATCCCAAGTAGTGTTTTCGGGCTTTTGCTCGGGTTCATCTACTGAAATGTCGTTTAATTTATTTAATGTTTCAAAATCGCATTTAAAGTTTTTATCTTCTTCGCAAGGCACTAAACGTGCAGGCAATGCAAGAGTTATAAACTCAAAAAGCGGTGACGATATATCCAATTCGTTTTCGCCATGTGGCAAAACAAAAACATCTTCGGCGTGTGCTTCATCAGGATCTCCAAAACGCAAATGCATTTTTTCAACTGAATCAATCTCTACATCATAAGGTTTTACGCATCTGTCGCATAAAACATGTAATGTTCCACTAATAGTAAACGTTAAGTTTATAACTGAATTTTGCTTTAGCAATTCAACCGAAACTTTTACGTTAGCGCCTTGTATGTCTGAATAATCGCGTGTCTCAAAGAACGAATCAGTTACCTTAAATTCATAAAGATGGTTTCCTACTTCTAGTCCGTTTAAGCGGATAATAAACTGCTTATCTGCCATCTTTAATCCCAAAAAGGGAGGGCAAAGATACCATTTTAATTAAAAATGACAAATTTTTTATGCTTTTATGTGCGAGATTATGGTGGAAAGCAAAAAAGCCTGCTAAGGTTAATTTAACAGGCTTTTTAAAAAAATTCAACTTAGATTAAAAATCAAATTTTGCTTTGTGGTCTTCGATGCCGGCAAGTGTTTTTTGAGCTTCGTAAGCTTCATAATCTACACGAGATGAAAGAGATTGATTAATGCCAGCTTGAACCGCCTTAGAATAAGCAGCTGCGCTTGGCTTTCTCTCTATTACGTAAACTACATAAACTCCATTTTGTCCTTTCAACGCTTTAGATAAAGTAGTAGGTTTTAACGCATTTACAGCGCCACACATAACATCTTCTTTGCCAAGGCCCGGTACACTATAGCTGCTAAATACAAGTCCATCCATTTTTTCTACCAAAAGTTTCATTTTAGAAGCTAGCTCCTCAGGCGTTTTAACACCAGAAAGGTTGGCATCAAACTCTTTCATAAAAGTTTCAACTTTTTTGTCTTGTTTAACTTTTAAAGTTACTTCGTCTTTCACTTGTTCAAGTGGTGCAGTGCCTTTTTCTTTGGTATCGCTTAGTTTTGCAACAATAAAGCGGTTACCAAATTGGTATGTTTGAGAGATATCTCCTTTTTTAGCTTGGTATATCCAACGGATAAGCTCTTTAGGGTTTTCTAAGCCCGGTACTTGTTTATCGCCTTCTTTAATGTTATCAGCTAAGCGTTTATTTAATTTTTGTTCCTCTATTCCTTTATCAAAAAGTTCGCCGGTGTTATATTTACCTGCAAACTCACTAGCTTTAAGATTTATAGCATTAAGTGTTTTTTCGCTTGGTTGTATTTTGCGTTGAATAGTTGCTAATTTGTATTTAGTTGAAGTACCTTTACTTACATCCAAAACTTCCATAATATGGTAACCAAACTGAGATTCAACCACGCCTAGCTGTCCTTTTTTACCCTCTAAACCAAAGTTTTTAAACGATTCTACAAAACCACTTCTTTCGTTTAACCAACCATAATCACCATCTTTACCCATATAAGTTTCACCTTCTTTTTTGGTAGGGGGCATTTTTTTACCGCCATCATCAGAGAAGTTTTTTACGTACTCAGGGAATTTTTTAACGTCTTTTTTAAGTAATGCTAATAAACTATCAGCCATTTTTTTAGCTTGGTCTTTACTGCGTTTAACCTCTGGTGCTGCACCAGAACCCGCATAAGATATTAGAATATGGCGAACCTTAGCAGAATCAAGTACGTTAACTTTATCTTCTAATTTAATTACTTTAATAAGGTTATTTTCTTGAAAAGGGCCATAAACAGAGCCTTTTTCAGCCACAAAAACAGTAGAATCTACTTCAGGGCTAATCATATTTTTTTTAAATAAACCAATATCAACTGTGTTGTTTTCGTTTTCTGCCTGCATTAAAGCAGAATCTTCAGCTAATGTTTTTTTGTTTTTAAATTCAGTTGCAATTTCTGCTAATTGAGTTTTAATGTCAGCAATGTCTTCAGGAGTCGCATAAGCATCAAAAGCTACATAATCAATTTTACGTGTAGTTTCAGGGTTTTGAAAAAAGTACGTGTGATTGCTATAGTAATTTTGAATATCATCATCACTTACTTTAATAGCTGAATCTGATATAGTATTGTAACGTTTAGCTACATAGTTAATGTTGTATGTAGTGCTTTGTTTTTCGTACTCTGCTTTACCTTCAGCTTCTGTAGTGTATAAACCTTTTTTAAGTAGGTTGTTATATTTTTCTGCCATACGTGTATCATGCACAAAATCTTCTACTTTTTTCCAATACGCTTCTTGCTCAGGAGTCATTTGCTGTGCAAATCCAGCCAATTTAGCCGGGTCAAGTGTTCCATCAGGTTTTGCAAAATTAGGATACGCCTTACCTGTTTGTTTATCAGTTAACTGGCCAATCACAATTTGATGCGGGTGCGTAATCATTAAATCATACAACTCATCATCGCTAATGTTTACACCGGCTTTAGTATAATTTACTTTTAATACATTGTTAGCTAAAAACTCACCCCATACTTGGTCTACAAGCCCTTGTTTAGCTTGCTCATCCACTTTTTGTCCGTTTTGCTCATAGGATTGTATGGCAGCACTTAATTTTGCTTGAAACTCATTGTAATCAATATTTTTACCTGCAATTGTACCCACGGTACGCTCATTGGTTCCAAATAAAGATCTGCCCGAATTAAGGGCTCCTTCTAACACAAAAATAATTAGGGCAACGGCAATGATACCAACTAATAGGCCCGTTTTGTTACGAATTCTTTCTAATACGCTCATAGCTTATATAAAATTAAAGTGTGCAAAGATAAAAAACCGCTTGAAATGTGAAAATTTAATTAAAAGTGCTTTTTTTACTAAAAACTGATGTTAAACGTAGTTCCCTTTTGGGTTTCGGTTTTTAATGTGCCGCCCAATTGCTCTATTAAAGAGTTAACAAGCTGCAACCCTAATGTATCAACCTGTTTTATATGGGCTGCATTAGCAAAGCCCACTCCATTATCTGACACAATAAGGTTGTATTTTTCATCTATCTCCTTAAAAGCAATATTTATAGTGCCTTTTTTCTTGTTTTTAAAGGCATACTTAAATGCATTAGATAATAACTCATTAATAATAATGCCGCAAGGAATAGCCTTATCAAGTTCTATAAATTGTTGTTGAACCTTAACTTTTAAA
>Ga0210389_10002469_pt1 | contig 14556 bp, 13 predicted proteins | sample IncBWH28OmetaG_FD_160127 | JGI IMG/M metagenome (GOLD analysis project Ga0210389, IMG submission 160127) | Forest soil microbial communities from Barre Woods Harvard Forest LTER site, Petersham, Massachusetts, United States - Inc-BW-H-28-O ...
GCAACACCGGAAGCGACGATGGCCGCCAGCAGTGATAGGCCGACCGTGGGAAGATCGTAGAGCACGGGAATCGGCATGCTGAAAGCGAGCATTCCGAGGTAGTGCATGGCCCAAATCCCCAGGCCCATCGAGGTCGCTCCGCCGATCAGCCAGAACGCCCGCGACTTGCGCTCGACCGTGACGCGGCCACCCAAATCCAGGGCTGCATAGGAGGCCACAATCGCCATGGCCACGGACAGCGCGACCAGACGGTAATCGTAGGTTCCCGTCATTTCCATGCCTTGCACAAGACTCACCTAAGGAAATGTCGGCAATTATGTGACCTGCTGGAGTTACTTCAGTCCGACGACGCGGACGAAAGGTCGCACTTTAGCGGGAAAGAAGGGTGATTCGGGCCGATTCGGGATGATCACTGCTACTGCATCGCCAAGACTGGAGCCATCGGCTCAGTCCCGCAGCTAGTACACGCCCTTGTTTGAGGTCGAAGGATGGAAATTTAATGTGGTCGAATAGCCGGGTAACTCGAGCGGAACACTGTATTGGGCATCGATATCAAGCGTGCCGGTGCCGAATCCGCCCGTGCGGGTGATGTGTATCTGTTGGGGAGTCAGCTGGATATCATTTTCCTGGGCGCGCTTGATCACCTGCGTGCGAAGTTCCTCCATGGAACGATTGCTATACGTTGCCTGCAACGCATCGGTCTTGAGAGAATCCTCAAACTGGTAGTTGGAATAGTACGGCGGAATGACTTTCAGTCCCACGAGTGCCAGGGCTGCTAGGGCGACGAAAGTTAAGACCAGTTTCATAAAGGCCGTTTACGCGGGCAAAGCGACTGCCTGATTCGCATTCGAAGCCCGGCTCGCCGGACGCTTCGCTTTACCCCTTCAACTTTACTGCTTCAACAACCCGCGCAAATGCTCGGTTATGGCTGAAATCTTAACGTCCTCTCGGGCCAGAGTCGAGCGGCGAACGACCTCGACCAAATCTTCGGTAACCTTCTTTCCGACGTTGATTCTAAATGGGATACCGATCAAGTCTGCGTCTTTGAACTTGACACCTGGCCGTTCATCCCGATCATCGAGCAAAACGTCGAAGCCGGCCTGCTCGAGAGTCTTTGTAACCTCCTCCGCAATGGTGCGAATTTTTTCGTCTCCAACGTTGGTCGCCACCACGACAACATCGAATGGCGCAATCGAAGGGGCCAGCCAAAAGCCGTTCGCGTCGTTCGATTGCTCGATCGCCGCCGTCAGGATTCTCTCGATGCCAATCCCATAGCTCCCCATGATCGGGGCGACTTCCTTGCCGTTGCGGTCGAGGACGGTTGCACCCATCGAATGCGAGTACTCGTAGCCGAGTTTGAAAATGTGGCCGATCTCGACCGCCGTATCGATCCGCAGCAGCGCGCCGCAATTGGGGCAGCCTTCGCCAGCCGTCACCGAGCGCAGGTCGGCGTAAGCGGTTGCTTGAAAGTCTTTTCCCGGCGTCAGATTCTTGAAGTGATAGGACTCCTTGTTTGCTCCGCCGATCAGATTGGCGCGGCCCTTGAGTGCTTCGTCGGCTAGGAGGATCGGCTTGCCTGGTTCCTTAATGTCTGTTGCCCAATCGATGCCAATCGGTCCCAGGTAGCCCGCCGGAGTTTTGAAAAACTCGCGAATTTCTTCTTCCTGCATGGGACGCGATTCTTTGCCCGCAATCGCCGATGAAAGTTTCGCTTCGTTCATCTGGTGATCGCCCCGCAGCAGCAACACCAGTGGTCGCAGATGAGACTTGCCTGACTTCTCATCCACTTCAGTAATCATCAGGGCGAGCGTCTTCATGTTGTTGGTGGGAGATACGCCGAGAAAACGCGCCACGTCTTCAATTGTCTTCTGCTCCGGCGTAAGGACTTCAAGCGGCTTGCCGTCGCCCTCGGCCGCGAGATCCACGATGGGCGCGAGTTTCGACTTAGCCTTTTCCAGATTTGCCGCGTAGCCGCAGGCCTCGCAACTCACGACCAGATCTTCGCCGGCCGGTGTGCGCACCATGAATTCCTGCGATTGCGATCCGCCCATGGCGCCCGAGTGTGCGTCGATGACCACGTATTTGAGCCCGCAGCGGTCGAAGATCCTGCAATACGTGTCGTGATGCTTTTGATAGCTGACGTCAAGGCCAGCCGCGTCGATATCAAACGAGTACGCGTCCTTCATGATGAACTGGCGCACGCGTAGCAGGCCTGACTTCGGCCGCGGCTCGTCGCGAAATTTGGTCTGAATCTGATACCAGATCTGCGGCAGTTGCTTGTAGCTGCGCAACTCCTTGCGCGCGATGTCGGTCATGATCTCTTCGTGCGTCATACCCAGGCACAGGTCCGCGCCTTTACGGTCTTTCAGGCGAAACATATTTTCGCCCATCAGGGTCCAGCGTCCGCTCTCTTCCCAGATATCGCGCGGATTGAGCGCTGGCAGATAAAATTCCTGGCCGATCTTGTCCATCTCCTCACGGACGATCGCCATGATCTTCTGCGTCGAGCGGCTGCCGAGGAATAGAAATGAGTAAATGCCCGCGCCCAGTTGGCGGATGTATCCGGCCCGGACGAGTAGCTTATGGCTGGCGACTTCGGCATCGGCCGGAGCCTCGCGCAAAGTAGGGATAAATAATTCAGACCACCGGTGCATAGTTGAGTTTCCTGAGTGGGATGGAATGTTCGATTGTAAATGATGATACAGATGTGCCGGACGAATGGGAGACATCGAAAAGGGGGCACGGAAGAAGAATCGAGCCAGTGGGGAACTGGCCCTGGCCAACTTAATGATCCTGCTCGCTTGCTCGGATCCTTCGATCGCAGCGCCCGCTGTGGACGCGTATCGCAAGCTTGTCACCTGGTTGCCGCAGCGAGAAAAGTAACAAAACAAGTATCAGATAATATTCATTGACTTCATCGTCATCCAAAATATAGCCTTATTGAAGGTGGGGAGGAATAATGCCCGTAATGTCGAAGGCGAGTATCAAAGTTGCCGATGAGGTATGGCTTGCCACGGCATTGCTGCACCGTGAACACCCGAAACGCGCGGATTTCCAAATTGAAGAGATCAAGGAACGTGCTGCCAGGGAATCTGGACGAGAACTGCGGCCCGGCGTTTACGTCCACATTGTCCAGCACTGTGTTGCCAACCGCGCTCCGAGCCCGGGCCGCTACCGCATGCTGGTAGAAACGGGTCCGGGACGTCGCCGGCTTTTCCGAACTGGCGATTCCTATCACGTGGCACGAGAAGGCTCGAAGACGCATCCCGCCGTTGAGGATCTGCCGGAGAAGTACCGCGACCTTTTGGATTGGTATAGGAAATGGGAGGCTTCGGCGGCGAATAGCCGGTTCGATAACGATCCCATCCTTGGACTAATCGGCGCTGGCAAACATCTGTGGGTCGGTGAAGATGCCGATGAGTACGTTCGCAGTCTTCGAGAGGGTTGGGAATGAGCCGGATTTTCTGGGATACAAACCTGTTCATTTACCTCTTTGAAGACAACCGCCACAACAGTCTATCGAAAAGGACAATCGCCTTGCGGCGGCGGATGATCGAACGCGCCGATCAGTTGTTTACCTCAACCATGACGGTGGGGGAAGTCCTGGTGAGAACGGTGCGCCTCGGAGATGCGGCAACCGGCCGGTACTATGAAGAAACGATTGCCGCCGGCGCGGTCATCATTCCTTTTGACCTGAAAGCAGCACGCATCTATGCAAGTTTGCGAGCCGCTCGCAAGAGATCCGAACTGCCCCCGCCGGACGCGATCCAGTTATCGTGCGCCGCCAGCGCCGGAGTCGATCTTTTCATTACGAACGACGCCAGACTCAACAACGAGCGGATACCAGGAATTCAGTTTGTAACCTCGCTCGAGCGCGCGCCTATTTAATGCTCAGGTGCGGTTTAATCGTCGCGTGATTCTGCTGTAAAATCACCGCAAATAAGTCTCCCACCCCCACGGAGGAAGTCATGTCCACCCGGTTTGCCTACAGCGTATGTTTCTTTCTGCTTTTTGTATCCATCGCGGCCACGAGCCTCTCCGCGCAACAGCACGTCGTACTCTCCCCAACCCGTTCCGCAACCGTTCAGGCGGCCAATGGGCCTGATCCCGGCCTCATCAAAATTCACAGCAACCTCGGAAGAAATACCGACGCCTACGACGACGGCATCAGCTGGGGTATTACCGGCAATGAGAATCCCCTTTGGGGCCGTGGTTCTTTGGCTATGCCGTTTACTCCCAAGGCAAATGCAACCGTGAAGGAAGTTCTGATCGCACTCGGCTACCTCGGAGGCGGCGCCAACGAGGGCGTGATCTCTCTTAACGCGGATGCGAACGGCATTCCGGGCGAAGCGCTGAAGACCTGGCGCGTCGGCCGATTTCAACAAGAGGGAAATTGCTGCCCGCTGGTAGCGCTACGAGCTCAAGCCGGCGTTGCACTGCAGGCCGGTACTCAATATTGGATCGTCGCCGGCTCCGGCCCGCATTCGAATGCCGCCTACGACTGGAACTTTGTATGGAACGATGCCGAGGGCAAAGTCGCATTCCTGAACGGAAATACGAACGATGAGTGGCTGCCGTATCACGATAACGTTGCCGCTTTCGGAGTGTACGGAACGACTCCATAGTCCAACAGAAGTCCAACAGAACTCCAACGGAAGCCGGACGGCGGTAGTCCGACCACCGCCATCCATGAGTCCGAATTTCAAAAATCCCTTCGTCCTCTTTTCGACCCGAGCAAGAGAGGTTGGATTCGCAGACTATCGCGCAGGTTCACAAGCGGATGTTGACAGGTGGACGCAGAGGACAAAACGAACGGGAGGGCGCCCAGGCTTTTTAAGTCAGCCTTCGGGTTCACAATTTCGGGTTCACAACAAGGTGCGAGTTCGTAACGGGGCGTGAGCGGGCGGGGAACTATAACGGCGAAGCGCCGTCGAACTACTGCGACATCGCGCTTCCAACCTGCGAAAACACGGTGTTCGCATTGCTTCCGATCAGGCGCACCGTGCCGATCACGATCACCAGGATCACAGCCAGCATCACCGCATATTCGGCGACATCCTGGCCGCTTTCCTCGCTCCAAAGTTGACGGATTCTATCGATCACGGTATTGTCTCCGATCTGCAATCACTAACGTACGAAGTCCGCTGAGTAGGCGCAGTTCGCCGTCGTGTGCAATTAATTTACCGTTAATAGTTTACTTCCCCAATAGCACGCGCGTGACCCCAAATGGCACTTTAGTGCCATGCTGGGAGTCGTTGTCCTTCCGGGTCAACCCTATCCCATTGATTAGAAGATTGTTTTAGATGATCGTTTTCAGTGGAAGCCCCTGATTGACCGCAAAGAGCGCCAGCTCCAGGCGCGTCGAAACTCCCAGCTTGTCAAAGATATTACTCAGGTGATGCTTCACCGTGTCTTCGCTGATCTTGAAATACTCGGCAACCTCGCGGTTGGCATAGCCTGCCACAATCGCCGAAACGATCTCGAGTTCGCGCGGCGTCAGGCCAAATTTTTTCTGCTTCGTTTCCTCGTTCGTCGTCTGCATCAGGTTGCGCAAGTACTGAACGAGGTTGGAAACGCTTTCGCGCCCCACCCAATACTCTCCTCCCATTACCGCATGAATGCTCTTGAGCAGAAGCTCCGTGGCGGAATCTTTCAGCACAACCCCGCGCGCTCCGAGTTGCAGCGCCTCAACAATCTGCTTTTTCTCCACCGCGGCAGTCAGCAGGATGATCCGCACCGGCCCGGCAACTTTGCCGGTGGCGCTCAAATCGCGGAGTGCGTCGAGCCCGGTGTGGCGCGGCATGGCCAGATCGAGCAGAAGAACGTCCGGCTTGATCTCCGCCGCCAGTTTGACCGCCTCAAGTCCGTCGCAGGCTTCGCCCACGACTTTCATGTCGTTCTCCGACTCAAGCAGCCGCCGCAAGCCGTCGCGGAAAATAGGATGATCGTCGGCGATCACAATCCGAATGGGGGTTAATCTTTTTTCCATAATCGTCTTTTCTGATATATCCAGGAAGATATATCCGCGAATATGACACAGCGCTGACTATGACGCGTCCACAACTTACTCTATGAGTTATTAGCGCCGGCTTTTCTTGCCGGTGGAATCTGCACCTCAAGCCGCGCACCCTGTCCGGGAGTCGATTCTATCGTGAGCTCGCCCGCCAGCAACCGTACTCTTTCGCGAATCACCGCCGGACCTTTACCGTTCGTTGCCAGTTCCGCCTCCGACATTCTTCCCGCAAAAGCAAATCCGCGTCCATCGTCCTCGACCGTCAATCGAAGATTGTCGGCTCTCTTCCCCAGTCGCACCAGCACGTGATGCGCGCCGCTATGCTTGCGTACGTTGACCAGGCTCTCCTGCACGATGCGCGCCAGTTCCCGGCACACCTTCTGCGGAAGCTCGACGCGCCCCAGTTCGCTGGTAAACTGCGCGGAGATCCCAGTCTCGCGCTGGAAGCGTTCCACCATATCAGAAATGAAGCCCAGCAGCCGGTCCGAATCCACCTCAAACGACTTCATCGCCTGCATCAGCTCGCGCAGCTTCAACACCTCTTCGCGCAGCAGTTTCTGAATTCGGGTAAGCTCCGAGGTCACAACCGGCGCCTGGCCCGACTGCCGCCGCAGCACATCAAGCTGCATCTCGACCGCGATCAGCGATTGTATGGCGCCGTCATGCAGTTCGCGCGCGAACCGCGCCCGCTCCACCGCTCCTGCGCGCTCCCGCAATCGCCGCATCAGGTAAACGTTATAAATCGCAGGACCGACCTGCTGGGCGAATTCCTGAAGAAAGCGCAGTTCCTCCTCGGGCACGCCCATCCGCGTAGGATCGAATAGAAACACGCGTCCGGACCACTCCTTGCCGAATAAAAATGCCACCGAAACCACACTTTCGAAACTTTCAGTGCGTGCCAGCGGTTCCAGAAATTTCCCGTCGATATCTTTTCCATCACGCAGCCGGTGCCCCTCGCGATCGAGAAATACGGCGGAGATGTCCTCGGCGATTCGCTCCGCGTAAATCGCCTCCGCCGGTGTTTCAAAAAGATACGCGCCCACGTTCTCGGGCGCCGACTCCCGCCAGCGTACATCCCCGAGCCCGCCATCGGCTCCACGGCCCATCTCGGCAAGAAACACCCGGTAGCTGTTCGACTCCTGCGAAGCGCTCAGCACACGCCGCGCTCCGTAAATGCTCATCATCTCCCCAAGAATCTGCTGCATCGTCCCGGTCAGTCCCGCCTCAACGCGCGTAGAACTCAAAACCCGCGTGATCACGGCGCGCTCAGCGCGAACTTTTTTCTGGTTCTGCGCCATGTAGCCGAGCAGAAACCCGAGCACCAGCAAATAGACCGACGTCATGATCAGCTGTTCTGGGTCCAATTCCTGAAAGCTGACGGCTGAGGGCAGATGCAGCGGCGCCAGCCACTGGCGGAGCGCGGCTTCGAGTCCCGCGCTGATGGCAAGATACCCGATCCACAGCAGCCCAACCGCCGTGGCCGCTGTGATGACCGTCTCCCACAACCCCCAGCGGTACGCCGCCTCGGCCATGACAAATACAAAGAAGAGGAAAAACGGGCCGCGCTGCGCCGGCGCAAACATCGAAATCAAAACCGGCCACACGATATCGGCCGCGTGTACCACCAGCCGAAACGCGAACGTCGATTCCCGCCGCACCCGAACCAGCAGCATCACCACCGTGGCATGGGTCAGGTAAACAATCAGCAGCCACAAGAGCCAGCGCGAATAGGCATGGCCCCGCCCCGGTTCCATGACCATGGTCCCCAGGGCCGCAATCGTCAGCGCGACGCGCGCGGTGGCGAGCCACCGCTCCGTCCGCCGGATTTCACTGGCGCTCAGCGGAGCACGGAAGCGCCACAGATCATGATTTTGCGTTATGACCCAGGACACAGTTCTTTCGCCCGTTCCGAATCAGATTCCAAAGTGGTTTTCTGTTGCCCTCTATCTTACTCGTCTGGAGCCGACTCGTCTGGGCCTACTGGTCTGGAGGCCCGGCCCTCGCGTGGGCAAGCCCAAACGCAAACGACAGCCGACACAACCGCACGCCAAGCGATGGTTACCAGAGTAACGTCCACCAGGTGTCCCGCTCCTACTAGCCGCTCTAGAATAAGTTCGGGGTGCATCGTTGTCGCGACGCAATCAATTCTGGATCGCGCTCATCACGCTGACTGCCGCGCAGGTGGTCGCGTCCCTCGTCATGCGAAGAGGTGATGCCCTGACCATCACCAGCGACCTCATCCAGGGACTGCTCCTGCTGGTCGCAACCGCCGCCTACCTTCCAAAGACCATTCGCACCCGCTCTTCCACGACGCACGTCCGAATTTTCTGGATCCTCATGGGCGGCGGCATGGTCTTCTGGCTCGCCTACCAGTTCATGTGGAATTACTTCGAGGTCATTCAGCGCACCGATGTGCCCGACCCCTTCACCGGCGACGTAGTCCTGTTCATGCACCTCGTTCCGATGATCGCTGCCCTGGCCGTGCTCCCCCATCTTCAGGGAGACGAGCGCGACGAACGCATCCGCATGCTCGACTTCACGCTGCTCCTCACCTGGTGGATCTTCATTTACGTATACATGGTCATTCCCTGGCAGACCGTGCGCGTCGACGAGCCAACCTACAGCGCGAATTTCAACTTCACGTATCTGACGGAAAAGATGGTGTTGCTCGGGTTGCTTGCCGTGCTTGCCTATTCCGCCCAAAGTGGCTGGCGTCGTCTCTATATTCAATTCCTGGGCGCCAGCGCCCTCTATGCCTCAAGTTCTTATTTTGCCACTTGGGCGATCGGCCAGAAGACGTACTACAGCGGCAGCGTCTATGACATCCCACTGACCTTCTCCATCGCCTGGATGGCGGCCATCCCCGTGCTTGCCAGCCGCTATGATCTGTCCGATACCAAACCGTCCCGGCCGTTGCTGGGAATCGGAATCACTCGCCTGAGCATGCTCGCTCTATTCACCTTGCCATGGGCAGCACTTCAAGCGGAGCTGGATACGCGGCTCCCGAGTTCAGTAAGAGCCTTCCGCATCGTGGCCAGCCTGGCCGCAACGATCGTTATGGGAGTAATGGTCTTCTGGCGCCAACGGCTGCTGGGCTCCGAACTTACTTATTTTCTGGACAAGTCTCATCGTTCTTTCGACGAGTTAAAGCTTCTTCAGAAACAGCTGATTCAATCCGAAAAGCTGGCATCGCTCGGACAACTCGTAGGCGGAGCGGCCCATGAGATCAACAATCCGCTAACCGCCATGCTCGGCTACTCCGACCTTCTAAGCGCATCGAGCCTGCCCCCCGAAGGCCTGCAACAGGCAACCAGAATCGGCGAGCAGGTGCGGCGCACAAAAACGCTGGTAGCAAGCCTGCTGACCTTTGCCCGCCAGGCCCCGGCAAAGCTAACCCCGGTCGATCCAAACTCCCTGCTCCAGACTGCGATGCGCGTCCTCGCCCCGCAACTCGAAGGGCAGGGCATTACCACGCGTTTGGAACTCGGACCGTCACTACCTCAAGTGCTCGCTGACTCCAACCAGCTCCTGCACGTCTGTCGTCATCTTGCCGGGCAGATTGGCGGCCAATTCGATTCCGAAACGCACTCCGCCTTGCTGGTTCGAACCAGCGAAGAAGGGAACTCAGTCGTAATCGAATTTCTTACCGGCGCCCCGTCCATGCACCGGCCGTCGTGCGATGTATTGCTGACATCGGAAGGAGCGAACAAGCCATCCACGCTTTCGCTAAGCGCGTGCAGCAGAATCATCGAAGAGCACGGTGGACGACTATTGCGTCCCGGCCGTTCCGATATCCATGCCTTTCGGGTAGAACTCCCAATCGCCTCACGGTCAGCGTCATCCCAACCGAGAGCCGCCGCCCAGGGCGCGTTCTAGCCGCAGTCGCGAGAGGCGCCGCGCGCGCGATCAAGGCGGAATTAGACGAACCCCTAACTTCCCACACGCCGACTTCTGAACAACGTCGTCGGAGCAAAACATCGTTGGACGATTCGGACCGGCCCCGCAAAAAAATAGTGCGTTTTCGTGAGCTTCCTTGCTCAAGTCTTGCGTTTCCCTAAGTAGGGGTTCAAAAGCCAGTAGGACTTTCTAGCCCTGGGCCGCTAAGAACCTCAAATAACGCTGCGGCGTCACTCGCAGGTCTCTAGGAGACAAATCATGACTACGCTACGGCGGATCGAAATGTCGTTGAGTTGCGTCCTGCTGTTCACTTCTTGTTTGATGGCACAGACTCCTATCGCCAACCTCAACCAACCCATGGTTCCAGATCACGTCGCGCCTGGCTCGCCAGACTTACAGATTGCGGTCAACGGTACGAGTCTTTTTGGCGACTACGGCAACTTTAACTACTTTCAATACATCTTGTTTTTGAACAAAACGATACTGAACACAAATCCTGTCGGGAACCAGTTGGTTGCAACGATACCCGCCGGCTTTCTCGCAGTAGCCAAAACGATCGGAGTGACGGCCGGGGACTTTTCCTTCGAATCGAACACTTTGTTCTTTACCGTTGGACCTACAACGAAATACCTCAGTTCGACTTGGAACCGCCGCAACTATGTCCTCGGAGGACAAACGGAACGTCAAGTTGTCGCGGACTTAAATGAGGACGGAATTCCTGACATCGTCTCCCTCGACACGCAGAACAACGCGATTCGTGTTCTACTCGGCAAAGCGAACGGCACATTTCAGAATCCAGTGTCCTATGCCACGGGAAACGGCCCGTCGGGTTTGGTGGTAAAAGATTTCGACGGCTTCAGCTATGGCCCATGCATAGCGGTGGCAAACTACAATGACGGGACGGTTTCCGTTTTCATTAGCAAGGGAAATGGAACATTCCAGGATAAGGTCGACTATCCGGTGGGGCGCGGCCCTATCGCTCTGGCGAGCGCCGATTTTGAAACCGACGGATCCAATGACCTAGCCGTCGTGAATAGTCTGGACAACACAGTGACGATATTGTCGAACACCAGCGCTGGCGTGTTCACAACACTGCAAACCCTTGCCACTGGACCAAATCCTACCGCCATCACAGTCGGAGATTTCGATGGCAACGGTGCAGTCGATCTTGCCGTCACGAACTTTGGAAATTATGCAGGGAATACTTTGTCCGTTTTTTATGGAGGCGGCCACGGCAACTTCTCTCCCAGGGTCGATCTCACCACGGATGCCGGTCCGCAATCCGTGATCGCGGTGGACGTGAATCGTGACGGGATTTTGGACCTGGTAACTGCGAACGGCTGCGGCCACGCTGCAACCTGTGGTCGTCCCGGAACCGTTTCGGTGCTTTTAGGGAACGGAAACCGAACCTTCCAGAATGCAGTGAACTACGACGCGGGGAGCTATCCGTTCGCGGTCGTCGCTGCCAATTTCCGCAACGGGTCCGCGTTGGATCTTGCCGTGACCGACCTGGATTCCGGGAACATCGACATCCTCTATGGAAACGGGCGTGGGACGTTCGTGCAGGGACCGCTCATTCCAACCAATAGCAGACCGACCGGGCTCGCGGTGGCTGACTTTAACAATGATGGAAAGCTTGATCTGGTGGTAGGTGGCACGAGTCCGTCCCAGGTCACGATCATGACGCAGCCGTAGTAACGAGATGAGGTCCCAGTGGCGTTTTCGATCAAGAAAGCGCCCCTTCTGGCCCGACAACATCACCATGGGATGGCTTCGTTTTCCCAGCGCGTGAACGTACCAGTAGGACCATCCGGGCCGAGCAGCGCAACGCGCACCACCTCGCGAGAGCCATCTTCGACCGAGGCCGTGCCCTCAAATCCGTTGAGGTTCGTCTTAGTGAAGCCCGGGGTTACCAGGTTGACTTTGATCCCAGTCGACTCCAGTTCGATCATCATGGCCAGCGTTATCGCGTTGAGAGCCGTCTTGGACGCCGGATAAACGGGACCGAACATCTTGTGGTAAGAAAACCCTGGGTCGGCGTTCAGCGTCAGTGAGCCCACTGCGCTCGAAACGTTGACGATACGGGCATCCGGCGAGTCACGGAGAAGCGGCAGCATCGCCTGGTAAACGGCGAGGACGCCGAATACATTGGTTTCCCACACCGCGCGTATTTCATCGAGCGATACGTTGCTCGCGCGGGTTGTCTTTGCGTACTCCTGGAGAGATAAGTTGCCCTTTTTCGTATTCGAGATAGCCGCGTTATTGACGAGCAGGTCGAGACGGCCAAACTCTTTGCGGATGCGTTCCGCCGCGGCGGCGATCGAAGGCCGATCCGTTACGTCGAGCTGAAGCGCGATGGCGCCTTGTCCGATCTCCTTAGCTGCGGACTCGCCGCGCTCGAGATTGCGCGACCCGACCAGCACAGTCAGACCGTTCGCCACAAGTTCCTTTGCCACCTGAAAGCCGACTCCTTGATTGGCCCCGGTGACCATCGCAATGCGTTTGCTCTGCATAGATATCTCCTTTTAGGTTCAAGCCTGTGCTAGGCACTGCATCGACGGAATTGTTCAGTCTTGGAAATACTTCATATTCTCAAGATCTGCGATAAGGCCAGGACCCGTCGGGTTCCATCCCAACTGTTTCCGTGTTTGCGCACTGGAAGCGGGCATGTCGAAGCCCGCGAACATCGCCAGCCATCCAAAGTGAGCTTGCGCCTCTTCCGGAGGAATGCTGATAACAGGCACCTTCAACCCTTTGCCAATCACTTCAGCAATTTCCCGCATCGGTATCCCCTCTTCAGCCACCGCGTTATACCTGCTTCCCGCTTCATGCTTCTCTAACGCTAGCCTGTAGAGGTGGGCAACGTCCCGAACATGGGCCGCCGGCCAGCGGTTGCGTCCCTCACCCAGGTATGCCGACACTCCCTTCTCGCGGGCCACCTGGATCGCGTAAGTGATAAGCCCCTGCTTGACGGTGTCGTGGACCTGGGGAAGCCGCACCACCGACACGTTCACTCCACGCTCCGCCACGGAGGCTCCTGCGACTTCCGAGCCCTTACGAGGATTTGGGTGGTTGGCGTCGAAATGATCCTCGGTTGCGGGCTGACCTGGAGCGGCACTTCCCACCCCTGTTCCTGAAGTGATGAGAAGCGGGCGGTCTGATCTCCTGTCCGATCCCGAGTCCGATCCGATGAGCGCGTCGCCGAGAGCCTCGATCGCGCGCTTGTCCTTCTCACAGACCTCGGCGAATTTCGAGAAGTCCTGGCCAAAGGCGCTGTGGTCGAAGGCGAGATGAATCACGCCGTCGGCCTGAGCAGCGCCCCTGCGCAGGCTTTCCATATCGTCAAGGCTTCCTCGATGCACCTCGGCCCCGGCGGCGATCAAAGATTGAGCGCCCGCCTCGCTACGAGCGAGGCCGAGTACCTGATGGCCGGCTCTAATCAGTTCCTGAACGGTGGTATACCCGATAAAACCTGTAGCACCCGTAACAAATACCTTCATAAATTGTCCTTCCTGAATTGCTGTGATATGAACCGTTGTGACATGAATGCCAGTGCGGACGGCTACTGCTCCCCCTGACCTCGACCGATGGCGTCGAGATCCGCAAGTACTTCAGCCGGCATCTGAAGCGTCGCAGCCTTCAAATTCTCGCGGAGATGTGCCACGGAAGATGTTCCCGGGATCAATAAGATGTTCGGGGAGCGCTGGAGAAGCCAGGCAAGCGCAACCTGCATGGGCGTTGCTTCGAGTGATGCGGCAGACGCGTCAAGTGCCGAAGACTGTAACGGGGTGAAGCCTCCCAGCGGGAAAAATGGAACGTAAGCGATCCCTTGAGCGGCCAGATCATCAATGAAGGCGTCATCGTTCCTGCGGGCCACGTTGTAGAAATTCTGCACGCACACGATCTCGGTAATGGCTTGAGCCTCCGAGAGCTGCTTGGGAGTTATGTTGCTGACTCCGATATGACGAATCAGGCCCTGACGCTTCAGTTGGGCAAGCACGGTCACCGGTTCCTCGATGGATTCCTCGCCCGGTTCCATGATTCCTCCAACCCGAAGATTGACGATGTCCAGCGCTTCAAGACCAAGGTTTCTCAGGTTGTCATGGACGCCTTCGATGAGCTCCTGGCGCGAGAGCGCATGAATCCAGGACTTGTCTGAACTGCGGCGGGCGCCCAATTTGGTGACGATCAACAGCCCATCCGGATAGGGATGAAGCGCCCGCTTGATGATCTGATTGGTCACATGCGGCCCGTAATAGTCGCTGGTATCAATATGGTTCACCCCAGACTCGACTGCCTCGCGAAGAACGGCAATGGCGGCATCGACGTCCCGCGGCGGACCCCAGACGCCAGGTCCGGCAAGCTGCATCGCACCGTATCCCATGCGGTTCAAAGTTATCGAGGTACCAGGCAGCGTGAAGCTTCCAGCAAGATCGATCTGTTCAATCATTCCCGTTCCTCCTTGCTACAATCATTGGATGAAGGATTCTTCAGGTTTGGAGTTCGCATATGCCTGCTAATGCCGTCGTTGCATTTGAGCCAAGAAAGACGCCCCTCCAGGCCAGGTCAACGGTCACGGTAGAGGCAATTTCTGAGGCGGCTATTCAGGTTTTGCTCAGTCACGGGGCAGACCGATTGACGACGAC
>Ga0210389_10002470_pt1 | contig 14549 bp, 10 predicted proteins | sample IncBWH28OmetaG_FD_160127 | JGI IMG/M metagenome (GOLD analysis project Ga0210389, IMG submission 160127) | Forest soil microbial communities from Barre Woods Harvard Forest LTER site, Petersham, Massachusetts, United States - Inc-BW-H-28-O ...
CTGGAAGCCTGCCGCGCGACCACCGCCGCGGCGGTCTCCGACGTTGCGGCCCGCGCACCCGGAGCGGGCCTGTCGGCCAGTGTCGCCAAGTCCTACGTGGGTGAGATGGCCGGCCAGATCGTTCAGGGTTGCGTGCAGATGCATGGCGGCATCGGCGTCACTTGGGAACATGACCTGCACCTGTACCTGAGGCGGGTTGCGTTGTACCGCTCCATGTTTGGCACGCCAGAGGAACACAACCTGCTCGTGTATGAAGCGGAGAAAGCGGCCCGATGACGGCCACCGAATCCGTTGCGGAGTTCGCCGCGCGGGCGCGAGTGTGGTTGACGGACAACATGCCTGCCATCGACCCGGAGTCTCCGCCGGCCGCCCCGCGTGACGATGAACGCTCCTGGCAACGCGCCCGGGAGCTGCAAAAGCGGCTCTACGGGGGCGGATTCGCGGGCATCTGTTTCCCCCGTGAGTACGGTGGCCTGGGGCTGGACTACGAATATCAGAAGGCATTCGACGAGGAATCCCGCAACTACGAGATGCCGCTGATCCTCAACACCCCGACCTTCACCATCTGCTGTGCCACACTGCTCGACACCGGCACCGAAGAGCAGAAGAAGCTGCACATCGCCGCCGCTCTGCGCGGCGACGAGGTGTTGGTGCAGCTGTTGTCCGAACCCAGCGGCGGATCGGATCTGGCCGGCGTGATCACCCGGGCCGAACGACAGGGCGACCGGTGGGTGATCAACGGCGCCAAGACATGGAGCACCAGCGCGTTCGCTGCCGACTACGGACTCTGCCTGGCCCGCACCAAATGGGAAGTGCCCAAGCACGACGGCCTGACCATGTTCCTGGTGCCCATCGCGCATCCGGGAATCATGTTGCGGCGCATCACCCAGCTGACCGGCTCCACCGAGTTCTGCGAGGAGTTCCTCGACGGCGTCGACGTCGGCGACGACGCCGTCGTCGGCGAGGTCAACGGCGGCTGGGCGGTGGCTTCGCGGCAGCTTTATCACGAACGCCGGGCGGTCGGGCAGGGCTCGGAGTTCTCCAGCGGCGCCGGCCACGAAGGCGGCCACACGACGCCGGTCGACTACGCCGACCTCGCCGAGAAGACGGGTCAAGCCGACAACGAGCGGGTGCACGAAATGGCCGGTCGGGCACTGGTGCACCGCGCGGTAGCCGACCAGCTGATCGATCACGTGTACCGCAACGTCAGAGACGGCGTGCTGCCCGCGGCGGCCGGAACGCTCATCAGGCTCTTCCACTCCGAGACGGTGACCCTGGATATGGACACCGCGCTGGCGATCGCGGGAGCCGCGGGCGTGGTAGGGGAAATCGGCGAGGGCCTGCAGACCGGACTGCGATACTTGTCTCGGCAGAACGTCGCAATCGGCGGCGGCACAAATGAGATGGCCCGCAACGTCATCGGCGAACGGGTGCTGGGCTTCCCACGGGAATACGCCGCCGACCGCGGGGTGCCGTTCAATCAGGTGCGGCACGGCCAGACACGCTGACAGGTCGACGCCCGTACCAGCGCAGCCCTACTCCTCGGCGAAGATGTCCTCGGCGTCACCGCTGGCCTCGCCGGTGACGAAGGGCAGCTGGACCAGCGACAAAACGTGGTGCGCAGTGCTCCCGGGCGGAGCTACCAGCACACAGTCGCCGCCCTGCCTGCGCGCCCGGTCGCGGGCGGCGGCCAGCGCGCTGACCCCCGCCGACCCGAGGTGGGTCACGGCGCTGAGATCGATCGTCAAAGGTGCTATGCCAGAGCGGCTTTGGACGGCGATCTGACGGTCCAGGGTGGACGCCGTGTTCGAATCGACGTCACCGCTGACGACGATACGGCCGGCCAATTCTCCCGAGCCGACCAGGGAGACGAATTCGCAGTCGACCGCCCGTTGATAAGTTGAGCGGCTGACCAGTGTGTCGGTCACGAAGTTTGCGGGTCGTGACAGCCGATGCGTCAACGTCGCAGTCGTGCCGTCGGGTCCATACGTCACGTGCGCCCGGGACACCAAGGCTTCGGCCATCGCTAGTCCGCGTCCGCGGCCATGCTCGCCTTCCCGGTAATCCTTCCACTGGCCGCGGTCGATCACCGAAGCGTGCAGGTTGCCATCGCCGGCCAGCGATGCCTCGACGATGACACCATCGGCAACCTCGGTGCCGTACCCGTGCTCGACCGCGTTCTCGACGAACTCGGACATCGCGTGCACGACGTCGGAGATGTCGGCTGCGTCGGCGCCGATCTCTGCCAGCCATTCACGAAGGCGGGCGCGAACCTTGCGTGAGGCGTGGACCGTCGCGTCCACACTCATGTGCAGCGGTGGCGGTGGTGTACGCCGTTGTGCCGCAAGCAGAGTGACGTCGTCGCTGTAGCCGGTCGACCGGAGCAGCAATTCAAGCGTCTCCGAACAGGTGCGGTCGATGGGCCGCGCCGGGGAGTCCAGGACGAAGCCGCTGGCACCACCGGCGATATTCGCCGCCAGATCGGCGAATTCCGCGGTGCTGGCGACCAGCGGACGCCCTGGGCGCTCGATCAGGCCGTCGGTGTACAGCAGGATCGAGTCGCCCACATCGAGCAGTTCGGTGCACACCGGGAATCCGACGCCGCTTCCGAGCGGACCCGCGCCGGATGGTTCCACATACCGTGAGCTCGAGTCGGCGGTCAGCAACAACGGCGGTGGGTGTCCGGCGGTGCAGTACTGGAACTCACCCGTCGTGAAGTCGAGCGAGCCGATACACAGCGTGGCCGACTTCGATCCGGGTACGTGTTCGTGGAAGCGGTCCACCGCCTCGAGCGCTTCGACGATTGTGTGCCCCGCCGTGATCTGCATCCGCACGGCGGTACGCAATTGCGACATCACCGCCGCGGCTTCGACACCGTGGCCGACGACGTCGCCGACGACGAGGACCAGCCGATCCCCGAGCGCTATCGCGTCGAACCAGTCGCCTCCGGCCGCGGTGTCCTCCGCCGCCACGAGGTACTCCGCCGTGATGTCGACGCCGGGCACCACGGGCACAGACGGAGCCAGTAACGCCTGCTGCATGACGGTGGCCGAATCGCGCACGTGACGGTATCGCTCGGACAGCTCCTCGACGCGCGCCTCGGCGGCCAGCCGTGCCCGCACCCGGTTCGTCACGTCGTCGAAGACGAGCTGCACGCCCTCGATTGACCCGTCCGCGCGGCGGCGCGGTGTGACGAGAAAGTCGAAATACCGTTCCTGGATCCCCGAGCCGTCGTAGTCGGTCTGCAGCCGCCACTCCGCGCCGGATTGAGGCTCACCGGATTGATAGACCCGGTCGAACATCTCGTAAACCTGCTGGGCCTCGAGCTCGGGAAAGACCTCACGTGCGGTCAGACCGACGGTGGGGAACGTCGGGTTGAATGCACGATAAGCGGCGTTGACTGCGATGAAGCGATGGTCGGGCCCCTCGAGGCCGACCATCATCGCGGGGACATTCTCGAAGATGCGCCGGACCTCTTCGGCTTTGCCGACGGTTTTGTCCCAGTCCATTTCGGCCGCCATTTGGCCGTCCCTCCTAGGACTTTCTCCGGACCCGATCACGGACCTCTTTTACACAACTACATAGCTACGCTGACAACTTCGCAGCGCATCATCCAGATTATCAACGCGTGTCAGGTGCTACTCGCACCAATCTCCGGGCGGGTCCTGGGGCCTCAAGCCACGGCCGGCGACAGCGCGGAGTCCGTAGTTGGATGAACGGGCAGTATGACGCTGAGCTCACAGGCTGCGATGATCCGGCCAACGCTGGGGTTGCAGCTCACCAGGCGCAGTCCCACGCCTCGACTGCGGCACCGCTCCGCTTCGTCGGCCAGGACGGAGATCGCGCAACAGCCCATGAAATCGCAGCCACTGACGTCGACGACGAGCGGACCTGGTGGGGCGGCGACTACGGCCGCCTCAGTGACCAGCCGGCGCCACGTGTCCTCGTTGGAGGCGTCGATCTCACCACCCGCGCGGATGATCACCGCCGGTCCGTTGCGCTGGATGGTAGCCCGCAACGTGCTATGCGGATCGCCCAGCTCCGATATCAGACGCGTGCTCAACATCACCTGGGTCAGACCTGGTTGGGAATGCTCGCCTGGAGCCAGACTCATGGCGCACTCCTAATCGGCCGCGTTTCGGTGGCCGCGATGGATGCCCGTCACGTGTTCGAAGGCAGACCTTCGCATGTTGCGAAGTTCTTTGTATAGCAGGACGGGTCGATTCCGTCTATAGATCGACCCTTACTTGGTCAGGCTGAGACCGGCTTTGAGACCTTCATTACTTCCATCATGTTGCCGCCCATGATCTTTGCGACGTCCTCTTCGCCGAAGTCGGCAAGTTCGTCGACGAAGGTGATGGGGTCCTTCAGGCCTTCGGGGTGCGGCCAGTCGGATCCGAAGACCACCCGGTCGGTGCCCACCATTTTGACGATCTCGGTGAACCGGTCCTCCCAGAACGGGCTGACGTAAACGCACCGCTTGAACGCCTCGATCGGGTCTTCGTCGAACGCGTTGGGCATCTTCTTGTAGACGCCCTTCAACCCCTTGAACAGGTGGGGCACCCAGTCGGCGCCGTTTTCGATCGACAGGACCCGCAGCTCCGGGTTGCGCGACAGCGCGCCGTGGCAGACCAACGCCCCCATCGCATCTTCGATCGGCCGATGGCCCATCGCCAGGCTGCGGAAGGCCGTCGGTTTGAACGGCAGGAATTCGTCGCCGGGCTCCCACACGTTGAGCAGCTCGGAGTAGCCGCTGTCGGAGGCATGCATCGAGACCGGGATCCCGGCTTTGATGCAGGCCTGCCAGAAGGGGTCGAACTCCTTGAGGCCGAACGACCGGCTGCCGCGGTAGCCGGGTACCGGCGCCGGGCGAACCAGCACGGTGCGCGCGCCCCGCTCCAGACACCATTCGAGTTCTTCGAGCGCCCGGTCGACGATGGGCAGGGTGATCACCGGGGTGGCGAAGATGCGTTCCTTGTAGTTGAACGTCCAGGTCTCGTGCATCCATTGGTTGAGCGCGTGAATGACGTCGTGGGTCATCTCCGGGTCGTCTTTCATGCGCTCTTCGACCAGGCTGGCCAGCGTGGGGAACATCAGGGCGTAGTCGACGCCCAGCTCGTCCATGACCTCCAACCGCGGGCCAGGCTCGCGGAAGGCGGGGATCGCCTTCATCGGCTCACCCAGGACCTCGCGGTAGCTCTTACCGCCGCTGCCGTGCCGGAAGTACTCCTCCTGTGCACCCGGCCGGGCCACCACCTCGAACGTCGGGTTCGGGATGTATTCGCTGATGTGGCCGCGCACCACGATCTTGGTGCGACCACGCACCTGCACGTAGTCGATCACACGCTTGCGCTTGTCCGGGAGGAACTTGGTCAGCGCCTCCTGGGGCTCGTACATGTGGTTGTCCGCGTCGAACACGGGGAAGGAAAGTTCGCGAGACGGCATGGCGATCTCCTTGCGGAAGTCTTGGGTTCTCTGTAGGCGGTAATGACGTTACCACTTCTGCGCGGCAAGGTGTAAGCGGCCTTGTGGCCGGCTATGCGTCCGGCCAGGTGGGAAGCTCTGGTGTCGTTCCGTTGATCACAGCGAAGTTCACGGTCGCCGTCGCGAGGAGCTCGTCATCGCCTTCGCCGTATATGTCGACCTGCATGACCATCGCGCGGCGGCCGGACCGCAGCATCCGGGGCACCGCGAGTGCCGAGCCCTGCCGGATCGGCCTTAGATAGCGGACGAAGAGGTCAGCGGTCGTCATGGTGGTGCCCGGCTGCAGATGGTCCAGCCCGAACTGTCCCCCCGCCACGTCGACGAGCGTGGCGATCAACCCGCCCTGAAGGGCGCCCGAGGTGTTGACCACCTGAGGGCTGACCGGCATCCTCATCGCGAACTCACCCTTGTGGGTGGCCGGACGCATCCCGATCAGAGCGAACAGCTCACCCAGCGAGGGCGCGTCGGACGCCTCTTCGGTGTCGCGGATGCCAAGCGCACGGCTGCAGAAGTCGTACAGCTGGCCGGCGTCTATCGGTGTGCCGTTCAATTCGCTGCCCAGCCAATGCAATCGCTGCGCGCCAACCATCGTCTGCATGGCGATCGCCGCCGCGGCCCCGACGTCAAGTCCCGGGTTGAAGACGCCCTCGGTGATGCCCAGCCCCACGATGTCGCGAATCAGTTGATGCAACGGGGAGAGCACGCGGGCGTATTCGCGGGGACGGGTCTCGGCGAGGTGCTGGTTGTAGAGGCTGAGCGCCCGATTGAGACTGTCTTGGGTGCTCGATTCCGGTTGTTGGCTGACGCGGTCGATCACCAGCTTCAGCGCTGCGGTGCTGTCCAGCCCGGTGGTCTCGGCGCGCCAGATTTCCGCCGATTGTGCGATGGTTTTTTCGAACAGCGCGAGCAGCAGTTCGTCCTTGCCGGAAAAATGCTGGTAGAAGGCGCGCAGTGAGGTCTTGGAGCGGGTGACCACCTCCTGCACGGTGAAGTCGGTGCGCCCGGTTTCGCCCAGAATCTCGACTGCCGTCTTGATGAAGCGTTCGGCGCGCGTCACTTCGGCTTCATCGCTGGGGCCGGCCATAGGCGGAATCTCCTCTTCAGGCGCGCTGATGTACGACGCTTCGAGAATGAGATTACCGCGTTGGAAACGATAGCCGCGAAGTCAGACCGGTGGTGGGTCGTCAGGTGGTGCGGTCTCGGGCCGGCCGGGCGTAGTTCAAACACTCGGCCGTTCGGGTCGCGCGAACACGGTGATGCTGTCGGCGTTCGGTGGCGATGCGGTGGGTCCGGTTTTGCGCGCGGGTGCGGCGCCGTTTGGGCATATCGCGGTCCGGGATGCCAGTGACTGCGTGAAGTACGGTTTAGAACTCCAAGGTGGCCGGGGCCACCAAGCGGCACAGCTAACAGCCCTCGGGGTCGTCGTTGGGATCGTTAATTCGCCTCGGGAGGTGGCCGAATGGCCCTCGTTCGCGGGAACAATGTCTGCTTACCATGAACTTGTAATAAGTGCTTGTGCACATCTACCCAGGTAGCGGTGATCACCCGCACTGCGGGGAAATCACCGCTCGCACGACAGGAATGAAACAATGAATATCACCACCGCCGCGGTGTCGGCGGTAGCGACCGTGTTAACGGCAGCAGGCATCGGTATCGCCGCCCCACCAACCGCCTCCGGCGACAGCAATCCCATCGTCCAGAAATTCGGCACCGAGGAAACCCTCGTCAACAGCGGCGTTGTCCAGGGTTGGACCGTCGGCAACCTCCAACCCAGCACGGACGCCATCAACGTCGCGATCCGCGGCAAGCTCTGGGAGGCGACCGCCACGGACAAAGCCATCCAAGGCCAAGCCATGCCCCTCCCATTTCGCTTCAGCGCTCGCACCCCGAGCGGTCAAGACTACGCATTTGTTCTCGGGGTCCCGACCCCCCCATCCTTCAGTTGGAACTACATACCCCAGGGCCAATCAGACACCGGCAAACTGTACTTCGATGTCACCGGCGATAACCCCAACGGTGTGGTGTACCGGACTGGACCGGCGGATCTGCTCATATGGGTGAAATAGTCCACGCCACCCCATCACCTCAGGGAGCCGACAGACTCCCCTGAGATTATTGGGAGAGTTGCCGATCCGCCTGGCCGCTGCTGCCTGCCCAGACGCTTCAACAGGTGGTGGCACCGAGATTGCGAAGAACATTTAAGCGCGGGTGCGTCCCCCCGCGATGACGGCCTGCGTCCCGACATTGGCATTGACCGCCTTGCGTGGGCTGGGAGGAATCGGTTTGAGCGTCAGCAGTCCTCGGTCGGGTTCGTGCCCGGCTCGGTGAGCACAACACGCAAAAGCGTTCTATCGCACACTTCGCGACTAGTGCCAGAAGCGAGCCACGGCGACTGCGGATCCGTAGCTTGGGCAGCGGCATGTATCAGCCACCAACTGTTCGTCATCGCTACCAGATGAGGACAAAACCAAACGCCCACTCAAAAAAGGAATTCAAATGACGACAAGCATGCGGACACCCACCACCACCCAGCGACGAAGCTGACGACCACATCATCAGATCGGAGAACTGAAATCCTGATCAAGCCCGAGGTCGTACCGGCCAGCGAAGCTGGATAGCTCAAAGGAATCGACAGTCATCTGTTTGAGGCTGGGGACTTGGCCGGGTGTAGAAGATCTTGAGCAGATGATGTTACCGACTGGTTGAAGAACACTTCAGCGGAACGCTTGTGAGCAGCGTAAACGCTGCCGATGCGCATCGCTCGACCCGCTGCGCGGCTTAGACTTCTCCGGTGTTCTCGGAGACGCGCTATGCGATGAATGGCGATTTGCGCGTCGCCTATCGCGCTTCGCCCGAGGGCGAGCGCGACATCGTGCTCGTCCCGTCGTGGTTCAGCAACTGTGACGACTTTCCTGAGCAGCCGTCTCTTCGAGGGTGGGCTGAGGCGATGACATCGCTCGGTCGACTGATTTTCTTCGACCAGCCGGGCACTGGAGTGTCTGATCCCGTCACGTCGCGCGCGCTGCCGACGTTGGAGCTATGGGCCGACAGCATCACCGCGGTGTTGGATGATCTCGGGAGTCGTGAAGCGGTGCTGGTCGCGATGTCCGGCGCGCTCGCGACGGGGGCGCTGTTTGCGGCAACACATCCGTCGCGGACAGCCGGGCTGGTCGTGCTGGAGGGCTACGCGGATCCGATGGCTGAGCGCACCGAAGGACCCGCAGCCGAGCAGACCGCTGCCGCCATGGTCGCCAGGTGGGGCACCGGGGAGATGCAACATGTCTTAAATCCGGACATGCCGTGGAATGAGGAGATCCGGGGAGCGTGGGCACGCTATGAACGCCTGGGGGCAAGCCCAGGTACCGCTGCTCTCATGATGTCTCTGCTGGCCGAAACGGATGTGCGGGCGTTGCTTCCCACAGTCCGTGTCCCCACACTCGTCCTCCATCACACCGACGACCCCTTTATCCCGCCCGAGTGGGGCAAGGACGTCGCTGATCGCATATCGGGCGCGAAGTACGTTGAGCTTCCAGGGCGCAACGTTTTCCACCTCGTCGAACCTGACTGGCGCGCGTCCTTTCAGGAAATCGCCGAGTTCCTCACCGACCAAGGGGCTGACCTGGCCGATGATCGGGTGCTGGCCACGGTGCTCTTCACTGACATCGTGGACTCGACGCGCCGAGCCGCGGAGATGGGCGACCGCGACTGGCATGCCTTGCTCGACGCACACGACGCCGTCGTCAGGGCACAGCTTGCTCGTTTTCGGGGCCGCGAGGTGAACACGTCGGGAGACGGGTTCCTGGCGATGTTCGACGGCCCGCAGCGAGCGATCCGCTGCGCCATGGCGATCCGTGACGCGGTGCAGGCACTCGGCATCGAGGTGCGGGCCGGGTTACACACCGGCGAGTGCGAAATCCGCGGCGATGACATCGGCGGAATCGCCGTGCACATCGGCGCGCGCGTGAGCGCCTTTGCCGGGCCGAACGACGTGCTGGTGTCCAGCACGCTGCGCGACCTCGTGATCGGATCGGGCCTCGAATTCGAAGACCGCGGCGCGCACGCACTCAAGGGCGTGCCCGGCGAATGGCATCTCTTCGCCGTCACCTCTAAATAGCGATAGGTTGCGGCGAAACTGATTTCGCCCGCCTCAAGCGCTTGTGCACCCGGTGGGACCGATTTTCCGAAATACTCTCTTATCGTCGCTCCGACGCCGCGCAGACTTTGCGACATAGCCACGCCAACGCCGTCGTGGCTACCGCCCACGAGCCGTGGCAAGACACCGAAACTCGACCCGCTCCTCGGCTTACACTTCCGCAATGTTCTCGGAGACGCGCTATGCGATGAATGGGGACTTGCACGTCGCCTATCGCACATCGCGCGAAGGTCCTCGCGACCTGGTGTTCGTCTCTCCATGGATCACGAACTGTGAGGTCTTTCCGGAGCTGCCGTCCATTCAGGGCTGGGTCGAGGCGATGACATCGCTCGGTCGGCTGATCTTCTTCGACCAGCCGGGCACCGGAGCGTCCGACCCCGTCACCCCTGGCGCAATGCCGAACATGGAGCAATCGGCCGACAGCATCACCGCCGTGCTTGACGATCTCGGGAGTCGCGAAGCGGTCATCCTCGCGATCGACGGCGCGTTCGCGCCAGCGGCGCTGTTCGCAGCGACACATCCGTCACGCACGGCAGCACTGGTCGCGCTCGAGTGCTACGCCGATCCCTGGACCGAGCGCACCGGACGAATAAACTTCGAGGACGGCCAGGCTGCCTTCGCCGCCAAGTGGGGGACGGGCGAGTACGAGCATCTGATCAATCCGGACATGCCGTGGAACGAGGAAATTCGGGCAGCGTGGGCTCGACTAGAACGCCTGGCGGCGAGCCCAAACACCGTCGCGCTCCTGCAGCCGCTCGGGGCCGAGCAGGATGTGCGGGCGGTTCTTCCGACAATCCGCGTGCCCACCCTCGTCCTCCATCACACCGACGACCAGTTCCTCCCGCCAGCGCAGGCTAAGTACATCGCGGATCACATATCGAGCGCGAAGTACGTTGGGCTTCCAGGGCGCAACATGTACCACTTCGTGGAACCGGACTGGCGCCCGTCCTTCCTGGAGATCGCGGAGTTCCTCACCGGGCACCAGGCCGAGGTGGCCGACGATCGGGTTCTCGCCACGGTGCTGTTCACCGACATCATGGACTCGACGCGGCAAGCGGCGGAGATGGGTGACCGGGACTGGCATGCGTTGCTTGATGCGCACGACGCCGTCGTCCGCTCGCAATTGGCGCGGTTTCGAGGCCGCGAGGTGAACACTTCGGGCGACGGCTTCCTCGCGATGTTCGACGGTCCTCAGCGAGCGATCCGTTGCGCGATGGCGATCCGCGACGCGGTGCAGGCGCTGGGCATCGAGGTGCGCGCGGGGTTGCACACCGGCGAGTGCGAGGTTCGCGGCGATGACATCGGCGGGATTGGTGTGCACATCGGGGCGCGTGTGAGCGCGCTGGCAGGGCCGAACGACGTGCTCGTGTCCAGCACGCTGCGCGACCTCGTGATCGGCTCAGGACTCGAGTTCGACGACTGTGGCAATCACGAACTCAAGGGCGTGCCCGGAGAATGGCGAATCTTCGCCGTCGCGTAGCTTACGCAGCCGGTGAGCGCGGCAATAGCACTTGAAGTTCGACGCATGCGTCGGCCCGCCATCGGCGTACGGGATCGTACAGATGCTCACTGGTGCACCCTCGTTGATCGGTGCACCCTTTTGGCCGCTGTAGGTCGGCGTGGAGTGGTCGTGCTCGATCCACCTAACCGTTAGCCGCCCCGGGCTGCGATCATCGCCGAGCGATTCACCTTGGTTGCCGCGGTGCGCGGAATCGCGTCGACGAATTCGACGGTCTTGGGCGCCTTGTACGGGGCGAGCCGGCTCTTGGCGTACTCGATCACCTGCTGCTCGGTGAGCAGATCCTGGCCATCTAGGTCGGCGAGTTGCACTACGGCGTGGACCCGGCGCCCCCACTGCGGATCCGAGAGTCCGATTACCACGACATCGGCGATGCCGGGGTGGCCGGCCAGTGCGGACTCGACCTCCGCCGGAAAGACGTTGGCGCCGCCGCTGATGATCATGTCGACGCGGCGGTCGACGATATAGAGGTAACCGTCCTCGTCGAGGTGACCGATGTCGCCGGCAGAACGAAACCCGTCCTCGGTCGACGGCAGCGGTGGCGCCCCACCCAGGTAGCGGTACCCCGCGCTCATCGGAGCGCGAAGGTACACGTCGCCGTCTTCGCCGGGGCGGAGCGGTTTTTTCTCGGCGTCCAGAATCCGGACCTCGGTGTCCCGGAAACCGCGGCCGACGCTGCCGGGATGCGTCAGCCATTCGTCGCCGCGCAACGCGGTGAGGCCGAGATTCTCGGTCATGCCGTAGGCGGCCAGGATCTGCTCGGGGCTCAGTAGCTCGAACCAGGTGTGCAGCAGCGGTGGCGGCATTACTGCGGCGCCGTGCAAGATGAAGACGACGCTGGACAAGTCGCGCTGCCGGACGTCGGGCCGGGCGGCTATGCGTGCCAGCATCGTGGGCGTGGCCGTGAAGTTGGTGATCCGATAGCGCTCGATCACATCCAAAACCAGTGCCGCGTCGAACTTTTCGAGCACCACCAGATGGTCACCAGCCAGCAGGAAGAGAAAGGTGGCGAAGCCGTTGGTGTGATACATCGGCGCGGGCACCATGATCGTCTGGGGCTGAGCTACCGGTGCCCAGTTGGCCAAAAACGGTTCGCCGTGTTGAGGAGTCCACAGCGACGGCGCCAGGTTGAGGATCACTTTGGGCACGCCGGTCGACCCGCTGCTGCAGATTCCATTGGCGGTGGGGGAAACGGCTGCGGGCAGCGGGCTCTCGGACTCGCCGGCCGCGCGCGCGTCCAACTCCCACCGGCTCTTTTCGTCGACGACCACGGCGGGGTCGATCACCGCGCGCACCCGGTCTCGCTCCCATTCGGGCAGATCCCAGTGCATGGGGATGGGAACCGCGCCGATCTTCCAGCACCCCAGCGTAGCCAGCACCAGATGCCGCGAATTCGGGATTGCAAGTGCGACAAGGGAGCCCGTTTCGGCGCCGCTGGCGGCCAGTGCGCGCCCCCACTGGTTGGCGCGGGCGTCGAGTTCACCAAAGGTCAGCGACTGCGCGGTGCCGTCGAGCGCGACAATGGTCACAGCCGTCGCGTTTCGCCGTTGTTGGGCAAGCTGCTGCAGTTTGGTCCCGAACGGGATTCCGTCCTCAAGCGGGTTGGCGGTGACTGCCGCTGCGACGGGTTCGGTGCGGCTCATGCCGATACCGGCTCACTGAACAGTGTCTCCAGCGAGCCGTCGCGGACGTCGGGTATCAGGCGCAATCCGAGTTCCTCGGCGCTCAACGGCAACCGGATCAGCGGTTGGGTGTGCCGATCGAGCACGCTGATATCGGACTCGTCGCAGAAGCCCAGGGCACCGAGCAACTGGTGCGCCGTGCGCAGCACTTGGCGTGCGGTGTCGGCGGCCTTGAACCGAAGAACGAGTGCGTCGGCCGAACGGACTTGCTCCTGCGTCGATTCCGCGCGAGAGAGGGTGTATTTGGCGAGTTCGTGAAGTCCGCGCACCGCGACGGAGGCATCGGCGACGGCGAACCTGACGGCCTGGAAGTCCGCCAATGGCTTGCCGAACTGAACGCGGGCGCGCACATGTTCGGTCACGATGTGCAGCGACTGCTGCATCGCTCCCAGAATCCGCCACGATCCCAGCACGAGATGAAGGTTAACGTCGGCGGCCGGCACGGTTCCATCGGGCGCGCTCAGGGTGGCCGGCACCAGGAACGGTCCCAATTTGGCGTTGGTTCGCGACGCCGGCCGCGGGCGGTACCGGATGCCGTCCAGGTCGGCGGCTATCCAGTCACCGGGCAGATCGCCGTGATCGATACGCGGCGCCTGGGGATTGACCAGGGCCAGGCGAGCGCCGTCGACGGCCAGCAGCTCTTCGACGAGTGGATAGGGCAGAGCCGTCGCGCCCGCGGCCTGGCAGAGCACCGCGGCGGCCAGCACGTCGTCGGACGACGACCGGAGATCGAGCTCGAAAGCACCGACCTCACTCAGGGCGGCGCGCGCCGAGCGCCGAATGCTGTCGTCGGCCTCGGCGCGCAGCGCCGCCGGTGGCCCGCCCAAGCGGGCGAGCCGCTTGGTGGCGACGGTGGCAAAATCGTTGATGTCTTGTGGTAGATCGGTTTTCACCGGTGTTCTCCCAATACGTCCCGTGCCACCAGCATGCGCTGCACTTCGATGGTGCCCGATGCCACGGTGGCCGCCTGTGCGTAACGCCAATGGTCTTCGATCGCTCCGTGCAGCGGTGCCGACGTGCCGCTATCCAGTGCGGTCGGGCCCAGCACGTCAAATAGCAGCTCGGCAACCTGCTGATCGCAGGTGGTGGTGGCGATGCGGGCGGCACTGGCGGCCGCACCCGCGGCCGGATCGTCTTGCAGCGAGATGGCTCGATAGGCCAGCAGTCTGGCGACCCGCAGATCGATGAGCGCCCGCACCCAGCGGGCGCGGATCGTTTCGGGTAGCTCGTCCCAGTCGTCGCCGAGTTGGGCGCGCATCCGGTCGAGCAGCGATTCACACCTGGCGTAACGGGCGATCCCGACGCGCTCAAATGCCAGCGCTTCTTTCATCACCCGCCAGCCGTCGCCCGGCTCGCCGAGGACGTCGCCGGGGAGCGCCGGCACGTCGTCTAAGAACATCTCGTTGAGGTGATGGGGTCCCAGCATCGACGGGATCGGCCGAACGGTAAAACCGGGCCGGTCCATGGGGATCAGAAAAAGGGTGAGCCGCTTGGACTTTGGAGCATCGGGGTGGGTGCACGCCGCCAGCACGCACCAGGATGCCATCTGCGCATACGACGTCCACACCTTCTGCCCGGTGATGCGCCAACCCTTGTCATCCGGGCCGTCCGGGACGGCGCGAGTGCGCAACGACGCGAGATCCGTTCCGGCCTCCGGTTCGGAAAATCCTTGGCACCAGATCACGTCCCCGGAGGCGATGGCCGCCAAGTG
>Ga0210389_10002471_pt1 | contig 14549 bp, 14 predicted proteins | sample IncBWH28OmetaG_FD_160127 | JGI IMG/M metagenome (GOLD analysis project Ga0210389, IMG submission 160127) | Forest soil microbial communities from Barre Woods Harvard Forest LTER site, Petersham, Massachusetts, United States - Inc-BW-H-28-O ...
AGCGTTCACGCCGATAAAGCTTTGGGCGAAGGTTCTCACGTTGGGAAGATAAGCCTGGTTTGTGACCGGCCACGCATTCTGCAGCCGCTTGCCGATATTCTCCATTTCGGCTCGCGCGTCCGCCACTGTCATGCCGTCCCTCATGCGGCCGAAGGCGAACCAGAGCGCGCGGTCTTCCCGCTTTTGCATGTCGGATGTTGACACGAGCGGCATCCATAGATCCTGTCTCTGCGGAAAGGTGAAGCCGCGGGGCATCACTCCAATCACTGTCGTGGGCGCGCCGTTGATCCGGACAGTGCGGCCGACGATTGCCGGATCTCTGGCATACCTGCGATCCCACAAGCTGTAACTCAGAATGGCGACCGGCGCTGCGCCCGGCGTCTCATCCGCGGAGGTGAAATCACGGCCGAGAATCGGGCTTTGGCGAACCACCTGGAAGGCGTTGGCACTGACGCGAGTGCCGTTGTAGTTTTCCGCGAATCCGTTCTGATCGATCAGGCTCACAGGCAGATCGGCAACGATCCCCATCCCCTCGAACGACTTCGCCTGACTCCGCCAGTCGACGAAGTCCGGCCAGGATACGCCGCCACGCCCTGAGATATAAACGATGCGGTCATTTCTTTCAACCAGAGGGAATCCTTTAAACAGGACCGTGTTTGTCACCGTAAAAACTGCGGCGTTGATGCCCAGGCTTACAGCAAGCGTTGCCACGGCCGTCAGAGTGAAGCCTGGATTGCGGCGCAGGCCGCGAAGCGCGTAGCCGGTGTCTTTCAGGAACGCTTCCACGCGTGGAAGCCCGCGCTGCTCAGCGGCTTGTTCCGCTACCGACAGCCGGCTGCCGAACTTCATCGCTGCGCGCCGGCGCGCTTCCTCGGGACTCATGCCATACCGCAGATTCTCTTCGACGGCCAGTTCCAAATGAGCAGCGAGTTCGGATTGGAGATCGTCGTCGGCGCCGCGGCCGCGGAGAAACCCGAGCACGCGTTTCCAGCGTTCGCGCACTCGCCCCGTCATTTCGTCCCGGGCTCGAACGGCGCGAGCACTCGACCGATCACGGCCGAGAGACGCTGCCAGTTCGACGTTTCCTCCGCCAGTTGTTTCCGCCCGGCCCGCGTGATCGAGTAGTATTTCGCGCGGCGGTTCGTTTCCGACGTGCCCCACTCCGCGGTGATCCACCCGCGCTGCTGCAGGCGAACCAGCGACGCGTAGATCGTGCCCTGGTTGAGCAGGACCTCGTCGCCGCTGAGCTGCTCGATACGCCTTGCCAGGCCGTAGCCGTGCTGCGGGCCCATCGAAGCCAGCGTCTGCAGCACCATCAGATCGAGCGTTCCCTGGAGCAGGTCCAGCTTGGAACCGGCCTTGTGCGCTTCATGTGGCATCTCCACATCAGTATGTCATGGAATATGTGGGATGTCCACAGATCACCGTCCGGCGAGGGCGGACGCGTGTGTCAATCGCCGGTTTACCAGAACACCGGTCGCAACCAGCGCGGAAACGAGCGCAATCGAAATCAGAAACCAGCCCCAATATTGCATGGGGTGCCGCAACACGCGGATGAAATGCCGCCCGTAAAGATCCGCCACAATCGCAATTGCAGCGTAGCGGGCGGTGCGGCAGACCGCCACCACAGCGAGAAATCGGTTCACCGGATAATTCGAAGCCCCGGCCGCGGCATAGAACATGCTCGTCGGGAACGGGAACGGGACGGCCGTCGAAGCCACCAGGATGCCCGTCCCCCAGTCTTCGAAAACGTTAAGGACCACGGCCACTTTGCCCTTGCCAAATTTGTTTTGCAGATACGACGATCCAGCACGATGAGCCAGCCGGAACGTCAGGTAAGCGCCGATCACCGATCCGGCTACAGTCGCGGCCACATATTCGTACCACGGGTCGGCGTGGGAGGCGGCAAGAATCGCGATCAGGATGTCGGGCCCCCCAAACGTTGGCAATGGGGAACTGTCGAGGATGGCGAGGAGAAAGAGTCCCGACGCCCCCAGATGTCGGAACACCGCTGTAAAGGCGCGTCCGCGGCTTGTGCGCGTGTTCTGGAAGAGAAGCGTCAGCATGCGATGTCGTCCGTTAGCGAAAAGTACATTTGGCGCGCTGGTCTCACAAATATGATCGCTCCAGACCGCCATTGTGCTGGAAGCCCAGGCGTGGCAAAATGTTGGATCGAATGCGCCGTCTGCAACTTCTATATGCGCTCTTCTGCGCGATTTGGGCGGCATACTTCATTCGAGGCCAGATTGCTTTTTATCTGTCGAATGAGTCCGCGCCTCTCAGGGGACCAATTCTTTGTGTGCTGGCGTTTGTAGTACTGCCAGTGGTGCTCGGCTACCTTCTGTTGTTCCGGGCGTTCCCTTGGTTCGGCCGCCTGATTCGGCGATAGCAGGCTGAGGGGCGGTGTGCAGCACTCGAGGGAGACCCCGACGCCCCAGGTGCCGGACACCGCGGTGATCCCACCCTCGAGACAGGTATCGCATTCTGGAAGAGAACGCACAGGATTCCAGGTAACCACCGATCCGGCTTGACTTACGATCGAGATATGAGCGCTTATGTTTTTGCTGGATCGGCTCTCATTTTGTACCTCGCTATCGCGCTCGTGCTGATCCAGAAATACCGGCGCACGCGTGATGCCGGTTTTGTCTGGCTGGGGATCGCGGTGATCGTCTGGCCGCTGGCGGCGAATGTGATCACCTGGGGCGAACGTGTTGCCATCGATCGCCTCGCCCGGCACCAGTCAGTCGGATTCTATCCCTTCACCCTCGTCGAGCGTGGGGCCGCGACTTTAGGCAGTCTTGTCTTCGGATTGGCTGCGGGACAGCAGATCGTCGGGTTGGTCCTGCTTTTAATAGCCGTTGGTATCTTCGGGCGAGGAACGACCATGGCCCGGTGAGATCGGGGTCCTGAGCCCGCGGTTGTCTTCGTCGAAGCCCGTGTATTAGAATTGAGGTTTCGGCTATTCGCCGGAGTGCGGATGTGTGCGCCCCGGCATTCAGAGAGGTTCATTTCCCAATGCATGCAATAATCGAAACCGGCGGAAAGCAGTTTCGCGTCGCTCCTGGCGATGTGATCCGGGTTCCGAAGCTCACCGCCGACGTTGGAGCGGAAGTCGCTCTCGGCAGAGTACTGGCGTTGTTCCGCGACGGCGGCGACATGCTGACCGGCGAAGGCGCCGCGGCCGCCCGTGTCAACGCCACCGTTTCCGCTCATGATCGCGCGGAAAAGATTCTCGTATTCAAGTTCAAGCGCAAGAAGCAGTACAAGCGTACACAGGGCCACCGGCAGCCGTACACCGAGGTCCGGATCCGCGATATCGTCGCAGAAGCTGCCGAAGCATAAACAGACAAGGTTGATTCATGGCACATAAAAAAGGTTTAGGCAGTTCGAAAAACGGCCGCGACTCCAATGCGCAGCGGTTGGGCGTGAAGGTTTTTGGCGGCCAGTTGGTACCGGGCGGGTCCATCATCGTGCGCCAGCGCGGCACGAAGATCAAGCCAGGAGCGAACGTGGGCTGGGGCAAGGACGATACCCTCTTCGCCAAGGTCACCGGGATCGTCGAGTTCCGTGACCGCGGCAGCATGGGCAAGTTCGTCAACATCAAAACCGCTCCCGCAGAAGCCGCGCAGTAGCGGACTTCTGCTTTCACTCAGCATCAGAAAGGCTCGGGCCGCTGGTTGCAGCGGCCCTTTTTTATGCTTGTCGACGAAGTCAGAATCACCGTCAAAGCCGGGGACGGGGGCAACGGTTGCCTCGCCTTTCGCCGCGAAAAATACGTTCCGCGAGGCGGTCCGAGCGGCGGCGATGGCGGTCGCGGCGGCGACATCATCATGGTTGCGACGAAAGATCGCAACACCCTTCTGCATTTCCGCTTCAATCCCGAATACACCGCTCAGCGCGGCCGGCATGGCGAGGGCAGCAATCGCACCGGCCATGACGGCGAGAATGTGACGGTTCAGGTTCCCGTCGGGACCGTAGTGTTCGATGAAGAAGCCGGCGAACAACTCGTCGACTTCGTCGAGGACGGACAGACCTGGATCGCCGCCCGAGGCGGTCGCGGCGGACGAGGCAACGCTCGATTTGCCACCGCCACTCATCAGGCCCCGACCGAGCACGAAGAAGGCAAGCCAGGTGAATTCAAAAGGCTCCAGCTCAAACTGAAATTGCTGGCGGATGTCGGGCTTGTCGGCTATCCCAACGCCGGAAAATCGACGCTGATCTCCCGGATCTCAGCGGCACGGCCGAAGATCGCCGATTATCCGTTCACAACCCTCGAACCCAATCTGGGCGTCGTGCAATTGCCCGATTACCGCACCTTTGTCGTAGCCGATATCCCGGGGATCATTGAAGGCGCGCACGAAGGCCGCGGGCTCGGAATTCAGTTCCTGCGGCACATCGAGCGAACAAAAGTGCTGGCACATCTGGTCGACATGTCGGAGACAGGCCGCGATCCGGTTCATGATTTCGAAACACTCATGACAGAGTTGGAGAGTTTCGCCGAAAGCCTGGCCCGCCGCCCCATGTTCCTCGTCGCGAGCAAAATGGACGCGGCACAGGACCCGGCGAAAGTTGCGCAATTGCGCGACCTGGCCGCGCAAAGGGGGTTGCCGTTTTTCGAAATATCGAGCGTAACGGGGCAGGGGATCGACGAACTGAAATTCGCGCTGGCGGAAAAGGTGTTGGGTTAGTGAGCGCCGTCCGTTCCGGACCCGCCGGGCGCGAGCAGGGCGCGCGGGTTCTTAACAGCGATTGTGCGTACACGCGGCGCCAGCCGCGTTTTCAGGGGAACGCACCTTGTTGCGTGTGTGTACAAAACTTCGCGGGTTACGATCGAACTTATGTCGATGATCCCGTTCGGCAATCGCCTCGAACTGATGGAGCAGAGTTGAACAACCATGGATAGTCCCCTCAGTCCGGCGGAACTGCGCGTACTTGGCGCCCTGATCGAAAAGGAAACCACGACACCGGAGTATTACCCGATGTCGCTGAACGCGATGGTTGCAGCGTGTAATCAAAAGACCAACCGCTGGCCGGTAACCGAGTACGCGGAAGACGATGTTATGGGCGCCATCGAAGATCTGCGCCCTCGCGGTTTCGCCGCAGTCATCACCGGGGGCAGCCGCGTTACGAAATACGCGCAGCGTTTTACCGAGAAACTGAACCTCGGCCGTAGAGAGACAGCCATCCTGTGCGTGCTGATGCTGCGCGGGCCACAGACTGTGGGCGAGATCAAGGGACGAACGGAGCGAATGTACGAGTTCGCAGATCTCGAGGAAACCGAAACCGTTCTGCATAAGATGATCGAACGGCCGGAAGGCGCTTTGGTGCAGAAACTGGCGCAGGCTCCGGGCACGAAAGAGCCGAGGTTCGCGCAGACTTTGGGCGGTCCCGTGGAATTTGCCGCAGCAGCGCACTCACCCGCCCCGGATCGCATTGCCGTTCTGGAAGCCGAAGTCGCCCGCCTGCGGGAAGAGCTGACGGAACTACGCCGCCGTCTCGACGAGGTTTTGTCCTGATGCAGCGACTGTGCGTTCCGCCACGTATTCGTGTATCCTTACCAGTCAGAGTTTCCGATGTTGAAACGCTTCGGCACTCTTCGCTATCAGATCGCGCTGATGTTGGTTCTCATCATCGCGCCCCTCGCCGCGTTGGCGGTGTGGATCGAACTCGGAGATGAGAAAAGAGACGCCGCGCAGGCCCGGAACAACGCCGAGGCTGTCGTTCGTCTCGTCACGCAGGATTTGAATCGGCTGATTGAATCCAGCCGCGATCTGGTTGTCGGTTTGAGCCGGAACTTTGCCATTCCCGGCCAGGCCGCCGCCTGCAGCGCTCAACTTGCGTCGCTGAATTCGTCCTTTCCGCAGTTCGCGAATATGGTCCTGATGGACGTGGATCGCAACGTGATCTGCGCCGCGTCCAACCCGACCGCGATGCGGCGGTTGCCGGGAGATCCGGATCTGATCGAAACCATGGCCCGGGTTCAGCAGACCCGCCAGCCGGGTCTTGGCGCCTTCGCTACAACCGCGCAGAATAAGTTAGTCCTGCCGATTCTGGGTCCGGTCATCGATAAGGACGGCAAGGTCCCTTATCTCTTCTTCGTGACAGTTGATCTGAAATGGCTCGACGAGCACGTGAACCGGATCGTAATCCCGATGGAGTCGATCCTGCTCGTGATGGACCGGCACGGCGCCATCATGGCCCGCAACCCGCATTCCGCCGCGTATCCGGTGGGGGCGCCGGCTCCGCCCTACGAACGCACCCTGCCCGGTCAGTCCGATTTCAGCGGTGAGGTCAAAGGCGAAGGGGGAATCTATCGCGTTTACTCCGTTACGCACGTCGGCTCCGGCAATGCCCTGACAGTGTTGATGAAGGAACGATCGTCCGAGATCTATAAGGCGGCGAAGCGTCGGCTGGCCGTTCACCTCGCAGGCCTTGGCGGCGTTGGCTTGTTTGTGCTGGGTCTGGCGTGGCTCGGAAGCGATCGTTATTTCACCCGCCCGTTGTCTAAACTGATCCGAACTGCGGACCGGATCGCGGCAGGCGATCGGTCGGCGCGCACGGGCCTGAATTACACCGGCGAAATCGGCGGTCTGGCTCAGTCATTCGACACTATGGCCGCTACCCTCGAGCAGGAACAGATCAGGACATTGCGGACATCCCGCACGTTCCGCTCGATCATTGAAGGTACGTCGACTTCTGCCGGCGAGGAGTTTTTTCGTTCGCTGGTAAAAAGCCTGACTTCGGCTCTTGAGGCTGATTTCGCGCTGGTGGGGGAGTTGAAGCCCGATCTGCGTTCGGTCCGCACGCTCGCCGCCTGCCTGGACGGCCGAGTCATCGAGAACATGGACTATCCCCTGGACGGAACGCCCTGCGAAAATGTCCTCAACGTAAGCGGATGCTACTTCCCGTCGGGTATTCAGGCGAGGTACCCGAAAGATGCAATGCTGGTCAAACTCAAAATGGAAAGCTATCTCGGGACGCCGCTGCTGAATGAAGAGGGAAGGCCAATCGGGCTGATCGCCGTAACTCACCGCAAGCCAATCTCCAGCGACGTAACCGATCCACTTTCGATGCTGAACATCTTCGCTGCACGGGCCAGCGTCGAGTTGACCAGGCTGCGCGTGGAACACGAATTACGCGAAAGCCTCGCGGAACGGAAACTGGCCGCGGATTTGAACCTGGAGATGGTCCGAACTCTGCGAGCTCTTACCGCCCGCCTTGAGTCGGTACGCGAGGAAGAGCGCTCGCACATTGCCCGGGAGATACACGATGAACTCGGCCAGCAACTCACCGCCATGCGGCTCTCGTTGAAAAGCCTCAAGAATCACCTGGCGCAAAGGGCGGTGGATCACGAACCGGTTTCGTCCGTTCCGGGACGGATTTCCGAACTAACCGGTCTCGTCGACTCCATGATCGGAGATATTCGTCGCATTGCCACGGAATTGCGCCCTCAGGTGCTGGACGCGTTCGGCATTATCGCGGCGATCGAATGGCTTGCAGAGGATTTCCAGAACAGAACCGGTATCATTTGCAGATATGATGGACCCAAGGATTTGACGGTTCAGCGGGAACTCGCCACGGCGGTGTTTCGCATCTGTCAGGAGTCGTTGACGAATATCGCGCGCCACGCCAGGGCAACCGAAGCGCACATTCACCTGGCAGCCGACAATGACTGGCTGTCTCTTTCCATCAGCGATAACGGCAAGGGAATTTCGCCGGAGGCGCTCGCGAATTCCCGTTCGCTCGGGGTGGTTGGCATGCGCGAAAGAGCGAGAATGGCGGGCGGGGAACTCGTAATCGATATGACTCCGGGAAAGGGCGCTTCAGTGCGGGTCCGGTTCCCCTTTGTGGGAGCCCGCGGCGAAACCACCGAGGCCTCGCTGCGATGATCCGGGTATTGATCGCCGACGATCACCCGATCGTCCGGAAGGGACTTAAGGAACTTGTCTCCGGCGAGCCAGACATGACTGTTACCGCGGAATCCGGGAATGGGTTGGAGGTTTTACGCTTGATCGAAACCGAGCGCTTTGATGTCGTTCTGCTCGACATCAGCATGCCCGGGATGTCCGGTCTGGAGATCCTCCAGAAAATCAGGCCTGAGCATCCGAATTTACCAATTCTTGTCCTGAGCGGCTTTCCCGAAACCGAATTGGCCATGCGAACGCTCAAGGCCGGGGCGTCCGGCTATCTCAACAAAGAGATGGCGCCGGAGGAATTGGTAGCCGCCATCCGGCTCGTCCACAGCGGCAGAAAATACGTTAGTCCAGCCGTGGCGGAATTACTCGCCAATTCGGTCAGCCGTGCCAGCGAAACGCCTCACGATTCCCTCTCCGATCGCGAATATCAAGTCATGCTCCTCCTCGCCGCCGGCAAAACTGTTTCGGAGATCGCTTCGGAAATCTCGCTGAGCGTTAAGACGGTCAGCACTTATAGAGCTCGCATTCTGGAGAAGATGGATCTCAAAAATAACGCTGAATTGATGCTGTACGCAATTCGTAACAACCTCGCCGCCAGAGTCTGATCCCTCGCGGTGTGTCGGATTTTGTCCTACACACCAAAAATATTCCGTCCCATTTCGAATCCCGTCGCCGGTGATTTACAATACAAAAAGGATGATCGTAGCTGCTCAATCGGAGCCGATATTATCCGATGATTTCGGCAGGAAAGTTTTAACGGAAATCGATTCGATTTCTTGAAGTCATGAACCTGGAATTCAAGACCGGTGAAAGCGTGGCCGGGGCGATCCTGCAAGGGCCCGCGCCATTGAACGAGCGATCGCAGCCGCCTCGCCGGGCTCGCCTGCGCTCATCTGAAACGATTCTCGTTGTTGAAGATCAGCGGGTTATCCGGCAGCATATGGTGAGTTGCCTCGAAGGCCTCGGCTACAACGTGCTGCCATTTCCCGATCCCGAGTCCGCGCTCGCAAGTCTCGGGCAATTCAAGGGACGTATCGATCTGCTCCTCACAAATTTCTCCATGAGGGGAATGGCAGGGCACGAATTGCTGCGCCGGGCCGGCGCTGAAAGGCCCGATTTAAAAGCTCTGTATATGTCGAGTCAGCCGGAAGAATTGGTATGGGAATCGGCCTTTCTTCAACAGAAACCAGCCTGGCTCGCAAAACCATTCACCCCGCAATTATTGGCTTCCGGCGTTCGAAAGGCGCTGGGATGGCGGCATCGCGTCATTCTTGTTGTCGATGAGGACCGGGAAGTTCGAGCATTTTTAACGGACGCCCTGGGCGGAAATTCTTATGAAGTGCTGGAAGCGGCCGATTTGAATGCCGCGCGTGGAATTCTGAAAACAAACAGGGTTGACCTTATGATCGGGGACGTGACCCGATTTGAACAGAAGGGCGAAGAAAGCATTCGGAATTTACGCCGCCTGCATCCTGCAACCGGGATCCTTGTGATGACCGGGAACCTCCCGGCGGTCTCGAAAAACCCGCCGTTCGTGCGGCGGCGGACCCGGCACCGCATCGAAAAAGACGATCTCAAAGCTCGCTGGCTCCTCGGAGCGCATGCGACCCTGCCCAAAACCCATTTCCGCTGACCTTCTGCGCGAGACCGTCGATAAAGCACTGGCAAGGTAAGGGAATTACTATTTTTGTAGTGAGGCCAGAAGGTCGCGAATCTCTGAGGCTTCAGGAGAGTCGGGAAACAAGGCGAGATACCGATCGAAGTGCGTCTTCGCCTCTGCCATCCGCCCCAGTTTGAAATAAGCATATCCGATATTCCCGTGCGCCTCCTTGCGGTTCGGGTCCACCGCCAGCGTCTTTTCCAGCCAGATAATCGCGTCGTTGTAGCGCCCCATCTCGTAGTACATAAAGCCGAGATTGTTAAGCAGCACCGGATCTCCCGGCTTCAGGGCCACCGCCCGCTCCAACGCATGCGCGGCATCGTCATACTTCTTTTCGCGATAGAGCTGACGTGCCAGGCGGTCGAGATCGTAAGCGCGGGCTTTGGGAGGAAGTGTCGCCGGCGTTTCGGTCGCGGCTGTGGCAATTTGGGTCGCGGTGGGAGCCGGCTGCTTCGTCGTCTCAGTCACCGCCTGAATGCTCTGCTGCAGCCGCAACAGCTCAGCCTGTTTCTCTGCAATCTGGTGTTCCAGCGTCGCCAATTGCCCGGTCAGTTCCAGCGATTTCCCTTCCATCTGCTGCGTCATGGAAGTCAACGCTTCGGGCCGCAACTCGAACACGAATTCGCCGCCTTCGCTGCCAATCAGATTCCCCATCGCCGGCGTCTGATGCGAAAACGAAGCCACGATCGGGCTCACATACGCTCCCAGTTCCGAAGCCGTGATGACTCCGTTGTGATCGAGATCGGCTTTGCCGTCCAGCCCTTCCAGCAGCGCCCACGTGAACACCGAATGTCCACCGGGCCCGTCGTCAGCGACCAGTTGATCGGCCCCGCCCGCCGTCAGAATCTGCCGGGCGACACGGCTCGTGACTTCTTCGAGGTAACTCCGCCCGCCCGCTGACGCACCCCCGCGTGTGAGCGCCAACCCGCTGTAGCAGGAGTCCATCACGAAATAAACGTGCTTCGCCGGAATCAGATCGGAGGCCTCGCGAAGTTCGGTCATGCTGATCGCCGTCGAATAGTAATTGTTCAGATCGGCGTCGACCGGGATGATAAATCCGATCTGCCGGTTATCCGCGAGCGTGCGGGTCGCGCCGTGCCCGGCAAAGAAAAAGAAGACGCGATCGTCGCGTGAAACCTTCGCCGGATCCGTGAGTTCATCCCCAAGCACCTGCATGATTCGCTGCCGCGTGGCTTCGCCGTTCAGCAGCTTGCGGATATTCTCGGGCCGAAAACCAAACCGGTTCACAAGTGTCTGCTCGATCGCATTGGCATCGTTGACCGCATAACGCAGCTTCGGCCAGTTCTGATAGTCGTTAACCCCGATAATCACAGCCCGGCTTTCCCGGTACGGATTCAGTTTTTCGCCAGCGGCCGTTTGAGTGGGCGCAGGCGGCGGAGTGTTGTCAGCCCGATCCTCGCCCAGGGGGGCTTCTGATTTCTCGAATTTACCGTCTTTGAAAGCAAGAAATGTATATTCCTGCCGCACCAGTTCGTCCAGCACGATCGGCAGTGCCAGAACGCTCTGCTTGTGGATATCGTGAAAAAGGATGATGCCTTTGTGCGAAGTATCGAGCTGATGCAGCACGCGCATTGCAATCGATTCCGGAATCGGGTCAGCCCAATCCTCGGAATCGACGGTCCACATGATATTTTCGAGACCCTCGTGTGTGATCTGATCGAGCACTTGCTGGTTTCGCGCGCCATAGGGCGGGCGAAACAGGAGAGGCTTGTGTCCGAGCGCTTTCTCCAGCAGTGTGCTCGTATCCTCGATCTCTTTTGTGCGTTCCTCTTCGGAAAGCTTCGAAAGCACGCGATGGGAGTAAGTATGGTTGGCGACAACGTGCCCCGCGTCTTCCACCCGTTTGCTGATCTCGGCGGTGCGCAGCAGAGTCACTCCGTTTTCGCCGACTTTCCCAAGATTCTGGCCGACTTCGAAGAAACAGGCGCGAATGCCGTATTTGCGCAGCAGCGCCGTCACCTGTTCCGTATATCGCGGGTGCGGGCCATCATCGAATGTGAGCGCGACCGTTTTGGGAGCGAATCCGGCGCCTGAAATCTCGTTGGGATTCTCTTTGCCGCGCAGCCCGGATTCCGCTTCGTCGGTAGTGCCGTCGTCGTACTGAGCCAGGATCTTATCGCGGCTGTCGGACATGCGAAGCCAGGCAACGTAGGAGTCCCATTTTTCGCGCGCTGTACGGCCGCCTCGCGTCGCGAACTGGGAAAAGATGCGCGTGACCTCCTCGCGGTAGGCATTCTGGATCGAATGAAGGTCATCCAGTTCAGCTTTGACGGCAGTGGACGGGCGGGGCGTGTCGGCCAGTTCCTCGAATGTGTCAAGGAAGGCAAGACGGTCGGCATCCCGCAGGCCGGCGGAGTTCACGTAGTTGATCACCTGTCGGACATGACTCGGCTGGGACACGAGCGTGCGCATGAGATTTTCCATTGCGCTTACCTTGTCCCGGAAGATGCGCCTTCCTGCAGTGCGACAACGGGCGCGTAGCGCGGCGTCGAGCCCGTCCGCGCGGTCCATCAGCACAATAATGCGCCGATAGTCGCTGGTAATCACCTGAAGTTGTGCGCGAATCTCGCGGTCCTCGCGAGTGCGCCTCAGCGAAAACCATCCGGCAATTGCCGCGAAAACAACAAGAATGATCGTAATAAGGCCGAGGTGCCACTTGGGGCGCATCGCAGAGAATATTCATTGTAGCGACACGCGCTGGCCGCCCTTCATCTTTATTGAGAAGAAACCGTCACGGGCGCACCAACCTGATACATGCCGTTGTTCAAAACGCGGAGTGCCGCCGTGTGCGGGATCGACGCTCTCCCCGTGGACGTCGAGGTGGATCTGTATCGCAGCGGCATGGCGCGCGATTTCATGCTGGTCGGCATGCCTGACACCGCGGTGCGCGAAAGCCGGGAGCGCATCAAGTCCGCCCTGATGAACTCGGGCTTCGGCTACCCGAATCAGGCGGTCACAGTGAATCTCGCCCCGGCGCATGTGCGCAAGGAAGGCGCCGGATTCGATCTGCCTATGGCCCTGGCCATCCTGGGCGCGATGGGCACGTTCAAGGGTCTCGACAAACACCTGGCGGTCGGCGAATTGTCGCTTGATGGGACGATCCGGCCAGTGCGTGGCGCTCTTTCGGTTGCGGTATGCGCTCGCGAGCAGCACATCGAAAATCTGATTCTGCCGTTTGAGAACGCCGCGGAAGCCTCCGTCGTCGACGGTGTAAATGTTTTCGGCGTGACCCACCTGGCCCAGGTTGTCGCCATGCTGCACAAGCCCGAAGAGTTCACGCCTGTCCGTCACGTGCAGGGGCCGCCGCCTGTTACTGCGTCAGAAGCCCTTCCGGACTTTCGCGACGTGCGCGGCCAGACCACAGCGAAACGCGGTCTTCAGGTCGCAGCCGCCGGAGCCCACAACGTGATCATGATTGGCCCCCCGGGTTCCGGGAAAACCATGCTGGCGAAACGATTTGCGGGTATACTGCCGCCGCTCACCTTCGAAGAAGCTATTGAAACTACCAAGATCCACAGCATCGCGGGAGTGCTTCCTCCCGGCTCGGGCCTCCTGTATATGCGGCCGTTCCGCGCTCCGCATCATACAATCTCCGACGCGGGATTGATCGGCGGCGGCACGGGTTCGCCGCGTCCGGGAGAAGTCAGTCTGGCCCATAATGGCCTCCTGTTCCTCGATGAATTCCCCGAGTTTCCGCGCAACGTGCTGGAAATCCTGCGGCAGCCTCTGGAAGATCTCACGGTGACTGTGGCGCGCGCGAACATGACCCTCTGTTTCCCCGCGAATTTCATGTTGGTCGCGGCGATGAATCCGTGCCCATTCCTGTAACGAATGCGACCAGCCTAAAGGGTGAGCGTAAAGTCTCGTTTTTGGGCGCGGCCCTCGTAATCGCGGAAGTACAACCGTCCTCTTTCGTTTTCTGATTTCGCGCTAGGATAAACGAATGCGCTTCGCTGTTTGGCCTACAATCATCATGGCGGTCACATATCCTTTGTTCGCCCAGGATGGAGGGCGTGGAGCTCAACCGCGAGGTGGAGCGGCACCGACACAGGTGGCAATGACTTTGACCATTTCCGGGTTTCCGGACGGCGGCCAATTCCCGGTGAAGTTCAGCCAGGCGGCACCGGGTGTCGCAGTCGGCAAAGGCACCTCTCCGGCAATGACCTGGGCCAATCCCCCCGCTGGCACGCAAAGCTTCGTGATCAACATGCACGACATGGATGTTGTCCGCAACAAGACAACGGACGATCAGGCGCACTGGGTTGTTTGGAACATTCCCGGTACCGCTACAGGTATGCCGGAAGGAGTGCCCGAGGGGGCGCAATTGGCGGATGGGAGTTACCAAATCAGCGCCACGGGACCGATGTACCGAGGCCCGGGTGCTCCAGCGAACGGTCCATTTCACCACTACGTGTTTGAGCTTTATGCATTAGACGCAAAACTAGATGTGACGCCCTCGGCTGACGCTTTCGAAACGCGCACCAAAGTGATAAGCGCGGTCCAGGGTCACATCCTTGCGAAAGCTGTTTACGGCGGATTGTTCAGACGACCGTAGTGATGTGCGGACTTGTCTCACATGAGTACGTCCGTTAAGCAATTCTTCTGACAATAGAAGAATCGGCTTCGAGTGCGTCGAGGAACCGGAGCACCATCGGCACGTATTTTCCTGCAGGTTCGGCCTCGCTTCGCTCCCATCGCGCCAATGTACTCTGATCCACCCCGATGCGCCGGGCTGCTTCTCTTTGACTGACGCCCAGCACCCTCCGGGCCTGAACCAGTCGCTCTGCCCATCCAGTCGCGGGCGGGAGAGGATTGTAGCCGAGGAATCGGATAATTGCCGGCATGTACTCAACTGCGGGATTGCTGCGGCCATTCTCCCAGTTGTAGACGGTCGCCTCGTTCACGCCCAACTGTTCGCCGACCTGGCGCTGCATCTGCTTCAACGCAAGGCG
>Ga0210389_10002472_pt1 | contig 14544 bp, 13 predicted proteins | sample IncBWH28OmetaG_FD_160127 | JGI IMG/M metagenome (GOLD analysis project Ga0210389, IMG submission 160127) | Forest soil microbial communities from Barre Woods Harvard Forest LTER site, Petersham, Massachusetts, United States - Inc-BW-H-28-O ...
CGGCACACCTCTTGTAGGAGGCGGAACAGCCACCTCCAGCACGCCGCTAGCTTTTACGTCGGCGTTTCCGAAGCGTCAAATCCAACTGGGAGTTCGATTCAGCTTCTGAGGCGATGCTTTTAGGAGACTGCGTCCTCTTCGACCGACGCAGGTGAACCGGCCGAGGAGGCTCTCTTGGGCTTGTATTTTTCAAGTTCCAGCCTGGCAACCAGAGCCCGATGCACTTCGTCAGGCCCGTCGGCAATCCGCAGTGTACGAATGGTCGAGAACATGTCCGCCAGCGGAAGATCGGCGGAAACGCCCGCGCCTCCGTGCATCTGAATTGCGTGATCGATAATCTCCAGCGCAATATTAGGCACCGCAACCTTTATCTGAGAAATCTCACTGCGCGCTCCCTTAGCCCCTGCCTCGTCGATCATCCAGGCAGCCTTAAGGGTTAGCAGACGAGCCTGCTCCAGCATGATGCGCGCATTAGCGATGACATCTGCATTAGCACCGAGCTCAGCCAAACGTTTTCCAAAGGCCACACGCTGAAGCGACCGTCGACACAAAAGTTCAAGCGCTAATTCAGCCGCGCCCAGCGTGCGCATACAGTGATGGATCCGTCCAGGCCCAAGCCGCCCCTGCGCGATTTCGAAACCGCGCCCCGGCCCAGCGATGATGTGGTCGAGCGGCAGGCGCACGTTCGTGAAGCGCACCTCGCCATGTCCGAAGGGCGGGTCGTAAGATCCAAACACCGACACCATGCGCTGGATCTTGACGCCCGGTGCGTCAATCGGAACCAGCACCATTGAATGCCGCTGATACTTGCTGGCTGTGCGATTGGTAATGCCCATGAAGATGAGCAATCGGCAATGCGGATGACCGACTCCGGAACTCCACCACTTCAGTCCATTAAGAACAACGTGATCCCCCTCAATCAGGGCCGTCGCCTGCATGTTGGTGGCGTCGGACGAGGCGACATCAGGTTCCGTCATGCAAAACGCCGAACGAATCTCACCCGCCAGCAAGCGCGTCAGCCAGCGCGCCTTCTGCTCGGGGGAGCCATACTTCACCAGCACTTCCATGTTGCCGGTGTCCGGCGCATTGCAGTTAAAAACCTCAGGCGCAATCGATGACCGGCCACTGATCTCCGCCAGGGGCGCGTACTCCACATTGCTGAGGCCGGCGCCATACTCTTTGTCAGGAAGAAACAGATTCCACAGTCCAGCCGCCTTCGCCTTCGCCTTCAAGCTTTCCATGACGGGAGGCTGCTTCCAAGCACGCCAATCCGGCAGATTCTGCAATTGGCCGTGATACTCAGCCTCCGCCGGCGTGACATTTTCTTCGATGAACGCTGACAGGCGCTGGACGTGAGCCTTAGCGTTGGCTGACAAAGAAAAGTCCATCGGAGATCCCCCTCGCCCAGCAGGCCTCTAGCCTAGTGATTCGGCAAGAATTCTCCTAATGAATCTTACGAATCCTGTAATATAGGCGGCGTGCATTTAAGCCAGGTCGATCTGAACCTGTTCGTGGTGCTCGAAGCCATCTATCGCGAGGGCAACATCACTCGCGCCGGCCACCAGCTCAACCTGACTCAACCGGCCATCAGCCACGCGTTGAAGAGGCTCCGCGATCTGCTGCAAGACCCGCTCTTCGTCCGCCAGGGCGCGCACATGGTGCCCACGCCCTTCACCAGAAACATGATTGAGGAAGTGCGCCAGGCGCTCCAGATTCTGGAAACGAATCTCAGCCAGAGCCGCAATTTCATCCCCGAACACACGCGCCGCACTTTTCAAATGTCGCTCTGGGAATATGCCGAGGCGCTGATTCTTCCATCCCTGCTACAACGCCTCACCCACGCCGCTCCAGGAATGTCGATTACAACCTCTCGCGTCAAACGCCGCGATTTGGAGACGGAACTAGCCAGCGGATCGATCGACCTCGCCATCGACATTCCCATGACGACCAGCGATCGCATTCGGCATAAGCGGCTCCTGAATGAACCATTCGCGGTTCTGGCACGCCAAGGTCATCCGGCCATCAAAAACAAACTTGATCTGGATACCTACGTGGCACAGCGCCATATCCAGATTTCTTCCCGCCGCCACGGCCCCAGCCTGATCGACATCGAACTCGGCCGTCAAGGACTGCGGCGCGAAATCTTTCTCCGCAGCCAGCACAACCTGACTGCCTGCATGGTAGTGAGTCAGACTGACATGCTGCTGACCTTGCCCGAGCGGCACGCCGACCTGCTGAACAAAGTGCTAGTCAATCAGGTGTATCCCTTCCCACTGCCGGGGCCTCGCCTGGAAGCTCATCTTTACTGGCATGAGAGCGTAGAAAATGATCCGGCAAATCGCTGGCTGCGCGAAGAAATCGAAAGAGTCCTGGCCCCGGAATCCCCCAAGACCTTGAACAAAGAGCGCGTGTCATACAAACCCCGTAACGGCCGCCGTCGCAGTTCGAACGCAGCCTGATCGCAGCGCGAAGGCCCATTGCACCCGAGGTGCACTCGAAGGATATGTTCAGCGACGAATTAGTGTTGTATTTTCGAGACCAGCACGATCAGATGAGCAGGATGAGAACACAAGTTTGAAGGCGCACCGACTCAGTTTCGTGTTTCTCGTGGCCGCCTCTTTGTTAGTCGGTTGGCGCCCCTTGTTGGCCACGTTTACGCTGGCGCTGCGAAATGATCAATTCACTCACATTCTGTTGATTCTTCCAGTCAGCTTAACTCTAATTTTTCTCGAGTGGCCATCGCTGCGAGGTAAGTTCACTCCGGACGTGCGAGCGGGTTCCGCGCTTCTTGTGATCGCAATTCTTGCCGCCACCTTCGCTACGGTCCGTTCCAGCGCGCTGCCTCCCGATCTCCAACTCTCCATTCGCATGTTTGCCCTGGTCATCTTCTGGATCGGCGCATGCGTTCTTTGCTTCGGATTACGAGTAGCACAATCGTTACTCTTTCCACTTTGCTTTTTATTTTGGCTCATTCCATTTCCGCAGCTGCTACTTACCGCCGTCGTAAGTCTCTTGCAGCACGGCTCGGCGGCGACGGCGCACTGGCTGTTCACAGCCGCCGGAGTTCCCGTCTCGCAAGATGGCGTCGTACTCAACATCCCAGGTCTGACGGTCGAAGTTTCCAAGGAGTGCAGTAGCATTCGCTCCAGTTCCATGTTGCTCGTGACTACCATGGTGCTCGCGCAGGTGATCCTCCGTTCGGCATGGCGCAAGGCTCTTGTGATCGCCGTCGCCGTTCCACTCTCGGTGGCCAAAAATGGATTGCGTATCTTTACTATTTCCATGCTCGGAACGCGAGTCGATCCCGGATATCTAACCGGCCGATTCCATCACCAGGGCGGGATTGTTTTCTTTGCAGTCGCGCTCGCGGTCGTGTTCGTGCTGATCTGGTTCCTAAAGCGCCAAGAACACGCCGGAACCGAAACGCCGCCTTTGCTTCCGGCACGGCCCATCGAGGGAAAGGCCCTTAATTTGTGATTGAGTGGAACGATTTGAAACTGAAGAGAAAAATGGCGACAAATCTCTCAAAAGCGAACTGGCACCTAAGTTTGGTGACGCGGACTTTGGCATTCGTCCTTACTCTTCAAGCCACCCTCATATTTGCCCAGGGTCCTCTAACTCTCGGAGCGAAAAAAGTGGAAAGCTCGAAAGACAAAAAAAACACCAAGCCGGCTGTTTTCACACCGCCTTTACCCATACCGTGTCCTAGCAGGAATCCGTTGAAGCCCGCCACTCCGCCGCAGTCGCTGCTACCCCACACAGTCCTCCTCACTTGGAAGGGAGTCGCCGACAACGCAAGGATTGCGGGATATTGCCTGTACCGGAGCGAGAATCCAAAGATTCCACCCGTACTTTCCGAGTGCCTTGACTGTCAATTGGTAAGCGAGTTATCACTCACCACGACCGGTTGTGTCGATGATCGCGTCGAGAACGATAAGACTTACTATTACGTTGTGGTGTCAGCCGCTTCGGCCACGGTGCTTAGCCGTGCCTCCAACCAAGCTACCGCTAAAATCCCGAAAGAAAGCAACGCATCCCCCGTGACATCGTCCTATCCACTTTGCCGGGAGACGCAAAGCGTAAAGACCGAACAGTAGATTCTGCGGCAATTGCACTCCGGGCGCAAACCGTCGGCACGCCGCTCTCAGGCGATGAGCCGCGTTCTGAAACGTGAAGGTAGTAGTGCAGCGTCGCCAGAGTCCCTGGCGCGCCAGGCGCGGAGCACAGCCCGAGCCCGGGGAGCAGCCGCTCGCCAGCGCTCAGCGACGAAAGCGGTGCGGACAAAAGGCAAATCGGGCCGTGTTCAGCCTGCCAGAAAAGCAGCGCGTACTCGCGCCGCCGCATGAAGTCGATCCAAATTCGGGCAAATGGTCGTAGGATCGCCGCCTGTTCACACACGGGCCGAAAGACGTTTAGAATAGAAGGAGCATGCCACAAGAACTAAGCTTCGGTCCTTACGTTGACATCGAAAAAGGCAAGCGAGTAGTCAAAGAACTTGTCTTCGGAAATCCCGTCCCCGAAGGCATTGTGATGACCACGCTCGATTCAACCGTCAACTGGATGCGCAAGAATTCCATTTGGCCGATGACATTCGGTCTGGCCTGTTGCGCGATCGAGATGATGTCAATGGGCGCCTCGCGCTTCGACATTGCGCGTTTCGGCGCCGAGGTTTTTCGCCCGTCGCCGCGCCAGTCTGACCTGATGATCATCGCCGGACGTGTTTCACAAAAGATGGCGCCCGTGATTCGCCAACTCTGGGAACAGATGCCGGAGCCGAAGTGGGTGATCTCGATGGGCGCCTGCGCGACGTCAGGCGGCGTCTTCAATAATTACGCCCTCGTGCAAAGCGTAAATCAGGTGATTCCGGTGGATATCTACGTTCCGGGATGCCCGCCGCGTCCAGAGCAGCTGATCTACGCGATCACGCTCTTGCAGGACAAGATCATGACGGAGCGCGGCACGGTAAAAAAGGCGCTGAATCTAGTTCCAGCGGGCGAGTGATCCTCCGTCACCGCTGCCACGGCCCAACACGAGCCCGCCAAACCCGGATCCTAGCGGCGCTTTGAAACGATCCATGTCATCGCTATAAATCACTGCTTGTTCTTTGCGATCATCTGCCGTTCCGGCGGCGTCATCTGATTCCAGACCGCAGTGAGGTCCTTTTCGAGGATCTGATTATTTGGATCAACTCGCAGCGCCTGCGCGAACCACGAATACGAAGTCGTCAGATCGCGTGGAACACAGTGGCCGGTGGCATACATCGTTCCAAAGGTGCTGCGCGCCTTGGCGCTCTGCTTAGCCGAGGCCTCTTTGAGATTCTTAATCGCCTCATTGCAATTCTCCGGCATCCCGTGTCCATAAAGGTAAGCCTCGCCTCTTTTGAGTTCCGCGTCTCCCTTATCCGCTGAAGCCGGAATCGCCGCAGCCGGGCGCGCTGCGGGCTTGACATCGGGCTTGAGATCGGCGTGCGCAATCTTTTGCCCGCGCGCAGCATGACTCGATCCGGAAGAATGCGCTCGCTCGGCAGGTTTCGTCGAAGCAGGCGGATTCCGGTCGCCCTTGTCGTTCGCATGTTCGTTCTTAGGTTCGTTCTTAGCTTCCGCGGCAGCCGGAGGCGTCGAGTTCGCGGACTCATCAGGAGCACTCGCCGCTGGTTGCGCTGCAGAGGTCGATGTCCCTGGGTTCGGCGAAGAATTCGCGCTTGGCGAAGGCGAAGGCTCCGGCGGCTTCGCATTCGACGCGGAATTGTCCGCGGTCTCAGTTCCGCTGGACTGCGGTGATGCAGGCGGGACCGATGTTTGAGCGTTCGTGCCTGGAGTTGGCGTCGCGCCATTGTAATGCGTGTATGCCCACCATCCCCCAACGCCCAGCGCGGCGATCAGGACGAGCAGGAGAAAGATCCCGCGCCCGCTGACCCCCGGTTCATCCTGCTCGAAAAAGGAATCGAGACCCGAAAACGATTCATTGTGCGATCGGTCGTAGGACGTGTCGCCCGTTGAACTATTTCCATTTCCATCTGTGAATGGTTGGTTTAAGCCCAGGAATGAAGGGCCCGTGGTGCCGACGCTGGCGCCCATTGGCTGCGAACTCTGCACAGCACCGACGGTGGCTCTCGCAGGCATCCGCGCTTCGACCGCATCATTCTGATATGCGCGGGATGCGTCCGAGGCATTGGCCGTCCTCGGAGCGCCAGCCGGTCGCCGTGCTTCAAGCGAGGTGCCGCACATTCCACAAAAACGAAAATTCGCCGAATTGTTTTCACCGCAGCTCGGGCAGATCACAATGACATCTCCGGATATTTCTTCATCAATAGTTTATGCCTTGCAGTCGTATGCTCTCGTCGTATTAGAATTCCCGGACCACAGTTTGTCATGGGTAAAGCGCCTCAAAGTCGTAACGCGGCTGGTCCCAGGCGTTTCCGCGCCACTCTCGAGCGCATGCGGTCGCGCCTGAATTGGACCATTATCCGCGTGCCTTTTGATGCGGCTAGGGTGTTCGGGGTGCGCGGCCAAATCAACGTAAAGGGTGAAATTAATGGCTTCCCATTCCAGACCTGTTTGTTTCCAACCAAAGACGGCGGCCATATCCTACTGGTAAATAAGAGGATGCAGAAGGCAGCGGCGGCCCGAGAGGACGCTGTGGCCGAATTCAGCCTTCAACTCGATACCGAGAAACGGGTAGCGACAATTCCGAATTCTCTGAAGCGTCTACTAGCCGAGGACCCTTCGCTACGGCGCTGGTACGACGGCTTAAATCAGTCCACGAAGAACGACATTGCGAAGTGGGTCGCTGAACCAAAAAGCGAGAATGCTCGCACCAGACGTGTGGACCAGATCGCTGAGCGTTTACTCGCAGTGATGGATGCCGAGCGCGAGCTTCCCCCGATTCTGCAGGTTGCGTTCGCGCGGAATCCGCAAGCGCAGAATGGGTGGGAGAAAATGTCGCCCGCTAAGCGCCGTTCGCACCTGTTCGGCATTTTCTATTACCGCACGCCGGAGGGTCGGACGCGGCGCATCGAGAAGATGATGGACGAAGCGATGGAGAAGAGCACTAACGGAGAGCGCTAACGGAGACCCCAAAAGAAGCCCGCTAGCTCGGAGGCTAAGCCACGCACCTGCGACTGCTACTTCCCGCCCAAGAGATTCCGCAGCACCGCAACCTCAGCCGTAATTCCCGTACGCAGCGCGGGATCTACGTCCGGCGCAAAAAGCGCCGAGTGATTCGACGGCAGCGTTGTTCCACTTTTTTTAGCCTCCGCCAGCTTTAGAGGATCAGCTCCTCCCAGGCTGAAGTAGAGTGACGGAATTCCCAACTCGATGAACGCAGAATAATCTTCCGAAGGCGTAATTGGTTCCCTGGTGAGTACGTTTTCTTTCCCCAAGGCGGCCTCAAGTGGTGTTCGCAGGCGCTCGGCCAGCGCCGGATCGTTATACACCGAGTCCGTCCACTCGTAGTGTTCGATCAAAGGCTCGCGGGTGGCGCCTCCCGCCATTGCTTCTCCTTTTACCGTGCGCTCGATCGCACCCAGAACCTGCTTGCGAACCTCCGCTTTATAGGTGCGGACGGTCAGTCCGAACTCGGCCTGGTCGGGAATGATGTTGTTCTTAGTTCCCGCGCGAATGTACCCAACCGTGATCACGGCGAACTCGCCGGGCTTCAATTCCCGGGAAGTAATAGTTTGCAGAGCAACAATAGTCTTGGCGGCGATCACGATGGGATCGATAGTGGTGTGCGGAGACGCGCCATGCCCGCCCTTGCCGTAGACAGTGACGCGCAGCGAATCGGCGTTGCTGTTGTAAATTCCGGGTGTAATGGCGACGGTGCCGGCCGGTTCCTCATTTCCGACGTGCAGCGCGACGCCGACATCGGGTTTTGGAAAGCGCGTCGCGAAGCCGTCGGCGATCATCGCCTTTGCGCCCGTGATGGTCTCTTCGGCGGGCTGGCCGATCAACATCAGTGTGCCGTGCCACGTGTCCTTGCTACGCGCCATGATCGAAGCCGTAGCAAAGAGCGCGGCCATGTGCAGGTCATGTCCGCAAGCGTGCATCACCGGAACTTCATGGCCGCCGTCATCCTTACTACGAACTTTGCTGGCATAGGGAAGTCCGGTTCTTTCCTCCACGGGCAGCGCATCGAGCTCGGTGCGCAGCATCACCGTCGGCCCGCTTCCGTTCTTGAGAATAGCGACGATGCCCGTGCCGCCGACGTGCTCGGTAACGTCATAGCCAAGAGTACGCAAACGCTCGGCGAGTTTGGCAGCCGTTTGTGTTTCATGTGAGGAGAGCTCGGGATGCTCGTGCAGATCGACATAAAGATCGTGCGCGGCCGCGAAGGCGGCGTCGACTTCCTTGGAGGTGCGTGCAGTCGAAGTTTGCGCTACGGCGAAACCCACTGTGAGAACAAGAGGGAGGAGAAGAGAAAATTTTATTTTTCCCATTTGCGGCGATAATAGCATGAAGACACGGGCGCCCCGACCGTGCGGGCAGTGGCCAAGCTAGCTACACTAGCGGCCTCGGCGTCCCGTATGCTATCCTTGAAACCGTTACGAAAACGATAAGAGACAGGAGTGCAACAAGTTAGTGCTAGCCAGACAGCAAAAGCAATCCGTCGTTGACGCGTATCGCACGCATCCCACCGATACCGGAAGCCCAGAAGTTCAAATCGCTCTGCTAAGCGAGCGCATCGGTCAACTTACGGATCATTTCAAAGCGCACCAGAAGGATCACGGCTCGCGCCGCGGACTTCTCATGATGGTCAGCCGGCGTCGCCGCCTGCTCGACTACCTCAAGAAGTACGACTCGGAGCGGTATAAAACCGTCATCACCAAGCTCGGCATCCGCAAGTAAAACGTGTCCGGCCCAATGTGGGCCGGCTTCTACCCAAGACCTGAGCTGGGAGTCTGACTAAAGTGCGTTTCCCGACTGCGATAGCCACTGGCATTCGCCTATTTTGTATTGCCTATCATGCCTTCGCTCATCAAGCGAACTCCAAAATGGCGCCTTTCGCGCTCCTGCCCCGAAAAAGGATGATCTATGAAGCCTGAACCAATTACAGTTTCCGTCGAAATCGCCGGCGGAAAAACTTTGTCTTTTGAAACCGGAAAACTGGCGAAACAAGCCCACGGTTCCTGCGTAGTGCGGCTCGGTGAGAATACCGTGCTAGCCACCGCCACCGCCAATCCCGAGCCCCGCACCGGTATCGATTTTTTCCCGCTCACCGTTGACTACCGCGAATACACCTACGCCGGTGGACGTATCCCCGGCGGCTTCATCAAGCGTGAAGGCCGCATGAGCGAGCGCGAAGTGCTCACCAGCCGCCAGATCGACCGCCCAATCCGCCCCATGTTTGCGGAAGGCTTTAAGTGCGAGACGCAGGTAATTGCCTTCGTGCTCTCGGCCGACACAGAAAATGATCCTGACGTTGTAGGCATCAACGCGGCCTCGGCGGCGTTGACCGTTTCGGATATTCCATTCCTCGGTCCCATCGGCGCTGTGCGCGTAGGCCTGGTCGACGGCCGCTTTATCGCCAACCCCACCTACACGGAAATGCGCGAAGGCCTGCTCAACATCATGGTAGTCGGCACCGCCGATGCCATCCTGATGATCGAGTCGGGCGCGAAAGAAGTAAAAGAGGAGACGGTGGTTGACGCGATTGAATTCGCGCACACTGAAATCAAGAAGATTTGCGCCGCCATCGAACAGCTGCGCAGCAAAGCCGGGAAGCCCAAGCGCAAAGTAACGCCGCCCGAGTTCGATCAGGCGTACTACAACGATCTGCAATCGAAGATCGGTGCCCGCCTGACCGATGCTCTCGACACTGCGAAGCATCCCAAGGCAGAGAGCTACGAACTGGTCCGCACACTCGAGAAGGAAGTGCTGGCTGCGATTCCAGAAGAGGATGCCCCAGCCAAAGCGAAGTTCAAAGAGTATTACGAGACCATGCGCGAGCGTATCTTCCGCGATCAGGTCATCAACAAGAAACATCGTCCCGATGGCCGCGCTTTCGATCAGATTCGCGAAATCTGGATCGAAGCCGGAATTCTCCCACGCACCCACGGCAGCGCAGTCTTCACGCGCGGCGAGACGCAAGCATTAGTGACGACCACGCTCGGCACCAGCGACGACATGCAGCGCCTCGAAGGCTTTGAAGGCGAAGCCAAGAAGCGCTTCATGCTGCACTACAACTTTCCACCCTTCTCGGTTGGAGAAGTCGCATTTCTCCGCGGCGCAGGCCGCCGCGAAATAGGTCATGGTGCCCTTGCGGAACGGGCGGTCTCGGCTGTGCTTCCGAGCCTGGACGCCTGGCCTTACGCGATGCGCGTAGTCTCCGACATTTTGGAGTCGAACGGATCATCGTCGATGGCAACCATTTGCGGAGCGTCGCTCTCGCTGATGGACGCAGGCGTTCCGTTGAAAGCTCCGGTTGCTGGAGTAGCAATGGGCCTGGTGAAGGAAGGCGATCAGTATGCCATCCTGACCGACATCGCTGGCGCGGAAGATCACTACGGCGACATGGACTTCAAAGTCGCCGGCACGAAGGACGGAATCACCGCTCTCCAGATGGACATTAAAGTCGGCGGCATCACCGCGCAGATCATGCGCGAAGCGCTGGCCCAGGCGCAACGCGGCCGGCTCTTCATCCTTGAAAAAATGGACGAGGTCATCACCGAAGGACGCGTAAAGGTCTCGAGCTACGCTCCTCGTATTTACACCCTCCAGATTCCAGTCGACAAAATCCGCGACGTGATTGGGCCCGGCGGCAAGATGATTCGCAGCATCATCGAGCAGACCGGCGTGAAGATCGACGTCGAAGATTCCGGCAAGGTCAACGTTGCGTCGAACGACGAAGTTTCCGCGAACAAAGCGTTGCAGATCATTCGCGACCTGACGGCCTCCGCCGAAGTAGGGAAGACCTATCTCGGAAAGGTAAGCCGTCTCGCAGATTTCGGCGCGTTCGTAGAAATTCTTCCCGGCCTCGACGGCCTCCTCCACATCAGCGAAGTAGCCGAACACAGAATCAAAGATGTTCGCGACGAGCTGAAAGAAGGCGACCAGGTGCTGGTAAAAGTCCTGGCCGTGGAAGGCAACCGCATCAAACTGTCGCGCAAAGCGATCTTGAAAGAGCAACGCGCAAAAATGGGTGGTGGAACTCCGCCGCCCGATGGCGACGAGGGACAAGACGACGGACAGGAAGCCGCTCCGACTCCCCGCCCAGTTGCCAGCATAAGCGCCTCGCAAGGAACGCCCACCGCAGTGATCGAAGGCGGCGCCGATTTTGACGCCGACGACGAGCCAAACTTCAATCGCGTAGACTCCGCCGGTAATTCGGCAGAGCCAGCAGTCGCGCGCACCGAGGGAGCACGAGACTCGCGTGGAGGCGCAGGCGATCGCGATCGCAACCGTCGTCGCCGAGGACGCGGCGGCCGCGGTCCAGGCGGAGGCAGTGGCCACGGCGGTGGAGGAGGTCACAGCGGCAGTGGTGGCGGCGGTGGTGGACGCTTCCGGCGATAGAGTCCGAAAGTGTTACTTGAGAATGATTACGCGGGGCCGCAGGGATGCGGCCCTTTTTCATCTGCTGTTGCGTAGAACCAGTCCGCCGCCACCCCATTCCTCTCATAAGGGGCGGGCGGCCTCTCTCCTAGAGCGACACCCAGAAGGCCAATGCGTCAATTTCCCACTTGACCTACATTGTTTCCAAGAGTAACAATTGATTTAGTGTATACGGTCGTTACCACGAAATCCTTCGCCAAGGCCATTTCCCGGCTTCCGATGAACTGGCAGCGGCGGATTGTGGGGAAAATCAAGGAGATTGCAGACGATCCCTATGCCAGGCACAACAATGTAACCAAGCTCCAGGGACGCGACGGCTATCGGCTGAGAATCGGTGATTGGCGCGTGATTTACGAGCTACACGACGACCGGCTCGAATTATGGGCTCTGGAAGTAGGAGCCAGGGGAGGAATCTACTGACGATGCGTATCGAAACCATTACCCGCAGGGGAAAGGAATTCGCCGTGATCTCGGCGAAGGCGCTGCAAAAGCTGATGGCCGATTCGGAAATGCTGGCCGATGTAAGGGCCTATGATGCCGCAAAAGCACGCCTGGAAGATGGCGAAGACGAACTCATACCACTGGAGATCACCGAACGCCGGCTGCGGGGAGAGCCTGCACTCCGCATCTGGCGCGAGTACCGCAAGCTCACCCAGCAGCAGCTCGCCACGAAGTCAAAGGTATCGCGCGCGCTGATCGCCGCCATTGAAACCAATCGCAAGTCCGGCTCGATCAGCACACTGAAAAAGCTGGGTGGAGCGCTCGACGTGAGCTGGGATCAACTTGCGTAGCGTGGTGTAACGAGGCGGCCCTTGAGTTGGTCTAATCCATTTTCGCCAACTATTCAGCGAAAGCGCTCATGCACACTTGATTTCGACGAGTTCGGGGCATTTCTCGTTCGAAACAAAACTACTGCTGAACTCCAGGCTTCCAGAGGCTCGCAAGATATTCAAACTCCACCAGTCCCGTAACTTTGGGTGCACGCACACTCTCGAGATGGACCTGGAGTTCATGGGTGTCTTCGGGGGTTAAATCAGGGGTGGCGACAAACCGGATCCTGCTCCCATTTGGCATCAATTCAAGATGAACCACGATTTCGCGTGGAGCCATCCGGTGCGAGACAGCGAAGAACTTCTCTACAACATTCTCTATTTCCTTTGCGCACCCCACGATGTCCTCTGCTGTGGTGCGCTCCTTGAGAGCTCGATCGAGAGTAAGTAGAACAATCTGAGCGGCGCTGACCGAAGCGCTAAGTTTCGGAGGAGACGAGCTAGGATAGCAAAGATCAAGAGTAACGGTCTTGCCTGTCACGGGGCTCGTATATAGTGGTGCGGGCTTTGACCATTCGAGGGTAAAAGTGCCGCCGCCTTCCCCCGTCATTGGCATGAGGATATCCGAGCCGGACTGAAGCGCCTCCCGGATTGTCTTCCAATCATTGTTGGTCAGAAATACTGCCACACCGTCTTCCACAATCTTGATCCGGTTCGAGGGCTGCTCCGGAATAAACAAGACGAAGGCACCCGTCTTTCTGGATCCATCACTATTGGGCGGGCTAATTGCCCACCTAGGGCTTGTCGTTGATTCAGGCCAGACCAGGCAAGCGTTGGCGCGTGGATCAACCTGAGTAGGGAGTGCCAGGGGTGCCAAAGGTCCTATCCGAGCAAGGAATTTTTCTAACCGTTCCCGAATGTGAAGGACTAGTCTCAATGAGAGGTTGTTGTTCTGATGACAAAAGCATCCACGCACTGGCACGCGAGAAGCTCTTGCGAGAAGGCTGTTTTCCATCGACGCGAGGGAGGCCATCGGTTGGCGGTTTAGGTCAGACCATGGCGGACAGGGATAGCATTTGTAGTGCTTTCCCAGAAGGGCAACCACACGCGTGAGTCCAAGCCTCCCGGCGATCATAGCCTCGTCATTCTTGAGCATGATGCCTGCCAATAAAGGAGACTCACCTGTTTCTACCCCAGGAAGACTCACAGGTTCAATGTAGCCGATGCCCCGAAAATCCCTGCGGCCACAGAAACCTTCGTCAGCAAAAAGAGTGCAGTCGCCAACATCCACGAGTCGTCCCTGTTCCGCGAACCGGAAAAAGTCACGGAAAAGCGTGAAGAACTGACGCGGATCGTCCTCAGGTCTCTGCTCACAATCTCCACGAAGCGCGAACATAATTTCTTTTTGCTTGTGAGTAAAGAGACCGTCGGTTAGATAAGTCCAGCAGGGGATGATTTCATCGTGGACCCGGAGGTCATGGCGAAACAGTCTCACCTTCAATTTGCCGGGAATCAATTCGACCACTGGCGGGAACTGCGCGGCTGGAGGTACTGCTTGGGGCTTGGATGCTGGTTTGTCCTTGGCGCGGCTGAGCCAGCCACGCAGCACGGTACGGACCGAAAGTCCTGCATTGAAAACCCATAAGTCCATGGAATGCTGCTCCTGCCCTATGAGGTCCGCATAGAGGAATTGTGCCGGAGTATAGCTCCAGCCTGCCGCTTGGCAAACAATATTCCGATAGCCAACTGGTTGTAATCAAGAAGGTGGCACCACTCCGCGTCGACGAATCCAAGGATGGAGTCACTCGAAGGGCAGCAGGCAGAGGCTCTTTTTCTCCACCAATTTCATCATCGTCAACATCCGCTAACGAATGCGCTGGACTTAGCCTCGGGACATGCGTCAAGATAGAAATCTGATTGGGGCAGTTTCAAGAGCCGTCCCTCAAGACGGGCCTCGAAACTGCCCCAAAACCATTTTCGAAGGTTTCTGACAAGATAACTCCTTATTCCATAAGATTTTAGCCATAACTCCTTTATCCGGAAGATTTTGCAAGGAAATTGTCGCTAAATCGATGATTCTAAAGATTGAGGGGGGTAGGGGGGGTACAAACCGGGAGTGTCGATGAGAAGTGCTGCGCTGACCACCTCAGAACGAAAGCCGTTTGAAAATCGTTTCCGGGATGTGTTCGACGGCAGTCATGATGTATCGCCAGATCCGTGGCGTG
>Ga0210389_10002473_pt1 | contig 14543 bp, 18 predicted proteins | sample IncBWH28OmetaG_FD_160127 | JGI IMG/M metagenome (GOLD analysis project Ga0210389, IMG submission 160127) | Forest soil microbial communities from Barre Woods Harvard Forest LTER site, Petersham, Massachusetts, United States - Inc-BW-H-28-O ...
AAATCGTCCGCTCTGCCATCCGATCAGCCAAACGGTTCACCTATGAAGAGGCAAAAGAGGTACTCGACGGAAAGAAAAAGAGTCCTTTTGCAAAACATCTCCAACTCATGGTCGAGTTGTGCCACTTGCTGAAAGCAAAAAGAAGTGAGCGCGGCAGTATCGACTTTGCCCTTCCAGAACTCGTGATTATCATCGATGAAAAAGGGCAGCCGACAGGGACCAAATATGTCGAATACGACATCACCCACCAGCTCGTCGAAGAGTTTATGCTCAAAGCCAACGAAGTGGTCGCCAAACACTTAGACGACCGCGGAAAGCCGGTTGTCTTTCGTATCCACGAAGAGCCTTCTCGTGAGAATATCGAAGAGTTTTATGAACTTGCAAGAATGTTGGGCTTTCCTCTTTCCACAAAACCGACACAACAAGAGCTGCAGCGGCTCTTTGAAAAGGCCAAATCGACTCCGTTTGGGCAACAGTTGTCGATTGGCTTTATCCGAAGCATGAAACAAGCCTACTACTCTTCTGATAACATTGGCCATTTTGGCCTCGCTCTCGACCATTACTGCCACTTTACCAGTCCGATTCGGCGCTACACCGACTTAGTCACGCAACGCCTCCTGTTTGGAGAAGAGGGGAAAGAGGTCAACCTCGACAAGGTTGCTCTCCACGCTTCCGAGCAAGAGAGAATCTCAGCCAGGGCCGAAGGGAGCGTCAAGATCCTCAAAAAATTTCGCCTTTTACAAAGCTGGATGAACGACGACCCCACTAAGATTTATGAAGGCGTTGTGACCCATGTGAAACCGTTTGGCCTGGCGTTCGAGATCCCTGCGCTGATGCTGGAGGGTTTTTTGCACGTCTCAGAGCTTGAAGATGACTATTTTGTGTTCCACCCCCAGAAAAACACCCTTGTGGGCCGCTCCTCTGGAAAAATCCACCGCATCGGCGAGCCTTTGAAAGTTCGGCCTGTGCGTTTAGATTTAATTCTTCTCGAGTCGAAATGGGAGATTCTGGATAAAAGGCCGAAATTGAGTGGCTCTAAAAAGAAAAAACGGATAAATAAATAATTGTGAAAAAGTATTTTGTAACCGGTTTTGTCATTCTACTCCCCGTTGCTATCACACTCCTAGTTCTTGGGTTCATCATCAATTTTCTCACAAAACCGTTTACAGGCTTTGTCTCTTCGGTTCTAGAAAGTTTAAATATCGCCAATAACGGCTTTCTCTTTCTCTCCCACGAGCAAGTCATTGTCTACACCAGCAAATTGCTCATCTTGATCCTTCTTTTCTTGATCACGATTGCCCTCGGCGTGGTGACGCGCTGGTTCTTTATTCGAACTGCCCTCCACTTGGGAGATAAAATCTTACACCGCATCCCGATTGTCAACACAGTCTACAAAACAAGCCAAGATATCATCAAAACCCTCTTTGTCTCAGACAAAAACACGTTCAAGCAAGTCGTCATGGTTCCCTTTCCGCGGGCCGATGTCTATGCTCTCGGCTTAATTGCGCGCGAGTCGCCCCAAATCTGCTGCCAAAAGGCTGGTGAAGAGTTGATTTCCGTGCTGATTCCGACCACGCCCAACCCGACGACAGGCTTCTTGCTCATGTATCCCAAAAAAGATCTCATCTTGATCGATATGAAGCCCGAAGATGCTGTCAAGTACATCGTCTCCTGTGGCGTCATCGTTCCCGAGAGCCCACGCCTGCCGCCATGAAAAAGTACCTTTCGACCGGCATTGTGATCTTGATCCCTATCGTGCTTACGGTGTGGGTGGTGACCTATCTCTTCGATCTATTCACAGCTCCTTTGTACAAAATTATCGAAGAGATCATCCTCTGGTACGAAGAGAGCCAAGGCCTCAGCCTCCTCAGCCACGACTCTTTAGTTGTTTTCCTTAGCCGCATGACGGCCTTTGTGCTCACCTTCCTTCTGATTTTATTTTTGGGCTTTTGTGGCCGCAAATTTTTTAAGAACCTCGACCTAGGACACAAGATTTTAAATCGCATCCCCTTCGTTGGAACCCTTTACCGCCTGACAAAAGATGTCGCTAAAGCCGTCTTCACCACAGACCAAAAAGCGTTCAAACGGACTGTGTTGATCCCGTTCCCGAGCGCTACGACGCACACCATCGGCTTTGTCACAGGAGATGTCCCCGCAGCCCTGCGCGCTTTGATTCCCAATGCCGAAGTCTGCGTCTTTGTTCCTACAGCACCCCACCCCGTCTCTGGCTACTTGCTCTTCAGCTCCAAAAAAGCCGTTGTCGATATCTCCGTCTCCACTGAAGACACATTCAAATTTTTACTATCTTGCGGAGCCGTCTTGCCTGAGGAGAAAAAGTGATAGTCTTTTTCCCCGTTCAGGATGTCCCCTCAAAGCTGCGCAAAATCGTCGAAGTGGCGGCCCTCCATTTCGAAAAAAAAGAGTCGCTCTGCATTCTCGTCCCCGACCAGGCCGCTTACGAGTTTGTCGACCAGCTCCTCTGGCGCCTTCCTGAAGACGGCTTTCTCCCCCACCCCTCCTCCCTTCTCTTCATCGACACCGACCCCAAAGAGGCAACAGCCCTCTTCAATCTACGGCCCATCGCGTATCAAGAAAAAATTTACTTTAAAACCATCTACGAACTTGAAGACCACACGACAGCCGAAAAATTCCAGCTCTCCAAACAACGGTACACCGTCTACCGAGACGCCAACATCCCCATTTCCTACTTGTAAATAACAGTATTGAAACCTATAATTTTCATCTTTGTAAGGAGAATGATTTATGGTACGCATCAGCAAACAGGCCGAGCGGAGATCGAAGTGTCCTCACCGCCCACGCCCCCCAGCCCCTAAGACCGGCCCTAAAGCCGAAAAAGCTTTTAAACCCCATGTGAACACCCTTTCCAATGCAGAAATTGCTAAGAGGACGTTCATTCCAAAAATGAGTTAAATCTATGTCACGACATCGAAGTTACGGAAGGACAAGTAAAGGCGGAAAAAAGAGGAACGTGCTCAAGCGGTTTGAACGCGTCGACGTTCTACGCGAGCTCGGCAAATGGAAAGATGGTGAGAATAAACGCGTCACCAATCTTCCCAAAACCCCCGTTTTGGCCGGTTGAACATCGCCGTCTACAATGAGCAAGCCGACCTTCCTATTCGGCCTGTTCGTGTCAAACAGCTCGTCCGTTTTGTCCTAAAAGAAAAAAAAGTGACCTGCACAGAGCTTGCGATCTATTTTGTGACCCAAAAAGAGATCGCCGCTCTCCATGCTCAGTTTTTCAACGACCCCACGCCGACCGACTGCATCACTTTCCCTATGGATAAGGAATTTCTCGGAGAAATTTTTGTCTGTCCCCAAGCAGCCCTGACTTACGACCCTAAAGATCCGCAGCGTGAAACGGCCCTTTACATCATCCACGGAATTTTGCATCTTTTGGGGTATGATGATCAAACTCCTAAACTGCGCGCTCAGATGCAGCGCGAACAAAATCGTCTTTTAAAGAAATGGTCAACCTCGCTTTAGCTCTCTTTTTTCTCCTCAGCTCGGCCATCCTCGCCGCCATGACGACGGCTCTTCTGCAGCTTGGACGCGTTCCCGCTAAAGAAGAGTTCAAAAAGATGCCCACCCTCTTCTTCTTCCAGCACCTCATGCGCCCCCTCTTTGGCCGGAACCGGTGGGAAGGCCTTTTCATGACGCTCAGCTTCAGCAAACACGTCCTCCACCTCGCCTATGGCGTGCTCGCCCTTTTCATCCTTCTCATCCAAGACCCGTTTTTTAAAGTGTTAAAGGTGCTCGAACACGACCGTTATTCACTCGATAGCCTGTGGGTCCTTCTCATCGGTGCGATCATTGTGATCATCTCACTCCTAGCTGACATGATGATGAAGTTTTTAGCGACAGCAGCGCCCAAGCTGGCCCTGCGCCTCTTTGCGCCGATCGCCTCTCTTTTTCTCGTCCTCTTTGCCCCTCTGACCGGCTTTTTTCTGAAAATGGTCAACTTCCTTTTTCCCAAAAAAACGTCAGGAAAAGAGTCGATCCGTGACAAGCTTTTAGAAGTGTTATATGAGTCGGAGCTCTCTCCCCATCTCGATCCCCACGAGCGCAAGTTGATCCTCTCCGTTGCTTCTTTTAAAGAGAGAATAGCGCGCGAAGTGATGGTCCCTCGTATGGAGATTTTTTCTCTGCCTGAAGAGACTTCCATGCAGCAGGCTGCAGAGACTTTTCTAAAAGAGGGGTATAGCCGGATCCCTGTCTATCAAGACAGCGCCAGTCACGTCATCGGAGTCCTGCTCTACAAAGACGTTCTTGCTGCCTATGCGCAAAGCCAACTGACTAAAAACACTCCCATCAAAAGCCTCATCAAACCCGTCCTCTACACGCCCGAAACAAAAAAGATCTTCCAGCTTCTCCAAGAGTTTAAAACGCGGCAAATCCATCTGGCTATCGTTGTCGACGAGTATGGTGGAACTAAGGGCATCCTAACCATCGAAGATATCTTAGAAGAGCTCGTAGGAGAGATCGCCGACGAGTACGACATTGGACAAGAGGTTCTCTTTTCCGTTCTTCCCTCAGGAGGCTGGATTGTTGATGCCAGGATGAATATTCTTGATATTGAAAAAGAGCTCGGCGTCCAAATCCCCCACAGTCCCGAGTACGACACCCTTGGCGGCTACATTTTTCACCGCGCAGGAACGATTCCCTCGTCGGGATGGCGGCTGCATCATGACGATTTCGATCTTGAGATCCTCAGCTCTGACGACCGCTCGATCGAAAAAATCCGCATCACCCCTCACACCCAAATTGAATAATTGCTACCTGTGTTGCAAAAAATAAGCCATTTTTTGCATAATAGGTTGCAGAATGTTTAAAAGATTTTTTACCCCTCCTAAGCAAAGTTTCTTTTTATTCGGACCTCGAGGAACCGGCAAATCGACATGGTTAAAAAAACATTACAAACATGCTTTTTGGATTGATTTACTCGATCCAGAAGTATTTCGATTCTATTCTGCAGCTCCTGAAAAACTAGCACAAATCTTGAGCGAACACCCCAAGAAGAAAGTCGTTGTTTTAGATGAAATTCAGAAAGTTCCCCAATTATTGGATGTTGTTCATAGCCTGATCGAAAAAAAGCAAGGGTATCAATTCATTATGACAGGATCGAGCTCCAGAAAGCTCAAGCAACAGGGAGTCAACCTTCTTGCTGGAAGAGCCCTTTTAAAACATATGACTCCCTTTTTTGCTAAAGAGATTGGAACGTCATTTAAATTAGAAAAGAATCTTAAACTCGGCATGCTACCCCTGGTTCTCGACTCTTCATCTCCGGAAGCCGTCCTTAAAGCGTACGTCGGTATTTATCTCAAAGAAGAGGTCCAATCTGAAGGTGTGATCCGCAACGTGGGCGATTTTGCTAGGTTTTTAGAGACGATGAGCTTTTCTCACGCCTCGCAGATCAATGCATCGAATATTGCTCGAGAATGCCAAGTCGCTCGAAAAACAGTCGATAGTTATTTAATCATCTTGCAAGACCTTTTGCTCTCTTTCCATCTTTCTGTCTTTTCAAAGAGAGCTAAAAGAGCCCTTGCGACCCACGAAAAGTTTTATTATTTTGACGCTGGGGTTTTCCGCTCTCTTCGACCACAAAACCTTTATGATCGTGAAGAAGAGATGGAAGGGCCTGCTTTAGAAGGACTTTTAGCCCAGCACCTCAAAAATTGGACCAGTGCCCAATCCTCTTTACACCAGCTCCATTTTTGGAGAACAAGCTCAAAGTTAGAAGTCGATTTTATTGTGACGGGTCCCAGCTGTTTTCTGGCCCTTGAAGTGAAAAACTCGAAAACGCTTCATCCCGCAGATTTTCATGCTCTTCAAGCTTTTCTTGAAGACTATCCAGAGGCCACCCCTCTTCTTTTATATCGTGGAAAGCACCGTTACCAAGAAAGAGGCATTCTATGCCTTCCTGTCGATGAATTTCTCAAGAAAATTCACCCAGCTAAGTCGCTACCCTCAGCATAGAATCTTCTTGTGACTTCAACGCGAACTTTGCCTTTTTCTTCTCCATAAACTGTGATCTCTCGATCAACGGTTAAGGAGCCTTTAGGCTGCTGGGAGAAATCTATAAGGTTTAGTTTCACCCCTCGAATCGAAAACTTGAAAGGAAGATCCGCAGTCGAAGGTAAAACAACCTCTCCTTGCTGATCGAGATTTTGGGGTATCAAAATAGTTTCGCGGTCAATAAGCCCCGCATCTAAACCACGATCTGTTGGACTGCTGTTGTCACCTGTCATGGCAACAACAATGCCATACACAGAGTTTTTCTCTGGGAGGAGGCCATCAATACGTTGCATAGTTGCATCATCAATGAATCCATTCGAATTATACCCTTTACCAGCAAGACGCCTTTGAACTTCATCACAATCAAAAGAGAGAGTCTCTTTAGGGTCGTATTGTTGAATATAGGCTACAGGATCTTCTACTACAGAAAGTCTAGGAGGGGTAGACGGGGGTGATAGCTCCTTGGCAGCTTGGTTGTATAAAGAGGCGTAGTATAAAAGTGCGCCCACAACTGTGAAGCAAGAGAGCAGGAATAGGGCCACTTGAAGCTTGGTTGCAACCTCATAAACTTCTTTTACAGAAGGGTTTATATCTACTGGGGTCGATACAGACGATCCTAAGAGAAGAGCCGAAGGAAAAGAACAACCTAAACCCAAATGAACTGACATAATTACCTCTTATTAATTATTTCTTAACATTATATACTAATTTTTATTAAAAAGTATAATAAAATTTATTTTAATCTAAGGCCTTAATAATAAAGCATCTACTAAGAATGCTTTTCCCTATGCATTTAATTTTTTCCTACCCTATGATGCTAACTTGTCTAAAAATTCTCTATTCTTTATTAAGTGAATAAAACACATGGCGATAGAACCTTCACCTCTCCACCGGAAGAAAAAAATCACCGTCCTGATCAGTAACGGGGGTGGGGGGCATATTACAGCTGCCGAGTCGCTGAAAGAGATTTTGGGAAGAGACTTTGATATTGAAATCCACAATATCATCGAAGTTGTCAAACCTCTCGATCCCGTCCGTTTTTTAAGCAAAGGGAAATTCAACGGCGAAGATCTCTACAATTTTTGCCTCCAAAGGCATCAAAACCGCTTGATTAACTGGATTGCATTCCTCGGCTCTAAATGTATCAAAGGAAATAAGATTGAGAAAGCGTTTGAGAAATTCCTCTCCAAGTCGGCATTGCCCGACCTCATCATCTCGGTCACCCCTTTTATCAACTTTGGGATCGCTCCTGTTGCTCAACGGTTTGATATCCCGTTCTTGATTCTGCCGACCGATTTGGATGGCTCGAGCTTTCTTTTGGGCTTTCCGCCAAAAGAGAGCCCTAGCTCCTTCAAATTTGGCCTCGCCTATGACGATCCCGACATCCGGTCGATGACCTTTGAAAATACAATGGTCTCGGAAGACCAGCTCGTTCTTACAGGCTTTCCTGTGCGCCCAAGCTGCCTAAAAAAGTACACCGATATTGAGCTGACCCATATCCGGACCAAGTTTGGCCTCCTCGAAAATTACGCAACCCTAACGCTCATCATGGGCGCTGTAGGAGGCAATCTCATCTTTGAACACACATGCACACTGGCGACTCTCGACCCACGCTCTTACGATCTCTCCCTTCAGATCAACATCTGCACAGGCCACAACCACAAGGTCCGCGCCAAGATCTTAAAATACCTCTTCGACCTAGGCGCTATTCCCCTTGGTGCCCACTCGTACCGCTTGCCCACAGGGCTGGTTTTTCATCTACATGGGTTTACTAAAGACGTTATCGAGCTCATGGCAGCCTCTGATCTAATTATTACGAAAACGGGTTCTTGCACCGTCAACGAGGCGATTTATTTAGGCAAAAAGCTCCTTCTCGACAACACGCCTCGAGCGACGGCACGCCATCTGTGGTGGGAGCAGTTCAATATTCCATTTGCGCAAAAGCACCAGCTCGGCTACGCCTTCACTGAAGCTAGGCAACTCCACATGCTCATCCCCTCACTCTTAAAGTATCCCGATCCTAAAAAGCCAACGCTGCAGATCCCCAACTTTGTTGAGAACATCCGCAAAGTCGTCCGAGAAATGATCTAAACTAATTGTAAACGCCGAAGAATTTCGGCTTTGGTGTCGGCAGGGTTTTTACAGACGACTCCATCGATTCCGATCCGCTGAGCAGCTGCGACATTCTCTTCTAGGTCGTCGATGAAAAGGCACTCTTCTTTCTCTAGCCCGTATGTGGTCAATAGAGTCTCATAGATCGCCGCAAAAGGTTTAATCGTGCCGACATGCGCCGAGATAATCTGGCCATCGGCATGGTGAAAAAAGTCGTGCATAGCGTAAAGCTCGCGATACATCTCTCGCGACATATTGGATAAAATATACGTCCTCAACCCTTGTTTTTTGATATGGTGAAACAGCTCGACCATCTCAGGAACCACCCCAAGGTAGCGGTGGAGGTTATTGACAAACTGCCGGAACTTTTCCCGATCGTATGTCTCAGGAAGCTTTTCAATCACTTCTAGGCGGGAGAGAACTCCTGCATCGTGAGCTCCCCATAGAGCCGTCTGAAAGACCCCTTTCACATCGGCAGGAAAAGTATGTGGCTTCCACTCAATAAGAACGCCACCCACATCGAAGATAATCTGCTTATATTTAGTCATAATTTAACCAATACCTAGCGTGCTTGAGCTCGCCTGTTTTATAGAGGGCTCCCATTGCAACTAGATCATTTAAATCGCGTGTCGCCGTTGCTCTAGAAGCTTTGGTAATTTTAATATAATTTTCTGCGCTCAATCCCCCAGTAAAACCTTTGATTCCTTCGGCAAACATTCTCAATAACGCCTTCTCTTGCCTCGGATTGATCTTATCTTTTAACTGATACATCAGCTTTGATTTTGCCATTAAAAAATGGATTTCCGAAAGCGTCTCTTCTTGAGACTGAACGGCAACCTCTGCAAAAAATTCCACCCATTTTTGAATATCTAAACTTGTATTGCAAGATGCAAGAGCTTCATAATACTCTTTTCTCCTCTCAGCGATCCCTCGCGAAATGGCGATCACCATAGGCCCTTTTAAATGCTGCGAGAGAGCTTTTTCAATCAGTGCACGTCCTATTCTGCCATTGCCATCTTCAAAAGGATGAATGCTTTCAAAGTAGACATGGGCAATCGCAGCCCGGGTTAAGATCGATTCATCGGAGCGCGACGCATTAAACCACTGGATAAATGCCGTCATTTCTTTATAAACGTCTTTAGAAGGAGGCGCTTCAAAATAGACCTGGGAGTGATCATAGCGCCCAGAAACGATTTGCATGGGTTCAGCATGTGTTCGGTACGCAATGTCCGATTTGCCTTGCATGACCATTTTATGCCATTCAAACAACATCTCGTGGGTTAATTCTTGATCGTATGTGGTGTACATGTTCCAAAGTAGATTTCCCATTCCCTCTTCTTTAGGCTGCACCTTTTTCTCTGTAGCAAGCCCTAAATGTCGACGAATCGAAGACTGCAGACTCTCTCGTTGCAAGATCTCGCCTTCAATTTCTGAACTTTTTAATCCTTCCGCACACAGAACTTCGACAACAAATTGCTCCTGTTTATCCTGACCTAGATGTTTTAAAAGAGCGGCTCTTCCGCCGGAACTTTGGAGAAACTTTTTCTCTAGGCTTGCAACAGCCTTAGAATCGAACTTGAATTTTGGCCAACCTTGTAACTGCCAGTTCCATTTCATGAGTTATAAGCTCCTTCCCTATAACTCACATTTTAGCTGATTTTTGAGTTATAAAACAACCCCCTATAACTCAAAAATCCCACTTTTTTGAGTTATAGAAATTTAACAGACTGATAATCAGCGCGTTTTGATATAGGGTAAGGCTCTCTTGACCATTTCGGATTCATCCAGATCGACCCTGTGTTGAAAACGCACTCCCTGCTTTTGCATAAGGGAGATTAGAGTAGCGGGCTCAACCCATTCAATTATGCTCGCAGCTTCAGGATCTTGCGGATCTCTCTTTTCTGGCTTCCAATCGGTGAGCTGGCAAACAATATAAAGAGTTGTCTTCTCAAATGCAGGCTGGGGAAGATATCCTGACAAGCTTCCTAAAAAGGCAATCGGCTGTGCCTGAGCTCCAAACTCCTCTTTTAAGCCACGCTCTAAAGTCACGAGAGGAGCTTCACCATTCTCCATCGTTTCTCGCATCAGAATGTAAACATCCTTGTAGCCTAAAAAGTCTTTAAAATGGTGGCAAGCAACGTGCCCTTCTTGATTAAAAAGAACCGCACCAATCGACAAATGGTACGGCTGCTTTTGGCTCGCTCGAAAAAAGGGTGCAGATTGCACGCTTTCCGCTGCCGAAAGAGACAAAGATGTAAGTGAAGCTAACTTCAACAAAAGATGTCTCATGATTTTTCCCATATGACGCGAGCCAAACTCTTGGCTCGCTTCCTCCTCTCTGCGTTCGGAAGAGGTAGGATTCGAACCCACGAGCCCTTGCGGGCTTCCTGTTTTCAAGACAGGCGCAATCGGCCACTCTGCCACTCTTCCAATGGCGAATGATTATATGGAAACAGAGTTAAAGCACAACAACTTATCCGCTTAGATGTGATTAAGAATAATTTTGTTTCTAGTTTTAAAAAAATTATTTTTTATTTTACTTTAATTTGCAAAACATGTAAAATTAACGACTTAAATATAAAATCATTATATGAATTCAATAATTAGTATTCCTCAAACACCTCCTCGCAAAAGAGGTCTAGATACCGTAGAGTCTCCTTTAGCAAGCAGCAGTGACTCTGCATCATCTTCCTTTTTATCCCCACCGGATTTTCTCAGTCCACGCCCTCTACGTCCATCAACCTTACAGGGCCGTAAGATTTTTGCTATCCCATCCCCAGATGGTCGTAAATCCTTAAGCCCATCTGCAACAGCCTCCTATATCCGCACCCCAGAGCATCCTAGCCACCCTTTTAGCCCCGATAAAACACGTCTTAAAATCGATGAACGTATCTACTTTACTTTCGAAAGGTTTTTACTAGCAGCGCTGTTAGGATGCGAAACAAAAAGAGGTAAAACCAAATTTAATGGCTCTCATGCCCAAGTCGAAAATTGGCAGGCAGCACATGCCAGCCTTACACCGTCTCTGCATGACGATCTTTTATTAAGAATCCAAAGAGCCGTTGCAGAACGAGGCTTTGACCGCCTTACAGAACAAGAAAGAAATTTTGTGCGCCACCGACTTGGTGTTGACACACCCACCCGCAAAAAGGAGCAAAAAGATCGGAGTGATGTTCAGTTTTTAGCAGCCATCCAGCCTTGGGGGCGTCAAGCCCGCGGATCCTTTGCCGGAACAGATAAAGAGTTCTTGCGCAACTCAACCATTGAGCAGCCAACTAGCGCTAACCGTCTTGACTGTCATTTCGAAAGATCCCTGCGCACACTTGAAGATGAGCTTGCAGAAAAGTGCAGATCGAATAAAGATTTCACACCTCAGGATGCAATGGACGAGTTTATGCAAGCATACCACACACTTGCCACAAAATTTATTGCGAGCATTCAACTTAGACAGCAACAGTTTGACCAATTTTTAGAGCTTCATACTCGTATGAATGCCCACCTAGATAAACTAATCTCCTTAACCCCCGAGACAACTTCTGAAGCAGATTATCAAAAATTTGGCACAGACCTTCAAGCTTATCTCTCTTTAAAGACAGTGATTTGTCAAAGCAGTGATGGTGTCTCTTCTTTTAAGAGCTTTATCACCTATTCTCAACCAAGGCCGATGTACTTTTGCTGGGGCCAGCTGGCTAAAAACTTTGCAGCCAACCCGGTTGCAGAAGCGATTGCCTATTTTCATGCGACGAAAAGTCAGCTGCAACCTTCTGAATTTGAAGCAGCAAAAGTTGCTTCTGTGAAGGAAGATTTAAGTTTGCGTCTGCAAGAAGCCCAGGCACAAGGGGGCAAGCTTGCTGCCATTCGAGAGGAGCCTCCCAATTTTACAAAACTCTTCTTTGGATCTTATGATGCAGCTGCAGGAAAACGCCTCACTCCTTCTCAAGGAGATATAGAGCAACAGTTGATGGAAGGAATGCGCCCCTTAAAAAGGCAAAAAGACCGAGCTCCTAAACCAGTAGCAATGAAACCAGTCACTCTTAAGTTTGATGCATAAGTGCAGTTTTTTTCTGCTGTAAATATTCAACCAAATTTTCTGTATCCTCGCTGAAGTTAACTTTTCCTGAAATTAGCTCGATCGCAGCTTCAACCTGGCTCTTATAGTCGTCTAAAATGATGAGCCCTTTTTCTAATCGTAATTTCATAAAAGAGAAATAGAGAGGGATTGCTTCATCGAAGTCGGGATGTTTGTCAGCATTGAAAATTCCGTCGAAGAGGGCTTGTGTGCGCCGAATGAGATCTACAAGATCTGTGTCAGGTGGAGGGTTTCGAAGCGTGTTGATATTTTGTGCAATCTCAGTCATTAGAGCTATCGACATAACGTCCTCATTTTTAAGAGGATGCTACATCAAAGAAATAATTAACTCCAAGAAATATCTAGAATTGGGAGAGGAAGCGAAGGTCGTTTTCGGCAAAAAGGCGGATGTCGTGGATGCCATAGCGGAGCATCGCAAGGCGCTCGATCCCCAAGCCCCAAGCATAGCCTGAGTAGACTTCGGGGTCGATGCCTCCATTTTTAAGAACTTCGGGATGGATGAGTCCCGATCCTGCAACCTCTAACCATCCTGTCTGTTTGCAAAGGCGGCAACCGCTGCCTTGACACGCTGTACACCGGATATCGACTTCCATGCCGGGTTCGACAAAGGGGAAATAGCTGGGACGAAAGCGGGTTTCAATCTCTTTACGGAACAGTTTTTTCCAAAACTCTTCCATGGTGACAATCAGATCAGAAAAGGTGACGCCGCGATCGATGTAGACTCCCTCGACTTGATGGAAAAAGACGTGCGACCGAGCTGTAATCTCTTCGTTCCGATAGACGGTTCCTGGAGCGATGATACGGATTGGGGGCGTGTTTTTCTCCATGACCCGCATCTGGGTGTTCGACGTATGGGAGCGCAGAAGCATGTCGGTCGAAAGATAGAATGTATCTTGCATCTCGCGTGCGGGATGATCGGGAGGGAAGTTAAGGGCTTCGTAGTTGTAATAGTCAGAGTCGATGTCGGGTCCGTATTGGACGGAAAAACCCATGCTGGCAAAGACGGCAATCACGTCGTCCATCATCTGTCCAATGGGGTGTTTGCGACCGTGAAACTTTTTGCGCCCCGGAAGGGTGGTGTCGAGTTTTTCATGGGCAAGCTGTACGGCGACTTCGGCCTTCCGAAACGCCTCTAGAGCCCCATCACACAAAGCTGAAAACTCGACTTTAAGATCGTTGATCTGTTTGCCAAAATGGGGCCTCTCTTCATGACTGCACTCGCGAAGAGCGTTCATGAGATCGGCAACGGGGCCTTTTTTTCCTAAATACCGGACTTTGAGCTGCTCAACACCTTGTGTGTCGCGCACGCTCTGAAGATCTTGCTGGAACTGTTTGCGAAGAAGTGTGACCTTCTCCTCAATCACAGAAGAGCCTCTTTAGCTTTTCCTGCAACGGCAGCGAAACCTGTCGGATCGTAAATAGCCATCTCGGACAACACTTTCCGGTTGAGAGTGCAGCCAACTTTTAGAAGGCCGTGGATCAACTTGCTGTAGGAAAGGCCGTGGATCTTGGCGCCGACAGAGAGTCGGTTGATCCAAAGGCTGCGAAAATCGCGCTTTCTTTGCTTGCGGCTTCGGTAATTGAAAGCCATCGCTTGCAGCACGCTATTCGACGTGAGACGACGGTGGTTTTTTCGATCTCCGACAAACCCTTTCGCTTGTTTGAGCAAACGTTTCCGTTTGCGGTTGCTGTAAACAGCATTGGTGGAACGTGGCATAGTTTTTAAACTCCCATCAGATGTTTATAAGTTTTGAGCTTCCCTTTGTCGACGAGGGCATTTTTCCTCAGGCGACGCTTTCTTTTAGAAGCTTTCTTGGTCAAAATATGTCGGCGGCCAGGGCGCGTTCTCAGAAGTTTGCCTGTTCCTGTGACTTTGAACCTGGCAAGCATCGCTTTTTTAGGTTTCATTTTTGGCATAATTATTTTCCTGTCGTTATCAAAATTTTCTTCTTGGCACCTGGAGCTAAAATAACGGATAAACTCCGTCCCATCATCTTTGCTGGCGTCTCCAAGGTCGCAATGTCGGCAAGGTCAGCGCAGAGCCTCTTTACGATCCGCTCCCCAAACTCAGGATGTGCCATCTCTCTTCCTCGGAAAACACAGACGATGCGCACTTTATTCCCTTTCGCAATAAACTCACGCGCATGGCGCAGCTTCGTCAGCAAGTCGTGCTCATCGGTGTTTGGCTTCACTTTGATCTCTTTTACCTTCACTTGGTGTTGCGACTTTTTGCTCTCTTTTTCTTTTTTGGTCTGCTGATACTTGTACTTCCCAAAGTTGATGATTTTTTTCACCGGAGGATCGGCAG
>Ga0210389_10002476_pt1 | contig 14540 bp, 14 predicted proteins | sample IncBWH28OmetaG_FD_160127 | JGI IMG/M metagenome (GOLD analysis project Ga0210389, IMG submission 160127) | Forest soil microbial communities from Barre Woods Harvard Forest LTER site, Petersham, Massachusetts, United States - Inc-BW-H-28-O ...
GCCAGGCCAGGCTGAACACCGCACGCATGCCGCCGCCGGTGTCCTCAAGCAGCGTGAAGATTTCCTCGCCATACCGGGCTCGCCAGGCACGCGGATACAGCAGCAGGGCAGCACGCGCGAGCCTGCGCGCGCTCTCCTGGTGCTCGATGTGATCGGGCCCGGTCTCGCCGGAGCCGGGTGGTGGCACGCTCATCGGGTCACGCTCCCGTCAGCCCGTAGCGGACGCTGAGCCGAGCTTGCGCCAGCGACGCTACCTGGCGCATCCGCGACGACTGCTGTGCTAGCGCCTCAGCGCCGGCCATGGTGATGCGGTAAGGCCGCCGCCGGTCAACGGCGTCCAAGGGCTCGATCAGGCCCTGCGCTTCCAACCGCGCAATAACTGCGTAGAGCGTGCCCGCGCTCAGCCGGACGCCCATCGTCTCCGCAACGTCCTGCGTGATGGCGTACCCATGCCTGGGCTCGTCCGCCAGGCTGGCCAGCACCAGCAGCGGCGGATCTGCCCAGCGGTCCAGTCGGTTGGTCATGTCGGTCCCCATTCGGCCCGCCGCGGAGCGGCGTCATCGACCCTTCGGTCAGCACTCTATATCGCTGTCCGCTATATCGCAAGCCGCTATAGCGGACGTCGATACGCGGGTGGCGGATCATCGCGCCCACAGCCCTGGCCGAAAACCGAACCGCATTCTAGAATGCGGTCGAAGCCCGCCGGATCGTGGCAGATGAGGTGCAGCAATGGCGCTCGGACTGACAGAAGAACTCACGCAGCTCGCCGCCTCGGTACGCGGCTGGGCCGAACGCCACAGCCCGCCCACTGTGGCGAGGGCCGTCGCCGACGGCAAGGAAGACGGCGCAGCCCAGTACCGCGACGCGCTACAGCCGAGCCTCGCCGAGCAAGGCCTCCTCAGCCTGCACGTACCCGAGGCGGCTGGCGGCCAGGGCTTCGGCCTGACCGAGCTCACGGTCGCGGTCGAGCAGCTCGGCCGGGCCCTCGTCCCCGGCGGCTTCGTGCCCACGACCCTCGCCAGCGCCGTTCTCGTCGCGGCTGGCCTGACCGGCAAGCTCGTGACGCTTCTCGCGCAACCAGACGGGAACGGTGCCGTTGCCCTCGCCGCCGACCTCACGGCCGCGGCCGGCACCGACGGCGACCTGATCATCAGCGGAAGCGCGGAGACCGTGCTCGGTGCGGTCGGCTCGGACCTGGTGATCCTGCCCGTCCGATCAGGCCAGGACACTGTCTGGGTCGCCGTTGACGCCGCGAGCCTGGACATCACGCCGGTCGACAGCCTCGACCTCACCCGTCAGCTTGGCCGGGTTACGGCGGCCGGCCTGGTCGTGCCCGCTGACCGGCAGCTCACCGGCCTGACCACGGAGACTGTGGCCAGCCTGGCCGCGGTTGTCCTCGGCGCGGAGGCCGTCGGAATCGCCGACTGGGCCGTGTACACGGCATCCGAGTACGCCAAGATCCGGCATCAGTTCGGTCGTCCTATCGGCCAGTTCCAGGCCGTCAAGCACCGCTGCGCCCGCATGCTCGTCGCGGCCGAGCAAGCCACCGCGGCTGTCTGGGACGCGGCGCGGGCACTCGATGGCGCCGAGGCCGACAGCGAGTTCGCCGCCGCGTCGGCGGCCGTGCTCGCCACCGAGGCGGCCGTGTCGTGCGCGCACGAATGCATCCAGGTCCTGGGCGGCATCGGCTACACCTGGGAGCACGACGCGCACCTGTACTACCGGCGCGCGATGACGATTCGCGCGCTGCTGAGCGAGATCGGCCACGCAGACGGCAGCTGGCAGCAGCGGCTTGCCCGGCTCGCCCTGGCGGGCGGCCGGCGTGAGATCAGGCTGGAGCTGCCCGGCGGTGGCGACGCTGAACTGCGGGCGTCCATCAGGGCCGAGCTCGCCGATATCGCCAGGCTTCCCGGCGCCGAGCGCAACGCGGCGCTCGGCGCGGGCGGCTGGGTGCTGCCGCATATGCCGAAGCCCTGGGGCCGCGGCGCGGGCGCACTCGAGCAGCTGATCATCGACGAGGAACTGCGAACGGCAGGTCTCCACGTTCCCGGCCTTGCGATTGGTGCATGGGTGGTGCCCGCGCTCATCCAGTACGGCACTGCGGAGCAGCAGGAGCGCTTCCTGCCGGCCACGCTGCGCGCCGACTATCTGTGGTGCCAGCTGTTCAGCGAGCCCGGCGCCGGGTCCGACCTCGCCGGGCTGACCACCAGGGCCGAGCGAGTTGACGGCGGCTGGCAGATCACCGGGCAGAAGATCTGGACGTCGCTCGCGAAGCAGGCGTCGTGGGCGATCTGCATCGCCCGGACCGATCCGGCGCAGCCGCGACACGACGGGATCAGCTACTTCCTCGTCGATATGCACGCGCCGGGCGTCGAGGTCAGGCCGCTGCGCGAGATCGGCGGCGATGCGTTCTTCAACCAGGTGTTCCTGGACCAGGTCTTCGTGCCGGACGACTGCCTGGTCGGCGAGGTGAACAAGGGCTGGCGGATCGCGCGGACGACGCTCGCGAACGAGCGGGTGTCGCTCTCGCGAACGTGGACGTTCGGATGCGGGGTGCCCGAGTTGCTGGAGACGGCGAAGGCGGCCGTGGCCGCGCCGCTCGCTCAGGTCGGCGAGCTCGTCGCGACCGGCCACGCCATTGACGTGCTCGCGGTGCGGGCCACGCTCAAGCAGCTGTCGGGGACCGAGCCCGGCGCTACCGGCAGCGTCCGCAAGCTGCTCAGCATGCGGCACGCGCAGCAGGTCGCCGAGCTGTGCTGGGAGATGGCGGCCGGCGGCGGCGCGCTGGCCGGCGGCCACGGGCGGCCGGTGACAGCGGACGGCAGCCCCGACGGCGCGCACTGGGCCCGCCAGGTGCTGATCACCAGAGCGCTGACCATCGGCGGTGGCACCACCGACATCCAGCTCAACATCATCGGCGAGCGGATACTCGGCCTGCCCCGCGATCCGGAGCCACCGGAAGCCGGCGGCCAATAGCTAGTAAAAGGTTCGGCCGTGCGCCGGCGGCGCTAACGGCTGTCGCCGGGTTAGCCGGGTTAGCCTGCCTGGGGATAACTCCCTGGGGGGCTAATGACCGAGGACGACGACCGCGCCGCGCGGGGGCCTAGGCAGCCGGGGCGCCCTGCGCTGCCGGGCCAGCCGGGGCAGCCGGGGCGCGCTGCGCTGCCGGGCGAGGCGGCGCGTGCCCGCGCCGGTTCGCGCGGCCTCGATCCCCGGGTGGCACGAGAGCGACTGGCCCGGCAGATCGCGCTGAGCCGCAGAGCGCGCCGCCAGCGGATCACCCTCGCCATCGTCGGCGCGATGTCGGCGATCACGTTGCTGGTCTCGGGCAGCGCCTGGATGCTCACTGGCTACGTCAGCTCGCTCATCACCCGGATTAACGCAGGCACCTCCGGCACGCCGACGAGCGGCCCGGTCAACATTCTGGTCGCCGGCATCGACACGCGCGACGGCCTGACGCGACAGCAGGAGCTCCGGCTGCACGTCGGCAGCGCTATCGGAGCGAACTCGGACACGCTGATGCTGGTGCATATCCCGGCAAATCATCAGACCGTCCAGGTCGTGAGCCTGCCGCGCGACTCGTGGGTCAACATCCCCGGCCACGGCATGAGCAAGATCAATGCCGCGTTCGGCTATGGCGGGCCGCAGCTTATGGTGCAGACCGTCGAGCAAGCAACTGGCCTTACCATCAACGACTACGTCGAGGTCGATTTCCTCGGCTTCATCAAGGTCATCGACGCGCTGGGCGGCGTGAACATCTGCGTGCCGTTCGCGGTCGACGACGCGGACAGCGGGCTGCACCTATCCGCGGGCCGCCACCCCGTCGACGGCATCACCGCGCTGGAGTTCGCCAGGGACCGGCATTCGTTCGCCGCGTCCGACCTCGCCCGGATCACCGATCAGCAGCAACTGTTGTCGTCGGTGTTCGCCAAGGCCACGCAGACGGGCGTGCTCGCCGACCCCGTTCGGCTGGAGCGATTCGTCTCCGCGCTAGCCGGCGCGGTCAAGGTCGACAAGGGCTTCAACCTGGTCGGGCTGGCTGACGAGACGAGCGGACTGCGTCTGGCGGACGTCAGCTTCACCACAGTCCCGCTGGCGACCGCCAATTACGTCACGCCCACCGGGCAAGATGCCGTGCTCTGGGACGCCAAAGCGGCGAACGCGCTGTTCACCTGGGTCAAGAACGACACGGGGACAGCGAGCCCGGCCGCGTCCACGCCGCCGTCGACGTCGCGGGCCACGATCAGCAGGGCGCAGGTATCGGTCGACGTCTACAACGGCACGCTGCTACCTGGCCTGTCGACGGCTACCGGCACGAAGCTCACCAGCGCCGGGTTCAGCGTGCACAAGGCTGGCCTGAACTGGCCGGCACACGACATCGGCCAGACGCTGATTGAGTACCCGTCAGGTCACGCGGCGCAGGCGCAGGTGCTCGCCCAGGCGCTGCCGGGCGCAGCGATGCGCATGGTCGCTGGGCTCGCGCGCATCCGTCTGGTGCTGGGCACTACCGGGCACAGCGTGGTCGCGACCGCTTCGCCCGCCGCGAAGCCGACGCCGTCCGGGGCACCTGGATCCAGGACCGCCGCGCAGGATGTCTGTCACTAACCAGGCCCGGCGCTTGGCGCGGCCCGCACGCTGACCTAAGCCGTAACATCGCCATCGATACGCCGTTAGGGGAGACCAATCGCCTGTTAGCTGTTCGGCGTGAACCCGCTCGTGCCACCGGAATCGCCGTCGCCTGGCGGCGGGAAGAATGACTGGCCGGGTGGCGGGAACGACACGCCCGCGTCCTGGCCTCCGCCCGGCGGCGGGAACGGCGTGCCGGCGTCCGAGGCGCCACCCGTAGGCGGGTACTGCGACCCTGCCGGGCCAGGCGATGGACTCGACGGATCGGCCGGAGCACCCGGCTGTGGCACGGTCGGCGGCGTCAGATTCAGGCCGTTCTCTCGTTCATGCGCAGAGATGGCGCCGATCAGCTCCTCGATCTTGGCCTCGGTGTCCGGGGTTCCGTGGCCTGTGCGCTCCGCGTAAACGGCTGCGCCCAGCTGGCGCAGCAGCGCATCGCCGCGGCGGTTGGCCTGGGCCTGGTCGAGCTTTGCCTTGCCTTCCTGAGCTGCTTCCTGGGTCTTCTGCGCGAGCTGGTTTGCCTGCGCCTTGACCTTGTCCATTAGTCCCATTTGCGCCTCCGAGGCGACAGCCGGCTAGCTCTTACTTGTGAGCATAGCCACGCGGAGCACGGCAAGCCTCGCCGGCGACCAAGCCGCCGCGAGCCGCGAACCTGCCGCCTAGGCCTGCGCGGTCGCCAGTTCCGCCGCGGTCGCCCGCGAGATGGCGAGCGTCTCGGAGATGACCGTGACCAGCCGGCAGCCGTTCTCCCGGTACAGGCGCGCCGTGGTGCCGTCAGTCGCGTGCACGCCTACCGGTTTCCCAGCCGCGGCGCAGTCGGCCCAGATTCGCTCGAACGCCGGACGAAGCACCGGGTCGTGCGGATCAAGCGGGCAGCCGAGCGAGTACGACAGGTCGCGAGGACCGACATAGATTCCGTCCACGCCGGGCAGCTCCAGCACTGCCGGGAGCTCGGCCATCGCCCGGCGGGATTCCACCATGACGATGCACAGCGGGAGCGGCTGGCCTGCCAGCACACCGCCCGCTGACCGATAGCCATCCGGCGGATACCGGCACGCGCCCGCCACGGCTGCTGCCTGCTCGGCCGACTCGACGTTGGGCACGATGACGCCCTCGCAGCCGAGGTCCAGCGCGCGGCCGATGTCGGCCGGATGCGCATGCCGGACCCGGCCGAGCGGAGTCGCGCCGGCGAGCCGGATCGCGGTTGTCAGCGCCGGCAGATCGTGTTCGGCAGCCGTGCCGTGCTGAAGGTCGACGACGACGTAATCGAGGCCGCTGGCCGCGAGCACGCCCGCAGAGACAGCCGTAGGCGCCACCGCCCACCCGCCGAACACAGTCTCGCCGCCGCGCACGCGGTCACAAAAGGGGCTCTCAGTCACTGGAGTAGCAAAGCACACGCGCTGGTCGCTAGCACTCCCAGGCTGCGCCCGAGGTTGACTCCAGCACCTGACCGGCAGCTCCGTACAACAACGACCCCGTAACCTTATGACCGCCAGGGATCGCAAACCCGAACATCCGGCCCCTGCCTATCGCCACCGTGGGGAAGGCGGCGGTGCGCCCGCCCGAGTACTTGAGTACGACGCGCCGTACGGCGACCGCGGCGGCTCCGAACCCCGCCCTGGCAGCTCCGGCGCCCGGGGAGTCCAGCGAACCGCAGATCATGGGCGACGCCAGGGCGCCGGCCGCCAAGAGCAGCGGGCTGACCGTGCTGTCGATGCAGGTCGACTCGGAGCTCACTGTGTAGCAATAACCCCACGGTCCGATGTCGGCAGCTGCGTGCCACGGCTGCCCATCGACGACTCCCGAGCCGATCGACTTCGTCAGCCGGGCCGGGCCCACCTGACCGGGCTGCCACCATACGTCAAGCTGGGTGTCGCGGAACGGTACGGCATAAGCGAGCTCACCGCGGCTTGTGTAGAGCACAGCCCTGACGATCGGCACGCGGGCGGGCAACAGGACCGCCACCCAGCTGCGGCCGCGCCAGCTCACCGGCGTGAGGCTGACGACCTCACCATCTGGCAGGCTGATGACGACGCGCGTGACGTCCGCTCGCACGGTGCCGAATTCAAGGACTGTCGGCCCGGAGCCAGTCGTCGTGAGAGCCGCTGGGCTCGGGGTGAACTGGCTGGCGATGTCCTGGTAGTAAGGCAGCGCGCCGGAGAGCCCACGCCCGGTCAGCGTCACGCCCTTCCCTTGTGGCGACATGACGACCGTCCATCGGCGCCCGTCCGTCGTGCCTTGCCCGATCAGGCCCGCCGGCGCGCCTGCACCAATGGGGCTGACCATGACCTTGTCGTGCAGCGGCGCCATCGGCCTCGCAGCCTGCCCTCGGAGTACGCCAGGCAGTACGACTGCCCCGGCCGCCACCACCGCAACTCCGGCCGCGACCGAGGTCCACCGGCGCATCTTGATCCCCTTGCCGCGTCGCATCGTGTCCACGACTGGCGGCGGCCCCGGCTCGATGCCGTACAGCAGGCTGCCTAGCCGGTCGCGCAGCTCGCGCTGGTCGTGAATGCTCACGCTGGTCCCCCTTCCAGGAGTGCCGCGCTCGTCCGCAGCTTTGCAAGTGCCCGGGACGCCTGGCTCTTCACGTTGCCGACCGAGCACCCGAGGATCGCCGCGGTCTCGGTCTCCGTCAGGTCCAGCCAGTACCGGAGGACCACCGCGGCTCGCTGCCCGTACGGCAGCTGCATCAGCGCGCTCACCAGCGCGTCCCGGTCGTCCTGCCGCGTAGCGCCGTCGGCCGCGGCCATCAGGTCCGGCACTGTCTCGGTCAGCACCTCGCCGACGCGGACCTTGCGGAACCTGCTGGCGTTCGCGTTGACGACGATCCGCCGCAGGTAGGCATCGGGGTTGTCAGCACGCCGCACCCGGCCCCAGGACGAATAGGCCCGGGCGAACGCTGTCTGCGCCAGGTCCTCGGCCAGCTGCCGGTCGCCGGTCAGGCCGTAGCCGAGCCGCACAAGCTGGGCCCACCGACCATGCATGAAATCGCTGAACTCGGCGTCGGCCGCGGCGTTCATGGCCACCTCCCTCACCTGCACAGACCGCGGCATCGGGTGAGACCGTTGCACGACGATTCGCACTAGGTTGGCCCACGCGGCCCCGGAGGGATAGAGGCCGCGGCGTTATTGGCGGCCAAACAGATGCTGGGCGAACTGCGGCAGCGGTTAGTCGAGGTCGAATGCCGCGTGAATCGCCGCGGTCAGCGCGGCTTCCTGGGCTGGCAGCAAGAAGCCAATCTGGCGGCCCAGCGCGCTCTTGGGCACGGTGACGATGTTGTCGCAGCTGATCACGCAGGGATAGTCGAGGCCGTTCGCTGGTCCGAGCGGGACCTCGGTCGACAGGCCGCGGATCGTGGTGGTAATCGGCGCTACCGTCACGCGGTCCAGATGCGGTCGGACCAGCTCCCTGGTCAGGATGAGGACCGGGCGTGCCTTGTCCAGCCGGGCGGCGTGGATGGGCCGCATTAGTCGACGTCGAGCCTGGTGCGAGCGGCGAAGTCCGCTAGCGCGTCCATATCCGGATCGGCGCCAGCCTCGGCCAGGATCGCGGCGTCCCTGGCGGCCATCAGACGACGGAACTCCCGAGCCAGCGCACGTTCGATGACGGAGGCACGGCTCGGCGCCTGACCGGAGGCGACAAGCTCGTCGAGCTCCCGCACTGTGGCGTCGGGCAGCCGTACGGCGATCTGGATGCTCACGATAGCCATGGTACCCAAACTGGTATTCAAGGTGCTACCAGGATGGGATTCGAACAGCGGCTAAGTTAGGCCGGTGACTCGCTCGCGAGCCGACTCGATCCGGCGCAGGGTCTCGGGGCGGCCAAGCACAGTCATCGACTCGAAGAGCGGCAGCCCCACCGTCCGCCCGGTCACCGCGACCCGGACCGGCGCCTGGGCTTTGCCGAGCGAGAGCCCGAACGACGCTCCAATGCTCTCCAGCCGCTCCCGCAGCGCATCGGGCTGCCAGGAGACGACCTCGTAAGCCGCGGCGACCTCGGCCAGCAGGTCGGCAGCCGGCTCCCGCATGGTCTTGGCCCAGGACCCTTCGTCGACAGCGGGCTCGGGCAGGAACGCGAAGTCCACCATCGCGGTGATCTCCGACAGCAGCCCGATTCTCGTCTGCGCAAGCGGTGCGAGCTGCGCGAACACGTCCGGATCAAAACGCTCCGCCGGCCACGGCGTAGCAGGCGGCGCGAGCCACGGCTGGACCGCCGCGATGAACTCGTCGACCGACAGCGCCCTGATGTACTCGCCGTTGAACGCGCGCAGCTTCTTGACGTCGAAGAAGGCCGGTGACGCGTTCACGTCCTCGATCCGGAACTCAGCCACCATCTCGTCAAACGGCATGATCTCCCGGTCGTCGCCTGGCGCCCAGCCGAGCAGCATCAGGTAGTTACGCATCGCCGGGGCGAGATAGCCCTCGTCCCGGAAAGACTCGAGCGCGACCCGGTCCCGGCGCTTCGATAGCTTCTGCCGCTTTTCGTTGACCACCACCGACAGGTGCCCCCACGCGGGCGGCTCGTGCCCGAGCGCCTCCCACAGCAGCTGCTGCTTGGGCGTATTCGGCAGATGCTCTTCACTGCGGATCACGTGCGTGATCCGCTGGACCATGTCATCGACGACATTGCCGAGCAGGAACAGGATCGAGCCATCCGCCCGCGCCAGCACGAAGTCCTCGATGCTCGAGTTCTCGAACACCGTCTTGCCGCGGACCAGGTCATCGATCACCGTCGCGCCCTCGTCCGGCGCGCGGAACCGCATCGCCCGGCCCGGACCGGGACCCAGCCCGCGGTCCCGGCAGTAGCCGTCGTAGCCCCGGTGCTGGTCACCGGTGCGGGCGATGATGTCCTCGCGGGTGCAGTCACAGTAGTAAGCGCGGCCCTGCTCGTAGAGCCGCTGGGCCGCCGCTGTGTGCTCAGCCAGGTTGGCCGACTGGAAGTAAGGTCCCTCGTACTGACTGGAGTCGATGCCGAGCCAGGCAAGGGCACTGATGATGCCCTCGGTCCACTCGGGCCGGTTCCGGGCCGCGTCGGTGTCCTCGATCCGCAGCACCAGCGTGCCGCCGGTGTTCAGCGCGATGGCCCAGTTGTACAGCACAGAGCGCGCGCCGCCGACATGGAACATGCCGGTCGGCGACGGGGCGAAGCGCACCCGGACCTCAGAATCCCAGCCAGTCACACCAACGGAGTTTAGTCGAGACGGTTCTTCCGGCCGCGAGCCGATTACCTAGGGCGCTTGCCGCGGCTAAAGGTGCCGCATCCACAGGTTGGTCTCGCGGTACTCGCCGCGGTCGGCCTCGCGGTCGATGGCGACCAGATCGAGAGCGTCGGGGACCACGTAGGTGCCGGACTCGGGAAAGGCCATCGCGGTCCATTCCTCCCACTCCGCGACCGTGCCCTTGATGATCATCGAGTCCGGCGCAGGGCCGAGGATCGTTGCGCCAAGCCGCTGGTGGGTGCGGATCCACGGGTCAAGGTGCAGTCCGTCACCGCGGTCCCAGCGGGCGAATGACTCCATCGATGTCAGTGGGTATCTGGTCTTCAGCGACGGCCGGACCGGTGCAATGACCCGCTCCAGGCCTGTTGCTATCGCCCGATCCCGGAGCGCGGTGAGCGCCTGGCCAGCCAGGCCGCCGCCCTGCCGGTCGCGCCGGACCGCGGCCGCCATGATGCACAGCGTGTCCGCTGGCAGCGACGCCTCGTGGCCGTTGACCGAAGCTACGAGCGCTCCGTCGTAGCCGCCCGCCGGCAGGCCCGGCGCAGTCCCGTCCCACTGCATTGGCACGCCCCAGCCCCCCGCCACGACCTTGCCGTCGTCGAGCAGCAAGACGTCGTAGAACGGAAAATACGACTCCACCCGGCCGATGTACTCGCTAGAGACCGGATCGTGGAAGATGAATTCCGGCCAGTTCTGCCGGAACGCGGCCCTGGTCTCGTCCTCGAGGTCCAGCCGGTCGGACGTCGTCACGATTTCCAGGTCACTCATCGTTAGCTCCCGTCACGCCCGCCCGCCCGAATGACAAGCATGAGCACTGGCACGATACACAGCGCGCCCATTGCCCAGCTAAGGCCGAAGCGCTCGGCCAGCAGGCCAACCGCGATCGGGCCGAGCGCTCCGAACAGACCAGACGCGCTGGTCAGTGATACGGCCAGCCCGCTGCGGCCAGGAAGGCTGCTGTAGAGCTCAGCCTGGAGCACGGGATACCAGGGCGCGGTCGCGATCGTCAGCGCCGCCAGCAGCACCAGCTTGAGGCCAAGCCCGGGCACGAGCAGGAACGCCGGGAGCAACACCAGCGCCGCCCAGACGCCGGCCCGCAGCACGCGCCCGGCGGAGAGCCTGGCCAGCGCCCGGATCACGATCACGTCTCCGACCAGGCCGGCCCCCAGGCGCACGGCGACGGCGAGCGCAGCGACGGACGGTGCGACGTGCTCGACGGCAACCAGATAAAGGGCCAGGAACGGGGTGAGCACGTCCAGCAGCAGGTTTGCGACCTCGAGCAGCAGGAGCCAGCGAAGGGCGCCCGAGCGGCGAGCGATCGAGCCAGCTGCTCGCCAGCCTGGCCAGGCCGCGTCGTCCTGCACCGCGTTTTCGGGGTCGGCGGAGCTGAGGTCGGCCCCGTTCCCATGCTGTGGATTGGTCTTGTCCACCCGGCCAGTCCGCGCCACTGCGTACCAGGCGCCGGCGCTGAGCCCAGCGATCAGGACGAAGGCGAGCCGCCACGTGCCGCCTGCCCCGAGCACGACGGCCACCAGTACCGGCCCGGTCACAGCGCCGATCGAGCCCGCGAGCGTCCAGCGAGCCATGTACTGGGCCCGCCGGTCCGGGGCCGAATCCATCAGCGCGGCCTGGGTGAGGCTGACGAACATGCCCGATGCCGGGAAGAAGATCGTGAATGCGATGAGAAGCCCGGCGAACGAGGTCGCGAGCCCGGCCGCCAGGATCGAGGCGATGAAGACGAGGCCGCCCGACAAGATCACGCGCCGCCGCCGCGGTCCGGCCCCGCTGGTGATGCCGACTGGCAGCTCAAGGATGCCGCCCACGACGAGCGGCACCGCGGCGAGCAGCCCGATCTGCAGGTAACTCAGCCCGAGGTCGTGCCGGATCAGCGGCATGGCCGCGCTCTTCGTCCCGTCGACGAGCTCGTCGACTAGCTCGACCGCGAGGGCGGCCGCCAGCGCGCGCTCAGGTCACAGTCAAGTGAAACCCATGCCACCGATGCTAGCCGGGGCAGTGGGAGATCGCGATGACGCCTTGACCAGTTTTAGCGTGGGCGAAATGTGAGTCAGCTCCCTGCGGGCAGCTCCGGTGTGGCGGGCGCGCTGGCGATCTGGGCCTTGAGCGCGGCTAGCTCCTTGTCTACCTCGGCGTTCGCGCCTGCCTCGTCGAGCTCGTGCTGGATGTCGTCGGTGTCGCCGCCCACGTCCTCGAGGACCCCGGACTGGAGCAGCTCGTCGGTGGCGGCGGCCCTGGCCTGCATGTTCGCGATCTTGTCCTGGGCGCGCTGAAGTGCTGCGCCCGAATCGCTGAAGCTCCTGGAGATTCCGGCCGCTTCCTCGTTCACCGAGGTGGTCGCCTCGGCGGCCGTGTACTGGGCCTTCATTACTTCCTTCTGGGAGCGGAAGTTGTTGACCCGGGTCTGGAGGACGCTGAGCGTCTGCTCCATCTTCTGTTCTTCCTCGTTGAGCTGCTCGGCCTGCGGCCCGAGGCCGTCGATCTGCTGCTGGGCAGCCGCCTTGCGGGACAGCGCCTCCCGCGCGAGGTCCTCGCGGCCCGCACCCAGCGCCGCCTTGGCCTGGTCGTCCAGGTGATCCACCGAGTGCTGGAGCTGCTGCTGCTGGAGCTCAAGCTGCTTCTTCGAGGCAGTGATGTCCACCAGAGCGCGCCGGACCTGGGTGATGTGATCGAGCATCTGCTCGTAGGAGTAGTCGAGCATCTCGTTCGGGTTCTCGGCTGAGTCGAGAGCCTTGTTGGCCTTGGCGGCGACGATGTCGTGGGCACGCTGGAACAGGCTCATGGCAGTTGCTCCTTGCGATGTTGGGGCGGAGCCGGCTTACGCTGCCGAGGTTACAAGGCGCATCGCGGCTACGCTCTTACCGTGGACATTCGATCACTCGGGTACCGCACGGACCTGATGATCCGGCTCCTCGAAGGCAGCCGCATCGATGACCGCGGCGATTACCTCGCGATCCGCAGCCCGCACAACCCCACCTACTGGTGGGGCAACTTCCTGCTGCTCTCAGCGCCGCCGGCGCCTGGCGAGGCCGCGGCGTGGCTGGCGAGGTTCGCCGAGGAGTTCCCCGACGCCAAGCACGTCGCCCTCGGCATCGATGTCACCGAGATCAGCGCGGTCGACGTCGGCGGACTCGTCGCCGAGAATCTTCGCCTCGAGCGCACCCAGGTACTGACGGCCGGTGCCGTGCAGCGGCCGCCGCATCCGAACAAGGCGGCTACCTATCGCGAGCTGGCCGGAGACGACGACTGGCGCCAGGCGGCAGAGCTGCGGGCGGTGCTAAACGACGGCGAGCCTGGATCCGAGCCGTCGTTCCTGGCTGCCAGGATCGCGTCCGAGCGGGCACTCACCGAGGCCGGGAACGGCTCCTGGTACGGCGCCTTCGTCGACGGGCGGCTTGTCGCGCAGCTCGGCATCGTCACGGACGGATCAGGCATCGCCCGTTTCCAGAACGTCGAGACTCACCCCGGCTGGCGGCGCAAGGGCCTCGCTGGCACCCTGGTCTGGCGAGCCGGACAGCACGGCCTGGACAACCTCGCGGCTCGCACGCTCGTCATCGCGGCGGACCCGGAGTACGTCGCGATCCGCGTCTACCGCTCCGTGGGCTTCGTCGACGCCGAGACCCAGGTTGCCTTCGAGCGGCAGCCCGACTGACTCCGCGCCCGGCCGAGGCCCTAGCCGACGAGCTGCGCGCCGACAGTGCCGCGCGCGCTCTCGCGGCGGATCCCCGCCAGCCAGGCGACGGCGACCGTCAGCAGCGTGAGTGAACCGGCCACGGCGAAGACCGGCCGCGGGTCACCGCCGAGAAGGTCGGCTCCGGCTCCAGCCAGCACGCCGCCGATGAGCGTGACCGACTGGCCGCCAAGACGCCAGGATGCGGTGACGCGGCCGAGGATTTCCCGTGGCACGAGGAGCTGCCTGAGCGCGCGCAGCGTCACGCTTGCGGCCACAATCGCCCAGGTATACAGCAGGTTGCCGACCAGGAGCACCGGCGTGGACGGGGCCGTTCCGATCACGAGGAGCGCGACGCCCGAGGCGGCCGCGCTGAGCACGACCGCGGGGAGCGGTCCGGTCCGGCGGACGAGCCGGCTTGTCCCGGCGGCGCCGAGCAGTCCGCCCACGCCGCCTGCGGCCACGATCAGGCCGACCTGCGCGGCCGGGAGATGCATCGTCGTCCGGCCCAGGAAGATGATCAGCTTGTCCGCGCCTAGGCAGAGGTTCAGGACGAGCATGAAGACCAGCAGCGTCAGCAACAGCCTGGTCGCGACAAGGTACCGGAGTCCGTCGGCAAGCTCGCGGCGAAATCCGGCGAGCGAGCCTGGTCGTGCCCTGGCCATCTCGGCCTCCCGGCCCGGACGCCGGATGACCGCGAGCGTCGCCAGGGACACCAGGAAGCTCGCGGCGTCGATGAGCATCGACACATGGAGCAGACCGGCCGCAGCGAGTAGCCCGGCCGCCGTCGGGCCGATGATCTGGCCGCTTTGATTGGCCGATTCGAGCCAGGAGTTCGCGACGATCAGGCCCGGACCGCCGAAAACATCCCGCACCGCGATCGCCAGTGCGGTGTCGGCGAACACGGTCGCGAGGCCGGCCGCGAACGCCAGCGGGAGGATCACAGCTGGCGTGGCGCGACCTGACCCAGTCAGGACGAACAGTGCTCCGAAGATCAGCGCCCGGATG
>Ga0210389_10002477_pt1 | contig 14539 bp, 7 predicted proteins | sample IncBWH28OmetaG_FD_160127 | JGI IMG/M metagenome (GOLD analysis project Ga0210389, IMG submission 160127) | Forest soil microbial communities from Barre Woods Harvard Forest LTER site, Petersham, Massachusetts, United States - Inc-BW-H-28-O ...
CTGCTAGGCGTTTAGCCACGGACAAGCCGATGCCAGTTCCAGGCGCGCGATATTCAGAACCCGGCGAGCGATAGAAGCGCTTAAAGACGCGGGGCCGTTCTGCAGGTGCAATGTAAGAGCCCTCGTTGTGCACGCTGAACACGGTTTCTGCATCCGTCGCCACGACACGAAGTGTAATCGGCGAAGAAACGCTGGCATACTTCGATGCGTTGTCCAGCAGTTGCGCCAACGCCATCTGTAACAGACGCGCATCAGCCCAGATATGCCTGCCTGCCAGATTACCAACCGATACGTTCAATGCGTGCTCGGCAAGATCCAGTTTGTTTTCTTCACGACAGAGATCTAGAAAAGGCTCCAGGATAACCTCCTGATAATCGACCTTCAGTTGCTTCTCATCCAGCTTTGCGGTTTGCAGTACCTGAGTGGTCAGGTTGGCCAGATGAATTGCTTCCTGATTGATGAGCGAGACAAGCTCCTGCTGCGCACGCTCAAGCGAACTGATTTCGAGCAGACCCGAACTCGCCGTTTGAATCGTTGCCAACGGTGTCTTGAAAGCGTGAGCCAGCCCATCAAGAACGGTAGACCGCAGCTGCTCACTCCACTTTGCGGCCTCAGCACTGCTCTCCGCCATAAATGAATGAGCCCGTTCCAGAGCGATGGCAGAAAGCGATGCAATCGCATCCACGGATCGTGAATCAACGCGACCATCACCCGCAGCACAGGCGAGGCAGAGCGCGCCAATAGGACGTGTTCCGATCATTAAAACACGCTTAAACACGCCATGAGAGAAATCATTCTCGTAATACTCATGCAGATATGTGGCGCGTACCTCGTCAGCAGAAATTTCGTGATTGCCTGCAGTGCTTAGCTGCGCTTCGCGCGCATCCCATAACGCGATGCCATCCAACTGGAACAAGTCGACAATCAGATTTACAAGCTGCGCGCCGATTTCCTTGCGGCGATCTATCAGCAGAATGTCCCGGCTCATCAGGTACAGCTTTTCTATTCGTTCCCTTTGATCGTTCGTTTCTGTTGCATGATGCTTCAGGCGCTCGGCAAAGCGACTGACAATCAAGACAACCGCCTCGAAGCTAGTAAGAGCGACCCAGTCCTGTGGGTCCGACATATAGAAGTGAAAAAGCGGTTCGGTAAAAAAATAGTCGAGACATCCGACAGCAAGCACGGAAGCAACGCTCGCTTCGAAGATGCCCCATCCAAATGCAATCAGCATGATGGGCAAAAGATAAAGAAAGCCCGCGACAAAGGCTTTGGCGTGGCAGCCATATGCGACCACTGTCACCGCCGTAACGACGGGAGCAGTGGCCAGGGCACGCGACAATCGCTTGATCCAGAGCCGCTTCATGTTCTCTAAAATTTAGAGAATATATCGCGGTCCATAAGTAAAGCATAACGGAGAGATAAGAAAGGAGGGTTGGTTCGTCCGTGAATGCCAAAGCTGTAAGAGAAGCGTAAAGACCGGCACGCCAGTTATGCGGCAGTTATGAAGATTATTGTTCTCTTAGAAGTGACCGGCAGTTTGTCCGGCAATTGGAGAAAGTCGTGACCACTTCTAGAGGCCTTTTATCTATACGTTCCCCCAAGACAAAACACATACTTCATACGTTTCTATTCCTCGTTGCTATTTTGCCTTTAGCAGCTTCAAGCCTGCACGCGCAGTCAATCTTTGGAAGCATTCGCGGTACAGTGCAGGACGCTTCGGGCGCGGTGATTCCCGGAGCCGCGGTAACCGTTCACTCACTCGACGAGAGTTTTGAGCGGCAAGTCATGACGAGCGATTCTGGCGACTTTGTCGCCGAAAATCTAAAAGCTGGCCACTACAAGCTGACTGTGCATCACGACGGCTTTGCAGATGCTATCGTCGGTTCAGCCACGCTCGAAGCGCGACAGGACCTCCGCATTCCCGTCACCCTTGCGATCGCGGCCGAGGCTACCGTAGTTCAGGTAAACGCGGGTCCCGATCAGATCAACACCGAAAATGGTACTCTCAGCGATTCAAGAGACAATCAGCAGATAACCCAACTTCCGCTCAACAATCGCGCCACCACGACCAGCCCGCTGGGAGCATTGGCTCTCTCACCAAACGTGCAGCAGGACAGTTCCGGGAATATCGCTCTGGGCGGAGCCAGCTCTTCGATGGTGAACTTCTCAGTGGATGGGATTTCAACGGCAAACGTGCGGCAGAACGGTGCGCTGCAGGACGCCTATCCTTCGCAGGAAGGCATTTCTGCGGTGAAGGTAACGTCTTTCAACAATAGCGCGGAGTTTTCTCAGGTCGGAGACGTCACTTTCACCACTAAAAGCGGCACGAATCAGTATCACGGCAGCTTGTTTGAGTATCTGCAAAACGATGCGCTCGATGCGAGCCCCTATGGGTTCAATGGCAAGGCGCCAAAACACTTCAACACGTTTGGCGGATCAATCGGGGGGCCGCTCAGCATTCCGCATCTTTACAACGGCAAGGACAAGACTTTCTTCTTTGCCGACTATGAAGGCAATCGCCGCACTACCGCAGTGGCACAGCAGTTTCTCGTACCGACACAGGCCGAACGGAATGGCGATCTCACCGGCATGGGAGGTCCCGTAATTCCTCAAAACAACATCAGTGCCACAGCGAAAGCGTTGCTTGCCTACTATCCGCTACCCAATGTGACCGGCCAGCCGAATTACAACTATGAAAACTTTCAGGACACGCCTGCCCGAACGGACGGAGCTGATCTCCGCGTCGATCAGACAATTACCGGCAAGCAGTCGGCTTATGCGCGATTCAGCCGGAAAAACATCACTGCCGACTACGCCAATCCACTTCTGCCAAACGACGTAGACAGTGTGCACAACCGCAGCCTGCTTGTCTCCTACACGTACACGATTACACCACGTCTGTTGAATGAGTTCCGGTTCGGCTTCACAAATGTAATCACAAGTGTGAATTTCCCTATCGCAGGCGCCAATGCTCTTTCTCAGCTTGATCTACAAGGCGTGGACATCAGCCAGCATCCAACGACACACGCCTTCCCCACCTTCAACTTCAGCGCAGGTACAGGGTTCACTCCGATCGGTCGCGACAAGGCCGGGGTGACGCAGTCAAAAACGATGCAGTTCACGGATAACGTAAGCTATACGATCGGCAAGCACACATTCAAAACCGGCATCGATGCCCGCAGAGTGCGGTATTTCGATGTTGAGCTATTCCTTCCCTCCGACGATTTTGGCCAGTTCACGTTCCAACCCAATTTCACCGGCAACGCCTTTGGTGATTTCCTGGAAGGAGCGCCTACAACTTTGTTCTTTGCTGTGTCCAGTCCGGATGTGGGCGGGACGGCCTGGCAATATAGCTTGTTTGCTCAGGATGAATATCAGCTAAACAGCAGGCTGACGCTAAGCTACGGGCTGCGTTGGCAGGTCCTGCCAAGCTTCAATGAAGATGGCGGGAACCTCGCAAACTTCGATCAGAAGAACAACTCGATCGTAGTGCCTGACGAGCTGGCATCCTATCTTTCAAAGCAAAATCTGCAGAGCTCTAATCTTGCCTTTCAGCAGTCGTTCAATGCCTGCAATCTGAACTACTCCGCGTTGCCTTGCACGAACTACGTAACCGCCAGCCAGGATCATCTCCCGCAAGGACTACGCAATACCTACAAGGGCAACTTCCAGCCGCGTATTTCGGTCGCATACCGTCCCTTCAACGATACGAAGACGGTTATCCGTGCCGGCTTCGGCATCTACACCATGACCAATCTCGGTCCGCTCTCGTTCAATAACAGCGGCAACCCGACTTCTAACCTTCACACGTATACCAACAGTCTTGTTACGGACGGGAACGGCACACATCCGTTGATCCAGTTTCCCAACACCGCACCCGCTACCGTGGGCGTGCAATATGGCGGCGGTAGTCTGGATCAGGGTGTGGACCCGAACTATCGTGATCCGCAATCGAACCAATGGAACCTGACCGTGGAGCGCCAGATCAGCAACAACGACACGCTGCGTGTGAGCTACGTTGGCATGCATACCTATCGGCTAAACATTACCGAGGACCTGAACCAGATTTCAGCCAGCACCACTCCGTACGCCACAACATCAAATAGTCCTTACGTTGATCCGCGTGCGCCGTATCGCAATTGGTTTTCACTCTACAGTACCTTTAACGCAGGCAAAGCGAACTACGATGCGCTGGAGTTAGAAGCAACGCATCGCATGTCCCATGGCTTGTATTTCGACGCGAACTATACGTTGGCCAAAAACCTGGCCGATAATCAAGGCGATGTTCCCACAGCCTTTGCCGGAGAAGTCAACTACGGTATCCCTATCGCAGACCGTTTCCACATCGCGAGCGACTATGGCAATGTGGAAGGCACGCGGCGGAACCGCTTCCTGGTTACCGGGCTCTACCAACTACCATTCGGACAGGGGCGCACATTTCTTCAGAGTGGAGGATGGACGAACGCCCTGTTCGGGGGGTGGGAGTTAAATAACGTGACATTGCTGGAAACTGGGCCATGGCTTACACCCAGCATCAGCGGTTCCTATGACGCGTCCAACACCAACGTCGTCAACCGCGGCGCGTTCATTCGCCCTGACGCGGTGTCGAATTCTTACTCTAAAGGACAATCGAGAGCACAATATTTCAACCTTGCAGCTTTCGCCCCTACGCCACAGGGCGCAGGACGCTTCGGCAACGCCGGCGTTGGTATTCTGCAGGGACCAGGCACGGCTGCGATGAGTCTCGGGCTTGCAAAAGTTTTCAAGGTGACGGAAGGCACTAGAATTCGTTTTGAGTCCACCTTCACCAACGTCCTCAACCACACAAATTTTGCTCCTCCCGCTACGCAGATCGATAACACGGCTACATTTGGCGTGCTGAGCGCTCCACAAACCGCTGAAAACGCCGGGAACCGTACTGGGCAACTCGCCCTGCGATTGGACTTCTAACTATTCGGCGCTGCTTCTTTGGAATTGAGAGATTTGTATAAACGCGCGCATTGAATGCGCGCGTTTGTATTGCGCGATCGTTTGAACTTGTGGGAGCCTGCTTTCGTCTGATGACACATGGATCTAAGTTTTGTGTTCCGCGCTCGAGAGGACTGAGTAAAGCTTTGCTGTTATGAATAGACCTTGAAAGCCTGTAGATTGATCTTTGATTCGCCGGCATTCACGATCTTGATGACATGTTTGCCTTTCGGCAGGTTCTGTTTTGAGAAGACGGTAACGCCGAGAAGGATTGGAAAGTCTTCCAACTTCAAAGACGTACTCTCTTGCTGAACATCATCCAGGTAAATAACTACGGCCCCTTGTTCCACGGATTTGTGCGCAACATATTCAATACCGGTTCCGGAGAACGACAACTCTGCCCAGGCTCCTTTTGACAGCGTCGCCCGGGCTAGCCGGTCTTCGGCTGCATCTTCCATCACTGTCCACGGAAACCAGAAGCCGTGATAACGGATCTGTGGATCGGCTGCTGCGACAAGGACTGAATTGGACAGTGACGCAACTCTCAGGACCACCGGGATGTGCCACATCTTGTAGAGCGCGCTGGGGACGTCATCGAAGGGACAACCGGACGTGAAGAGCGATATTTCGAAATCGGCGCCGATGCGTTGCTGAAAACGGGTGCAGAGGCTAGGCCCATACATGTGGCAGGTTGGACCAAGGAAGCGATCGCTGAAGGAACTGACGGGGGTCCATGGACCCCATGGATGGGGAGCTTGATAAAAATCGTAACGCATCTCATTTGGCTCAAACCATTTGGTCATCCTGGCCGTGTTGTACCAAGAAATGAGCAGGTAGATCTCAAGCTCCGAGATGTAGGTGATGGGTGTCTGTCCGCATTTCGCAGGGCGGTTGAGGCTCGGCGTGGCAGTTGCGATTGAGCGAGACCAGTTGCGTGGAAGATCGCCATCGCCGCCGGTGAAGTACTCCCAGTCTGCGCTATTCAGATCAGCAAGAATGGAGCGCTTCACGCGCCCGAGAATCAGGGTGTCGCCGTCATTCCAGAAGCCATTTGTGGAGCTGGCATAAACATAGTCTGTAGCTCCGTCCCGAGAGACGTTGCCGCCATTTTGCCCATAGTGAACGAAGAACGGGGCGCCGAAGGGTGCGCCCGGCCACATGGGGCGATTCAGATTTTGCTCGGCACTCCGAAACCAGGTACGCCCGCGATCAGTGGATTTGATGAGGCTCGAGTTCTGCGCTAGCTGGCGCGTGAGTGGATCGCCACTGTCATTGCCGTAAGTATTTCTGGATACGAATGCGTAGAAGACGCCATCGATGCACTCCTGACCGCATGCCTTCCACGCGGCATTGTCGGCGCCTTTTTGGCCGCTCTTGCCATATTCATCCATTGCATTCACTCGCGAACCCGACAACATTTCTGGAGTTGTCCCCTCGAGCTTATTGAATGCAAGATTCATCGCGCCGACGCCGAAACCCCGCCCATCGCAATTGAAGGCATACGTGTTTCCATCATCCGCCCAGAAGGGGTCCCAAGTATCGCCGTTCGAGTTATCCCACTTATGAACTCTGTGGAGGTCAAGGAATATCTCTGCCACTCCGGTAGTGGTCGCTACATCGGCTACTGTTTGCGCAAGAGATGTTCCTGGAATCTCTATCGGAAGAATTGCAGATGCACTGCACACAGCAAGTCCAACCGTAAATCTCCGGCGGCTCAACTGGCATTTCTGCTCACCCATGGTTTCTCCCAATATGTCGATTCGAATTGAGAGCGCCACATTACAGGAACCGATCGTTCTCTGAACCGGTCGAGTTTAGCATTCTCAAATCGCTGCGCTATCACGATCTTCGGTGTATGCGCGAAAGATAACATTCCGTTGCATGAGTAGAAAAAAAAGCGTCACCGCTACCAGCAGGAGTCCGTTACCGGCCAAGGCAACGGAGACTCCAAGGAGCGGTATCAACTTCCCAAGTGCTAGACTGCCCAGCGGCATCCCTGCGCGGAATGCAAGATTGTAGACGCTCATTACCCTCCCACGCATTTGGTCGGTGACGATGAGTTGGACGAGCGACAGCATAAGCGACGCGGAGGCCATAATCGCCGCGCCTCCAATAAAGATCAAGATGCAAGAGAGCGGTAGCCACTTGGACAGTGCAAATGCAACCGTCGCAGTACCGAGAACGAATAGCGCCAGCAGTGCGGCACGTCCTTGTCCCTTCAGTTTTTCCATCGCGGCCACGATCAGCGCTCCGCATATCGATCCCGCTCCGGAAGACACCAGTAAGAGTTCATACGTCTCCGGTCCTTTATGAAAAATGGTTCGTACAATGACTGGAAGAAATCCATTCAAGGAGAATCCGAATAAAGTCGTGCTGAATGCCAGCACGACCAGCGGAGCAAGTCCCTCGCGCTGTCGTATGAACCCGAGGCCCTCTTTCATGCTTTTCAGAATCGGTTCCCGCGATCGCAGGGGAACGAATTTCACTTGAATCATGAACAGGGAGACGATGACGGCGAGATATGAGACACCATTCAGGGTGAAGCACCATGTCGCGCCAAAAACCGTGTACGCTAGGCCTCCGATCGTCGGGCCGATGATACGTGCAAGGTTGAACTGAATAGAGTTCATCGCAATCGCATTGGCGAGATCTTCGGAATTGACAAGCGTGGGCAGCAGCGCTGAATATGCGGGTCCGCCAAAGGACTGCCCGAGTCCGACAATGAAGGAGAGGGACAGGATGTGCCAAACCCTTACCGTATGTGTGAAGAAGAGGACGGCCAGCAGGAAGGCGCACGCCATCTGAATGTACTGTGAGACCAGGAGCATCTTTCGCCTGTCCATACGATCTGCAAAAACACCGCCTACCAACGAAAACAGGATTATCGGAAGCTGCCCCAAGAAGAGATCCAGCCCGAGATAGAATGGATCCTTGGTTAAGTCGTAGACCAGCCAGCTTTGCGCGAACTGTTGAACGAACGTACCGATGGTCGAGGCGCATGCCCCAAACCACATAAGACGGAAATCGCGATATCGAAATGCTCTGAAGATGCGACTAAGGAAGGAAAGAGTTCCAGCCACTAGGAAAATCGCTCCTTCCGACAACCGGTTGATGGCCTCGGGTCTCCAAACGGCGAATATCCGTTCGCGCTCCTGAGTTTTCGTAAGCGTCGAGTGGACAAAGAGCAGCCGAAGGTGTCCAGATTGAACCACTTGAGTATTCGAGTTCGCAAAAAAACCTCAAGAATAATGTGCAGAATCGATTCACTAAATCAGATGTATCTCTTTATCTATAGTCGCAGTTTCTCGCTGTACTCAAGCGTGCGCTTCAAATTGCGTAGACTATTGTATCGATAGCTTGAATTCCCCGACACAGAGCCGTCACGTCGAACCGGAGGTCAGATGCGCGATGTCATCTGCATCGTTCACTCCTTCGGCACCCTGGCTTGTTAAAGAGCCTGAGATCGGTTCACGGTCCGAAGAGTGCAAACCAATGAAAAACATATGGCCTGCTCATGCAGTCTTACCGTGTCGATTCGATGGTTCGAAGATTGGTCAGCGCTTCGGGATCTCCGGGTTTAAGCGCAAGTACTTTGTTGTACATCTGAATAGCACGCTCGGAATCACCCATTTTCTGATAGACAACTCCCAAATCATCATAGGGTGTTGGGTCGGAGGGGTTTATCACGATGGCTTTGGATAAGTTCTGGATAGCCGAATCTATTTTACCTTCCCGAAAAGACAATGCACCAAGATAGCAATAGGCAGCTTCTTCTGAAGGTTCAATCGTGATAGCTCGCCTATACTCTTGCTCTGCTCCATCCATGTCTCCGGTCCGTTGATCAATATTTCCTATACCAATGATCGCTGGCACATATTTGGGGTTTAGCTCCAGTGCCTTTTTATAGCATTCCATGGCTTTACTAAGGTTTCTTGAAGTTTCAAATGCTCCTCCCAGGTTATTAAGGAGTTTGATGCTTCCTGGTGTCGTTTCGAGAGATGCCTGATAAAGTGCGATGGGATTATTCCAATCCGATACGCGCGATCGGAGATGCCACGCTCCCCAAAGCCCCCACAAAATGACGATGCACACCAAGGTAGATCGTGCCGCCGCTTTACTTTGCCAGACCGCCGCAACAATGGCCAGAATAAAACCAAAAGAAGCCAGATATACATAACGTTCCGCCATGCCCTGGTAAATAGGGACTATTCCACAGAATGGCAATAATGCGATCGCCATCCAGATTAGACCAAATGCAGATAGTGGCAGTCGCTTTCTCAGCCAATAGATCATCCCCAATAAGCAAAGCAACCCAACTATTGCCGTAGCTGCTATGACTGAGAATCTGTTTGCAGGGACGTCCGTCGATCGCTCTACGCTCATATGAAGCGGAAGTAGCATCCATGCAACATACTTAAAAAATAATGTCCCAATAATAGAGAACAACGGTGGTCCACCAGGCATATGCGCGCTGACAAGTTCTCTTGAAACAAGATAGACTCCATCCGCGACTGCTCCTGTCAATGCCAGTGCAAGCCATCGACGTTGGGCAGTCCTCTCACTGAAATATGCCAGCAGCATCGTCAATGGCAACGCGAGTATGCCTTCTTCATTCGAAAGCAATGCTCCAAGCAAGGCAGCTGAATAGAGAAACAAGGTAGGAATAGAGCCTTTTTTTAGATAAGACTCGGCCATCAGTAGGCTCAGCATGAGAAAGATGTACATCAGCGGATAAGTACGTCCCGAAATCCACGCGACTGCTTCAGAATTTATGGGGAGCCCTAGCCAAAGCAAACAGGTTGCGACAGATAACATAGTCGGCACTTGCATCCGGCGCAGCAGGATAAAACTAAGAAATCCACACATCCAGTGCAAGATAAGGTTGGTTATGTGGAATCCACATGGATTCAAACCCCATAAATGACGATCAACAGCCAAGCTCAACCAGAGCAATGGCCGGTAGGCCGATCCTCCACCCGGAAGTAGATCATGAGCAAACGTGTCGCCCGCTCGAAAATAGTGCAGTGTATTTTCCCATGACGAGAGCGCAGGATTTTCCTGGATGTGACTCAAGTCGTCATAGATGAATGGCCCGCAGATACCACGTCCATAGAGGAGAACGATCCACAGCGCACTGACCAGAAGAAACATTGTTTTTGCGTGAAAATGGCTCCACTGAAGCACCTCGTTTAGCCTCGGATGAGAGAGATGCTTTTTCTGAAACGCGCTCTTAATGAGTGGAAGCCTATTCACCATAGTTGTTTAGAACCTGACGCACACTCTTCACTATTCGCTCCGTGGAGATGTCGGATCATTGTCTTTCATACACGGATGTTTAAAGCCATTCTCTCCAATCCCATTCAAGTAATCCGTACACGATAGGCACGACGCACCGTTGGGCCCCGCACATGGGTAAAAGATAACGTTCGCTCGGCCTAGTTGAAATAGGACTAAATCTGTCGTATTTTGAGAAGGAAGTAAGACCTCCTCTAGTTGTCTTTTTGGCGAAGCACCAGAGGAGGTCCGAGATCGACAACCCAAAGGCTGACGACTGTTCTCAATATAGACGAACAGGTCTGCCCGAGGATGCCCAGGAGACCTGTTTTGGACGTACTGGAACGCCGAAAAGCTAGCCGCCAGAAGAGCCTGTCGGAAGGCCGCTCACGATGACTCTGCGCAGGTTTATCTTCTGGCTACACCTCTCAGTGGGTCTGACCGTCGGTCTCGTGGTCGCATTTATGGCGATCACCGGAAGCATCATGGCATTTCAATCACAGATCACGGCCTGGGCCGAACGAAACGCCCGCGTGGCCATACCCAGTCCCGTGAATACCTGCATTTCGCCGGCTACGCTCCTTGCCCGCGCGATGACTGATCAGCACCGCCCACCTACGTCACTGACGCTTTTCTCAGACCCTCACCGTCCCGCCGAAGTTGTATTCGGCCGCAATACACTGCTGGTTAACCCCTGTAGCGGCGACATCATCCGGCGTGATGCCAGCAGACTTCGTACCTTCTTCTCAGATGTAAAAGATCTTCATCGCTGGGTGGCATGGGGCGGAGTTCGTCACGAGAATCTGCGTGCAATCAAAGACGCCGCCAACCTGTGTTTCTTCTTTCTTTTGCTCAGCGGGCTTTATCTATGGTTCCCCAGAAAGGCCAGCTGGCAACACTTTAAGCCTGCGTTGTTATTCCGCCCTAACCTCAAGGGTCGGGCTAGGGATTGGAACCTGCACAATATCTTCGGCTTCTGGATGGCGCTGCCCCTTCTTTGTATGGTTCTGACGGGAACAATCATGGCCTATCCCTGGGCTACAGCGCTGCTGTACCGCGCAGCGGGCAGCCCTCCACCACCTGTAAAGCCAGAGGGCGAGCCGAAACAGAAAAAGGCGTTTTCCGCCGAGGAATATTCATCGCTAGATCCTGCCATCCAGAGAGCAATGGTTCAGGACCCGCACTGGAATAGCCTCCTGATGCGTATGCCAGCCGAGAAAGATACTGCCATTGCATTCACTGTCGATGAGGGTGCGGGCGGTATACCCCAGCAGCGCGCTCAGCTTTCCATTGCCCGCAAAGATGCGAGGGTTATTCGTTGGGAGCCGTTCTCTGCAAATCCACGTGGACGGCAATGGCGGATTGAGGCTCGCTTCATCCATACCGGTGAAATCTTCGGCCCTATCGGACAGCTGATCGTACTTTTGGCCGCTCTCAGTTTGCTTCTATTGGTGTGGACTGGTTTTTCGCTCGCCATACGGCGGTGGCTGGCATGGAAAACGCGCAAGGCGACGCGCTAGCAAAACAGGCGTCGCAACCTCAGGAGACTTATTCATAATCACCGGGCCTGAATTCACCATCAAGGAGCCAGGCGGACTCGTTAAAGGCTTAACCTACTTCACAAGGTTTACCCCAGCCGCCCCCGCCCGGGGTCTCGATGCGCAGTATGTCGCCTGCGGCAAGGCGCAAACTGCACTTTCCGGGCAGCTCCACATTTTCAGCGGCCCCGGCTTTCGTTAACCATGCATGACCGTGCGCAGCTTCCTCGCCCCCTTGCAAGCCGTAGGGTTGGAAGTTTCGGCGCTCCGCCAGCAGTGTGACCTGTGCATTGGCTAACAGCTCGATTTCGCGGATCAGCCCATCACCTCCTCGGAATTGCCCTGCTCCGCCCGACCCGTATCGATACGCATACCGCCGCACGCGGAATGGATAGGCATATTCCAGTGCCTCAATTGGGGTATTCAGCGAATTGGTCATATGGGTCTGAACGCCGGAGATGCCATCGAGTCCGGGACGCGCGCCCATGCCTCCCGCTGTCGTCTCATAGTAGGTGAACGGTTCGCCAGTGCGCGGATCAATGCCTCCAATTGTGAGATTGCTCATCGTGCCGGCACTCGCAGCCGGTACCCGCTCCGGAGCTGCCTTCGACAATGCCCGGAGCAGCACATCAACAATCCGCTGCGAAGTTTCGACATTGCCTCCAGCAACCGAAGCAGGCGACTGCGCATCGACAATGCTCCCCTCGGGAGTATTCAGCGTCAACGGCCTTAGAATGCCTGCGGTTGCCGGGGCATCTTCTGCGAGCAGGCAGCGCAGCATATAGAAACACGCAGAGAGCGTAATGGCGCGGACCGCATTTACACTCCCCGCAGCCTGAGAGGAACAGCCAGCAAAATCCAAGTGCACAGAGGCTGACTCCGGGTCGAATCGCAGTTTCACTGCGATCTTGATCGGAGCCTCAGTGACCCCATCGTTATCCAGCCAGTCTTCTGCACTGAAGTCGCCGGCCGGCATTTTGCGCAACTCCGCTCGCACTAGCCGTTCGGAATAATCGAGGAGTTCCTCGATCAGTGTCAGCAGCCTTTGCTCTCCATACTTTTCAGCTAGCTGCAGAACGCGCTGTTCGCCGACGCGACATGCCCCCATCTGCGACGCCAGATCGCCTTCGCGCTCTTTCGAAGTGCGCACATTCAGCAGAATCAGATCAAGCATCTCGCGATCGATCTTCCCGCCGCGCACGATGCGCACAGGAGGAATACGAATGCCCTCCTGAAAAATTTCGTTTGCCGGTCCCATCGATCCAGGAAACGTGCCGCCCACATCCGCGTGGTGCGCGCGGTTTGAGACATAGAACAGAGGTTGATCTCTCCCAGGTAGAAAAACGGGGAGCACCATAGTGATATCCGGAAGATGGGTTCCACCTGCATAAGGATCGTTGAGGATCGCAATATCGCCCGCCGTAAATGCAATGGCCGCGATCGCCGCCTGTACTGACATAGGTATAGAGCCGAGGTGCACCGGCATGTGATCGCCCATGGCAATCACTCTCCCTCGGCCGTCGAAGATGGCGCAGGAATAGTCGCGTCGCTCTTTGATATTGGGCGAGCGAGCAGTTCTCCGTAGAGCCGCGCCCATCTCTTCCGCAATGGAATGCACAGCGCTTTGAAAGATCGCCAGTTCTACTGGATCGCCTGCCGTTGCAAGGGTCATGCGTTCTCCTCTGGAACCGTAATGACGAGATTTCCGAAGCCATCCACTTCGGCATGGCAATTCGGCGGCAGCACCGTCGCTGAGGTGTATTCCGTGATGATCGCTGGTCCTGGAATCTTATCGCCGGGCGCGAGCCCTTCGCGCCGATAGAGACGCGACCGGATGAACTTCTCATCGAAGAACACCTCCCTCTCTGCATAGCAGGCAGAGCTTCCGTCTCCCGGTATAGGTTCCCGGTATGCTGGCGCATACGGCTCACCAGGTGTGATCATGCGCAGACGTAGATTAACAATTTCTACAGGTCTCTGTGCATCGCAAAAGCCATAACGTTGCTGGTGCAGGCTATGGAATTCTTCAAGGGCATGCACCGGCGACTGCTTCGTATAAGGAACGTTCAGCTCATATCCCTGCCCGCGATATCGCATGTCCACTGTATGCAGTGGTACACCTTGCAGACCCTCTGCCGTAAACTCTGCGACACCACGCTGTTCCAACTCTGTGAATGCCTCTTCGAGACTCTCTATGGCATCTCCTGGCAACATCACTGTGCGTGAATAGTCCCTCACCGTGTCGGCCAACAGAATACCCACTGCCGATAGTGCACCCGGCATTGCGGGAACCAGAACCGTAGGAATGCGCAAAGCCCTCGCCAACGAGCATGCATGCAACGGCCCTCCGCCGCCGAAAGCCACCAGCGCGAAATTGCGTGGGTCGTTGCCGCGCTCGACAGAAGTGACGCGGATGGCTTTCTCCATTTGCGTTTCTACGACGCGAAGAATGCCAGCTGCGAATTCTTCGACCGTCCTCAGTGACCCTTTCTGCAGGCGCATGATCTGCGCTGTCCGCTCCCCATCTAACGGCACATCTCCGTTTAAAAAGGTGCCCGAATCCAGCCGACCGAGCAGCAGATTGGCATCGGTGACGGTGGGCACGGTTCCACGTCCAAAACAGATTGGCCCTGGCTCTGATCCTGCCGATTCAGGTCCAACACGCAACATTCCGCCGGCATCGAATCGTGCAATCGATCCCCCACCGGCTCCCACTGTATGAATGTCCAGCATGGGCACACTTACCGGCACGCCTGCCA
>Ga0210389_10002478_pt1 | contig 14532 bp, 8 predicted proteins | sample IncBWH28OmetaG_FD_160127 | JGI IMG/M metagenome (GOLD analysis project Ga0210389, IMG submission 160127) | Forest soil microbial communities from Barre Woods Harvard Forest LTER site, Petersham, Massachusetts, United States - Inc-BW-H-28-O ...
GCTGTTTGCGGCCCTCCTAATCGACCACGAAAGTGGCGCGTTCTCGCCCATGCGGTTCTCGCATGGTGGTGGCGTCGTCTCTGGGGATGCCGGATCCAGATCAGGCGCAGTCCGCAGCGCATACTGCACCGTCAACTTTAGCGAGGTCTAACATGCGATTGCGATACAGTCTGCTGGCCCTCGTCCTGATCGGCGCCGCGACGCTCGGAGGCTGCACCGATGGCGTGCTCGACCCGAAAGGGCCGATTGCTTTCGCCGAGCGGCAGATTCTGCTCAACGCGCTTGGCATCATGCTGGCGATCGTGATCCCGGTGATCCTTGCGACACTCGGCGTCGCTTTCTGGTTTCGCGCATCGAACCACCGGGCTTCCTACCTGCCGAATTTCGAGTATTCCGGCCGTCTCGAGTTGCTCGTCTGGTCAATCCCGGCAATGACGGTACTCCTGGTCGGCGGCGTCGCATGGGTCGGCGCACACGACCTTGATCCGGGCAAGCCGATTAGCTCAATGGTCAAGCCTGTCAACGTTCAGGTCGTCTCGCTCGACTGGAAATGGCTGTTCATCTATCCGGAACAGGGCATCGCGAGCGTCAACAAACTGGTCGTACCGGTTGGCACGCCGATCAGCTTCGAACTGACCTCATCGAGCGTTATGAACAGCTTCTTCGTGCCTCAGCTCGGAAGCCAGATCTACACCATGTCCGGAATGGCGACGCGCCTCCACTTGCAGGCGGACCATCTCGGCACCTATGCAGGATTATCCGCCATGTTCAGCGGTGACGGCTTTCCCGACATGCGTTTTACGGTCGATGCAGTGACAGACGACGGATTTGCGCAATGGGTTCGCCAGACCAGCGAAACTGGTCCGGGACTCGACAAGCAGGCTTATGCCGATCTGGTCAAGCCGAGCACGGCGGTCGCGCCGTTCACCTATCGCGCCGTGGCATCCAATCTGTTCAGCAGCATCGTAAACGCCGGCATGTGCACGCAAGGCTCCACTCCATCAATTTGTTCAACATCGCAGAGGGCAGAGCGATGAATCTCCTTGGCAGGCTTGATTGGAATGCGGTTCCCCTTCATCAGCCGATCATCATGGGCGCAACGGCTTTCATGGTCCTGGTCGTGCTGGTTGTTCTCGGATTCGTCACGGCGAAGGGAGCCTGGCTCTATCTGTGGCGCGAATGGCTCACCTCGGTCGACCACAAGCGGATAGGTGCCATGTATTGTATATTGGCGCTCGTCATGCTGCTGCGCGGCTTCAGCGATGCGATCATGATCCGCGCGCAGCAAGCGCTCGCAGCCGGCGGTGCAGAAGGTTATCTGCCGCCCGAGCATTTCAATCAGATTTTCTCGGCACACGGCACGATCATGATCTTGTTCATGGCAATGCCGTTCGTGGTAGGGCTCATGAACTTCGCAGTACCGTTGCAACTTGGTGTTCGCGATGTCGCATTCCCCACGCTCAACTCCGTCAGCTTCTGGCTGACTGCCTCGGGCGCGTTGTTAGTCAACATTTCGCTGGCGGTCGGCGAGTTCTCAAAAGCCGGCTGGTGGGGCTATCCTCCACTGAGCGAATTGCAATACTCGCCCGGCGTCGGCGTCGACTACTATCTCTGGGCGCTTCAGATCTCCGGCGTCGGCACCTTGCTGGCGGGCATCAACTTCGTCACGACAATTCTCAAAATGCGGGCACCGGGGATGAGCTATATGCGCATGCCGGTCTTCTGCTGGACCGCGCTTGCCGCCAACCTGCTCATTGTTGCGGCTTTTCCGGTCCTGACCGCGACGCTCGCGATGCTGGCGCTCGACCGCTATCTCGGCTTTCACTTCTTCACGCTCGAAGGCCAGGGCAATCAGATGCTGTACTCCAACCTGTTCTGGGTATGGGGGCATCCCGAAGTCTACATCCTGATCCTGCCGGCGTTCGGCGTATTCTCGGAAGTGATGGCGACCTTCTCCGGCAAGCCGTTGTTCGGCTATCGCTCGATGGTAGCCGCGACGATGGCCATCTGTATCCTCTCCTTCCTAGTCTGGCTCCACCACTTTTTCACCATGGGCGCCAGCGCAAACGTCAACGGCTTCTTCGGCGTCATGAGCATGATCATCGCTTTGCCGACCGGCGCGAAAGTCTTCAACTGGCTGTTCACGATGTATGGCGGCCGGGTTCGGTTCTCGGTGCCTGTGCTGTGGTCGATTGGCTTCATGGTGACCTTCGTGATCGGCGGCATGACCGGCGTGCTCATGGCGGTGCCCCCGGCCGACTTCCAGCTGCACAACAGTGTGTTCCTGGTCGCGCACTTCCACAATGTCGCCATCGGCGGCGTCGTGTTCGGCGTGATGGCGGGGTACAATTACTGGTTCCCCAAGGCATTCGGGTTCAAGCTCGACGAACGCTGGGGCAAAGCCGCGTTCTGGTGCTGGTTCGTCGGCTTCTATGTCGCCTTCATGCCGCTCTACGTGCTGGGCCTGATGGGCATGACCCGGCGTATGCAACATTACGACAATTTGTCCTGGCAGCCGTGGTTGATAGCTGCGGCATTCGGCACCGCTATCATCTTGGTCGGCGTCGTTTGCCAAGTCGTGCAACTCGTTGTGTCGATCCGTAATCGCGAGAAGCTGCGCGACGTGACCGGTGATCCGTGGAACGGCCGCACGCTCGAATGGGCGACGGCGTCGCCGCCGCCAGCCTGGAACTTTGCGTTCCAGCCCAAGGTCGCCGGACTGGACGCGTTCTGGAACAGCAAAAGCCGCGCGCAAGCGACAAGGGACGAGCCGACGCCGACGCGCAAGTACGAGCCCGTCGAAATGCCGAAGAACAGCGCCACCGGCTTTGTTACTGCCTTCTTCGCAGTCGTCATCGGCTTTGCGCTGATCTGGCACATTTGGTGGCTGGCCGGCGCCGGAGTCTTGGGCGCATTCATGACGGTGCTTGCCTTCTCATTCCGCCGTCACAGCGAAATTGAGGTGCCAGCCGAGGAGATCGCCCGGTTCGTACGGACCCACCAGGCAGGAGTTGCAGCATGAATGTCGCCGTCGCAATTGATCAGATCCCGCAAGACGCAATGCCAAGCGCGAGTGAAGCGGGTCCTGCTCCAAAGAGGATCGTGGTCGCCTATGGCTTCTGGATCTTCCTTTTGAGTGACATCATCATGTTTGCCGCGCTGTTCGCGAGCTACGCGGTCCTCGTGCGCTCCACGGCCGGCGGTCCGACCGGCGCCCAGCTGTTCAATCAAGTCACGGTCGCGATCGAAACCGCTTGCCTTCTCGTCTCAAGTTACACCTGCGGACTGATGTCCCTGGCCGTTAATTCGGGCCGCCACCTCAGAACCTATTTAGGGGCGCTGATCACCTTCGTGCTCGGCGCCGCGTTTCTCGCGCTCGAGATCCGCGAATTCGCAAGCATGATCGCTATCGGCGCGACGCCGGAGCGCAGCGCTTTTCTATCGGCATTCTTCACGCTTGTCGGCTGCCACGGGCTTCACGTTACTCTCGGACTGATCTGGCTGGCCGTGATGATGGTGCAACTGGCGGTGATGGGTTTCACCTCCGCCGTGCAGCGCCGCCTGGCTTGCTTCTCCCTTTTCTGGCACGCACTCGACATCGTTTGGGTCGGGCTGTTCACCGTCGTTTATCTCATGGGAGTAAGCCGATGACCGAAGCTCGATATGATCGTGCACCTGGAGATCGACCAACGCGCGAAATGCATGCGTCGGCTCCATCCGAGTTTCTCGTCTACACGATCGGCCTGCTTGTGGCGCTCCTTCTCACAGCCACGTCGTTCTGGGCTGCAAATACGACGCTGCTTTGGCCGGGCGGAGTATTCCTGGGGCTCGCTGTCCTCGCCATTGCCCAGATGGGCATCCACCTGGTGTTCTTCCTGCACGTCACCACCGGGCCGGAAAGCACCAACAATGTCCTGGCGCTCGCGTTTGGTGTGCTCATCGTCTTCGTGGTGGTCGCTGGCTCCATGTGGATCGTTGCCGACATGAACCAGAACATGATGATGCCGTCGCCCGCGCCGATGAGCATGCAAATGCGGCACTGAAGCCGTCGCTCAGTTGGTGACCCCAAGAGGCTCGACGATCACGGCTCGCAGCTGACTGAGAGCATTTCCTCCGCAATGGCGAAGCACCTAAAGCCCCTCGCTTCGTCAGGAGGGTTTCTGCGGACTCTCCCCGCGGAGACCCTCGGCCGGGATATGAGTGACAGCCGGGGTGTTCTGAATTTGTTGCGAACTCAGGTTCGTTAAGATGTAATGTATTGATACTTAAGAATAAATTCGTTCCGACGGTCCACGCAACATTAACCTTCCATAACGCTGATTAACGAGCCAAAGGAGGCTCGTTGCTGCACTCTCTCGCCGATCCGGAGCGTTCGGATAGTCAGTCGAGGGAATGATCATGGCAGCACTTCAAACTACCACACCAGTATCTTCCTTTGCGGTCGATCAACAGTTCCACCTGATTGCGAACAGCCTGGCCAAGCTGCTTGAAACAGCACGGCGAGAGCTGGAGCGTGACCGGGATGTGGCCAAGGCGTCGCTGGTTACAGCATCGCACATTCTGCAAGCGGAGATCGAGCGTTGCTCAGGCGCTAATAGCTTCACAAGGGGCGGCCTGGCGGCCTGGCAGATCCTTCGTGTGCGGGCTTTCATTGACAGCAATTTGCACCGCGCCATTCACATCCGCGATCTTAGTGCGGTCGCTCGTCGAAGCCCGGCGCACTTCTCTCGGAAATTCAAACTGGCTGTCGGCGAGTCGCCGCACGCCTACGTGGTGAAAAGGCGCCTAGAGAGGGCCTGCCACCTGATGATGACGAGCGCAGCATCCCTGAGCGAAATAGCCTTGAGTGTAGGCTTTTCGGATCAAGCGCATCTATGCAGGCTGTTCAGACAGGCCTTTGGCCAAAGTCCGGCGAACTGGCGACGCGAGCGCGGAATTCCCGGCGAGGCCACCTCAAGAATCGGCATGGACGAGGACGTGCCATGAGCGATCGGCGCGGCAAGGTCCTGAGCTTCGGACCTTTCGAACTGTCGATCGGAAACAGACTTCTAACTCATGGCGCAAAGGTCGTACCGCTTGGCGCGCGCGCCATGGATATCCTCATTGTGCTGGTGGAGCAGGCAAACAACGTTGTTGGCAAGAGAACGCTGATCGAGCGCGTTTGGCCAAAAAGAGGGGCTGAGCAAGTCAGTCTGCGCGTCCACATCTCGGCGCTACGCAAGGCTCTCGATCAGAGTGACCCTGGCAGGCGATATATCGCGAACATCCCCGGGAGGGGGTACAGCTTCGTCGTGCCGGTAACGTCACTCTCCCCGCCGGCTTCGGAGGATCTCAGATCGTCATCGAGGTCTCGGCTGCCTGCGCGCTTGATGCGCATGCTTGGACGAAAAGATGCCTTGGCCGCGATCCAGATGAAGCTGGCTGAGCAGAAGTTTGTGACGATCATCGGACCTGGCGGCATCGGCAAGACGACAGTGGCGGTTGGCGTTGCCCATGAAATGAGCGCGATCTTCAACAGCCAGGTTCATTTCGTCGACTTGGGCGCTCTCGGCGGCGCTTCGCTCGTCGCGCCGGCCGTGGCCACCGCACTCGGCGTATCGGTGCAAACAAACAATGTCGTACCAGTCCTGATCGATCGTCTGCGGGAAAGGCCAACGCTCGTCATTCTCGACTGTTGCGAGCACGTTATCGATGGCGTGTCGGCGGTCGCGGAAGAATTGATTCGCCATGTTCCGACGCTGCATTTGCTCGCGACCAGCCGGGAAGCGATGCGTGTTGAAAGGGAACATGTCTATGAACTCTGCGCGCTAGCCTGCCCTCCGCAAGATATCAACCTGTCGGCGCACAACGTCCTGCAATATTCTGCCGTTCAACTTCTCGTCGACCGCGTGCGGGCCGTGCGAGGTGACTTCGAACTGGTCGATGCGGATGCGTCGATTGCCGCGAGAATTTGTCGGCGGCTTGACGGAATTCCATTGGCGATCGAGCTGGCGGCCGGCAGGGTTGACATATTCGGCCTTAACAAGACTGCAAGCCTGCTCGATGACCGGCTGAACCTGTCATGGGTGGGCCGCAGAACGGCGCCGCCAAGGCACCAGACCTTGAACGCGACGCTTGAGTGGAGCTATGACCTGCTTGGTGAGGCAGAGAAGCGCGTACTGAGCCGGCTCAGTGTTTTCGCCGGCGGCTTCACGTTCGAAGCGGCTATCGCGGTTGCCGCTGACGAGACAATAGATGAATCGAATGTCTCGGATTGCATTTGGGAGCTTCGCTCAAAATCGATGATTGCCGTGCAGGGACAGGGCGCGCGGCTGCGTTTACTCGATACCACCCACACATTTGCTTCGCAACGACTTGCCGAAAGCGATGAGGAGGGCCGCTGGCGCAGGCATCACGCCCTCTATTTCAATGATTTGTTCAAGCAGAGCGCTGCAATGGACATGTCTGAAAGGCGAAGGGCGCTTGGAGGCGAGGTCGACAACCTCAGAGCCGCGCTGAATTGGGCTTTCTCGGTCGAAGGTGATACGAAAATCGGCGTTGAACTTGCCGCCGCCTCGGCAAGTATCTGGATGGCCATGGGGCTCCTTACCGAATGCCGGGAGTGGATGACGAAAGCCATCAGCCGCATCGACGATGCGAGTGCCGGCTCACGGCAAGAAATGATCGTTCAGTCTGCACTCGCCAGTTGCATGATGTTTACGGATGGTATGACCGAACAGTCGTATGCCAGCTGGGCGAAAACGCGCGTTCTTGCCGAATGCCTCAACGATACCGAATGCCAGCTCGATTCCCTGCTTGTTCTCTGGGCTCATCAGATACGGCTTCCAAATTATACCGAGGCGACAGAATTGGCAGATCGGTGCGGCGATGTCGCTGACGGGAGCGGCGATCGTGGCGCGATCGCAATGGCCAACTACATGCGCGGCGTGACCTACCACCACACCGGGCGAATATTGCAGGCCGAGGCCCATTTCGAATTGGCCCTGCATCGCGATGATGAAGCGTCCCGGCAATCTCTCATCAAGCGGTTCGGCTATGATCGAAAGGTCGATGCTCTCGGTGTGTTAGCCAACCTGGCCTGGCTCCGGGGCTGTCCTGATCAGGCGCGGCGCCTCAACCTGATGTCGATAGCTGAGGCACGCCAGCTTGATCACGCGGTACCGCTCTGCGTAGCGCTCACGTGGGCGAGCTTCAACACGTACCTGACAAGTCTGGACGACGGCGAGACTGAAGCGTTTGCCAACGAGCTTGTCGACCACGCCGCAAAATACGCTGTGGAAAGCTATCACGGCTTCGGCCTCAGCATGCAGGCGCTCTGCAGAGTCAGGCGAGGCGAGGGCGATGCGGCCTCGGTGACGCTCTATCGCGGCCTGGAGAAGCTGTCGATGTCACGCTATCGGGTTTTCGATTGGATCCTGCAAGCAGAGTTTGCAAGATGTACGGCTGTCGCAGGTCGGGCTCGCCAAGGACTTGCTGTCTTCGAACGAGCGAAGATCGATCTTGACGAGATCCAATGGTGCGCTCCGGAACTGCGTCGTATCAGGGGCGAACTGGCCCTGGCCAACGGCGAGGGGCTCGCGGTCGGCAGACAGTATTTTCTCGGTGCGCTCGAACTGTCGGACAGACAAGCGAGCTTGTCGTGGGCACTCAGGGCCGCGACCAGCCTTGCTATTGCCGAAAGGTCGTCCGGGCGAAAGGAGGCCGCGTGGCGGACCTTGCAAGGCACCCACGCAAAATTTCGAGAAGGCCTTGAGACCCCTGATCTACGGTTGGCCAGGCAGGTGTTAAACGGCTCGTACCAGCGCGACAGCGCGATCACTTCGATACACTAACGGCTTGTTGCTGGCGGCGGCTTCGGTTAACACTCGATGGGCTGGGGTATATTTGCACAAGACTGACGACGAACGGTGCAACAATCGAATCGTCGTGGATCTTGTTGGAACAACTCATGTCGGTTCAACAGATTGGCTTACCGAGAGCAGCCGGGCTCCGGTTTGGCCCCTTCGAGCTCAATACTGCTGAGCGATCTCTCAAGAAGGCGAACCAGGTCATCCCACTTGGTGGCCGGGCTTACGACATCCTGATTGCCCTTCTCGAAAACGCCGGTGAGGTTGTCGGGAAAGCCGAGCTGATTGCGAAGGCATGGCCCGATACAACGGTCGAGGATGGCAGTCTTCGCGTCCATCTATCGGCGCTGCGCAAGGCACTTGGCGACGGCCGATTCGGTAACAAGTACATCGCGAGCATCCAAGGCCACGGCTATAGCTTCATCGCGCCGGTCTCGCGCTTTCAGCCAGATAAGAATGGCGAATCCGCGGGATTGTCGAACCTGCCGCCCGCGCTGGACCGCATGGTCGGTCGCGACGATGTTGTTCGTGAGATTCAATCCAGGCTCCGCAAGGAACGTCTGATCACGATTCTGGGTACCGGCGGCACGGGTAAAACGACGGTTGCCCTGGCCGTCGGATACTCAGTGCTGGTGCACTTCACCGCGGTTTTCTTTGTCGATCTTTCGACCATTAGTGACAAGGAGAAGGTCATCGGAGCCATCACCTCCGCGATCGGACTTGACTTGCGATTTGCCGATCCTAGGGAGGCGCTACTTGATTTTCTGCGTTCTCGAAGGGTGCTTATCATTCTTGACGGTTGCGAGCATCTGATCGAGAAAACCGCTGAGATCGCCGAAGACATTCTTCGAAAGACTTTCAGTGTCCATCTACTTACGACCAGCAGAGAATCGTTGGGCGTCGCCGGCGAATACGTACTTCATCTTCCTCCGCTGGAGTGCCCGCCGGATCAGCCGGGACTGACTGCGTCAGAGTTGCTTGCCTATCCGGCTCCGCGGTTGTTCGTGGAGCGCATCAGCGCCCGCGGCAGCGGCGTTTCACTCACTGATGACGAAGCCGCTGTTGTCGCCGAGATTTGCCGCAAGCTTGACGGGATCGCACTCGCAATCGAACTCGCCGCCGGAAGAGCTGCCAACTTCGGTGTCAGAAGCACGCTGGCAAAGCTGGGTTCGGGTCTCGATCTCTTGAAGTTCGGCCGCCGAACTGCGAATCCGCGGCATCAGTCGCTCAAAGCGACCCTGGATTGGAGCCACGATCACCTTTCCGAGGTCGAACGGATTGTGCTGCGACGGGTTGCGATCTTCAACGGACACTTCACGCTGGAGGCGGCGCTTGCCGTGGGGAAGGACGGGAAAATTGGTGAGCCCGAAATCGAGGGCGCGGTAGAAAATCTTGTCAACAAATCGCTTATGGGAGTTCGGGTTAGCTCCCGGGGGACACCGCTTTACCGGTTGCCGGACACAACGCGCTGCTATGCATTGGAGAAACTCGCTGCAAGCGGCGAGCAGGAGTCCGTCGCGGCGCGGCACGCGTACGTTTCGACACAGTCAGTGAGGTCTGTCGTCCGTATCGGATAGAATTCAGGCGTGGTTTCTACTGCGTGGTGACAAGGCCCAGGGTCTGCGCGCGTGATACCGCTTGAGCGCGCTTTTCCACGCACAGCTTGGTGAAAATGCTCTTGAGGTGCGACTTCACGGTCTCGGGACCAATATCAAGGCTCCGAGCGATTTCCTTGTTGGATAGTCCTTCCGCGATCAGCTTGAGGATGCCGGTCTCGCGGCGGCTCAATGCGGTTAGAACCGGTGCACCGAAATTCGGCGTCAAGCGATCTTGTCCCATTCGCTGCAGACCAGCCTCGATCCGATTGGCGTAGGGAATCAAGTCTGTCTTGACGTTGCCGCTCTCCCGGGTCGTCTGGAGCAGATTGGAAATGAGCGGCCCTTCGTCCAAAATCGTCTGATAAAGACCGGCTGCAGCACAAGCGGCAAGCACGCGACGAAAACGGCCCACAGCCTCCGCGACTTTTCCCGTAGTGAACTGTACTGCCGACAGACGGATCGCAATGCAAATCAGAAGTTGACGATGCTGCATTGCTTCAGCTTCGCTTTGTAGCTGTTGCAGGATTGAAATCGCTTCGTCGGGACGATCTTGCTGGCTCAGCAAATGAGCGCGCGCCAACTTGTGATACCACTCGATTTCCGACCAGGCGCAAGGCCTTGGCGCCGGATACTTCCGCGCCAGGCGCTCCAGGCGATCGACGCAGGCGGCGGCTTCATCCAGTCGACCATCGTTCACGTAGAGTCGTGCCTGCTCTGCTATCACGCCAGCCGAGAGCCTTCCCCAATCTCGCGCGACGGCCAGATTGTCAGCTCGCTCCAGGAGTGTGCGGGCTCGCTCGAAGTTCATCCGAGCAGTGGCGACCCTAGAGATGACGAAATAGGCGCTCCACACGCACTCAAGCATTGTCCCAGCGCCAATCAGCGACATACGATCGATTATCAAGGCTTCCGCTTCATCGAGCTGACCTTGTTCATATTTAATTCGCGCGATCAGGCTGGCGGGCAAAGCCGCCGCAATCGAATTCGGCCCGACATCTTGCTCGGCGATCCGCAAGCCTTCGCAGTAGTGCCCATCTGCCGCCTCGAGACGTAGCTGCCGTTCCTCCGCGAGTCCCTTAAGGCAGTGCCGATACACCGAGGCAAATACGTTCCTGCGATCCTCCTCGACCGAATATGGGATCCAGGGCGTCGCATGGAATTGCTTCAGGTTGCCCGCTTTCATATGTCCGAGCCGAACGACATTTGAGGCAACATTCGCCGTCCACGGATCAGACGAACGGTTCACGCAATCCTGTGCGAGCGGCAGCGCCTGATCGCTATCATCCTTCAGCACGATAGCAACCGAGCGGATAACCTGGCATTCGCACAGCAAGTCGCTATCCGGCAGATGCGTTGCAGCGATATCGCGCTCGATGTCAGTTGCGAGCTTCAGGGCCTCATCAGAACGAAACGCCAGCGCCAGTCCCCAGGCAATCGCCAACCGGACCTCGCTCTGGCCTCGCATGAGTTCTTCGGGAAACAGCCGTTGCCATTCGAGCAAGGTGAACAAATCACCCCGCTTTATCAGAGCCATGGCACAATTCTTCATCCAGCTGATCGCTCGCTCGAAATCGCCGACTGCGATCGCGTGTTGAACCGCCTCGGTCCACGATTCTCGGGAGGCATACCAAAGAGCGGCGCGGCTGTGCAGCTCACGGACTTCAAGACTGCGGTCCGTCTCCAGCCTCTGTGTCAAATATTCGGAGAGCAGCGCATGATAGCGAAACCAAATACCGTCACTGTCGAGCGGCGTGAGCAGCATTTGACGCTGGGCAAGCGATGCCAGGATTGTGTGGCTTGAATTCAACCCGGTGACAGCCTCGCACAAAGGACCGGAGAGCCGATCAAGTATGGCCGTTCGCAGCATGAAGTCGACCATTTCGGCGGGGAGCGTATCCAACATTTCCGACAGATAGGCGGCAATCGAACGCTGCGAACCTGAGAGATTGTGGACGTACTCCTTGAAGTCCAGTCCGGATCGGGACGGCATTGACGCGACAATTCGCAAGGCAGCGGGCCACCCTTCAGTCTTGCGTTGCAACAGTTGGACGTCGGCGAGTTCCAGAACTCCAGGCTTGGTGCCGTCCAGAAACGCCTGTGTCTCCTGCATATCGAACCGCAGTGCTACGGAATCAATCTCGATCAGTTGATTATGGGCGCGGAAAGTCGCGAGTGGCAGGGGAGGTTCGGTGCGAGTTGTAAGCACCACGTGACAGTGAGACGGTGCGTGCTTCAGAAAATAGGCGACGGTCTGATGGATGCGGGAGTCGCTGAGGCAGTGATAGTCTTCCAAGAATAGATAAACATCATCTTCGACCTCTGCCAGGTCGTTGATCACGCTGGACAGGATGGCTGTTGGGTCGATCAGATTGTTCTCCTGGATCAGCTCAATCGCTCCGGCTCCAACGCCCGGACAGGCACGGTGCAGAGCCTGAGATACGTAAAATAGAAACCGCGTAGCCTCGTCATCGTCTGAATCGATGGTCAGCCACCCAACACGACTGCCGCTTTGCTCGAGCTTCCCGGCCCAGGCGGCCGCCAGTGAACTCTTGCCGAAGCCCGCCGGCGCCTTCATGACGCCAAGCCGCTTGCCCGGGAATTCGGACAGGATCGCGAGCAGCCGAGGACGTGCCACCAGTCCCCCAAATCGTGGCGGCACGATCTTGGTCGCCAGGAACGGCAGTCCTCCTCTGGCGAGCAAGGCGCCCGTTCCGAATGCGAGATGGCTTGAGCGTGACTGGATCAAGGGTCCCCCTAACGCGCGATGGTCTTCCCCCATCCGGGGGGTACCGACAACGGCGAAATTGTACGATCTCTGCTGGCGGGAAGGAAGCGCTGGACACCTCGGTATCAGCATCCGCATGTGGTCGCCGTGTGCCGGTTCCTATCGGCAAGGTTGCGCGCGGTGAGCCGAAACAAGCAAACCTCGATGGGGGAGACGCTTGGCTTTTGCGTCGTTGATTGAGCAACCCCGGAAAAAGCGCGCGAAGTGCTTGTTGAGAGCCATGAGCGACGGTTTTGATAGAAATCTGCGTTTTGGTCCTTTTGAGCTTTCAAGCAGGGAGAGGGTGCTGCGGCGTGACGGTGTGGTGCTGCCCCTTGGCGGCAGGGCACTGGACATCCTGATCTACCTTACCGGGCGTCCAGGGGAGGTGATCGCAAAACAGGAACTCATCGATCACATCTGGCCGAACGTGACCGTGGACGAGGTGAGTATCAGGGTCCACGTGGCCGCGATCCGCAAAACGCTTGGTGATGGCCAATTTGGCAACCGCTACATCGCAAACGTCAAAGGACGGGGCTACTCGTTCGTCGGCAGCATCGTCCCTCTCGCAGGCAGTGCGGAGAGCAGGAACGATAGGTCTCGACGCCGCGGAGGGTTCCCCATACGGCCGATCACGATGATTGGGCGTGAAGCGGTTATCGGTGAGGTTCGCGACAGGCTTCGAGATGAGCGGTTCGTAACACTGCTCGGCCCCGGCGGCGTCGGCAAAACGACTGTTGCCTTGGCTGTTGGCAGTGCTGTTGCCGTGGAGTTTGGCGGGAATGTCCATTTTGTCGACTTGGAAAGCCTTACCGATCCACGACATGCCGCTGGAGCAGTCGCGACATCCATGGGACTCGCACTCAAATCGAAGGATCCAGACCTTGAGTTGGTCGACCTCGTTCGTTCACGAAAGCTTCTTTTCATTCTCGATAGCTGTGAGCACGTGATCGAGGCGGTCGCTTCGCTTGCCGAGCAACTCTATCAGCAAACGGAAGGGATCCATGTTCTGACCACAAGTCGGGAATCGTTGAAAGTAGAGGGTGAGCATTGTCTCCGGGTTCTTCCCCTTGATTGTCCTCCTGACGGCTCGGAGCAGAACGTAAATTCCGTGCTTCGATATCCGTCAGTGCAGTTGTTTGTACGGCGCGTGGCGGCGAGAGCGGGGAGCTTCACTCTCAGCGACGAGGAGGCTCCGCCTGTCGCGGAAATGTGCCGAAAGCTGGATGGCTTACCGTTAGCAATCGAGTTGGCTGCGGGGCAGGCGGCCGCGCTCGGCCTCAAGAACACAGTTGCCCGCCTGGTGTCTCGGCTGGAGCTGCTGCGACTAAGCCATCGGACGGCCGTTCCCAGACACCGGACTCTCAAGGCGACATTGGATTGGAGCTACAATCTGCTCTCTGACGGAGAGAAGATTGTTCTTCGGCGCATTGCATCTTTCGTCGGCCATTTCACCCTTGAGGGCGCGCGGTATGTCGCAGGCGAAATCGGCGCGGGCACGGAGGATATTTTTGACGCAATCGCCGGCCTGGTCGAGAAGTCATTGCTAGCAACTCGGATCGACGACATGGAGGCGCAGTATCGGCTGTTGAACACGACCAGGGCGTATGCACTCGAAAAGCTGGAGGAGCATGCCGAAGTCGACATGGTCTTCCGCCGACATGCAGAATACTTCGCTGGATACCTCGAATCGCAGCGAGCAGCGCTGTTGGCGCTGTCAAAGGCTGAAAGGGAGGCTGCCTATCCCGGCCAATTAGGTAACATCCGCGCGGCACTGGAATGGAGCTTTGGGCCGCATGGTGATGATGAGATCGCCACGAGGCTCGCGGCCGCCTCAACGCAGCGGTTTCTCGAATTGTCCCTGTTGATCGAGTGCCGGGTCTGGGCGGAGCGGGCGATCGCGGTTCTCGGAGATCAGCACAAAAACTCTCGCCGGGAGATGGAAATCTACGCGTCACTGTCCCTGGCGCTGATGCACTCCGAAGGAAGCAGCGAGCAGGTTCGCGAGGCCTTTTCCCGGGCGCTGGACGTTGCGGCGATACAAGGAGACTCTGCCTACGAGCTGCGCCTCTTGAGCGGGCTCTTCACGTACTACCGTTGGAACACCGATATCAATGCTGCGCTCGATATCGCCTCTCGAACCAAAGCGGCGGCATTAAAAAGCGGGGATCACGACGATCTAGCGCTCGCTGAATCGATGCTGGGCGCCACCCATTTTTTGGCCGGAAATCACCTCGTCGCAATAAAACATTTCGAATCAGGACTGGTCCATTCGGCGTCCGGATCGCGTTTTCGCGCGGGGCAGCACTTGTTTCATGACAAT
>Ga0210389_10002479_pt1 | contig 14532 bp, 11 predicted proteins | sample IncBWH28OmetaG_FD_160127 | JGI IMG/M metagenome (GOLD analysis project Ga0210389, IMG submission 160127) | Forest soil microbial communities from Barre Woods Harvard Forest LTER site, Petersham, Massachusetts, United States - Inc-BW-H-28-O ...
TTTGTTCTATTTGGTGGAAGCCGTGCGAGGGCGTCCATTGTCCCCGAGAGCGCAGGAAATGGGGTTCCGAATCGGGCTGGGATTGGTGCTTATGCTGATGGTGTTCGTGACTTATAACGACATCCTGCATCTGGCCGCATCTTGACGCGGCTTTTTTATGACGTGGCCGATGGGCAACGTCTTGGAATGAAAATGAAATTGCGCCGTGAGATAAGGTTTGCCGGTTAGGTAAAATTGGCTACAAGCGGTGACCAAATGGGGACTAGCCGGAATCGCGGGGGTGCGGGCCGGCTACAGAATTGTAAGGGCGCTTGGCGCATGAAGCTTGGAATGCGGCTACGGGGGGGCTTGTTGGCCGCTCTGATTATGTTCTTGACGCCGCTGGCCGTAACGGTAGCGGCAGGGCTCGCGTCCTCTAAGGCGTTGGCGCAGACGGTGGAATCGATTCAGGTCGAGGGGAATCGCCGTGTCGAGGCGGCGACGATCCGTTCCTATTTCAAGCCCGGCCCTGGCGGACGGCTGGACCAGGGGCATATCGACGACGGCCTGAAGGGGCTGATCGAAACCGGCCTGTTCCAGGACGTGAAAATCAATCAGGCCGGCGGCCGCATCGTCGTGACGGTGATCGAAAATCCGGTCATCGGCCGTGTGGCGTTCGAGGGCAACAAGAAGATCAAGGACGAGCAACTCACTTCGGAAATCCAGTCCAAGCCGCGCGGTACGCTGTCGCGCCCAATGGTCCAGTCCGACGCGCAGCGAATCGCAGACATTTATCGCCATGCCGGCCGTTATGACGTGACGGTGGTTCCGGAAATGATCGAGCAGCCCAACAATCGCGTCGACCTGATTTTTACGATTACCGAAGGCAACAAGACCGGCATCAATTCGATCGAATTCATCGGTAACACCACCTATTCGTCCTATCGCCTGAGGGACGTTATCAAGACGCGCGAATCGAATCTGCTGAGCTTCCTCGGCGGCAGCGATACCTACGATCCGGACCGGATCGAAGCCGACCGCGACTTGATTCGGCGTTACTATCTCAAGCACGGCTTTGCCGACGTACAGGTCGTCGCCGCGTTGACGGAGTACGATCCGCAGCGCAAGGGCTTTCTGGTGACCTTCAAGATTGAGGAAGGTCAGCAGTATCGCGTCGCCACGGTCAATTTTCAATCCAGCATTCCGTCGCTGGAAGGAAACGTGCTCGCCCGGTTCTCCCGCGTCAGCGTTGGTTCGCTCTACAACGCCGAGGCGTTGGAGAAATCGGTTGAGGAAATGCAAATCGAGGCTTCGCGGCGCGGATTCGCCTTCGCAACCGTCAAGCCGCGCGGCGACCGTAACTTCGAATCACATACCGTCTCGATCGTTTTTGCTGTCGATGAGGGGCCGCGCACCTACATTGAGCGAATCAATGTTCGCGGCAACACGCGTACCCGGGATTATGTCATCCGCCGCGAATTCGATATTTCAGAGGGCGATGCCTACAACCGCGCGTTGGTGGATCGGGCCGAGCGCCGACTGAAAAACCTCGACTTCTTCAAGTCCGTAAAAGTCGTGACCGAGCCCGGCTCATCGAGCGACCGCGTGATTCTCAACGTTGACCTCGAAGAGAAGTCGACCGGTGACTTCTCGGTGTCGGGCGGGTATTCGACGACCGACGGTCCGCTCGCCGAAGTCAGCATTTCCGAACGCAACCTGCTGGGCCGTGGTCTCTACGGAAAAGCGTCGGTGACCTACGGCGAGTTCGCGCGCGGAGTTTCGCTTTCGTTTGTCGAACCTTATCTGCTGGACTATCGTGTCGCGCTTGGCCTTGACGCTTATTATCGCGAGCAATTGCCCAACCAGTTTATTGCGTACGGCACCAGGACCATCGGCTTCAGCCCGAGGATTGGACTGCAGCTGCGCGAAGATTTGAGCTTGCAATTGCGCTATTCGATCTACGAGCAGCAAGTCACGCTGCCGAGCTTTCTCGACAACTGCAACAACAATCCAAATAACGGGCTTCCGTTCAATCCGTCTCCGGCATTCGCGAACACGGCGGCCGGACAGACGCTCATCCAGCAACTCATTCCGGGAGGAGTTGATCCGTCTGGCACGGGCCTGTTCTGTTACTCTGACGGTGAAGCTTCCTTGCCGGTTCGAAAGGAATTGGCAGCCGGCTCAACGCTTACGTCGGCCCTTGGTTATACGTTCAATTACAACACGCTGGATAACAACAAGAACCCGACCGAAGGTCTCTTGGTCGATTTCAAGCAGGACTTCGCAGGCGTGGGCGGCGACGTGACCTACCTGAAGTCGGCGATCGACGGGAAGTACTACATCCCGATGGTGGCCGATATCGTCGGGTTGATTCACGTTCAGACCGGTCTCATGACGCAGGTCGGCAACAATCAGATCCGGATGCTGGATCAGTTCCAGATGGGACCGAATCTCGTGCGCGGTTTCGCGCCCAACGGCATCGGACCGCGTGACCTCAATCCCTTCGGCACGCAGGACGCGCTCGGCGGCACCAAATACTGGGGCGCCTCGTTTGAATTGCAGATGCCGTTCTGGTTCCTTCCAAAAGAGATGGGCATGAAGGGCGCCGTCTATGCGGACGCCGGTGGGCTTTACGATTACAAAGGACCCACGGACTGGGCTTTCACGGGTGAAGTCAATCAGCCCGGCTGTACTCCCCCGACGAATAACGGCTTGGCTCGTCCCGCCGCGCCCGGTACCTGTTTGGGCTTGCAATTCGATCCGGGGAACGTGGTGCGTACGTCGGTCGGCGTGGGCCTGATCTGGCAGTCGCCATTCGGTCCGCTCCGCTTCGACTACGCGGTCCCACTGACCAAGGCCTCCCACGACGTTGTGCAGCAGTTCAAGTTCGGTGGCGGCACCACGTTCTGAGTTTGACCATCGGCGGGCGGTACCGGCGCCGGCATCGCTTGCCGGACGCCCCGATTGCGGCTTACATGACGATGCTTGGGAATTGCCAAACGGCCGCTAGAGACGGCAGAGTCGGCATGCGAGCCTTTGCCGTCGGGACCCCGGCCTCACGGTGATGGTGGCGGTCGGTGGCGCGGCCGCTGAGGGCGCGCAAGAGGAGGGGCGGGAAAAAATGGCGGAGGCATCGGTCAGGTTTGCGCTCGTGGATATCAACGATATCCTGAAGACGCTCCCACACCGTTACCCCATGCTGCTGATCGACCGGGTCATCGATATCAGGACCGATTACAGTGGAATAGGCATCAAGAACGTCACCTACAACGAGCCACCGTTTCTCGGGCATTTTCCCGAGCGCCCGGTCTACCCCGGCGTCATGATGATCGAAGCGATGGCGCAGACCGCAGGCGTCATCGGGATCAAGTCGGTCGAGGGTACCGAGAAGCCGCGGGCGGTGTATTTCCTGACCATCGACAAATGCAAGTTTCGCAAGCCCGTGATGCCCGGCGATACCGTGGAGTATCACATGCGTCGCATCGGCAGGCGCAAGGCGATGTGGTGGTTTCACGGCGACGCCAAGGTGAACGGCACGACCGTTGCCGAAGCCGATGTGGGCGCGATGCTGACAGACTGACGCTGACGCTACGCCCGGCAGCAACCGTTGACCGTGCCGGCGTCGCGCCGGCTTCCAATCGACAGGCCGGATTTTCTGTGTTCTAGTTTCGTTATCAGGCGCTGGAAGGAGCGGATGCGAAACCTGACGATATTGGCGGCCTTGGGAACACTGCTTGTAGTCCTGAATAGCGGCGCCGAAGCGGGCAAAACCTGCATCGCCACAGCAACCGAGGCATTGCCGAAAATCACGGGGCTCGTCGTCAAGAGATCGCGGACACGTCCGGTATCGCCCGCAATTATGGCCTCCTGGAAAGGCCAGTCGAAACCCGTCATGATCGACGTGGACGTCGAAACCGAAGGCGACGCTCAGACCTATTCCTATCTGTGTGTGGTCACTCAAGGCTCCGCTTTCGTCCAGCGCACAATGAATTAGCGCGAGCCGGCTCGACGCGAAATGATTGCGGCCGTGGCCGCCCCCGACGGCCCAGGCAGAACAGGCGTGGGGTCACTGGACAGCCCGGGCGGCCCGCGCTAACCACTGAAAAACCGGACAATTTGCGCCAAATCCCTGCAAGAGAGACGAGTCCCGTCGATGAGCACGATCGATCCAACCGCGCGAGTTGAAGACGGCGCTGTGATCGGTGAGGGCACGACGATCGGCCCCTACTGCGTGATTGGTCGCGACGTCGTCATCGGTAGGGACTGCAAGCTGATCGCACATGTCCATGTGATGGGACAGACCAGCATCGGTGCCGCCTGCACCATATACCCCTTCGCGTCTCTCGGCTCAGCACCACAATCGCTGAGCTACCGCGGCGAGCCGACCAGGCTCCAGATTGGCGAGGGCTGTACCATCCGGGAATCGGTCACGATGAATATCGGGACGGTTGGTGGCGGCGGAATTACGCGCGTCGGAGACCGCGGCTATTTCATGAATTGCAGTCATGTCGGGCACGACTGCCAGGTCGGTAACGACGTTATCTTCGCCACCTCCGCGACGCTCGGCGGACATTGCGAAATCGGCGACTTTGTCTTCATCGGCGGTTTGTCCGCCGTACACCAGTTCACGCGAATTGGACCGCAAACGATGATCGGAGGTGTTTGTGGCGTGCGCGGCGACGTTATTCCTTACGGTCTCGTCAACGGTCAATACGCGCGCCTGGAGGGCCTCAATATCGTCGGCATGAAACGCCGCAAATTTACCCGCGAGCGGCTTGCGGTGGTCCGGTCGTTCTATCAAAAGCTTTTTGAATCTCCCGGAATCTTTTCCGAAAGGCTGGCCGCGGTGCAATCTCTTGCCGATGCCGATCCCGCGATCGCGGAAATCCTGAAGTTCATCGACGCCGGCAAGCACCGCGCTCTATGCCTTCCATCCGGTGAACACTGATCACGGAGCAGTGGCAGCCATGACAGCCGCGGCTTTGGAAATTTCGTCTCCGGTTGGCGTCATTGCGGGCGGCGGCGTGATGCCGTTTGCTGTCGCCGATTCCTTAAGGGCGCGCGGACTCGATCCAGTCCTGTTTGCGCTCAAGGGCGTTTGCGACCCCGCGGCAACGGAGCGCTTTCGCCATCATTGGATCACCGTTGGTCAGTATGGACGAGCGACGAAGTTGTTTCGTGCGGAAAACTGCAAGAACCTGGTCTTTATCGGAACGTTGGTGCGACCGGCGCTGTCGGAAATTCGGCTCGACTGGGGAACGCTTCGCGTCATGGGCCGGGTGTGGTCGGCCTTTCGGGGCGGCGATGATCACCTGTTGTCGGGCATCGGCCGGATTTTTGAGCGAGAAGGCTTCCGTCTGCTGGGCCTCAAGGAGGTTGCACCGGATCTGCTCATGCCCGAGGGATGTGTTACGCGAACATTGCCCGACCAGAATGCGAAGGCCGATATCGCCAGGGGACGAGACGTGCTCCGCGCGCTCGGCCCCTTCGACATTGGCCAGGCCGTCGTTGTGATCGACGGTCATGTCGTCGGCGTCGAGGGTATCGAGGGGACGGACGAGTTGCTCGCGCGCATTGCCGACTTGCGTGCGGCAGGCCGGATCCGGTCTGCCAAAGGCTGCGGGGTGCTGGTGAAAGCGCCAAAGAGCGGGCAGGACTTGCGTTTCGATTTGCCGACCGTTGGGTCGCTCACCGTCGAGAAGGCCGCAGCCGCGGGACTTGCCGGAGTGGCGGTCCTCGCCGGCAACACGGTGGTGGCCGATCCGCAGACCATGATTGAGGCTGCGGATACGGCTGGGCTTTTCGTGACCGGTCTGCCGTCCTGATGCCTGCCCGCGCAAATGGCGACGTCGCACGCAAGATTTTTCTGATCGCAACAGAAGAATCCGGCGATCGGCTGGGCGCGCATCTGATGAAGGTGCTCCGCCAGCGCCTCGGCGGCGCGGTTCGGTTTGAGGGCGTCGGGGGTCTCGCGATGGCGCGAGAGGGGTTGAAGTCCCTGTTTCCGATCGAGGAGCTGTCGGTCATAGGCTTTTCGGCTGTCGTGAAGCAACTTCCCAGGCTTTTGCGTTTGATCCGGAACACGGTCGATGCAGCTCTGCGCGCAGAACCCGATATTCTCGTGATCATCGACAGCCCTGATTTCACCCATCGGGTCGCGCGGCGAGTTCGATCCCGCGATTCATCGATTCCAATCGTGGACTATGTGTCGCCGTCGGTCTGGGCGTGGCGGCCAGGCCGGGCACGGGCCATGCGCGCCTATGTCGATCACGTTCTGGCGCTGCTGCCATTTGAGCCGGAGGAGTACCGCCGCCTGCAAGGCCCGCCTTGCAGCTATGTCGGCCATCCCCTGATCGAACAACTCGGCTCACTCAGGCCAAACGCCGCCGAGCAGGCGCGCCGAAGCGAGAAGCCTCCGGTGCTGCTGGTTCTGCCGGGAAGCCGCCGCGGCGAGATTAGACACCATATGGCGATATTCGGCGACGCCCTGGACAGGCTCCAGGCGGCAGGCGCAGCGTTCGAACTGATCCTTCCGACCATGCCCCATCTGCTGGAACCAATCAGGGAAAGCGTCAAAAGCTGGAAGGTCGTACCTCGGATCGTGGTGGGCGAGCAGGAGAAGCGCGCCGCGTTCCGGATTGCCAACGCGGCGCTGGCCAAATCGGGCACGGTAACGCTGGAATTGGCGCTTGCGGGGGTGCCGATGGTCGCCGCCTACCGGGCGGGAGCCGTGGAAGCGTGGATCGTCATGCGCGCGATCAACGTCAAGTCGGTGATCCTTGCGAACCTCGTCGTTGGCGAGAATGTGGTGCCGGAGTTCATCCAGGACGATTGCACGGCGGACACGCTCGCGGGCGCGCTCGGCGAGATATTGTCCGATTCATTAATGCGGCAACGCCAGCTCAAGGCTTTTGCGCGAATTGACGACATCATGTCGACGGGCAACCAGCCGCCCAGCGTCCGCGCCGCCGACATAGTGCTGGCGACACTAAGGAAATCCCGAGGGATCAGTTAGGCCCAGTCGGATAGCTCAGGTCCGATCGCTAACATGCGATCTGACGTCGAGACGAGGCCTTCAACTATTTCCGCTTGTCGATGGCAACGTAGTCACGACGGGTCAGCCCCGTATAAAGCTGGCGCGGGCGGCCGATTTTCTGCAGCGGATCCTCGATCATCTCGCTCCACTGGCTGATCCAGCCGACCGTACGCGCAACCGCGAACAGCACGGTGAACATCGAGGTCGGGAAGCCCATCGCCTTCAGCGTGATACCCGAATAGAAATCGACGTTCGGATAGAGCTTGCGGCTGATGAAATACTCGTCGTTGAGCGCGATCTTTTCCAGTTCCAACGCGACTTTCAGCATCGGATCGTCGCCGTGGCCAGTCTCCGCCAGCACCGCGTGACACATCTTTTGCATGATCTTGGCGCGCGGATCGTAGTTCTTGTAGACGCGGTGTCCGAAGCCCATCAGGCGAACTTCGCTGTTCTTGTCCTTCACCTTCTTGATGAAGTCGGGAATCTTGTCGACCGTGCCGATGCTGGACAGCATCGCCAGCGCCGCCTCGTTGGCGCCGCCATGCGCCGGTCCCCACAGGCAGGCGATGCCGGCGGCGATACAGGCGAACGGGTTTGCGCCGGAGGAACCGGCGATACGCACCGTCGACGTCGAGGCGTTCTGCTCGTGGTCGGCGTGGAGAATGAATATCTTGTCGAGTGCGTTGGCGAGAACCGGATTGATCTTGTACTCCTCGCAAGGCACTGCGAAGCACATGTTCAGGAAATTCTCGGCAAAGCTGAGCGAGTTCTTCGGATAGATGAAGGGCTGGCCGATGGTATATTTGAACGCCATCGCAGCGAGCGTGGGGATCTTCGCGATCATGCGCATCGAGGCGATCATGCGCTGCTGCGGATCGGTGATATCGGTGGAGTCGTGGTAAAACGCGGCCAACGCGCCGACCGAGGCCACCATCACGGCCATCGGATGGGCATCGCGGCGGAAGCCCTGGAAAAACCGCGCCATCTGCTCGTGAACCATGGTGTGGAGGATCACGCGGCGGTCGAAGTCGACCTTCTGCGCCTTGGTCGGCAACTCGCCGTAGAGCAGGAGATAGCAGGTTTCCAGGAAGTCGCCGTTTTCGGCGAGTTGTTCGATCGGATAGCCGCGGTATTCCAGAACGCCCGCGTCGCCGTCGATATAGGTGATCTTCGACTCGCAGCTTGCGGTCGAGGTAAAGCCGGGGTCGTAGGTGAACATTCCCGACTGCGCGTAGAGCTTGGCGATGTCGATGACGTCGGGGCCGACGGTGCCGCTCGAAATCGGGAGATCAAAAGTCTTGTTGCCTACCGTCAGCGTTGCGGTCTTGCCTTGGGATGCGCCCATCGTGAAGTCCCCGATGCGATCGTTGCGAAAGCCCGCGCTTTGCGCCTTTTCCGAAACGGCCGGCATGTGACGCGGACATATTGAATGAAGCGATCAAATGGGTAGCTTATTGCCGTGTGCGCTGCAAGGTGGCGCGCAAAGCGTCAATATCAAGCCTTTTACCAAGGGGCCTGATCGTCGAGCCTGGCCAGGCTTTCCTGCCGCCCAAGAACCGCCAGCACATCGAATATCCCCGGGGAGGTGGTGCGTCCCGTCAGCGCCGCGCGCAGCGGCTGGGCCACGGCGCCGAACTTGAGGCCGTTCTGATCCGCAAAGGCGCGCATCGCCGTCTCGGTGGATTCGGCGCTCCAGTCCTTGACCGTTTCCAAGGCAATACGGAGGCGGCCGATGAGTTGGCGGCTTTCCGCTGTGAGCAAGGCGGCGGCCTTCGGGTCGATCTCAAGCGGCCGGTCGGCAAAGATGTAATAGGCACTGTCGATCAGTTCGATCAGCGTCTTGGCACGTTCCTTCAGGCTCGGCATGGCCTGAAGCAATTGCGCCCGCGTGGTGGCGTTGAGCTTGCCCGCAAGTTCGGCTCCGTTGGGAACGAACTGGAGCACATGCTCGAACATGTTCACGAGGGATTGATCGTCGGAATGGCGGATGTAGTGCCCGTTGAGATTCTCGAGCTTGGCGAAATCGAAGCGCGCGGCGGATTTGCCCACGCCCGGGAGGTCGAAGGCGGCGATCATCTCCTCGGTCGAGAAAATCTCCTGGTCGCCATGGCTCCACCCGAGCCGGACGAGGTAGTTGCGTAGCGCCGCCGGCAGATATCCCATGGCCCGGTAAGCGTCCACGCCGAGCGCGCCATGGCGTTTAGAGAGCTTCGAACCGTCCGGACCGTGAATGAGCGGAATATGCGACATGCTGGGAATGTCCCAGCCGAGCGCATCATAGATCTGCTTCTGGCGGGCCGCATTGATCAGATGGTCGTCGCCGCGAATGATATGCGTGACTGCCATGTCGTGATCGTCGACCACGACCGCCAGCATGTAGGTCGGGTTTCCATCGCCGCGTAGCAACACGAGATCGTCAAGGTTTTCATTCTGCCAGACCACGCGGCCCTGCACCTGATCCTCGATCACGGTCTCGCCGGTCTGGGGCGCACGGAGCCGTATCGTGGGCTTCATCCCCGCAGGTGCCTCGGATGGGTCACGGTCGCGCCAGAGACCGTCGTATAGGCGGGAGCGGCCCTCGGCGCGGGCCTTCTCGCGCATCGCCGTCAGTTCCTCCGGCGCTGCGTAACAGCGGTAGGCCTTGCCGGCCGCCAGCAGGGCTTCGGCGACCTCCCGGTGACGCGCTGCGCGGCTGTACTGATAGATGACCTCGCCGTCCCAATCGAGCTCGAGCCACTGCAACCCGTCCAGAATGGCCGCGATCGCCGCGTCCGTCGACCGTTCCCGGTCGGTGTCCTCGATCCGAAGCAGCATTTTGCCGCCATGGCCGCGGGCATATAGCCAGTTGAAGAGAGCCGTGCGGGCTCCCCCGATATGGAGAAATCCGGTCGGCGAGGGGGCGAAGCGCGTGACGACTTGTTCGGTCATTGAAGTCAACAGGGAAGGGGCAGGATGGGCGAGCGGGTGTATAGCAGGAACCCCATATAACTAAAGCCTTCCTTGGGACTGGTGTCCCGTTTCTGACATTCGTATCCTGTCGTGGAGGGCTCATTTACGAATGTCGGAAACAGGGGCCACCAGCAAATAGCAAGTTTGTACTGTGGTTTGGGATTTGACATTCGCTATAGGAACTCGCGGCGATACTGAAGCGAATGTCGAATCCACCACGCTAACGGATTTGGCAGATAGATCGTTGATCCCGGAGCAAGAAGCCAGAATGACCTTAGAACAGACGACGGCAGAGGCCGGCCGCGATTTCATCCGCGACATCGTCCAGGCCGACCTCGACGCCAAAAGGCATAGCCTGATCGTAACGCGCTTTCCGCCGGAACCGAACGGCTATCTGCATATCGGCCATGCCAAGTCGATCGGTCTCAATTTCGGCATCGCGCAGGAGTTTGGTGGCCACTGCAATCTGCGCTTCGATGATACCAATCCCACCAAGGAAGAGCAGGAATTCATCGATTCAATCCAGGCCGACGTGAAATGGCTGGGGTACGACTGGGGCAGGAATCTTTTCTTTGCCTCCGACTATTTCGAGCAGCTCTATCAGTGGGCGGAAGGGTTGATCAAGAACGGCCTCGCCTATGTCGACGATCAGTCGCAGGAGGAAATCCGGCTGACGCGCGGCACGCTCACCGAGCCCGGCCGGAACAGTCCTTTCCGAGATCGTTCCGTGGAAGAGAATCTCGACCTGTTTCGTCGCATGAAGGCCGGAGAATTTCCAAACGGCGCGCGTGTGCTGCGCGCCAAGATCGACATGGCCTCCGGCAACATCAACCTGCGCGACCCCGTGCTCTACCGCATCCTGCATGCGATCCACCCGCGCACCGGTGACAAATGGTCGATCTACCCGAGCTATGATTATGCCCACGGCCAGTCCGATGCGATCGAAGGCGTTACGCATTCGATCTGCACGCTGGAGTTCGAGGATCATCGGCCGCTCTATGAATGGCTGCTCGACAAATTGCCGGTGCCGTCGAAACCTCACCAGTACGAGTTCGCTCGCCTCAACTTGACCTATACGCTGCTCTCCAAGCGCGTGCTGACCGAGCTTGTGCGCGGCGGCCACGTCGCGGGCTGGGACGATCCGCGGATGCCCACCATTGCCGGGCTGAAGCGGCGTGGCGTGCCGCCGGCGGCGATCCGGGAATTCGTCAAGCGCATAGGCGTTGCCAAGGCCTACAGCGTCGTCGATGTCGGCATGCTCGAATTCTGCATCCGCGAGGTTCTGAACCAGACCGCGCAGCGGCGGATGGCGGTGTTGCGGCCGCTCAAGGTCGTGATCGAGAATTATCCGGAAGGACAGACCGAGGAGATGGAGGCGGTCAACCACCCCGACAATCCGCAGGCTGGCATGCGCCGCGTGGCATTCGGCCGCGAACTCTATATCGAGCGCGATGATTTCATGGAGAACCCGCCGAAGAAGTTCTTCCGGCTTTCGCCGGGAAGTGAGGTGCGACTGCGTTATGCCTATTTCATTACCTGCCGCGACGTCGTGAAGAATGCCGCGGGCGAGGTCGTGGAATTGCGCTGCACTTACGATCCGGCAACCCGCGGCGGCAATGCGCCCCACGGCCGCAAGGTCAAGGCGACCATGCATTGGCTCTCGGTAGCCCAGTCGCGGCCAGCGGAAATTCGCCTCTACAACCCGCTGTTCGCCAAGCCGAACCCCGATGCCGCCAATTTCGCGGCCGACCTCAATCCGCAGTCGCTGGAAATCCTGAAGGATGCGCGGGTCGAGCCCGATGTGGCCGAGGCGAATTCGGCCGAAGTCGTGCAGTTCGAACGGCAGGGCTATTTCGTGCGGGACAAGGACGCCTCGGCGGACCGTCCGGTCTTCAATCGCACCATCGGCTTGCGCGATACCTTTGCCAAGGAAATCGGCAAGGGCTAGCGGGACCGGTCGTGGGAGGGGCTCTCGGCCTTCGCGAACTTCGATAGCCGGGTACGAAGCGTGTGCTGGGCGAGACGATCTCGAGCCTTTTCTTCGATTAGCAGTTCGATGAAGGCCAGCCGCTTTGGCTCGTCGTCTGCGTCGGCCAGTAGTTGGCGATAGCGATCGTAGTTATAGGCTGTGTCCGCACCACTCATTGCCGCCACCCCCGGCTCAATCGAGCTCGTCAGAATGTTCCGCAACATGGAAGGCTTCGCAAGCCGATAGGTGTGGCGGCGGTGCCGTGCGGCTGTCTGATCTGTGGATAAGCAGGCGAGCACCGCGTCCGGCTGACGCAGGCGCGCAGGGGCGCGCCCTTCAGGCGGGAGAGGCGAGGCGTTGGCGAATTTCGTTGCGCATCTTTTCGCGGAACGCCTCGCGGAGTGCCGGCCGTTCCTTCTCATGAACATCCCAGCGATCGAAAATGTTGAAGTTATCCAGAATGGGATGACGATCGCTGGCCATCGCGAGGATACCGAGAAGTTTGCCTGCCGGTCCGCTGGGCCCGGTCACTTCCCACCGGCGGATGGTGTCGGCGCCGTCCTTCGGTTCCAGTCCGCAAAGCTTTGCCATGTCGGCGGCCGAGAGCGGCTGGCCAAGAGCGTCACTGAGATCCTGGCGAAGTTGTTTCAATTCCGGGCCTGTCACGGAGGTATTCCCCTGATCGCTGAAGTTTCGAGTTCGACGTGCCCCGGGCCGCTGATTTCAGAACAGACCTGTGGCGGATTCGGAAGACCTCTACAAGAATTGCGGTTTTCTCGGGAAATCCGCTTCGTCCACCGCGTTCAGGTAGCCAATGCCAAATTCGCCGCGCTGGGGTAGCATCCCGTCTGTGAGGATGTAGCGTGGGTGGGGTCGATGGCTGAGCGGGGCAGGGCGCCCGGCCGGGTACAGGGGATTGCGCAGACTTGGCCGCCGCGCGGCGGGACTGCGACCGGCGGTTTCGCGGCCGGCTCTGGCGTGTGGGCGAATGCGCTCGAGCGCCTGCGGGAGTGGGCGCGCGCCGAGGCCGGCGCCGGCCGTCTGCTGCCATGGGTTCCCGTTGCCTTCGGAACCGGTATCGCTTTCTACTTCGCCGCCGACCGCGAGCCGGTGCTGTCCGTCGCCGTGGCTGCCGCCATCGCGCTTTGCGTCGCGGCATTGTTGCTTCGCCGCCAGAAGTATTTTCCCTTTGCCGTGATGGCCGCGGCCGTGGCGGCCGGATTTGCAACGGCGACGTGGAGAACCGCGCGAATCACGCACGAGGTGCTGGCAAGGCCGGCCTACTCAGTGTCGTTGTCAGGCTTTGTCGAGGCCCGCGACATTCGCGAGCGGACCGACCGGTTCGTGTTGCGGGTCACACAGATGGATGGCCCACGCCTGCAGACAAGGCTGGAACGAGTTCGGCTGTCCGTACGCAAAGGGACGGCGCCGGCGGTCGGAAGCTTCGTCGAGTTGAAGGCGCGTCTGCAGCCACCGCTCGCCCCGTTGCGGCCGGGCAGCTACGATTTTGGCCGCGACCTGTTCTTTCAGGGCATCGGCGCCTCGGGCTTCGTCACAGGCAGCATCAAGACCCAGGAGCCGTCGGTCGCAGGCGGTATTGCGCTCCGTTACGCCGCCTTCATGCAGAATTTGCGTGATGCAATCGATGCGCGGATACGCACCACACTCGAGGGCGACAAGCGTGCGATTGCGACCGCCCTTCTGACCGGCCGCCGCGATGCGATCACAACACCTGTCAACGATGCGATGTTCATCTCCGGCCTTGGTCACGTGCTCTCTATTTCCGGCTACCACATGGCCGTCGTGGCGGGCGTCGTGTTCTTTGCCGTACGTGCGTTGCTCGCGTTTTTCCCGGTGCTGACGGTGGCGTTTCCGATCAAGAAATGGGCAGCCGCTGCGGCGCTTGCGGCGGCCGCGTTCTATTTGCTGCTGTCGGGCGCCGAGGTCGCCACACAACGATCCTTCTACATGACGGCCGTGGTTTTGATTGCCGTGATGGTCGATCGCCGCGCGGTCACGTTCCGTACCCTCGCGCTGGCCGCGATGGTGGTGTTGGTATTGGCGCCGGAAGCGCTCGTGCATCCAAGTTTCCAGATGTCCTTTGCGGCGACGCTGGGCCTCGTGGCGTTGGTGCAGATCGGCATGCCACGCTTGTTTGCCACCCCGGAGAATTCGGCCGCGGCAAAGGTAGCACTTTGGGGTGGGCGGGAACTCATCACACTCACCTTGGCCTCGCTGGTCGCGGGTCTTGCGACCACGCCCTATGCCGCCTTCCACTTCCACCGGATCACGCCCTATGGCGTGCTCGCCAATCTCGCGGCCATGCCGGTCGTCTCCGCGGTCGTGATGCCCGCGGGCATGCTCGGGCTGGTGGCGATGCCGTTTGGCTTCGACGGTTTCTTCTGGTGGCTGATGGGCGTCGGTATCGACTGGATGATCGTAGTCACGGAATGGGTTGCCGCGCTGCCCGGCGCCATCGGCCGGATCACCGCGTTCGGCACCGGCCCTTTGATCGTCTCAAGTCTCGGGATCGTGCTGCTCGGCCTGTTGCGTACGCCGCTCCGATGGAGTGGCGCGGCTGTGCTTCTGGTCTCGGTCG
>Ga0210389_10002480_pt1 | contig 14527 bp, 8 predicted proteins | sample IncBWH28OmetaG_FD_160127 | JGI IMG/M metagenome (GOLD analysis project Ga0210389, IMG submission 160127) | Forest soil microbial communities from Barre Woods Harvard Forest LTER site, Petersham, Massachusetts, United States - Inc-BW-H-28-O ...
GGCCGTCGGTGATCAGGCGAACGGCACATCAGGGGTGCGTGCCGGGCGGCGGCGGAACTCGGTGTCACACTGCCCGCCTTCCTATGGCGCCCGATGTCGCATCAGCGCCCGTCTTTGCCGGTGGATGGCGCATCGACCGCCATAGGAAGGAAGCGGATGGCGCATCGACCGCCATGGGAAGGAAGCGGATGGCGCATCGGCCGCCATGGGAAGGAAGTGAATGGCGCATCGGCCGCCTTCCGGCGGCGCCGCGCGCGTCCGGCCCGGGAGGCGGTCGCTGGCACATCCTGTCGCCGGAGTCACGCACCGAACCGGACAACCACCAGTAAATCTCCGACGGCCCTATACGGCATCAACGACCCACCCACGATCAAGAAAGTGGCGCTGGCCGCGGCGTATCCAGGCCACCCCGAACTACGCGTGCAAGCAGGCCCGCCTGCGAAGGTCGCTGGCCGACAGCGGCAGCGGGGCCGGTACGAGACTAGGGCTGCACCTCTTCGGTGCCGCGTTTGCGGGCGCGGAACGCGGTTACGTTGGCGCGGTTCGTGCAGCGGTCGCTGCAGTAGCGTCTGGTCCGGCCCGCGGATGTGTCGATGAACACACCCATGCACGGGGTGGCCTGGCAGATGCCGAAGCGCTCGATGCCAAGCTCGGCCAGCCGGACCGCGAGTCCCATGGCGGCACCGGCGGCGTACTTGTCCGGCATGGAGCCGCTCTCGGTGTAGTGCACGTGCCAGGACTGTCCGTCGTGCCCGGAGAGCTGCGGGTGCACGGGGTACTGGATCAGCATCTCGTTCAGCCGTTCCGCGGCGGCCCCGCCGTTCCCGTCTGAGCAGGCCACGAAGAACGCGCGGAACTCATCGCGGAGCTGGCGCAGCGCTTCCAGGTCGGCGCGCGTGATGCCGTGCTTGAGGTGCTCGCGGTCCGTCACCAGCGAGCGGAGCCCGTCCAGTGACGTGAGCTGGTCGCCGCCATCACGTCCGAGGCTATCGGTATTGACGAGCCGCACGGCGAGTTCGGCATAGGAGGAGAGATCCACTCACGCGTCCTAGGCGGGGGAGGTGTAATGGGCTGCTAGCGGTACTGAGTATTACACATATCCGGGGTCGCAGTGCTAGCACCACGTCGTACGTGGCAGAATGTGAACACGGGTAACCCCCGTACCGGGGCGACCACGCGCTGGAGACGAGCGCGGCGACCAACGGTAACCCCTCGGTCGCGGCTTTCGCGGGCGCCCGGTCTTCATGTCTTTTCCCGGAGCTTCCCTGGGGGTTAACCGTGTCCGCAGAGCCGACACTTCCGAATTCCTATGCCGCCGACCCGGTCTTCGCGATGCACCGCGGCGGCAAGATTCACGTTCAGTCCACTGTCGAAGTCGAAGATCACGCCGCCCTCGCGATGGCGTACACGCCGGGCGTCGCGCGGGTGTGCAGCGCCATCGCCGAGCACCCGGAACTCGCGAGTGAGTACACCTGGACCGGCAACACCGTGGCGGTCGTCAGTGACGGCACGGCGGTCCTCGGCCTCGGCGACATCGGGCCCTCCGCGGCGATGCCGGTCATGGAGGGCAAGGCCCTGCTGTTCAAGCGCTTCGCCGGCATCGACGCCGTCCCCGTGTGCATCTCCTGCACCGACGTCGACGAGATCGTCCGGACGGTCGCCGCGCTCGCGCCCAGCTTCGGCGGCATCAACCTGGAGGACATCTCGGCGCCCCGCTGCTTCGAGGTCGAGGACCGGCTCCGCGACATGCTGGACATCCCGGTCTTCCACGACGACCAGCACGGCACCGCGATCGTGGCGCTCGCCGCGCTGCGCAGCGCGGCCCGCGTCGTCGGCAAGGACCTCTCCGACCTCCGCGTCGTCGTCGCCGGTGCGGGCGCTTCCGGTGTCGCGGTGACGAAGCTCCTGCTGAGCGTTGGTATCGGCGACATCGCGGTGGCGGACAGCAAGGGCCTGATCTACCAGGGCCGGGACGGCCTGGGCGCGGTGAAGCAGGCGCTTTCCGAGGCGACGAACAAGGCGAGGCTGACCGGTTCCACCGAGCTGGCCCTGCACGGTGCCGACGTGTTCATCGGCCTGTCCGGCGCCACAATCGCCGAGGAAGCCATCGCGCAGATGGCGCCGGGCGCGATCACCTTCCTGCTGTCCAACCCGGATCCCGAGATCCACCCGGACATCGCGCGCAAGCACGCGGCCGTCGTCGCGACCGGCCGCAGCGACTTCCCGAACCAGATCAACAATTCGCTGGCGTTCCCCGGCGTGTTCCGCGCCGCACTGGACGTGCGCGCGCACACGGTGACGGAGAACATGAAACGGGCCGCGGCCGAGGCGATCGCCGGCCTGGTCGGCGACGACGCCGCGCCGGACTACGTGATCCCGAGCCAGTTCGACGAGCGGGTGGCCCCCGCGGTCACCGCGGCGGTCGCGGACGCGGCCCGCGCCGACGGCGTGGCGCGCAGGTAATTCCCGCTCGCTTAATCCCCCACTCGCCTCCGGCGCGCTCTGGCGCCGCCGTCCTCCCGTCGTCGTACGTCGCTCGTTCCTCGCGACTGCCTCCTCGGTCCGGACGGCGGCGCCTTTGGCTTGCGGGGCTCCGGGCACCGTGGTGGCCCGTTGGCTCGCGGGTCTCGGGCCGCCCCTCCCGGGGGAGAGCCGCTTGTCATAGGGTCGAGATCATGTTTGCCGTTACTGCTGCGCGTATCGACGCCGATGACCCGCTGAGCGGACTGGAGACGGGGGAGCGCCCGGACCCGCAAGCCCCGGACGGATGGACGACCGTCACGGTGAAGGCCACCGCGCTCAACCATCACGACGTCTGGTCGCTGCGTGGCGTGGGACTCCCGGCCGACCGGCTGCCGATGATCCTCGGCTGCGACGCCGCCGGGGTGGATGAGGACGGCAACGAGGTCGTGGTGCACGCCGTCATCGGCGATCCGGACGCGGGTGGCGGCGACGAGACGCTGGACCCGCGCCGCTCGCTCCTGTCCGAGCGGTACAACGGCACCTTCGCCGAGAAGGTCGCGGTCCCGCGGCGCAACCTGCTCCCGAAGCCGGCCGCGCTGACCTTCGCGGAGGCCGCCTGCCTGCCGACCGCGTACCTGACCGCGTACCGGATGCTGTTCGAGAAGGCGGGCGCGCAGCCCGGCGCGACCATCCTGGTCCAGGGCGCCGGCGGTGGTGTCGCCACCGCGCTCATCCTGCTCGGCCGGGCGGCCGGGTACCGGATCTGGGTCACCAGCCGCAGCGAGGCCAAGCGTGACGCGGCGGTCAAGCTCGGCGCCGACCAGGCGTTCGCGACGGGCGAGCGGCTCCCGGAACGGGTCGACGTCGTGATGGAGACCGTCGGCCAGGCGACGTGGGGCCACTCGCTGCGCTCCCTGCGCCCGGGCGGGCGGATCGTCATCTCCGGCGCGACCAGCGGTGAAGTCCCGCCCGCGGAACTCACCCGGGTATTTTTCACCCAATTGTCGATCGTCGGGTCGACGATGGGAACCCGGGATCAGCTGGGGCGGCTCCTGCGGTTCTGCGAGCAGGCCGGAACGCGCCCGGTGATCGACCGGGTCCTTCCGTTGGCGAACGCGGCAGAGGGGTTCGCCGCGATGATCGACGGGGCGCAGACAGGGAAGATCGTTTTCACGCCCTGATAAATGGCGCGGAATTCAGGTCGCCGCGTTGACGGTCTGGTGTCCGGCCGGAAATCGGTGCCGACAGGGGCGCGGTACCGGTTAGCGGCCGGACTCCGGGGATTATGAGTCGGACGCGTCTTCCGGCTCCGCGGCGTCGGCGTCGGCGTCCTCGGCCTTGGCGGTCGCCGTCTCGTCCGCGGGGGCGGTCGAAGTGGCGGTGGCCGTGCCGTTCGCGTTCTCGGCGGAGTCCGCGGCCGTCGCCGAGTCGGCGGGGGTCGGCTGGACGAAGACCTCCGTCTTGATGCGCTCAAGCGTGTCTTCGAGGATGCCCCGCAGGGCACCGATCATGTCACCGCCGAGACCGCCGGAGTCCCGTGCCACCTTGCGGAAGTCGGACGCGAAGTCCCTGGCTAGGTGCTCGATGTCGCGGAACGCGGCGTCCCCCGAACCGGACCAGCCCTTACGGCCGGGACCGCCGGAAGCGGAACCGGCCGCGCCGCCGTTGTCGCCGGCGGCCTGGTCCCCGCGGGTGCCTTCTCCCCAGGGATCGCGGGCGCCGACCGCCTGCTCGTACATGGCGCGGAAGCGGCCGAGCGCGTCGTCGCGCAGGTTCGCCGCCTCCTCCTTGATGCGCTGCGCGTGGCGCAGCGCCTCGTCGCGAGCCTGCCGTGCCTGCTCGCGGGCATCACGGACCTGGTCCCATTCCTGCCGGGCCTGATCGCGCTCACGCCGGGCCTGCTCCCATTCCGCACGTGCCTGATCGCGTGCCTGGTCACGCTCGGCCCGTGCCTGGTCGCGGGTCTCGTTCCGTACTCGCCGGGTGCCGTCCCGGGTCTGGTCGCGTGCCTGCCGGGCCTCGTCCCGGGCCCGCTCCGCTTCTTCCCGGGTCTGCTCGCGGGCCGCGCGGGCCTGTTCCCAGGCCTCTTCGTGTGCGGCGCGCGCCTGCTCGCGTACGTCGTCGCGGGATTCGCGTTCGCCCCGGCGCATTTCACGGGCCGCCCAGGTCAGCTCCTCGCGGAGGCTGCGGACGGTGTCGCGGACGTCTTCGCGTACCTCGCGGACGATGTCATTGACCGACGCGGACAGTTCCTCTTCGAGCTCGTCGAGCTCAGGGCCGCGCTTGCGCAGCTCCTCGCGGCCCGCATCGGTAATCCGGTAGACCTTGCGGCCGTTCTCCTCGTCGTGGGTGACCAGGCCTTCCTCTTCCAGCCTGGCCAGCCGCGGGTAGATCGTCCCTGGCGATGGCGCGTAGATGCCCATGAACCGGTCACGCAGCAACCGGATGACCTCGTAGCCGTGTCTTGGCTGCTCGTCGAGAAGACGCAAAAGGTACAGCCGGAGCCTTCCATGACGGAATACCGGGCTCATCGGGTCTCGCTCTCCATTCCTGCCTGCGCACGCGGTGGCTCCGCGTGCTGCTCCCGGCGGTAGGCCGCCCGCCGCAGCAGCGTGATCGCACCGGACACGCTGGTGACGGACACGTGTCCGGTTCCGGCGCCAACGTTACCGCTGACCGTACGCGACGCAGGCGCCTTCTTGGCCTGCAGTGCGCCGAACTCGGTCTGGACCTTGCCGGACACCGAGTTCAGCCGCACCCTGGCGTCGGTGTCGTCGGGCAGCCGCAAGGTCACCTCGCCGGACACCGTGGTGACGTTCACGCCGCCGGGCGCGACGAGCGTCATGTCAGCGGTGATGCGGCCGCTGACGTTCTCAGCGGTCAGCGCGGTCACCGAGCTGTCCGCCAGCGTGAGCTCGCCGGACACCGACTGGAAGCGCACCGGGCCGTCGATGCTCCGCGCCTGCAGCTCACCGGAGACCGTGTTCGCCTCGATCTCGCCGCTCACGCCGTCCAGGGTGATGTCCCCGGACACGCCCTTCACCGACGCGCCGGACGTCAGTCCGGACACGAGGGCCGACGCGCTGACCACCCCCAGCTGGACCGGGCAGTCCGCCGGGACGGTGATCGCGACGGCCACCCTGTCGTTGTGCGGCTTGAGGAAGTCAAGCAGCCGGTCCCACGTCAGTTTCTCGTAGCCGATCGTCAGTGTCCCGTCGGAGTAGTCGACCTGCAGCGGGCGGCCCTTGACCTCGCTCACCGTGAGTGAGGGCTTGTCGTCGCTGGCAAGCACGGCTACCGTTCCGCCGATGAGCCTGACGTTCAGCTGCGTGACCTCGTCGAAGTCGAGGCGCACAGGAGCGTCAACAGTCCAGTGTTGCATCGCGGTAATCCTCCCAGGCATGCAAGTACGTTACACAGAACGATATATCTCGTCTGGGAGAAGTCAAGATGTATCGCGTCTTCAGCTTACGTGACGCGATACACAGATGGCACCTCCCCGTCCTCCCCTTGGCCGAGGGAGCGGAACAGGAGGAGGCGCCATCGTCGTGATGGATGAAGGTTTTTCGTTCAGGGGCGAACCATCGTCCGGACGGTTCTACTCCTCGGAATCGGAGTCCGCGTCGGCATCCATCCGGGCCAGCCACTTGGCCAGCCGGTCGATCGCCGTCTCGAATTCCGGGTTGAGGTCCACGAAGTCCCGCATGCGCTCGGCGAGCCAGGCCATCGAGACCTCCTCGTCGCCGCGGCGGTCGTCGAGTTCCTCGATTCCGGCGTCGGTGAAATACATCGCTAGCTCTCCGCTGGGATAGCCGTTTCGATAATGTCCCGGTGCGTGGCCGCGTGGACCTTCGCGGAGCCGACGGCGGGCGCCGAGCTCTCGGGCAGCGACACCACGGACAGCGGCCGACCGAGCAGCTCAGGCAGCTTCAGCGCCATCCGCGGCCAGGCACCCTGGTTGGATGGTTCTTCCTGTACCCAGACCAGCTCGGCGTCACCCGGGTAGCGCGACAGTTCCGCGCGCAGTTCCTCGAGCGGAATCGGGTACAGGCGCTCGACGCGGGCGATCGCGGTGTCCGTGCGGCCGGTCTTGCTCCGCCGGTCGAGCAGGTCGTAGTAGATCTTGCCCGAGGTCAGGATGACCCGCCGGACGCCCGATCCGTCGAAGGACGGCGCCTCGCCGATCAGCGGCTGGAAGGACCCGTCGGTGAAGCCGGCGGTCGCCGAGACGGCGGCCTTGCTGCGCAGCAGCGACTTCGGCGTGAAGACGACCATCGGCTTGCCGCGGCCCGACAGGGCCTGCCAGCGCAGCAGGTGGAAGTAGTTCGCCGGGGTCGTCGGCAGCGCGACCGTCATGTTGTCCTGGGCGCACAGCGACAGGAACCGCTCGATCCGGGCCGATGAGTGGTCCGGGCCCTGGCCCTCGAAGCCGTGGGGGAGCAGCAGGACGACGCTGGACTTCTGGCCCCACTTCTGCTCACCGGAGCTGATGAACTCGTCGATGATCGTCTGCGCGCCGTCCGCGAAGTCGCCGAACTGCGCTTCCCACACGACGAGCGCTTCCGGCCGGACCACCGAGTAGCCGTACTCGAAGCCCATCGCCGCGAACTCCGACAGCAGCGAGTCGTAGACGAAGAACCGGGCCTGGTCGTTGTCGAGCCGCTTCAGCGGGGTGTACTCCGCACCGGTGTGCCGGTCGACCAGCGTCGCGTGCCGCTGGCCGAACGTCCCGCGCCGACTGTCCTGGCCCACCAGGCGGACCGGGCGGCCGTCCAGCAGCAGGGAACCGAACGCGAGCAGCTCGCCGGTCGCCCAGTCGACCGTGTCGTCGTTGATGCTCGCGGCACGGCGCTCGAGCTGGGGCTTGAGGCGTGGGTGCACCGTGAAGCCGTCCGGCAGGTCCAGCTGGGTGTCGATGACCTGCTTGACCGTCTCGTACGGGATCGCGGTGGGCACCGCCATGTGATTGACCGGGCGCTCCTCCGTTTCGGGGATCGCCACGGTGCCGGGCTGAGCCGGGAGCTCGTTCGCCTCCCGGGTCTCGGTGAACGCGCGCTCCAGCTGCTGCTGGTAGTCGCGCAGCGCCGCCTCGGCCTCTTCCATCGTGATGTCGCCGCGGGCGATCAGGGCCTCGGTGTAGAGCTTGCGCGTGCTGCGCCGGGCCTCGATCAGGTCGTACATCAGCGGCTGCGTGAACGACGGGTTGTCCGCCTCGTTGTGACCACGGCGCCGGTAGCAGACCATGTCGATGACGACGTCTTTGCGGAACGTCTCGCGGTAGGCGAAGGCCAGCTTGCCGACCCGCGCGACCGCCTCTGGGTCGTCGCCGTTCACGTGGAAGATCGGCGCCTGGATCATCCGCGCCACGTCGGTGGCGTACACGCTCGACCGGCTGTACTGCGGCGACGTGGTGAAGCCGACCTGGTTGTTCACCACGATGTGTACGGTGCCGCCGGTGCGGTAGCCCCTGAGCTGGCTGAGGTTCAGCGTCTCGGCGACGACACCCTGGCCGGCGAACGCCGCGTCACCGTGGATGAGGACCGGGAGCACGGTGAAGCCTTCCTCGCTCTTGTCGAGGATGTCCTGCTTGGCGCGGGCCACGCCCTCGGTCACCGGGTCCCCGGCCTCGAGGTGGCTGGGGTTGGCGACCAGGCTCGTGCGGATCGTCTTGCCGGTCTGCGCGGTGAACGTGCCCTCGGCGCCGAGGTGGTACTTCACGTCGCCGGAGCCCTGGGTGGACTTGGGGTCGAGGTTGCCCTCGAACTCCTTGAAGATCTGCCCGTAGGACTTGCCGACGATGTTGGCCAGGACGTTCAGCCGGCCGCGGTGCGCCATGCCGATCACGGCCTCGTCGAGGTTGTTCTCGGCGGCCTCGCTGATCACGGCGTCGAGCAGCGGGATGAGCGACTCGCCGCCCTCGAGGGAGAACCGCTTCTGGCCGACGAACTTCGTCTGCAGGAACGTCTCGAACGCCTCGGCCACGTTCAGCCGGGACAGGATGCGGATCTGCTCCTCGTGCGTGGCGCGGATCGGCGGGACCTCGACGTGAGCCTGGATCCACTTGCGCTCGTCGGGGTCCTGGATGTGCATGTACTCCACGCCGAGGGTCCGGCAGTAGGAGTCGCGGAGCACGCCGAGGATGTCGCGGAGCCGCATGATGGGCTTGCCGCCGAAGCCGCCGGTGGCGAACTCGCGCTCCAGGTCCCACAGCGTGAGGCCGTGCTGGTTGACATCCAGGTCCGGGTGCTTGCGCTGCACGATCTCCAGCGGGTTGGTGTCGGCCATGAGGTGGCCGCGAACCCGGTAGGCGTGGATGAGCTCCTGGACCCGCGCGCTGCGGGTGACGTCGTCTTCGTGGCCGTACGGGAAGTCCTTGACCCAGCGGACCGGCTCGTACGGGATGCGCAGGCTCTCGAAGATCAGGTCGTAGAAGCCGCCGTCACCCAGCAGGAGCTGGTGGATCGTCCGGAGGAAATCGCCCGACTGCGCGCCCTGGATGATCCGGTGGTCATAGGTGGAGGTGAGGGTGACCGTCTTGCTGATGGCCAGCCTGGCCATGGTCTCCTCGCTCGCGCCCTGATAGGCGGCGGGATACTCCATGGCGCCGACCCCGACGATCGTGCCCTGGCCTGGCATCAGGCGCGGCACGGAGTGCTCGGTGCCGATCGTGCCCGGGTTGGTCAGGGAGATTGTGGTGCCCTGGAAGTCATCGACCGTGAGCTTGTTGGTGCGGGCCTTCCGGATCACGTCCTCGTAGGCCGTCCAGAACTGGCGGAAGTCCATCGACTCGGCGCCCTTGATGTTGGGCACCAGGAGCTGGCGTGCGCCGTCCTTGCCTTTCAGGTCGATCGCGAGGCCGAGGTTCACGTGGTGCGGCGTGGCCAGGGTCGGCTTGCCGTCTTCCTCCGTGTAGGAGGCATTCATCTCCGGGTTGGCCGCCAGGGCCTGGACAATGGCGAAGCCGATCAGGTGGGTGAAGGAGACCTTCCCGCCCTTGCCGCGCTGGAGATGGTTGTTGATGACGATGCGGTTGTCGATGAGCAGCTTCGCCGGGACGGCGCGGACGCTCGTGGCGGTCGGCACCGAGAGGCTGGCCGCCATGTTCTGCGCGGTGCGGGCGGAAGCGCCGCGGAGCTTGCTCAGGTCGGCGTCGCCGGGCGGCGGGGTGACCCGAGCAGCCGCGCCCGGGCTGCTCGGGGCACTCGTTACCTGGGCGTGCTTGCCCGTGCTGGTGGTGCTTGTGCCCGGCGTCGTCGCGATGGCGGCACCGTTCTGCTGTGCGGTCAGCGCTTCCGCCGGGCCGCCATCCGCCAGCGCCGGGTGCGGTCCGGCCGAGTTCGCGCGCGTGGGTCGGTAGTCCGCGAAGAAGCTCCACCAGGCGCGGTCCACCGAACTGGGGTCCGCGAGGTAACGCTGGTATAGCTCGTCGACCATCCACTCGTTGGCGCCGAAGTCGGCGCGGCCGGGACCGGAGATGCCCGCGTCCCCCGTGTCGACGGTCCCCGGCGGCGCTGACTGCTGGGCAGCACCCGGGAAACCTGACACGGAGGTGGTGGATGAAGACTCGCTGAGATCCGCGGCAGCACGCGGTGACTCAGAAGACACGGCGGACATCGCCTTCTTCCGAAAGATTAGACGTGATTACTGACTCCCTTTGACAGGGTACCCGCCCCTGTCTGGGCAGAAGGGTGGTAGACAGCACGGCGCACGGTACCGGCCATGTGGTGTCAGTCACGCGGCCGGGGAGGCTTGGTGCCGACATGGCCGGCTGTCGCGTAAGCCAACCGACATATCTGACGTGCGGCATTTCCACGGCTTTGCCGTGGCGGCGAGAGTACGATCAGCCGCAATGCACGATGGTCGTCGGGCTAAACGCCCCGCCCGGGCTCAAACGATCGCACAGGCAGTGCCTGGTGAGTAACGGGCGTAGGAGCGGCGATCGCGGGGCAGGGGACGCAGCGCGCCCCCGGTTTCCGCGCGGGCAGGTTCCGGACGCGGGCGCGCCGGTTCCTGGCACTCCGGTTCGTGACGGCCTTATCCCCGACGGCCCGGTTCGTGACGCGGCGGACCCGCGCGTGTACGGGCGTCCTAGCCCGACCCGGGGCAGACGGGCGGCGCAGGGGATGGCACCGGGGAGACACGGCGGGCGACCGGAAGAACCTGGGCGCGCGGAATCCGATGAGACTCCCGGCTACGAGTTCGGCGGGCCGGGCGGACGCGAGGGAGCTGACCGTGGTCCGGGCCGTGGCTTGCGCCGCGACACTGGTGGTTTCGGTATCGAGGATGCCAACTCGAGCGATTTCCCGGGACGGGGGACCGGGCCGCGTCGCGTTCCCGGGGTGATCCCGCCGGACGCGTTCGACGGACGGCCGGATAGCGGCAGCTTCCGGGCGGTCCGTGATTCTGGCCAGTTCCCGCAGGTCCGTGATTCAGGTCCGTTCCGTGCTCCGCGTGACGGCTTGCAGCCGCCGCCGGGCAATCGCGGTGGGTCGTATCCCGTTCAGAGCGGGCCCTATCGTCCACCTGGCACCGGCGAGTTTCCCCAGGTCCAGGACCCTGTCCGCAGCCCGGAGCCGCTCCGAGGCCAGGACCCGGTCTGGAGCCAGGAACCGTTCGGGGGCCAGGATCCGTACGGCATGCCCGGGGTGCGCGACTCCGGCGCCTTCCGCCAGCCGCAGCCGCAGCCGCGGCAGCCGCAGTCACGGCGGCAGGACGACTCCGGTGGCCATCCCGCCCCCCGGAACCCCTCAGGCGGCTTCGCCGCACGCGGTAGCGGCAGCTTCCCGGTAGCCCCCGGCAATGGCGGTTTCCCGGCGGTCCCCGGCTCCGGCCCTCTTCCCGCGGCCCCTGGGTCTGGTCCGTTCCCGGCGGCCCCTGGGTCTGGTCCGTTCCCGGCGGCTCCCGGTACCGGCGGTTTCCCGGCGGCCAGGAACACGGGCGGGTTCCGCCCGCCTCGCGAGTCCGGGCCTTTCCCGGCCGCACCCGCCGCCAGCAACAGCGGTTCGTTCCAGGGACCACCGAACAGCGGTCCTTTCCCGGTCGCCCCTCTGACCAGGAACAGCGGTGCCTTCCCGGCCGCCCCTCCGACCAGGAACAGCGGCGCGTTCCAGGCCGCTCCGTCGCCACGGGACACGGGCGGATTCGCGCCGCCGCGGAACTCCGGCGCCTTCCCCGCGGCGGGCAACTTCCCCGGAACGGGCAATACGGGGGGCTTCCGCGCGGCCCCGAATCGGGGCGCCCCGAATGGTGCGCCGCCGAATGGTGCGGCCCCGAGCGGCCCCAACGACACCGGCCCGCACCCGGCGGCAGCCCAGCCCCGGCGCCTGCTGAACCTCCGCTATACGCCGACGGTCTCGTCCAGCGGCTCAGTCGCGCCGGTGCCGCCACCGGAGGAGTTCACTGGCCCACGCCCCCGGCTGGGGAGTCCCCGGCTGGGGAATGGCCTCGGGCGGGAAGACCGGACTCGCCAAGGCGCCGACGATCAGCCTGCCCACTGGCGCCGCCCGCCGACATCCCGCCGCGACCCCGCATCCCGCCGCGACCCCGCATCCCGCCGCGGCCCCGCATCCCGGTTGGACAACGATGCCCTCGATGGCAAGCGCGGCGAGGGAACGATCCGGCACCTGAAGAATCAGGGCGCTCAGGAAGCGGAATCATCGGTCTTCGGCCGCATCGCCGCTCCGGTTCTTGCCGTGGTCCGCAGCGGCAACTGGCTGACCGGCCTGGTCATCCCGATCGTCGCCGCCATGGCGGTCGGCGTCGCGGTGGTCATCATCGCGGGCGCGAACAACGGGAACGGCCACGTGCCCTCGTCGCTGTCGGCGGGCTTCCCGCCCGCGCGGGACGCGGCCGCCGACTTCACCGACACTCCATCGCTCGCGGGCCGCGGTGTCGACCAGCAGCTTTCCCAGGTGGCGGTCTCCGGTACCACCGCCGTCGCGGTTGGCTCGCAGGCCGGTACCAGCGTCCCCCGCGCCCGCTTCTTCTACTCGGCCGACAGCGGCAAGACCTGGCGGCTCGCCACGGTCGGCGGCACGTCGGCACCCGGCAGCGCCCCCACGCTGGTGGCCGGCGGCGGGCAAGGCTGGCTTGCCCTCAGTCCCACTGCCGCGTTCATCAGCCAGAACGGACAGTCGTGGCTCCCCGAGTCCCCTCTTCCGGAGGTTCAGGGAGATAAGGTCACGGTCCTCACCGCCACCGGATCGGGATTCCTCGCCGCCGGATCCAACACCTCTGGATCCAGCGCCTCCGGCCCTGTGGTCTGGCTGTCGTCCAACGGCAAGACGTGGCAGCGGATCAGCGGCGCGCAGCTAGGCCTCACCAGCGACGCGGGCCGGGTGCTGGGCATCACGTCGGCGGTCGGCAACGGCAGCACGGTGGTGATCTCGGCGGCCGTGCAGGGCGGCGGGTCGGCCACCTGGGTGTCGACGAATGGCGGGACGACGTGGACACCGGTCACGGTGCCCGCGGGCACGGATGACAGCGCCTCGATCGCGGGGCTGGCCCCTCTTGGGAAGGGCTTCGTGGCGGTCCGCGCTACCCCGGTGAACGGGTCCGCCGACGTGTTCACCTCAACGGACGGCACGACATGGCGGCAGTCGGCGACGGTCGCCACCGCCGACGGCGCGCCGCTGACGCTGGGCTTCGTCAGCGGCGGCCCGGCTGGGGCGGTCATCACCGGGCAGGCCGACGGTGTCCAGATCGCGTTCATCTCCGCCAACGGCACTACCTGGACCGGAACGGATCCGGTGAACAGCACCGCCGCCGAACACGTGACCAGTGCCGCGCTGAACGGCACTGGCCAGGCCGTGATCGCCGGGACCAGCGCGGGTAATGCCGCGCAGCAGCCGGTGCTGACGGTGGTCGGCACGCAAGGCGGCCCAGACCAGATCAACGTGCGGGCGATCCCCGGGGCGACGACCCCGGAGATCGGGGTCGGCGCGATCGCCGCGTCCGGCGCGACTGAGGTGGCGGCCGGAAGCGCGGATGGCTTTCCCGCCCTGTGGACATCGGCCGACGGCGGCGTGAACTGGACGCGCGCGACGGGATCGACGTCGGCGACACTCAACCGGGGCGGCGACGAACAGCTGACCGGGGTGACGCACGGCGGCGCCGGATGGGTGGCCGTCGGCGGGCCGGCTGCCGATGGCGCGAACACCGGCGGCTCCCACCCGGTTGTCGTCACCTCGGCTAATGGCCAGTCCTGGACAGCGGCGGACGCCGAGCCGGCCTTCGACAGTCCAGGATCCATCACGTCGGCGGTGACAGCACGTCAGTCCGGCTACGTCATCGTGGGTCACCAGGCCGCCGGTGGGCGGACGATCGCGGCGGCCTGGTACTCCGCTGGCCTGACCGGCTGGCAGTCGGGGGCCGACGCGCGGCCCGGGGCGCTCGACGGCTCCGGGAACCGGCAGATGAACGCGGTCGCGGCCACGGACCAGGGCTTCGCCGCGGTGGGCTCGGTCGGCGGGCACCCGGCGGCCTGGCAGTCGCCCACCGGACGCACATGGTCGGAGAACACGCTCCCGCTGCCCGCGGGCGCCGCGAGCGCGACGCTGCACTACGCGGCCGCCAACGGAAACACGGTGGCGGCGATCGGCACGGCGACCACGGCCGGGGGCCGGGCGCTTCCGTTCGGGGCGGTGTCGGCCAACGGCGGCGTGACGTGGACGGAGAGCCTCCTGCCGACGCCGAAGGAGACAGCCGCGTCCGGCACGGTGACAGGGACAGGTGACACGGGTGCCGCCGGGCCGGTGACCGCGCTCACCGCCGCGGGGGGCGGTTTCACCGCGACGGGCACCTACGGCAAGCCCGGCGCGCAAGACGTCGTCGTCTGGCTGCTGGACCGCGGCGCCGCGGCCAGCACGACCTGGACGATGGCGACTCCGGCGGGCACGGGCCTGGCAGGCTCGGGCACCCAGGCGATCACCGCACTGACCAGCACAGGCGCCACCCTCACCGGCGCCGGCTTCACCGCCACCTCCGCCGCGGAAGAACCCACCCTCTGGCAATCCCCCGTCCGCAGCTAACCCGCCCCCACCCCCGGGCACCCACCCCCGGCCCA
>Ga0210389_10002482_pt1 | contig 14522 bp, 11 predicted proteins | sample IncBWH28OmetaG_FD_160127 | JGI IMG/M metagenome (GOLD analysis project Ga0210389, IMG submission 160127) | Forest soil microbial communities from Barre Woods Harvard Forest LTER site, Petersham, Massachusetts, United States - Inc-BW-H-28-O ...
GCCAACGAATTCTTCGACGCGCTTCCGGTAGAGATTTTAAGCGAGCAAGGCCAACTCCATATCGCCTCGGAGAACGGACATCTAACCGAAGTCTGGCTTCCGCCCAACGGCGACGAACTCGAATTCCTCGATCGCCACAGCGTCCACCCTGAGGCGGAGGAGCGCATCGAAGTCCCGCTAGCAGCGCAACATGCGCTAACACAGGCCGCGAATGTCATCCAAGGTGGATTTCTCGTGGCCATTGATTATGGCTACACGCGCAGCGAGCAACTCGCGGGGCGCCATCGCGGAACTCTAATGGCCTATCGACAGCATTCCGCCAGCCCCAATCCATATCAGGCTCCGGGCGAGCAGGATCTGACCGCGCACGTAAACTTCTCGGCGCTGACCGCAGCCGCGGAACAAGCCGGAATGCGCGCTGAGCGGCTCATCACGCAATCGCAATTTCTGATGGGGATCGGAGAGAAGACGCAATTCGCCGATGCCTTCGAAGAATGCCGCGTGCCGCAAGAGCGGGCCAAAGTCGCGCTACAACTGAAGCACCTGGTCACTCCCGCAGGTATGGGCGAGACCTTTCACGTGCTGGTGGCGAGCCGGGACGTCGAGCCGGCAAAAGTCGCAGCCCTGAGCGGCCTGAGCTTCGGCGTGACTCATACTGGTTAACTGGTAGGGAATGCGGCCTGGTACTTAATCCTGAGCACTAAAGTGCACCATTTCCAGTGCTTATTTAACATTGCTGAAATATCTTTGAAGTAAACTGCCGATTAGACTCGTATGGCGTCCGCACGCTCAGCGCAGTTTGCCTTGCCATTGCAGGTAGCGGCTGTCTGCTACCGCAAGGAGAACTCGCACCCCGAGTTCCTGCTGGTCAACACCAACGGCGGCAGCAAGTGGACGTTTCCCAAGGGAGCCCCCGACACTCGCCTTTCGCACAGCCAAGCCGCCGAACGCGAAGCCCTCGAAGAGGCTGGCGCCACCGGCATAATCGAGCCGCGGCACTTCCATGTTTACATTCACTCAAAGGGTGTCTTCTGGCAGCCAGGAGGCGTACAGGAATATGTCGTCAAAGCCTTTCTGATGGAAGTCCAGCAAACCCGCGACTCCCACGAAGACGGACGCAATCCGACCTGGTTCACCCCCAAGGAAGCGCGCGCGATTCTTGCTAAAGGCCGCGAGGTGAAGTATGCCCGCGAGCTACAGGCTGTCGTCGATCGGGCACTCGAGCACATCGGCGAGGCGAAGATGGCCGCTGCGCGCTAGACACAGGCTCTGAAACGGCATCTCCACCAGTCCTTTCCGTCCCGCAAAACGCGGACAGGAGTGTCCGCGCCACACGGTCTCATGAGACGATAAAAGAGTCCCATGATTCAGCTCTCATCTGCCGGCAAACGTTACGGCCACAAACTTCTATTCGAGGATGCCAATTGGCTGATCACGCCTGAGTCGCGGGTTGGGCTCGTCGGCGCGAATGGCACCGGCAAGTCCACAGTAATGAAAGTTCTGGCCGGGCTCGAATCGCTCGACTATGGCTCGATCTCGCGTGCCAAGGGCATCTCTGCCGGCTACCTGCCGCAGGATGGACTCGCACTCTCCGGCCGTTCCATTTTCGCCGAGTGCATGTCGGTGTTTGACGATCTCCATGCCATGGAAAAGGAAATGGAGTCGCTCACTCACAGCACGTCCGTGCTCGATCACACCGGGCAGGAATATGCCGATGTTGCCGATCGCTATCAGAGGCTGGAGCACGAGTTCCGCGCGCGCGATGGCTACACGCTCGAGGCTGAGGTAGGCAAAGTCCTTACCGGGCTGGGCTTCCATCGCGACGACTGGGTGCGCCAGACGGAAGAATTTTCCGGTGGCTGGCAGATGCGCATCGCGCTCGCCAAACTGCTCCTGCAAAAGCCAAATCTGCTTTTGCTGGATGAGCCTACCAACCATCTCGATCTTGAAGCGCGCAATTGGCTGGAAGAATATCTTAGTAGCTATCCATTCGCATTTGTATTGATCTCGCACGACCGCTATTTCCTCGATGTCACCGTCGACAAGATCGTCGAAATCTGGAATAAGGAACTGCACTTTTACGCCGGCAACTACGACCAGTACCTCGCCGCCAAGGCAGCGCGCAAAGAGCAGCTTGAGTCGGCCTACAAAACGCAGCGCGACCGCATCGAGCAACTCGAAGTGTTCATCAATCGCTTCCGCTACACGGCGACCAAGGCCAAGCAGGTGCAGAGCCGAATCAAGGAACTCGACAAAATCGAGCGCATCCAGATCCCGGAAGAAGAAAAGGTCGTTCACTTTTCCTTCCCGCAACCGAAGCCGAGCGGCCGTATTGTTGCCGAGTTCGCGAACGTCGCGAAAAGCTATGGCGACCCTGGGCCGGATGAACACAAAGTTTTCGCCGGCGTGAATTTCATGATCGAGCGCGGCGAACGCATCGCGCTGGTCGGTGTCAACGGGGCAGGGAAGTCCACTCTGATTAAACTGCTTTCGCGCACCGAGCGGCTTAGCGCGGGCGAATACAAGCTGGGCCACGATGTGCAGGTCGACTACTTCGCGCAGGATCAATACAAAGAACTCGATCCGGAGGCGCGCATTCTCGACGATCTCGGCGAGCTTTCGCCGTCTTCCACGCAAACCCATCTGCGCAGCCTGCTCGGCTGTTTCCTCTTCTCCGGCGACGACGTCTTCAAACGCATCGGAGTCCTCTCCGGTGGCGAGCGCAATCGTTATGCGCTGCTTAAAATGCTGCTCCATCCGGCGAACTTCCTGCTGCTCGACGAGCCCACCAACCACCTCGACCTGCGCGCCAAGGACGTGCTCCTCGAAGCGCTGATGAAATATACGGGAACGGTTGTCTTCGTCTCGCACGACCGCTACTTCATCGACAACCTGGCCACGCGCGTCTTTGAAATTGGCGACGGCAAAGTCGAGATCTACCCTGGCAACTACGAAGACTATCTCTGGCGCAAACAAGGTGGAGCTGCGAAACAGACTGCTGCAATTCAAAGAGATTTGGCGACGCCAAAGACTGCGGATCGGGCGACGGAAGAAATCAAGACTATCGTGCCGACGAACGGAAATGCGCCCCCGGTCGAATCGGCTGACTCAAAAGGCAAGCGACTGAACCCCATCAAGCGCCAGAAAATGCAGGATCGCCTGCGAGAGATCGAAGAAGAAATCACCAAGACGGAAGCCGCGATCGCGGCCAGCGAGAGCCAGCTTCAAAGTTTTGTAAGCGCCGAAGAGACGCAACGTCAGACACTGGAACTCGCCAGCAGAAAGAATGATCTGCGGGATTTGATGAAGGAGTGGGAAGAGTTGTCCGCAGTCTTGAGCTGAACGGGTCGCGTTCGCCTCCACGCAAATTTTGTTGGGGTTTTACTGAGAACTGACAACCGAGAACTATTCTTACCCGCCCGCCTTCAACTCGGTCAGCACCTGCCGCGCAATTTCCTTCAGCGTCTCGAAAACGCCCTGACCCTGGAAGGCTACCGCCTCGACTACGGCTTCGTTCTTCTTGCGCAGGTCTTTGGATAGGGCATCCACCGGCAGAATATTCGGCAGATCGCGCTTGTTCAGCTGCAGCACGTAGGGAATCTTGTTGAAGTCGTAGCCATGCTCTTTCAGGTTCGACATCAGGTTGTCGAGCGCTTCGACGTTGGCGTCCTGGCGCTCCTGCTGCGAGTCGGCGACGAACACGATGCCGTCGACTCCGCGAAGAATCAGCTTGCGGCTGGCGTCGTAGAAGACCTGTCCAGGCACGGTGTAAAGGTGAATGCGGGTCTTGAAGCCACGAACAGTTCCGAGGTCGAGCGGTAGAAAATCGAAGAACAGGGTTCGATCGGTCTCGGTCGCGAGCGAGATCATCTTGCCCTTTTGTTGCTCCGCTGTTTTCTGGTAGATATGCTGCAAATTCGTCGTCTTGCCGCCTAATCCGGCGCCGTAGTAGACGATCTTGCAGTTGATCTCGCGTGCCGCGAAGTTGATGAAACTCAAAAGGCTCCCTCAAGAACACTAGCTAAAATGGCGATTGCGAGCTACTCCCACAAGCGGGGGCCTCTCGCTTCAAGACTCAAAACTATACATCGGTTCCTGCACGTTTTTATATCACACCGGAAGGGATGGGCGCAGGTTACTTCCGGTTACTGGAAGGCGGCACTCAGCCATCATGCGTCAGCTTAGATCTTTAGGAGACATTCGGCACGCTCATAGATTCGCAAGATATTACAAGCGAACGATCGATGACCGTGAAGGCTTTTCCTGATGGCTGACAGCTGATGGCCGACAGCTGATCGCTGATAGCCGAATTCCTCACCTCGGCGACGGCAGCGGATAATAGCCCTGCTTGGCATAGACCTTGACGTCGCGCCTCCGCACCCGCACTTCAATCTCGCGGTATCCGGCGATGCCTTTGCTGCTGTAACCGAGCGTGTACTGATTGCGTGCATCGCCGAGGGCAGCGCTGTAAGCGCGTTCAATTGAGGCCGGGGTTAATTCGTTATAAACCGTGCCGCCGCCGGTTGCCGAAACATATTTCGGCAAGATATCGCTGTAGCCGAGCAGCGCATTTGTCTTGGGCAGATGGATGTGCTGGATCCGGCCATAAACTGGCGTTGCCGCGCTTTCCAGGCCGATCGCATAGACCGTTATCTGCTGCGTCTGAAGCACCTTAAGCGTGTCTTTGTAGCTGGCCGAAGAGCCCAGTTCGCGTCCATCGCTGATCACAAAAATAATCTTCCTGCGCTCACGATCGCGTTTTGCGAGGTCGCGCGCGGCCATCAACACCGCGTCATTTAACACGTGCGCCACCCGGGGCGGTGTGCTCACAGGCACCACCGGCTGGTCCACCGGAATACCATTGATGATCGGCCCCTGTGGACCGAGTGGCCCGCTCGTCACCGGAGGTCCGTTGTTGGCGCCGCTATAGCTCTTGACCTGGTTGAGCACCGCCGTCAGTTGCTTGCCAACCGAGCCGTAGTCAGAAACGCGCCCAGTCGTAGTGCTGTAGGTGTAGATGGCCACTTCATCATAGGCTGTGAATGCGCCCTGCAACGCGGACAGCGTCTGCTGCACCTTGCGTACGCCCTCATCCGGCATCCCGAGGTCAATGATGACCGCCGCCGAAAGCGAGAACGGATCGCTGCTGAAAAACTTGAGCTGTTGTCGCTGTCCGTTTTCCAGAACAGTGAAGTCCTGGGGGAGAAGACCATTCAACATTCTGCCATCGGGGTCTTTGACTGTTACCGGCACAAGAACCAGGTTTGGACTGATCTTGATGGTGTAGTTGAGATCCTGGCCGCTGTCCTTATCCCTCGGAACGCTGCCCGCCGGTACCGTCTTGACGGGCGGCATGGGCGGCGGCGTTGTCTGGTCAACCGACTGGGCCGGAAGGTCGGGAGCGCTACGGGGAGGCTCCTGCGAGTTGGTCTTGGAGGTGCTTTCCGCTGTATCCGAGGGATCGGGCTGGTTCCCCTGATCGGCTTCGGGCCGCGGGCTTGGGGGAGGAATCGGTTGAGCGGCCGAGGGAGCGTCGGGAATTTCCTCAGGTTTTTGCTGATTCTGGGCCCACACTGTCCCCGAGAGGAACAAACTCAACCCCACAATGAGAAGCGCGCTGGTCTTGGTCGCGATGCTGGCGATGCCCGGAACCCCCATGTCTTTCATCTTCATCTCGGCCTCTGCTCCCGCCTCTTGTTTAGCCCTGCGCGGCCCTCATGACAACATTTAAGATGCTTGGTATTGCCGCTACGCCGCATCTAACCGCGAAAGGCCTCTACAGGATAGACTAGCAAAGTTCATAGAATAAAATGCCCATGTTGAAACTAAATTACAAGCTGGACGGGCGTGCCAGTACCCGTGCAATCGTTCGTCTACTCGCCGTGTCCCTTACCGGCTTGTTGCTCACCGCTTTGCCGCTACCTCAGGTGGCCTCCGCCCAGGATGCTCCAAAGGCCTCCAACGCCCCGACCTCTAACACTTCAAGCGAGCACGTTCCTGACAACTCTCCGTCCAACGATGCCGCGCAGGACGAGCCCTCCACCACTCTGAAGGTCAACGTCGAGGTCGTCCAGCTCTTCTTCAACGTCAAAGACAAGCACGGCGCGCTCATTCCCAACATACCCAAGGAAGAGTTTGAAATCTTCGAAGACGGCAGGCAGCAGACCATCAAATATTTCAAAGCCGAATCCGACCTCCCGCTCACGCTCGGCATCATGATTGACACCAGCGGCAGCCAGCAGCGCGTGCTCGACATGGAAAAAGAAGTGGGCGCGTCATTTCTCGAAAGTATCGTTCGCCCAAAAGACGAAGCGTTTGTCATCAGCTTTGATATCGACATTACTCTGCTGCAAGACTTCACCAACACGGTCAGCCGTCTTCGTCATGCCCTCAACGAGGCTAAGATCAACACCGGAGGCGTCAGTTGCAGCGGAGGTCCAATCGGACCGCAAGGCCCGATCCCATGTTCCTCATCCGGACCGCGCGGCACCGCGCTTTACGACGCAGTTTATCTTGCCTCGCACGATGAATTAGGCCACGAGGTTGGGCGTAAAGCGATGATCCTTCTGACCGACGGTCAGGATGAAGGCAGCCGGCTCAAGATCAAGGACGCAGTCGAGGCGGCCCAAAAAGCCGACACGATCTGTTATGTACTCCTTATCGCCGACCGAGGATTCTACGGATTCGGTGGCATGGGATACTCGGGCGAGTCGGAGATGAAGAAGCTCACGCAGGAAACCGGCGGCCGCGTAATTGACGTTGGCAACAAGATCGATAAACTGCGCAAAGCCTTCGACGACATCGCCGCCGAACTTCGCAGCCAGTACGATATCGGTTACACCTCAACCAATTCCAACCGCGACGGCGGCTTCCGCAAAGTCGAGGTCAAGACCAAGCAGGGAGACTATAAGGTCCAGGCCCGCAGCGGCTATTACGCTGGAGCGAAAGCGCAGAACTAGGCCAAGCGAGGCTGAAAGTGTGGCGGGGGTGGCCCGCCCGTGGCCTTTGACATGGACCGCCGGTTGACGAAGACCGCCTTGACAGCCGCCACCCATCCATCCGACACTATCTCCACGGACGTTCCCCACGTCCATTGACCCAGGTCTCCCCCTAGCACCCTACCCAGGAGGTTCGTCTTATCATGCTGCGCCGCTTTGTCCTGTCTGCCCTGATCGTCCTTATCGCAGTTTCCAGTCTCTCAGCTCAAGCCCCGCAGCCCGAAGTGCGCACCGGCATTTTCCGCGGTATGAAAGTTACCTACAACTGGTTCCCGTCCAAAGAAAGCAATCGAACCGGCAAGGCAATCTTCCAGGGCGACATCATTCTCGATCACGTCGACCAATTGCCCTACAACGGTCCCATCCAGAACGGCATGGGCCTCGCGTATACGCAATATCTGTGGCCGAAGGTCGGCAGCGTATACCAGGTTCCTTACATCATCGACCCGTCTTCCGGCGACCAGGCGAACCTCAACACCGCCATCGGCGAGTTCAATAATGAGTTCGCGGGCGTGATCCAATTCGTCGCGCATAGCACCGAGACCGATTACGTAAATTTTGATTTTGATCCGAACAATTTCAGCGGATCCTGCGAGGCATACGAAGGACGTGTCGGCGGCGAGCAAACCGTCGGCGGCTCGGCGAGCTGCACGATCGCGACGATTCTGCATGAAATGGGACACACCGTCGGCGTCTGGCATGAGCAGACGCGCCCCGATCGCGATAGCTACGTCGCCGTGAACTACGAAGCCGTCATCAAGGGCTCGCGTGGGAATTTCGATAAGCTCCTTGACGACAACCAGGTGCTCAGCCCTTTCGATTACGCCTCGGTCATGGAATATCCTGCGTTTTCGTTCTCGCGCAATGGACAGCCCTGTATCGAATCTATCCCGGCCGGAATTCCTCTCTCGAATCCAGCCGGCTACAGCGCCGCCGACATCGATGGCATCGATCGCCTCTATGGTGCGATTCCGACGAACGTGACGGTTACGAGCAATCCTCCAGGATTGAAGGTGGTTGTTGACGGCACCACAATCACAACACCGCAGGTTTTCAACTGGGCGCTGAATTCCACGCACACGTTAAACGTTGCCACCAGCCCGCAGACTCTCAGCAGCACAGGTGTGAGTTACATTTATGGCCGCTGGAATGACTCCACAACGCAAAGCCACAGCATCACCGTTACACCAGGAAATAATCAGATCACACAGCCCGCGACCAATCCCGCTGTAACCGTTTATTCGGCAAACTTCATTCAGCTCGTTCCCTATGTAAACGCAATCGCGCCCAGCGGCGCCGGCACCGTCGCCACCTCGCCCAATCCGCAAACTTACTCGGGACTCTCCGGGCAGTACTACATGATCCGCCAGCTCGTGACACTGACGGCCAATCCGGGCGGAGGCCAGAATTTCTGGAACTTCATTAACTCGCCGTTCTATCTGCCCGGCGGCATTGGCGCCAATCCCAAGACTTTTTACGTAATGGATGATGGCAGCTCCGTCAACCTGACAACCTATTTCACCAGTAGCCCCGTTTACGCAGTGACCACGAACCCGGTCGAATCGAATGTCGGCATTGTCGTCGACGGCACCTTCTGGTACGCGCCCAAGAATTTTGCTCTGCCGTATGACTCTTCCTGGACCGCCTCCAGTTCGCACAGCGTGAGCATCGATTCGCCGCAGTATCCCTGGAGTTCGAATACACGTTTCAATTTCTCCAATTGGAGCGATGGCGGCGCGCAGACCCACAACGTCACGCTGCCCTCGAGCGGCGGCGCAACCTACACCGCCAACATCACTGGAGACTATTACGTCACCGACTATCCACTCGAAGCCTGCGCCGGCTCAATCGGCGTGTCTCCCAGTTCGCCCACTGGCGATGGTTTCTATCCCACCGGCAGCCTGCTTACGTTCACCGAAACTCCCGAGACCGGATGGATCTTCACCGGCTGGGTGTACGACCTCAGTGGAACCGCGAGTCCGCAGAACTTGACCGTGAACGACGAAGTCCTCGTAGCCGCGGATTACAGCACCACTTCAACACCTTTGCAACTCACCAGCATCAGTCCTCCAAACACGGCTGAAGGTGGGGCAGCGTTCACGCTCACCATCAATGGCGCAGGCTTCACGTCGTCGACCGCGGCATATATCGGTGGCTTCTATCGCCAGCCGACGTTTGTGAGTTCGACAAAGCTTACGGTGCAGATCAATCCTTCCGACATCGCGACGGCAGGCGCATTCCAGGTGGCAGTTGGAAATTTCCCCTCTGGCGCCAGTTGCGCGGCCTATGTTCCCACGACGTTCTACGTTCTAATTGCGTCGGGCGGCACGGCAAGCGTCAGCACGAAAACTCTGGCATTCGGAAAGCTGGCCGCCGGCACGATTAGTGCGTCCAAACCGGTGAAGTTGACCAACTCCGGCTCGGGACCATTGTCTATCGGGTCGATCAACGCCAGCGGTGACTTCGTCCAGACCAATAACTGCGGAAGCTCGCTTGCTGCCGGTAGCAATTGTTCGGTCAACGTCACCTTCAATCCCAGCGCTCTGGGCGCAGTCACCGGCGCGCTGACGTTCAACGACAGCGCCGCCACCAGTCCGCAACTCGTCAAGCTCACAGGAACCGGCGAGGCGCCGCTAACCGTGAACCCGACTAGTCTGACGCTGCCGAGCGCGGCTGTCGGATCGTCATCGTCAGGAACGGTCACGCTGACGAATGGTCAAACGACCTCTATGAGCTTGAGCGCAACCGCCAGCGCCGATTATTCGGTGACGGGCGGAACTTGCGGCAGTTCTCTGGCAGGCGGCGCGAGCTGCACCATCGTCGTTACTTTCACTCCACAGTACAAGGCGACAATCAAAGGTGCGCTCGATATTTTCAGCAACAGCATATTCACCCCGCTCACAATTGGACTAAGCGGAGCGGCGACCAGCGGCGCAAAGCCGGCATTGAAGCTGAGTCCCGCGACCTTGACCTTCTCCTCAACCGGAATCGGCGCCACCACTGCTGCCAAGACGGTCACGGTCACCAATAATGGCACTGGCACGATCACCATCAACAGCGTCAGCGCCAGCGCGAACTTTGCCGCCTTTAGCAGCGGAAGTACGCCCTGTGGCGGCGCGCTCGCAAAATCCGCCTCCTGCACGTTGGGAGTGACCTTCACGCCCTCGGATACCGGAGCGGTGAAGGGATCGCTAGCCATTGCAATGACAGGAGCCGCCAGCCCGCAGGTCGCAGCCTTGTCAGGCACCGGGGCGGCTCCGGTGACGTTATCGCCGGCCAGCCTGTCGTTCTCGGGCCAGGCCGTCGGCACGACCAGCGCGCCCAAAACCGTAACGCTCACTAACGACTCGGGAGGAGCACTTACGATTTCGAGTTTGATGGCGAGCGGCGACTATTCAGCAATACCGTCAGGCGGTACTCCATGCGGCGCGACCGTGGCTTCCGGCGCGACCTGCACGTTCAATGTGACGTTCACTCCGAACATAAAAGGATCGATCAGCGGAGCGGTCACCGTCAGTAACAGCGCGCCCCTCAATCCGGCCGTAATGAAGCTCACCGGAACCGGGCAGTAGAGAAATTCTTTCGTATGATTTTTACGGATTCACGCGGATTTTCTTTGGGTTCTTGAAAGAACTCCAAACTCCGCGTGCACCCGCGCGAGTCCATGTATAAAGAAGTGGACTTGACCCGCCCCCGCAACTCGCATACAACAGTCCCCATGGGCTCCGCATCGAATCGCCGAGCATGGCCCACCAGCGAAACATTGAAGTGCGGCTGGGGTTCTATTCACAAAATCCTAAAGGAGAAGCAAAATGACTCGTGCAATCAGAATTCTTTGCATAGCCTTGCTGACTTTGGTCGGCTTGGTCGGTTCGTCCCTGCCCGCGCGGGCAGAGGATCGATGTGACCGCGATATCCACAAGGCGGAAGACAATCTGCGGATCGCCATCGAGAAACACGGCGAACACAGCAGACAGGCCGATAAACGCCGTCACGAACTCGACGATGTGAGACATCGTTGCCACTGGCATGAGGATCATCACTAAAGCGGCTAAGAAACAGGAAGCGGGCCGTGTGAATCACGGCCCGCTTCGCATTTCGTAATCACTTTTCGCCCGAACTATCGCAGGTCCGCAAAATCCTCGACCGCGAACATCTGCCCCTCCACCTCGACCACTCCCACGCCAATCGAATTCATGTCCGCGTCAAGAATATTTGTGCGATGGTTGGGCGACTTCATGAATTGGGTGTGAATAAGTTCTGCTTCGGGCCCCTGCGTTACGTTTTCCGAGAGCCAGACGAAATGAGCGCCTTCCTGCTTCACTCGCACCGAGAGGCTGGGTTCGCCCTCAAAGCCATGCTGCGCCGATCGATGCTCAGCCATGGCCAGCGCGTGCCGCCGCGCAGCCGCTGCCAGCGAGTCGTTCCATCGCAAAGGGGAGCGTCCCTGATTTCGGCGAGCCTCGTTCACTGCGGCAAACAATTCTTTTTCAGCACGAGCCTCTTCCGGTCGACTTGCATGGGTTCGGCTTGCGTCGGCTGGCCCAGAATCGGTTCGAGCAGAAGTTCGACCAGAAAAAGACTGGGCGGATGCTCCGCCGCAAGCCACAATTCCCGCCATTGCCATGACCGCCACCAGGGTTCTGATTCGCATCTGTTCTCTCTCCCGAGGTTGCCTGGAACAAGACAATCAGAACCCGGTTCCGCGGGACCAGCAAGATTACCTACGTCGGGAATCCCGAAGCCAAAACGCGTTTTGAGCATTGTCCATTCGCTACCGGCCCCAATACCGATCCTGCCGCAGCTCGCGATAGTCCCGGTGCAATTCACGCCCCTCGTGCCGTGCCCCGCGATAGTTCCCGTAATAATCATCACGTCGCAACTCGCGACGGTCATGCGCAATCCGCGCCTCGTCGCGCCGAACCGCACGTCCCCGCCCGTATCCGTCGTCAGCGAACATCGTGCCCGCGCCCAGAGCCATCACCAGTAAAACTCCCGCAATCGTACGTTTCATAAATCTTCCTTTCCGTCGAGTATCCCGTAGCTTGTCATCGCTTTACTCCGGACTCGCCCTCTGCAATGCAAACACGCCCATGGGCCGCGAGTTGCGGGACCTGCAACGAAAAAGCTGGGGTGCTCAAAGCCGCTGGCAAGGGATGAAAAGAGGGTAAAGCCGGAGGGCGCTAATTTGTCTTCGGCCGGCTCTTGACCGGAATCACGAACTTCAATCCCGACCAAACATCAGTCACCGCGCAAACCTTGATGTCGACCAACCCAGCGTCCAGTCCGAACTGACGCACGATGTTTTCATCGAGATCAGACGCGACGCCCGAACTCTTCTTTGGCCACGAGATCCAAAGCATCCCCGCAGGAGCCAGCGCCCTGGCCGCGGGCACAAGATCGAGGTCCAGTCCAGCGCGTGATTTGGCGAAAAGAAAAACAAAATCAAGCGCTCCAGCGGCAGGCTTCAGGAGCCTGCATTTTTTGAGCGCATCGTTAAGTGACGCCTTGACGTCCGGAGGAGTGTGCAAGAGCGCGGTCCGAAAGCCATCCTTGATCCCCAATTTTTTCGGAAGTGGAGTTCCGGAGTATCCAGGCATAAATCAGCCGCGAGCTACGAGCCGCGAGCTAAAGATCGAAGGCTCGAAGATAAAACTAGAAACGCATCGGTCTATTGGATTTATGTTTGAGCTCTGAGATCCGAGCTTGCTCGAAACTCGAAACTCGCGGCTCGAAACCTATTGTTTCGGCGCGTAATACCCCTTGCGTGTGCGCACCTTAAAACCCTTTCCGGGCGCCACAATCTCAATCGTGCGATAACGTCCGTCGGCCATAAAATTCTCCGGCTTATAGGCCATCAGATACTGGCTGCGCAACTCCTCTTGAATGGATGAGAAGGCATCGGACACCTCGCGCATTTGGAAGGGGAAAAATGCGCGTCCACCCGTGGCATCGGCAATGCGCTCCAAAGTTTTGTCGCCCGCGCCTTTCATGCCGCTGATGTTCGTGCTGATGGTGTAGACGATCGTGTCCGCGCGCTCGGCCATCTCGATTGCCTCTTCGCGCGTCACGTGACTCTGGTTGTCCTCGCCGTCGCTCAGCAGAATAATCGCGCGCCGCACCTGACGCGTCTGTTCATGCTTGAGCAGTTTGTCGCGGCAGGCGTAATACAACGCGTCGTACATTGCGGTACCCCCGCCCGCGCGTAGGCCGCGCACACCTATCGAAAGGCTCTCGGAGTTATCAGTGAAGTCCTGAACCGTCTCGGGAGTGACGTCGAACCCGACCACGAACGCCTGGTCATAGTGCGGGCGAATCGTGGCATTCAGGAACTCGATGGCTGCCTCCTGCTCGAACTTGAAGCGGTCGCGCACCGAGTTGCTCGCGTCAACCAGCAGACCGACCTCTAAAGGAAGGTCTGTTTCACTGCGGAAGCTGCGCAGTTCAGCGGGCTTCTTGTCGTCAACGACCTTGAAGTCTGCCTGCTTCAAATCTTTGATGTAGTGGCCATGCTTGTCGGTTACGGTGAAGACAACACGGACTTCATTGACGATATGAGTGATCGTCGCCAGGGTTTCATCCGATTGCGTGTCTGCGTTCCCCGGACTACTCGGCTGGGCTTGCGGCGAAGCCTGCGACGGCGCACTCGATCCTTGGCTCGCAGGTGAAGCGGAAGGTGGCGCAGAGGCCGCAGTTTGCGCAGACACAGAAACACGAGCCCCTAAGATCCACAGGGCACAGACGAAAACCAATCCAACTGAAGACAGAGCAATGCGCAGTTTCATCGGGATTAACTTCATTATATCCAGATATCCAGAATGGATTTCGAAAATGCCGGATCACCCTGAAAGTCAGCGGTGACCTTTGTTCAGTGTCCACCCCTCCAGGTTAAGAGGATGTTTCACCGGCTTTTTCGAGGCTTTCAAGGAGTCTCTCTAATTCCGCCGGCAGCGGCCGCGAGAACTTTAGCAACCCCTTCGTTCGGGGGTGGACAAACTCCAGTGCGCCCGAGTGCAGAAAGTTCCTTGCCAGCGCGAGCGCGGCAGGCATCCCCGCCGCCCGCCTCTTATTCGACTGCGACCGCAACTCGCCAGGCGCTCCATACAGCGAGTCACCCACCACTGGATGCCCGAGCGACGACATATGAACGCGAATCTGATGCGTGCGCCCCGTCTCGATCTTCACTTCGAGCAGGGCAAACTTGCCGTAAGGCGAATCAATTTTGCGTTTCACGAGGTAATGTGTCACTGCATCGCGCCCACCGAATCCGCGAGTAGTCATACGCGTCCTCTTCTGCGTGTGTCGGCTGATCGCGCTCTGGATCGTTCCGCGCTCGCGTTTCGGCCAGCCATGGACGAGCGCAATATAAGTCTTGTGGACCTCGCGTTCGCTGAACTGTTTGGCCAGTTGCCGGTGCGTCTCATCGTTCTTTGCGACCACCATCAGCCCACTGGTGGCGCGATCCAGACGATGCACGATGCCCGGCCGCAACTCGCCGCCAACTCCCGACAGTACTTTGAAATG
>Ga0210389_10002483_pt1 | contig 14515 bp, 14 predicted proteins | sample IncBWH28OmetaG_FD_160127 | JGI IMG/M metagenome (GOLD analysis project Ga0210389, IMG submission 160127) | Forest soil microbial communities from Barre Woods Harvard Forest LTER site, Petersham, Massachusetts, United States - Inc-BW-H-28-O ...
GCACCGGGTTGTTCTTGGTGCGCCGGCTCAACACCTGCATCACCCGCTCGATTTCCTTCTCGCGGCCGATAACCGGGTCGAGCTTGCCTTCCATCGCGGCGGCCGTCAGGTTGCGCCCGAACTGGTCGAGAACCAGTGAAGTCGATGGGCTCCCCGATTCTCCGCCACGGCCGCCGGTCCCGGCCTCAGCGGCCTCCTTGCCCTGGTAGCCGCTCAGCAGCTGAATGACCTGCTGACGCACCCGGGTCAACTCGGCGCCCAGCTTGACCAGCACCTGCGCGGCCACGCCCTCACCCTCGCGGATCAAGCCCAGCAGAATGTGCTCGGTGCCGATGTAGTTGTGGCCCAGCTGCAGCGCCTCGCGCAGGCTCAGCTCGAGAACCTTCTTGGCGCGCGGGGTGAACGGGATATGTCCCGACGGGGCCTGCTGCCCCTGGCCGATGATCTCCTCGACCTGGCTCCGGACGCCCTCCAGCGAGATGCCCAGCGACTCCAGAGACTTCGCGGCGACGCCTTCGCCCTCGTGGATCAGGCCCAACAAGATGTGCTCGGTGCCGATGTAGTTGTGGTTGAGCATCCTGGCCTCTTCTTGCGCCAGGACGACGACCCTGCGGGCACGGTCGGTAAATCTTTCGAACATCGGTGGTTACCTGCTCTCCCTCACCATCGGTACCTGGTCGGCCTCGGGTCGGCTCCTGCATACCTGCCATCCACTGTAATGGTCGGCCTGCCAGGGTTCCTAACCTTGCGGTGCCCAGTGCTTCCAGCCCGCATCCCCAAGTTGCGACTACAGGCGCACTACATAAACGAGGAAAACCACCAAACCGTTTCCCGCGTTGACCTTCAATCATTTCGCCGCGAGCGAAATGACAAACAACCGGCGCCCAGACCCTGGGGCCCGGGCGCCGGTAAGCGTTTTGTTAGGTCGCCGCGTGGAATGCGTCGATCACGTCGGCCGGGATGCGGCCCCGCGTCGACACGTTGTGCCCATTTCGACGAGCCCATTCCCGGATCGCGGCGCTCTGCTCACGGTCGATCGCACCACGTCCGCGTCCCGAACCGGAACGACCGCGCCGGCGACCGCCCACCCGACGGCTGGCCGCCACCCATTGCTTCAGATCTCCCCGGAGTTTCGCGGCATTCTTAGACGAAAGATCAATCTCATAGGTCACCCCGTCAAGCCCAAATTCGACCGTTTCGTCGGCTGCGCCCGCACCGTCGAAATCATCGACCAAGGTGACGGTCACTTTTTTCGCCATTTGCTTACCCTCGCGTTTCGTCCTGAGCAGTTGCTTGGAGCAGATTGGATTGTTCCCCCGGTCACCAATCTGCCATAAGAGGGCAGCATACTCAATCTGAGCGCAAGACGTACAGTTGAACTCAACTGGAGTGCGGTCGAACAATCGGGAACAAAACTGTCTCCCTAATTGACAGCCCGGTCAAAGACATCAACAACCGATCGATACCCATTCCGGTTCCGGTGCACGGTGGCATCGCATACTCGAGAGCCGTCAGAAAGTCTTCGTCAAGCACCATAGCCTCTTCGTCGCCCGCGGCCGCGAGTCGGGCTTGCTCAGCGAATCTTTCGCGCTGCACGATCGGATCGTTTAATTCGGAGTACCCGGTGGCCAGCTCGACGCCACGAAGGTAGAGGTCCCACTTCTCGGTCACGCCCGGGATGCTGCGGTGTGCGCGCGTCAAAGGTGTTGTGCCGACAGGAAAATCCTTGACGAAGGTGGGCGCCGTCAGGGTGTTGCCCACGGTGTGTTCCCACAGTTCCTCGACGAGTTTGCCGTGCACGTAGTCGCGGTTGCCGGTAATCTGCGGGCCGATCTCCAATCCCAATCTCTGCGCGACAGCACACAGGTGATCGACCGTAGTGTCGGGTGTGATCTCCTCGCCGAGCGCCGCGGACAGCGACGGATACATTTGTATGGAAGCCCATTCTCCGTCTATGTCGTACACGCTGCCGTCGGGCAACGGCAGTTGTCTGGTACCGATCACCTCGTCGGCTACCTCTTGAATAAGCTGGCGCGTGACGATGGCCGAATCATCATAGGTTCCGTAGGTCTGGTAGGTCTCCAGCATGGAGAATTCCGGAGAATGAGTCGAATCGGCTCCTTCGTTTCGGAACACGCGATTTAGTTCGAAGACCTTGTCGAATCCACCGACGACGCAGCGCTTCAGGAACAGTTCCGGTGCGATCCGCAGGTAGAGATCGATGTCCAGCGCATTGGAATGTGTGGTGAACGGCCGGGCCGCGGCACCACCGGCCAGCGTCTGCAACATAGGGGTTTCGACTTCGAGAAAACCGCGGCGTTCCAGCGAGTTGCGTATCGCGCGGATAACGGCGATTCTCTGCCGGGCCACCGCGCGCGCCTGCGGACGCACGATCAGGTCGACATAGCGCTGCCGTACCCGCAACTCTTCGCTCATCTCCTTGTGCGCGACGGGCAGCGGCCGCAACGACTTCGACGCCATCTGCCAGGAGTCGGCCAGGACGGACAACTCGCCACGTCGCGAGCTGATCACGTTGCCGTGCACATAGACGATGTCGCCGAGATCGACGTCGGCCTTCCATGCGTCCAGCGCTTCTCGACCGACCTTGTCGAGGCTGATCATCACCTGCAGGCTGGTGCCGTCGCCGTCCTGGAGTGTCGCAAAGCACAATTTTCCGGAGTTGCGTGCGAAGACCACCCGGCCCGCGACGCCGACGACGTCGTCGGTCTCGGAGTCGATCGGTAGATCGGGGTGGGCGGCACGCACCTCGGCCAGGGTGTGGGTGCGCACGACGGCAACCGGATAGGGGTCACGACCCTCCGCCAACAGGCGAGCCCGCTTGTCCCGGCGTATCCGGAACTGCTCTGGAACGTCTGCTCCCGTGTCTGAGGCGGCACTCACGACGTGCCAGCTTAAAGGACGGACTCGAGTCTGCGCTGAGGGCGTCGAGCCTGCGCTGGGCGCGCGAATCCGCGCTCGAGGGGGTTCCTGTGCGCAGAATCGACTCGGTGGTGCGGCCCCGTCAGCGGGCCGTCTTCAGCCGGCCGCGCTGGGTGTCCCGGTTGCGTTCGAAGACCAGCTGCAGGCCATGCAGCGTCAGATGCTGGTCGTAGTGGTTGACGGTGTGCAGCTCGGGCAGCAGCAGCGGGGCGGTATGGCCGGTGGCCACGGTCGCGACCTGATCGCCCAGGTCGGCGGAGAAGCCGTCTACGTCTTCGCGGATGCGCGCGACCAATCCGTCGACCAGCCCGGCGAAGCCGAACACCGCACCGGCCTGCATGCATTCGACGGTGTTCTTGCCGACCACCGACCGGGGGCGCACCATTTCGACGCGACGCAACGCCGCGGAGCGGGCCGCGGCGGCATCCGACGAGACCTGCACACCGGGGGCGATGGCGCCGCCCAGGAACTCGCCCTTGGCCGACACCACGTCCACGCAGATCGAGGATCCGAAATCGACGACGATGGCCGCCTTACCGAACTTGTGAAACGCCGCCAGGCAGTTGACGATCCGGTCGGCACCCACTTCCTTGGGGTTGTCGACCAGCAGCGGGATTCCGGTGCGCACCCCCGGCTCGATCAGCACGTGCGGCACCGACGGCCAGTACTGATCCAGCATGATCCGCACCTCGTGCAGCACCGATGGCACCGTCGAGAGCGCGGCCGCGCCCGTGAGGCGCTCGGAATCGTCACCGATCAGGCCGTCGATGGTCAGCGCCAGTTCGTCGGCGGTGGCCTCGGATTCGGTGCGAATCCGCCATTGCTGCACGACTTTCGCGTGCTCCTTGGAGCCCGACAGCAGTCCGACGACGGTGTGCGTGTTCCGGACGTCGATGGCCAGCAGCACCGCTACCGCGCACCGATCCGGGGGTCTAACAGCTCGGCTGTCCCCGGAATCTCCAAATCCGGCACGAAGGCCGGATCGTGTCCCAGGTCGATCTGCTTGTTGGCGGCGTCGACGAAAAGGATCCGCGGCTGGTAGGCGCGCGCCTCCGCGTCTTCCATAGTCCCGTACGCGAGCAAGATCACCAGATCCCCGGGGTGAACCAGATGCGCTGCGGCACCGTTGATTCCGATCACCCCGGTCCCGCGCTCGCCGGTGATCGCATAGGTGACGAGGCGGGCACCGTTGTCGATGTCGACGATGGTCACCTGTTCGCCCTCCAGCAGGTCGGCGGCGTCCATCAGGTCGGCGTCGATGGTCACCGAGCCCACGTAGTGCAGGTCAGCCTGGGTGACGGTGGCGCGGTGGATCTTCGACTTGAGCATCGTCCGTAACATCAATTCCTCCAACGTGATTCAACGGTGTCGCGATATCCGTCCGGCCCTACCGGTGCCGGCGAAGTTTTGTCTGCTCCAATGTGAATGGCGATGTTGTCCAGCAGTCGGGTGGTGCCCAGCCGCGCGGCGACCAGCAGCCTGCCGGGTGCGTCGCTCCGTACCGGGCCCAGGTCCGCGTCGCGCAGCTCCAGGTAGTCGACACTGATCGCGGGAACAGCGTCCAGCACCGCGCGGGCGGCGTTCAGCGCCGCCGCCGCGCCGCCCGGCGCCGCATGCGCCGCCGCCGTCAGAGCCGCCGAAAGCGCCCCGGCCAAGTCGCGCTGCACCGGGTCGAGAAAGCGGTTGCGCGACGACATCGCCAGCCCGTCGACTTCGCGCACCGTCGGGACGCCGACCACGGCGACGTCGATGTTCAAGTCGGCGACCATCTGGCGTACCAGGACCAGCTGCTGGTAGTCCTTCTCACCGAAGAACACCCGGTCGGGACACACGATCTGCAACAGCTTGCACACCACCGTCAGCACGCCGGTGAAATGGCTCGGCCGGGGGCCACCCTCGAGTTCGGCGGCCAGCGGGCCGGCGTGCACGGTGGTGCGCAGACCGTTCGGATACATGGCCGCGGCGGTGGGCGCGAACACGATCTCGACGTCTTCGCCGCGCAGCAGCGCCAAATCGTCGTCGAGAACCCGGGGATAGGCGTCGAGGTCCTCGCCGGCGCCGAATTGCAGCGGATTGACGAAGATCGAGACCACGACCACCGACCCCGGGACCCGCTTGGCCGCACGCACCAGGGCTATGTGTCCGTGATGCAGCGCACCCATGGTGGGCACCAACATCACCCGGCGGCCGGTGTGGCGCAGCGCACGGCTGACGTCGGTGACATCGCGCGGCGTCGAGTAGACGTTGAGTTGGCCCGGCGTGAAAGCGGGCGGCTTAGCTGGTTTCAAGGCGCCAGAACCTCGACGACGTCGTCGGGGGCGTGCGCGCGCTGGGCGGTCCGCAGGGCGTTCACCCGGTACGCCTGCGCCAGTTCCGGCCCGACGTCGGCCAGCGCGGCCAAATGCTCGGCGACCGCCACCGCGTCACCGCGGGCGACCGGCCCGGTCAGCGCCGCCTGACCGCGCTGCAGGGTGTTCTCCAGCGCCGCCCGGGCCAACGGCCCGACGATGCGTTCGGCAAGGCCACCCGGCTGTTCGTCCACAGCTTGTTGCCCGAGTAGTTCGCTGCCGCGCAGCGCTGCCCGCAGCGCCTCCAGCGCGTCGGCCAGGACCGTCACGACGTGGTTGCCCGCGTGCGCCAACGCGGCGTGGTAGAGAACGCGGGCGTCCTCGCGGACGCAGAACGGCTCCCCGCCCATCTCGAGGACCAGCGACTGCCCGATCGCGTACCCGACCTCATCGGCCGCGGTTATCCCGAAGCAGGTATCGGGCAGCCGGCAGATGTCCTCGTCGGAGCCGGTGAACGTCATCGCCGGATGAATGGCCAGCGGTACGCAGTGTGGCGCCAGCGGTGCGAGGATGTCGACCCCGTTGGCGCCGGACGTGTGCACCACGATCGTGCCGGGCCGCACCGTCGAGGTCGCGGCCAGCCCGGACACCAGGCCGCCCAGTTCGCTGTCGGGAACCGCCAGCAGCAGCAATTCGGCGTTGGCGGCCACATCCGGTGGTGAGAGCACCGGGGTATCGGGCAGCCGGCGCTGCGCCCGCTGCCGCGACGCATGGGAGACGGCGCTACAAGCCACCACGACGTGGTCGGCGCGCTCCAGCGCGACACCCAGCGCGGAACCTACCCGGCCGGCCGAGATGATCCCCACCTTGAGCCTGGCCGGGCGCAAACCGTCGAACTGCACCATCGCAGACGACCTCACCTGTGTCTTCGTTCGTTCCAGTCCCGTGCTGCGGGTACCGGACGGTCACTAAGACTGTAGTCGATTCGTCAGGCGGCACCAATGCGACCGGACTGCCGATTCACCCGTCGCGGCGACGACGCCGGCCGCCTCCAGACGGCTCGACGTGCAGCCGTGCGAAGAGATCGGCAACCGACTGACCACCGGTTGGCGGGCCGTCCTCGGAGCTGTCCGACTCGTCCGACGGGTCGGCGCCGCCGTGCCGGGGCGCGGGCTCGGCGGCCGGCGGCGAGGCCATCTGCGGTGGTGGCGGCGGCGCGGCCGGCACATTCGCGGGAACGGGCGGCGGCGGCGCGGCAGCCGCCGCACTCACGGGCGCAGGCGGCGGGGATTCGCTCATGGCCGCAAAGTTGCGCACGCCGTAGTCCCGGTACTCCGCCGAATGCCGCGACCGCGCCCGGCGACCGGACTCGGCGGGTGGCTGCGAGGCCCCGGCTTCGACGGGCGCGCCGTCGAGCAATTCCTCGGGGCCGGAATGCCGGGACCGGCGGCGCCGGCCCGACCGTTCGCCGGCCGGTGGACTGGGCGGCTCGACACTGGCCCAGTGGCTGCCCGGCGTTCCCGGCGGCAACCACTGCCCGTCGGCGGCCACCGGCTGCCAATTCGGGGCCGGCCGCTGCGGTTCCGGTTGCGGCGGCGGTCCCGGCTGCGGCGGCGGCTGTTGCGGTGGAGGCGCCGGCGGCGCGGGCGGTGGGCCGGCGGCCGGCGGCGGCGCGTGACGAGGTTCGAACCGCGGCTCGGGCCCCGGCGGCGCGGTCATGTACGGGGGCTCCTGGGAAACCAGGTAGGGAACCTCTGGCGGGACTTCTTGGGGAACTGCTTGGGAGACTCCGTTTTGAACCGGGACCTGCTCGCGCGCAGGTGACGGCTGCCGGGGCGGCAGCAACGGTTCCTCGGGCACGTCGATGATCGCGGTTTCGTCGGTGTCGGCGTCATTTTGGCGGGGAAAATCGTCCGGGCGCTCCGATGTCACCCGATCGCTGGAAACCCAATCGACGGGGTTGCTCTCGCCGTTGCGGTCCCAGTCGCTGTAGGCGCGGGTGCGTGGCGACTCGGCGTCGACCGTCTCCAGCGCCGGGCGGTGCTGCAGGTCGGTATCGAACAAGATCTCCAGGCTGGTCCGCAACGCGCCCAGTTCAGCCCGCAGCGCCGCCAGATCGTCGGCGGCCTGAGCGCGCAGCTCGGAGGCCAGCTCGCGGCGCAACTGCGACTCGACGGTCAGCTCGTACTCGCGGCGGGCGGAGATTTCCCGATCCAGCTGCAGGTCATAGACCAGCTTCAGGTCGCGGGCCCGGGACTGATCCGCGTCGCTTTGACGGCGGTACAGCACCGAAACGAAGGCGCCGGCGAACGCGGCCCACAGCGCCAAGATGACCGCGAGCTTGAGAAGTTCCACCCGATTCGTGAAAACCAGTGCGGAACTGGCTCCGATTGCCAGGACCAGCAATGTGGTCAAGAGCACCCAGCCCGGCCTGCGGCCGCCGCGCCGGACCCGGCCGCCGCGGGACAGAACGGTCATGGGCTGACTGTACCTGTGTGAGGTCAATCCGCGTGTGGCGCGACCCCGGCGATTCTCACCGGGGTTCATCGCAGCGTCGACTGCGGTTGACTGCGCGGCTACCCTCCGCAAGCGGCTCGCCGGGCTGCTTTATGGTCCGTGATGCCGAGTTGGCCTGCTAACTTTCGGCGCCCTCGCCATGCTCGGTGGGGTCCTGCGGAGATTTGCAGCAGTGCTGCAGCCACAGCCCGGCAACCACCAACGCGAGCGCGCTGACGGCGGCCACCACCGTCCCCGTGGTGTCCTCCGCGGCGACCCGCAGCCAGGACCGCCGCGGCAGGAAGTACACCAACACTCCGATCCACCAGCCGAGCACCACCGCGCCCACCCACGCCGAGGCCTTGGCAACCATCACGCTGCGCGCCACCGCGAGCGGGTGCAGGCAACCGGGCCCGGTACCGATTTCGCCATCGCCGATTTTGGCCCGCACGTAGCGCGCCCAGAGCGCCTCGGCGACGCCCACCCCGAGCAGCGACAGGCCGGTCCACACCGTGATGGGTGGAAACCACCGGTACAGGGTGATCACCAGCGCGTAACCGACCAGCGCTGCGCCGACCACCGCGGCCGTCAGGTCACGTTTCCTGGTCGGTCCCATCAGGTTTCCGATTCCGGATCGGCGGCGGCCTTTCCCCTGGGCTCGAGCACCAGCCCGGACAACTGGACACCCTCCCGGTCGGCCGACTCCAGCTCGGCCAGCAGGCTGACGACGGGGCGCGACCCGGCGGCGACGGTCAGCCGCGCATCGGGTTCGACGGCCAGCCAGGGCACCAGCACGAAAGCCCGCAGGTGCGCCAACGGGTGGGGCAGCGTCAGGTCGTGCTCGCGGACGATCACTTCGCCGCCGTCGTCGTAGCAGGCGATCAGGTCGACGTCGAGGGTGCGCGGGCCCCAGCGCTCACCGCGAACGCGGCCGGCCGCCCGCTCGAATTCCTGCGCTCGGTGCAGCCAGGCCTGCCCGTCGCACGCCGGGTCGTCGGCGATCAGCACCGCGTTGAGAAACGGTGCCTGGTCCACGCGGCCCCAGGGGTCGGTCTCGTAGACAGGGGACACAGCTACCAGCTCGGCCTCGAGGCCGTCGACGACCGACTGCAGCCGTGCCAGCCGATCGCCGAGATTGGATCCGACGGACAGCACCACGCGGCTCATAAAGCCCCGCCGGCGGGGATCACCGAACCACGACCGCCGCGCCGCGACCGCCGAACCACCACCGCGACGTCGGCGAACTGATGCGGAATGGGAGCCCGCGGCTTGTGCAAAACCACCTCGACGGCGTGCACGCGGTGGTCGGCCATCACCTGGTCGGCGATGTCGCCGCCCACGGCTTCGATCAGGTTCCGCGGCGGGCCCGCGACGACGTCGGCCGCCAGCTGGGCCAGCGCGGCGTAGTCGTAGGTGTTCGCCAGATCGTCGCTGGCGGCGGCATCGGCGAGGTCGATCCAGACGGTGATATCGACGACGAAGTCCTGCCCGTTGGCGCGCTCGTGATCGAAGACTCCATGGCTGCCCCGAATTGTCAAGCCGCGCAACTCGATTCGATCAGCCATCGCATCCCGTCCAGGCGCCGACGACCTTGAGGGCGTCGACCGAGGCCCGCACGTCGTGCACGCGCACACCCCAGGCCCCGTGCAGGGCGGCCAGCGCCGAAATCGTCGCGGTCGCGGTCTCGCGCCCGTCCGGCGGTCGTGGCGACCCGTCCGGCGCGGCCAACAACGTACCCAGGAAGCGCTTGCGCGAGGCACCCAGCAGGACCGGAATCCCGGTCGCGACCAGCTGCGGTAACGCATGCAGCAGCGCCCAATTGTGTTGTCCCGTCTTGGCGAACCCGAGTCCGGGATCGATCACCAGCTGGGCGGGATCCACACCCGCGGCCACCGCGTCGTCGACGGCGGCCAGCAGCTCGGCGCGCACCTCGGCCACCACGTCGCGGTAATGCGGGGCCTCATGCGGGCGGTCGGACGACACGGGCCGCCAGTGCATCAACACCCAGGGCACGCCGGCTTCGGCCAGCAGCGGTGCCATCGCGGGATCGGCTCGCCCACCCGACACGTCGTTGACGATCCGCGCTCCGCTCTGCAGCGCCGCGCGCGCCACCTCGGCGTGCATCGTGTCGATACTCACGGTAATACCCTGTGCCGCAAGTTCTTTGACGACAGGCAACACACGAGACGCCTCCACCCGAGGATCGACTCGGGTGGCGCCGGGACGGGTCGACTCGCCTCCGACGTCGACGATCCCGGCGCCTTCGGCCGCCATTGCCAGACCATGCGCGACGGCGTCGTCGGCATCCAGGTAGCGCCCACCGTCCGAGAACGAATCGTCCGTGATGTTCAGAACTCCCATAACCTGCACGGGCGCCGGACTCACTTATGCAGGATGAGGTCGAGCGCTTCGGCCCGAGATGCGGCGTTGGTTTTGAACAGCCCACGCACCGCGGACGTCGTCGTCACGGCACCGGGCTTGCGCACTCCGCGCATCGCCATGCAGAGGTGCTCGGCCTCGATGACGACGATCGCCCCGCGGGGATCGAGCTTCTTCACCAGGGCATCGGCGATCTGGCTGGTGAGCCGCTCCTGCACCTGCGGTCGCTTGGCGTAAAGGTCGACGAGGCGCGCGATCTTCGACAGGCCGGTCACTCTGCCCTCGTCACCGGGGATGTAGCCGACGTGGGCCACGCCGTGGAACGACACCAGGTGATGTTCGCAAGTGGAGTACAGCGGGATCTCCTTGACGATCACCAGCTCGTCGTGTTCTTCGTCGAACATGGTGTTCAGCACCGTGTCTGGGTCGGTGTAGAGCCCGGCGAACATCTCGCGGTAGGCCCGGGCGACGCGGGCCGGCGTGTCCTGTAGACCGTCTCTTTCCGGGTCTTCGCCGATCGCCAACAGCAATTCGCGGACCGCGGCCTCGGCACGTTGCTGGTCGAACGTCCGTATTCGGAAGGGCGCGGTGCGGGAGTCCGGCCCCAGATCCGGCCCCAAGTCCGGGAGAGCCATCGAATCCTCCGTTCGTCAGCCGTGGGCCGGCGGGTTGGACCGGCTCACCCCGTCATCCGGCTGGTCAGGGGACTTTCCGGCGTCCGCGTCGGACGGACCGGGCGCTGCATAGGGCGGGTAGGCGGGGTACGAGGGGTGGGCCTGACCGTGCTGGCCGGGCTGAACGTGCGGGCCCGGGTACCCCGGATAGCTCCCGGCGGGCTGCGGCCAATAGGGCTGCTGCGGAGGCTGCGCGGGCGGATGCCAAGAATTCGGTTGTTGTTGCTGTGGCGGCCATCCTGGCGCATACCAGCCGGCCGGGGCACCGTAGTCGGGCTGCGTAGCACCAGGTGGGGTGGCCTGGCGATTACCCGCCCCGTGGCCATCGTGAAAACCGTTGCCGTCATGAGCGTTTCGGTCGGCGTCCGTTTGCGCGGCCTCGACGGCCTGGCTGGCTTGGGCGATGGCCGCCTTGAAGGCCGGCTCGACGACCGGCGGGGGCCACGGCTCGCCACGCTCGATGGCAAGCTCGCCGGGCGTCTTGATCGGCGGTTTGTCCGACGGGATGCGGCCACCGAAGTCGTCGAACATGGTGAGCCGGGGCCGCTTTTCGACGTCGCTGAAGATCGCCACCAGCTCGGGGCGGTGCAGGGTTTCCTTTTCCAGCAGCTCGCCGGCCAGGGTGTCGAGCACGTCGCGGTACTCCGTGAGGATCTCCCACGCCTCGGTGTGCGCGGCCTCGATCAGCTTGCGGACCTCGTCGTCGATGTCGCGGGCAACCTCGTGGGAGTAGTCGGCCTGCGTGCCCATGGTGCGGCCGAGGAACGGGTCGCCGTGTTCGGTGCCGTACTTGACGGCGCCGAGTTTGGAGCTCATGCCGTACTCGGTGACCATCGCGCGGGCGATCTTGGTGGCCTGCTCGATGTCGGACACCGCGCCCGTGGTCGGCTCGCGGAAAATCAGTTCCTCGGCGGCGCGCCCACCCATCGCGAACACCAGTTGGGCGATCATCTCCGAGCGGGTCCGCAGGCCCTTGTCATCCTCAGGCACCGCCACCGCGTGCCCGCCGGTGCGTCCCCGGGCCAGGATCGTCACCTTGTAGACCGGGTCGATGTCCGGCATCGCCCAGGCCGCGAGGGTGTGCCCGCCCTCGTGGTAGGCGGTGATCTTCTTCTCGTGCTCGCTGATGATCCGGCCCTTGCGGCGCGGGCCACCGATCACCCGGTCCACCGCCTCTTCCAGGGCGGGGCCGGTGATCACCGTGCCGTTCTCGCGGGCGGTCAGCAGCGCGGCCTCGTTGATGACGTTGGCCAGGTCGGCGCCGGTCATCCCGACGGTGCGCTTGGCCAGCCCGTCCAGGTCGGCGTCCGGGCCGATCGGCTTGCCCTTGGAATGCACTCGCAGCACCGCGCGGCGACCGGCCAGGTCCGGGTTGGACACCGGGATCTGCCGGTCGAAACGGCCGGGGCGCAATAGCGCGGGGTCCAGGATGTCGGGCCGGTTGGTGGCGGCGATCAGGATGACGCCGGCGCGCTCGCCGAAACCGTCCATCTCCACCAGCAACTGGTTGAGTGTCTGCTCGCGCTCGTCGTGGCCGCCGCCCAGCCCGGCGCCGCGCTGGCGGCCCACCGCGTCGATCTCGTCGACGAAGATGATGCACGGACTGTTCTGCTTGGCCTGCTCGAACAGGTCGCGCACTCGCGAGGCGCCGACACCGACGAACATCTCGACGAAGTCGGAGCCAGAGATGGTGAAAAACGGCACCCCGGCCTCGCCTGCCACGGCGCGGGCCAGCAACGTCTTGCCCGTCCCCGGCGGCCCGTAGAGCAGCACGCCCTTGGGGATTTTGGCGCCCAGTGCCTGGTACCGCGCCGGGTTCTGCAGGAAGTCCTTGATTTCGTAAAGCTCCTCGACCGCCTCGTCGACGCCGGCGACGTCGGCGAACGTGGTCTTGGGCATGTCTTTGGACAGCTGCTTGGCCCGCGACTTGCCGAACCCGAAGCCCATCCGGGCGCCGCCCTGCATCCGGGAGAACATGACGAACAGGCCCACCAGCAACAGCAGCGGCAGCACGTAGACCAGCAGCTCGCCCAGGATGCTGCCCTCGTTGACGGTTGTGCTGACCTTGGCGTTCTTGGCGGTGAGCGCGTTGAGTAGGTCGACGGCGTAGCCGGTGGGGTACTTGGTGATGACCTTGTCAGAGTTGTCGGTGTCGCCGTTGGCCTTCTTCAGCGTCAGCCGCAGCTGCTGCTCGCGATCGTCGATCTGTGCGCTCGCGACGTTGTCGCTGTTGATTTGGGTCATCGCCACCGAGGTGTCGACGGGCTTGTATCCGCGGGTGTCGTCGCTAAAGTAAAAAAACGACCAACCGAGCAGCACCACCACAGCGATCGCAGTGAGCGTGCGAATCACGTTTTTCCGGTTCATCAATCATCGGCCTTGTCGGCCAGGTCCTTCCCCGATAGGCGAAGCTGGAAAAGTCCAGGCTACCGCTAGTGGTGATCGCCAGCTCCGGCAGAGCCGGGGCGCAGCGGGTCACCACCATCCCGTCCTGTGGTGATCGCCAGCTCCGGCAGAGCCGGGGCGCAGCGGGTCACCACCATCCCGTCCTGTGGTGATCGCCAGCTCCGGCAGAGCCGGGGCGCAGCGGGTCACCACCTTGCTGCCCAGACAACGACCGGGAGTTCCCCGTGAGGCATCGACATGGCCCGGTCGTGGCGCACCACACGGGTCGCCAGGCCACGTTCCGCCGTTAGTCGTAATAGCGAGCCTCGACCACGTTGCCGTCCGGATCAGAGAAGTAGTAACCCTGGGGCGCCCATCCGCGCGCCCCGAAGCTAGGGCTCAGGCGCGCGCTGGTGTCCACGCCTTCTGCCTGCAGACGCTGGTCCAGTGCGTCGTACTCCGACTTCGAGAACGCGATGCAGACGTGATTGACCTGATGCCCGGCACTTCCGCCGACCCCGGTCAGCGACTCGGTGCCGGCACTGTTGTCCACCGGCGACAGGTCGATGATCGAGTCCTCGCAGACACGCACACTCGGGAACGGCGCTTCCCCTGCGGCGAACTCGTCGAACCGCACCGGCGAGAGCCCGACAACTCTGGTGTAGAAGTCCATCGAAGCCTGCAGATTGTGTGTCCATAAGACGATATGGTCTAGCCGCCTCACGCGAGTCACCTGCTTTCCTGTGATGCCCAACCCCGATACCTACCAGGCGGTCAGCCCTTCTCAGCCCGGGATCGTTGTGATTTGGTGAGATCGTGCCTAGATCAACCGAACGGTTAGTAGATACCAACGGTGTGCAGCTGCGGGTGACCGAAGCGGGAGATCGTGGCGCACCCGTGGTGGTCCTGGCCCACGGCTTTCCGGAGCTGGCGTATTCGTGGCGTCATCAGATACCCGCCCTCGCCGAGGCGGGCTACCACGTGCTGGCGCCCGATCAGCGCGGCTACGGCGGCTCATCTCGTCCGGATGCGATCGAGGCCTACAACATTCGCGAGTTGACCGCCGATGTGGTCGGCCTCCTCGACGACGTCGGCGCCGAGCGTGCGGTCTGGATCGGTCACGACTGGGGTGCCGCGGTGGTGTGGAACGCTCCGCTGCTGCACCCCGACAGGGTCGCGGCCGTCGCCGCGTTGAGCGTCCCGGTGGTGCCCCGCGCAAAGGTGCCCCCGACACAGGCCTTCCGCGCCACCTTTGGCGAGAACTTCTTCTACATCCTCTATTTCCAGGAACCCGGCGTTGCCGACGCCGAACTCGACGCCGATCCCGCACGTACGATGCGCCGGATGATGGGT
>Ga0210389_10002484_pt1 | contig 14504 bp, 11 predicted proteins | sample IncBWH28OmetaG_FD_160127 | JGI IMG/M metagenome (GOLD analysis project Ga0210389, IMG submission 160127) | Forest soil microbial communities from Barre Woods Harvard Forest LTER site, Petersham, Massachusetts, United States - Inc-BW-H-28-O ...
CGGCTCGGCCTCCTGGCTCAAGCTGTCGGCCTCCTGGCTCAAATTGTCGGCCTCCTCAGCCTCACCCACCGGCTCGGCATCCTGGCTCAAGCTGTCGGCCTCCTGGCTCAAACTGTCGGCCTCCTCAGCCTCACCCACCGGCTCGGCATCGTCGGCCTCCTGGCCGCCGCGCACGGGGAAGAAGTCGCTGGTGTCGATGACGTTGCCGTCGTTGTCGGTGACGGTCGCCGCCGCAACAGCCGCGGCGATGGCGAGGCCGCGCCGCACGTCGGCGAACATGGCCGGGAGCTGGTTGTTCTCCTGCAGGTAGGAGAACAACTGCTGCGGCTCGATGCCGTATTGCCGGGACGTCACCACCAGCCGTTCGGTGAGGTCGTTCTGACTCACCTCGACCGCCAAATCGTCGGCCAGCGCATCCAGCAACAGCTGCCGCTGAACGTCCGTCTCGGCGGCGTTGCGCGCGTCGACCTCGAACTGCTGGCGTGACTTGCCCTGCCCCCGCAGCACCTCTGCGAACTTGATCTCGTCGTGGTTGAAGCTGCTCAGCGCGCCCTCGACGGCGCTGTCGAACTGGGCCTGCACGATCGCCTCCGGCAGCGGCACCTCGACCTGCTCGAGGAGAGCGTCCAGCGTGGCGTTGCGAATCCGCTCGGCCTGCTGGGCGCGCTTGGCGTGACGCACCTGGTCGCGCAGGTTGGACCGCAGCTCGTCGATGGTGTCGAACTCGCTGGCCAACTGAGCGAACTCGTCGTCGGGGTCCGGCAGCTCGCGTTCCTTGATCGACCTGACGGTGACGGTGACCTGCGCGTCTTTCCCGGCGTGTTCGCCCGTCGCCAATTTCGCGGTGAATTCCCGGGACTCGTCGACGGACAAACCGACCAGCGCATCGTCAATGCCTTCGATCAGTCTGCCCGAACCGACCTCGTAGGACAGTCCCTCTGCGGCGGCGTTCGCCACATCCTCCCCGTCGACGGTGGCCGACAAGTCGATCGACACGAAGTCGCCGAGGGCCACCGGCCGGTCCACCCCGGTCAGGGTGCCGAACCGGGCCCGCAGAGACTCCAGCTCGGCGTCGACATCGTCGTCGCTGACCTCGATCGGATCCACCGAGACCTTCAGCGCGCCGAGGTCGGGCAGGCTGATTTTGGGGCGGACGTCAACCTCGGCGGTGAACGCCAGCTCCTGGCCGTACTCCTTCTTGGTGACCTCGATGTTGGGCTGGCCGAGCGGATGAACTTCCGACTCGGCGACGGCCTGTCCGTAGCGGTCGGGCAGCGCCTCGCTGACGACCTGATCGAGCAACGCTTCCCTGCCGAACCGGGCTTCCAGCAACTTAGCCGGTGCCCTGCCGGGCCGGAAGCCAGGCAGCCGTACCTGCTTTGCCAGCTCTTTGTAGGCCCGCTGGAATTCGGGCTCAAGTTCGGTGAAAGGCACCTCAACGTTGATGCGCACCCGGGTGGGGCTCAACTGCTCGACGCTGCTCTTCACGGATGTGCTCCTCGGTGATCGTTCCTGGCTGTCGGTGGGCCCTAACCGCCGCCCAGGTGCGGTACAGGCTGGTCGCGCTGGTCGGGGTGACAGGATTTGAACCTGCGGCCTTCCGCTCCCAAAGCGGATGCGCTACCAAGCTGCGCTACACCCCGCGCTGACCTCGCGATCCTACGGCCCTTCATCACCAGGTTGGCCACCGGCTTCGCAGGAAGCTCGAGATCTCACAGAGCGGTCACAAACCCGCGTCGATTAGATTTGATGTGCGCCGCCAGATACAGTCGCGCTCGACTAAAACTTGCGGGCGTAGCTCAATGGTAGAGCCCTAGTCTTCCAAACTAGCTACGCGGGTTCGATTCCCGTCGCCCGCTCGGGCTAAGTTCTGCTCGAAAGAAAGGCGCCATGAGCGACCTGAAAACGAAACCTGGCATCAAGGGCTCATGCGCGTCGGACTTCGTCGCCGTGCGCGACGCGTTCGAGCGCAACTTCGTGGAGGGTAAAGAGGTCGGCGCCGCGGTCGCGGCGTGGGTTGACGGAGACCTCGTCGTCAACCTCTGGGGCGGCTCGGCCGACGCTGCCGGAACCCGGCCCTGGCGACAGAACACCCTGACCACGGTGCTGTCGGGCACCAAGGGTCTTTCGTCCACCTGCGTCCATCAACTTGCCGACCGCGGCGAGTTGGACCTGCAGGCGCCGGTGGCCCGCTATTGGCCCGAGTTCGCCCAGGCCGGCAAGGAAGCGATCACGCTGGCCATGGTGCTCGGGCACCGATCCGGTGTCATCGCGCCGCGCGCCCCACTGAGCTGGGAGGAGGTCACCGACTGGGACTTCGTCTGCGACCAGTTAGCGGCCGCGGAGCCGTGGTGGGAGCCGGGCACCGCCCAGGGCTACCACATGACGACCTTCGGATTCATCGTCGGCGAGGTGTTCCGGCGCGTGACGGGCCGCACGATCGGTCAATACCTGCGCACCGAGATCGCCGACCCCGTTGGCGCCGACGTCCACATCGGCTTGTCATCGGCCGACCAGCGCCGCTGCGCCGAGCGGGTCAACAAGCCGCACATGCGCGATTTGCTCGCCGACCTGTCCGTGCCCAGCCATCCCACCTCCCTGGCCGAACACCCCAAGGCAGGCCTGGCCGTGGCGATGGGATTCGTGCCCGACGACGAGGTCAGCTCCTACGACCTCCCGCTGTGGCGCCAGCTCGAATTCCCCGGAACCAACGCGCAGGTGTCCGCGCTGGGATTGGCCACGTTCTACAACGCGCTCGCTCAGGAGAAGCTGCTCAGCCGCGAACACATGGAGGTGGTCCGGGAGTGCCAGGGCGGCTCGGAGACCGATCTGGTGCTCGGGCCGCGGGTGGCCGACCACGGCTGGGGTCTGGGCTACATGCTCAACCAGCGCTGCGTGAACGGCCCCAACCCGCGGATCTTCGGGCACGGCGGCCTCGGCGGCTCATTCGGCTTCGTCGACCTGGAACACCGGATCGGCTACGCCTACGTGGCGAACCGTTTCGACGCCACCAAAGCCAACGCCGACCCTCGCAGCCTCGCGCTCAGTAACGAGATCTACGCCGCGCTCGGAGTCAGCTCGCACTGACCTGGAAGATTATGGGTTTGCGAACCGCACCACAGGCGGCTCGCGGCCCCCGGGTTCATCGAACAGCGCTGGAATTACCCTAAATTACCGTTGCCAGGGGTTCGGCTGCCAAGGTCCGCCAGGTCCCGGGTGGTCCCGGTCCCATCCCGGCCCCGGGTGGTCACGGTCCCAGCCTCCGGGTCCCCCCCGCCAGTCGTGGCAGCGGCCCCAATCCCAGTTATCGCCCCAGCCCGGGTCCCAGAACTCCCCCGGGCACCATTGCGGGAAGGGCCCCGGCTGCGCTTGGGCCTCCGTGGCGGCGCCAAGCCCCGCCAGCCCCAGTCCGACGGCTATGGCGAAAAACGTTGCAACCAAACGTCGAATAGTTTTCACGAGAACAACGGTTGCCCACGGGATGTGGAAGTCAAACTATAGACGCCAGCGTTTCTTGCTGAGAGTTTCCTGCCAATTTGGGCGATCGACCAATGACCTGCGAGTTTCGCCCCGAGGGGTACACACGCTCAGCTTTGGCAGGCCGGGCACCAAAACACGTTGCGTCCCTCCAACACCACCGTGCGGATCGGCCCCCCGCACACCCGGCACTGCTCTCCCGCGCGCCGGTACACATACGTCCGGGGCCGCCCGGGCAGGTACGACGGCGGACCGTGGTCATGTTCGGGGCACACCACCACGATCCTGCCGGTGCGCAGACCAACCTTCATCAACGCCACCAGGTCCGTCCACGCCGCATCGAACTCCGCCTCGCTGATCTGTCGGCCGGGCCGGAACGGGTCGATGCGGTGGCGGAACAGCAACTCGTTGCGGTAAACGTTGCCCACCCCGGCGATCACCGTCTGGTCCATCAACAGCGCGCCAACAGGCCTGCGGGACTTGACGATTCGGCCCCACGCCCACGACGGGTCGGCGTCGCTGCGCAACGGGTCGGGACCGAGCTTGGCCAGCACGTCGCTGACCCGGCCTTCGTCGATGACTTCGCACACCGTCGGACCGCGCAAGTCGGTGCCGTAGTCGGCACCGACCATCCGCATCCGAACCTGTCCGACCGGTTCGGGCAGCGGTACCCCGGTCGGGCCTGCGGGAACCGGCCATTCCGTGAAGGCGCCGTACAGACCGAGATGCACGTGCACGATGGCGTCGGCGGCGTAGTGATGAAACAGGTGCTTACCCCAAGCGCTGGTCCGCCGCAGCACCCGGCCGTCCACCGCGGCCGCCGAACTGGCGAACCGGCCCTGCGGGCTGGACACCGCGACCGGTGCCCCGCCGAAGCGGCGCTGGTGCAGCCGGGCCAGCCGGTGCAGGGTATGCCCTTCGGGCACGGGCGACTCTCAGTTCTGGGCTCAGGCCCCCGCGCCGGGCACCGGCGGCGCCTGATGGGTGCTTTCGTACTCGGCGAGAATGTCGATGCGCCGTTGATGGCGTTCGGCTTTCGAGAATGGCGTGTTGACGAAGGCGTCGACGAACGTCAGCGCCTCCTCAACGGTGTGCATGCGCCCACCGATGCCGATCAGCTGGGCATCGTTGTGCTGACGGGCCAGTGTCGCGGTCTCCACACTCCACGCCAGCGCGCAGCGGACCCCCGGGACCTTGTTGGCGGCGATCTGTTCACCATTGCCCGATCCCCCCAGCACGATGCCCAGGCTGTCGGGGTCGGCCACCGTGCGGGTCGCGGCGGCGATGCAAAACGCCGGGTAGTCGTCTTCGGGGTCGTAGCTGAAGGCACCGCAATCGATCGGCTCGTGCCCCGTTTTCTTGAGGTGCTCGGTGATCTGCTGCTTGAGCTCATAGCCGGCATGGTCAGAACCCAGGTAGATGCGCATGCCCGACATCCTTACCCGCCGAACTCGGCGACGCAACGCGCGAGGCCTTACGTCGTCCCCCGCAAGCGGGAGGTGCCCCCAGAGTGTTTGGCGGTCAGTCGAATTCGGGTGGCTCGGTACGGGTCCGCTTGAGCTCGAAAAAGTGCGGGTAGGACGCGAAGGTCACCGAGGCGTCCCAGAGTTTGCCCGCTTCCTCGCCGCGCGGGATCTTCGAGAGCACCGGCCCGAAGAACGCCACACCGTTGACGTGGATGGTCGGCGTGCCGACGTCGTCGCCGACCGCGTCCATCCCCGCGTGGTGACTCTTGCGCAGCGCGTCGTCGTACGCGTCGGTTTCGGCCGCCGCGGCCAACTCGGCCGGCAGACCGGCGTCAGCGAGCGACTGTTTGATGACCTCGTCGAGGTCTTTGTTGCCCTCGTTGTGAATCCGGGTGCCCATCGCCGTATACAGCGGCGCCAGCACACCGGCACCGTGGGCCTGCTCGGCGGCGATCGCCACCCGCACCGGTCCCCATGCCCGCTTCATGTTCTCGCGGTACTGCTCGGGCAGGTCTTCGCGGTTTTCGTTGAGCACCGCGAGGCTCATCACGTGGAAGTGCACGTCGATATCGCGGACTTTCTGCACCTCGAGGATCCAGCGCGACGTAATCCAGCACCATGGACACAGCGGGTCGAACCAGAAGTCAGCCTGGCCTGTTTCGGGGGCCTTTTCGGACATCGCAGCATTCCTCTCCGGGAATATTTAGAGACGGTAATCACGCCCCTCAGCACAACCGTAGTCACGCGGCACGTGTTCCCGCCCCACCTCTTCGGTTACCCAGTGTTCGCCGACACGTTTAAGTTGGACGCGTGGCCCTTCCAAACCTCACTCGGGACCAGGCTGTCGAACGCGCCGCGTTGATCACCGTCGACAGCTACCAGATCAACCTCGACGTCACCGACGGCTCGGACGGCTCAGATGATCGAAGCGGGCCCGGCGAACGAACTTTCCGGTCCACCACCACCGTGGTCTTCGAGGCACTCGCCGGGGCCGACACGGTCATCGACATCGCCGCCGACACCGTTCGCAGCGCCACCCTGAACGGACGCGAACTGGACGTCTTCGGATACGACGAGTCGACCGGCATCCCGCTGCGCGGACTGGCCGATCGCAACGTCGTCGTCATCGACACTGACTGCAGCTACTCCAACACCGGCGAGGGACTGCACCGCTTCGTCGACCCCGTCGATGGCGAGACCTACCTGTACTCGCAGTTCGAAACCGCCGATGCCAAACGCATGTTCGCCTGCTTCGACCAGCCCGACCTCAAGGCGACGTTCGACCTGCGGGTGCTCGCTCCCAAGCACTGGAAGGTGATCTCCAACGGTGCCACCGAGTCCATCGAGTCCGTCGGGGACGGAGAGAACTCCGCCGAAAAGAGCGTGCACACCTTTGCCACGACGCCGCGGATGAGCACGTATCTGGTGGCGTTGATCGCCGGACCGTATGCCGAGTGGAAAGACTCCTACGTCGACGAACACGGCGAGATCCCGCTGGGCATCTACTGCCGCGCCTCGCTGGCCGGACACATGGACGCCGAGCGGCTGTTCACCCAGACCAAGCAGGGATTTGGCTTCTACCACAACAACTTTGGCCTTCCCTACGCGTTCGGCAAGTACGATCAGCTGTTCGTCCCCGAATTCAACGCCGGCGCGATGGAGAACGCCGGCGCGGTCACCTTTCTCGAGGACTACGTGTTCCGCAGCAGGGTGACCCGGGCGTCCTACGAGCGACGCGCCGAGACGGTGCTGCACGAGATGGCGCACATGTGGTTCGGAGACCTGGTCACGATGAACTGGTGGGACGATTTGTGGCTCAACGAGTCGTTCGCGACCTTCGCGTCGGTGTTGTGCCTAAGCGAGGCAACCGAATTCACCGAGGCCTGGACGACGTTCGCGAACGTCGAGAAGTCCTGGGCGTACCGCCAGGACCAGCTGCCATCGACGCACCCGATCGCCGCGGAGATCCCCGACCTGGCCGCCGTCGAGGTGAATTTCGACGGCATCACCTACGCCAAAGGCGCCTCGGTCCTCAAGCAGCTCGTCGCCTACGTGGGGCTGGAGCAATTCCTGGCCGGGCTGCGCGATTACTTTCGCGCCCACGCATTCGGCAATGCGACGTTCGGCGACCTACTCGCCGCGCTGGAGAACGCATCCGGCCGTGACTTGTCGACTTGGGGTCAGCAGTGGCTGAAAACCACCGGGCTGAACACGCTGCGGCCCGACTTCGACGTCGACGCGGACGGCAAGTTCACCCGGTTCGCGGTGGCGCAGAGCGGCGCGACGCCCGGCGCCGGTGAAACCCGGGTGCACCGGCTGGCGGTCGGGATCTACGACGATGACGGATCCGGCAAGCTGGTCCGCGTGCACCGGGTGGAACTCGACGTCGACGGGCCGGAGACGAAAGTCCCTGCGCTGGTTGGTGTCTCACGCGGCAAGCTGATTCTGGTCAACGATGACGACCTGACCTACTGCTCGGTTCGGCTGGACCCGCATTCGCTGCAGACGGCGCTTGCCCGGATCGCCGACATCGCCGAGCCGCTGCCCCGCACGCTGGCGTGGTCGGCGGCGTGGGAGATGACCCGGGAGGCCGAGCTGCGGGCCCGCGACTTCGTGGCGCTGGTCTCCGGCGGCGTGCACGCCGAAACCGAGGTCGGGGTGGCGCAACGGCTGCTGCTGCAGGCACAGACGGCGCTCGGGTCCTACGCCGAGGCGGCCTGGGCGCGTGAGCACGGCTGGCCGCAGTTCGCCGACCGGCTGGTGGAACTGGCGCGTGCCGCACAGCCCGGATCGGATCACCAGCTCGCGTTCGTCAACACCCTGTGCTCGTCGGTCTTGTCCCCGCGGCACGTGGATACCTTGGCGGCGCTGGCCAACAGTGATCCCGCCGGCCTGGGCCTGGCCGGCCTCGAGATCGACACCGACCTGCGCTGGCGCATCGTGACCGCGCTGGCCACCGCCGGGAACATCGACGCCGACGGGCCCGCGACACCTTTCATCGACGCCGAAGTGCAGCGCGACCCGACCGCAGCCGGCAAACGTCACGGCGCTCAGGCCGCGGCGGCGCGCCCGCAATTACAGGTCAAGGAGGAGGCCTGGACCACGGTCGTCGAGGACGACGCCCTGCCCAACATCACGGCCCGTGCGATGATCGCGGGCATCGCGGCGCCGGGACAAGGTGAACTGCTCCAGCCTTTCGTCGGGCGCTACTTCGCGGCAATACCCCGGGTCTGGGCGCGGCGCTCCAGCGAGGTCGCCCAGACCGTGGTGTTCGGCCTGTACCCGCACTGGGACATCAGCGACGCCGGCGTCGCGGCCGCCGACGAGTTCCTGACCGCCCCGGAGTCGGAGGTGCCGCCGGCCTTGCGGCGGCTGGTGCTCGAGGGCCAGGCCGGGGTGAAGCGGGCCCTACGGGCCCGCGCGTTCGACGGCGCCAACTAGGCCGCGCGAGGGTGCGTGTCCGCACGACGACACGCCGCCTTGCCCGGCATTTCGCGCACGCTCGCGCGCTCGGGACGACCCGGAGGACTAAGCCCGCGAGATGTTGTCGCTGAGCTCCACGATGGCGCTGACCAGCCCCTCGACCAGGTGGCCCTGCTCGAATGCCGACGAAGCGGCGGCCACCCCGAGTGGTGCGGCGGATTCGGCGCCACGCCCCCGGACCGCGGAGCCGTAGACCACCTCGATGGCGGACTGGTTGGGCGACACGGCGAGCAGCACCGCGTTGTCCGGAGTGGGCACCTTCGCCAAAATCTCGCGAGCCCGTGCGGCCGTATCGCTGCCCAGGTCGCCGAGGTAGATGGCGAACCGTGCCCCCGATTCCCGCGAGGCGTACTTCAGTGCGTCGTCGATGGCGACGAGGTCCGTGATCGGAAATGGGTAATCGGAGGACACCGCCCCGGGCTCGGTCACTCCCGAGATCCGCCCGCTGGTGGTGATCACCGAGCCCTTGGGCAGCTCGCTGCGGGCGATCGTCGCTACCTCACCACGTGCCACTGGCTCCACCTCCAACCGAGAACTCCGACGTACCGTGTCCGCCGTGCGCGCCGCCGACGTCCTCGTCGACAGCTGCCCACAAGATCGGCGGATGGGTCCACTTCTCCGACGGCTCGTAGGTCGCGGGGTGGGGTCCCTTCTTCGACCAGATCAGCACCGACAGCACAATCACCAGCAACAGCGGGATTCCCAGCACATACAGGTGGACTTCGACAAGGCTCACGACGCAAACCGTATCCCACCGGGTGAGCTACCCGCACCCCTCGGACACGAGATTGTGCGCGACGCCCGGACGGCAGGGTTCAGGCCGCGCCTTCACCGAGGTATCGGGCCCAGGCCGGGTCCAGTTCCTTGACCGTCGACAGCAGCCGCCAGTGCTGTCCCGTCGGCGGCAGCGGCACGCGGCGCAGTGCCCAACCGAGTTCGGTGAGCAGCTTGTCGCCCTTGCGATGGTTGCAGGTCGAACAGCAGGCGACGCAGTTCTCCCACGAGTGGTCACCGCCGCGGCTGCGTGGCACCACGTGATCGACGGTGTCTGCCTTCGCCCCGCAGTATGCACAGCAGAAACGGTCGCGGTGCATGAGCGCGGCGCGGGTCATCGGAACCCGCGCCCGGTAGGGAACGCGCACGTAGGACCGCAGCTGGATCACCGACGGAACCACGATCGAGCTGGTGGCCGAGTGAATGACCGGTCCGGCGGGGTCGTGGTGCACGACGTCAGCCTTACCGCAGATCACCATGACGATGGCGCGCCGCATCGGTAGCGCGGTCAGCGGCTCGTAGGTGGAGTTCAGCAGCAGCACCCGCCGGCGACTCCAGATCGATGCCGCCTCGTGACGGCCGGGCGGATGGGTCTCGACGCGTGCATAATTCTCAACGCGTGGATAGATTTCAACGCTGTGCAGAGATGACGCGGTTGCGGGCCCGGTTATCCCTGCCGCGGCACCGGGACTGCGGTGGCTGCGGCGTCTGCTCCCATGCGCCATAGATCCTCCGCGGATAGTCCACCATGATTCGCCGCCAATCGCACGCCTATTGCTGGTGCGCGCCATGTCGAGCCGGTGAACAGAAGGCGCGCGCGCAAAGACGACGAGCCTGTCTCCGCGTGCCGCCGCGGGCGATGCACCACAATGGAGGCAATGGATCAGGAGAGCTTTTACGACGCTGTCGGCGGTGCCGATACCTTCGCCGCGATCGTGTCGCACTTCTACGCGCAGGTCCCGGAAGACGAGATTCTCAGCCAGCTGTATCCCGCGGACGACCTCGCCGCCGCCGAGGAGCGGTTGCGCATGTTCCTCGAGCAGTACTGGGGCGGCCCGCGGACCTACTCGGACCAGCGCGGCCATCCGCGGCTGCGGATGCGCCACGCCCCGTTCCGGATCACGCCCATCGAGCGTGACGCCTGGCTGCGGTGCATGCACACCGCCGTCGCCTCGATCGACTCGAATACCCTCGACGACGAGCACCGGCGCGAGTTGCTCGACTATCTTGAGATGGCCGCCCACTCCCTGGTTAATTCCGCGTTTTGATGTCCAGCCAAAACCGAACGGAGCAACATGAGCCCCGGCGCTAGTTCGATGGAACCCGGCACTCCACGCGCACACGCTCCCCGACCGGGGCCGGCATGGTGGTCGAATGCCGTGTTCTACCAGGTGTATCCGCGCTCGTTCGCCGACAGCAACGGCGACGGCGTCGGCGACCTGGATGGCTTGACGGCCCGGCTGGGGTACCTGGAAAAGCTTGGCGTCGACTCGATTTGGCTCAACCCCGTCACCGTGTCACCGATGGCCGACCACGGCTACGACGTCGCGGATCCGCGCGACATCGATCCGCTTTTCGGCGGGATGGCCGCGATCGAGCGGCTGATCGCCGCGGCCCAGGAGCGTGGCATCAAGATCACCATGGACGTGGTGCCCAACCACACCAGCTCGGCGCACCCGTGGTTTCAGGCGGCGCTGGAAGCCGGCCCAGGCGGCGACGCGCGGGATCGCTACATCTTTCGCGATGGACGCGGTCCCGGCGGGGCACTGCCGCCCAACAATTGGACGTCGGTGTTCGGCGGGTCGGCCTGGACACGGGTGGTCGAACCCGACGGCAACCCCGGCCAGTGGTATCTGCACCTGTTCGACGCCGAGCAGCCGGATCTGAACTGGGACAACCCCGAGGTCTTCGACGACTTCGAGAAGACGCTGCGCTTCTGGCTGGAACGCGGTGTCGACGGCTTCCGCATCGACGTGGCGCATGGCATGGCCAAGCCGCCCGGACTGCCGGACGCGAAGGACGACGTGAAGGTGTTGAGCCATAGCGACGACGACCCGCGTTTCAACCACCCGAGCGTGCACGAGATCCACCGCGGGATCCGCAAGATCGTCGACGACTATCGCGGGGCGGTCACCATCGGCGAGGTCTGGGTCATGGACAACCTCCTCTGGGCCGAATATCTGCGGCCCGACGAACTGCATCTCGGCTTCAATTTCCGGCTGACGAAGATCGGCTTCGACGCGACCGAAATCCATGACGCGATTCAGAATTCGCTGACGGCCACGGCGATCGAAAACGCGATCCCGACCTGGACGCTGTCCAACCACGACGTGGGCCGCGAGGTCACCCGCTACGGCGGCGGCGAGATCGGGCTGCGCCGCGCGCGTGCCATGGCGATGCTGATGCTCGCCCTGCCGGGTGCGGTCTTCATCTACAACGGCGAGGAGTTGGGCTTGCCCGATGTGTTGGATCTGCCCGAAGACGTGCTGCAGGATCCGACGTGGGAACGCTCGGGGCATACCGAACGCGGCCGCGACAAGTGCCGGGTTCCGATTCCGTGGTCGGGCGACACTCCCCCGTTCGGGTTCTCCACGACCGCCGACACCTGGTTGCCCATGCCCGCGGATTGGGCGGCGCTGACCGTGGAAAAGCAGAGTGCGGATCCGGCGTCGACCTTGTCGTTCTTCCAGCGCGCAGTCGAATTGCGCAGGCAGCGGCCCGAATTCGATGGCGACTTAGAATGGCAGACCGCGCCGCCCGATGCGCTGATGTTCCGGCGCGGCGGGGGTCTGGTGTGTGCGCTGAATGCGGCACCCCACCCGATGGCTTTGCCGTCGGGAGAAGTCATCCTGGCCAGCGGCCCGTTGGAAGGCGGCAAATTGCCACCGGACGCGGCGGCCTGGCTGATCTGAGCCGGATCAACGGAGCACCAGCGCCGCATGGCTGCGGCGCCGGTACACCGAGCCGAACCTGGCGTCGACCCGCAGCCAGCTCGGCAGTATTCGCACCCGGACCATCTCGTCGGAGGCGATTGCGTCGGGCGATTGCGGCAGGAAACCCATTGCGGTCAAAGCGAACACGCAGCGCATCGGGAGCCCGACGCTGATGTCGGCCGAGCTGACCCGAATGACCTCTTGATCGAGCAGCGAGACCGGCGGGCCGTGGGAACTGCCGTGTTCCCTGGCAAGTCGCGCGCCACGCTGCGCCAGGTCCAGCATGACCCGGGCGGGTACGTCGTCGAGGTGGGCGAAGCCCGATTCCGGGGGCAATGCGCCCCGCCACGCAGCGTCCATCGAGAAGCCCGGATCGACGTAGCCCGAGGCGTCCATCGCGGACAGGCCGCGGGCCAGCGCGTCCGCCCCCACAGACAGATCGTCGGGCCGCACTTTGCCGACAACCACGCGGCTGGCCAGCACGTCGAAACCCGTTGCCACCCAAGCCGAAATCAGTCCGGCCGATCGAGCGCGCAGCCGCACGACCGCGGCGTCATCGAGCCGCATCGCGTGATCGACGAATGTGGCCAGGTCTGCGCGATGGGCCGCCCTGCCGTCGGCGCCCAGCCATAGACCGCGTTCGGCCATCCCGTTTATTCGCGGACCCACCGTTGCAGATACTCCCGATGGTGTGGTGACAATCGCACCAGCCGCTGCTCCTCGATGTGAACCGCGGCCAGCTGCGACTCGGCGACGACGGCGGGCTTGGACTCGGGACGCGAGTTGGCCGAGCGCACCTCGTAACCCAGCGTGAAGTCGACCGCACGCAACCGTTTGGTCCACATGGTGACCTGCAGCGGCGAATCGACCAGCCGCAGCTGATCCTTGTAAGTGACCCGGACGTCGGCGATCAGCAACCCGATGGTGGTGATGTCGGCCGCGAAAGGTTCCTTGAGGAAAGGCACGCGTGCCTCTTCGAGAATCGTGACCATGGTGGCGTGGTTGATGTGCTGGTACATGTCGATATCCGACCAACGCACCGGCACGGGCGCGACGAACCCCGTGCTCAACTCGCCGATCCCCTTCCGCTGGTGCGGGTCATGCGCCGGATCTGTCGCGCGGCCACCGACAGCGTCGCGAGATCCGTTGCCCCGCTTTCTCGTATCTCGCTGAGCGTGCTACGGGCCCGCTCCACCCGCGACGCGCTGATGTGCTCCCACTCGGCGATCTTTTCTTCGCCGCTTTCATCGGGCTCTCCGACCGCGAGCACGTCGAAGCACAGCGACCGCAGCGAGGAGTAGATGTCGTCGCGAATCGCCAAGCGCGCCAACGAGTGCCAGCGATCTTTGCGTGGAAGCTCCGATACCGCCGTCAGCAGGCTGTCGGTGCCCAGCCGGTCCATCAGGGCGAAATAGGTGTCTGCCACTTCGGCGGCGTCGATTTCGGTGATGTCACCGACGTCGATGATGTCGAGCAGGCTGTAACGGTAAAGCCCGGCGGCGACGATGTAGGCCAACTCTTTCGGGGCACCTTGCGACGCGAACTCCGCGGCTTCCTGCTCGACGATGGCTTTGTCGTCACCACGCAGCCACTCCGACATCCGCGGCGTCAGGTCTTTGACCTTGGCGGCGAACCGGTTGATTTCGGCGCCGACGGCCAAGGGCTGCGGCCGGTAGTTGAGCAGCCAGCGTCCGGCGCGGTCGATCAGCCGTCGGGTATCCAGCGTGAGCCGGTCCGACAGCGCGACGGGTACGTTGGCGGCCCGGATCTCCCGCCAGATCTGGCCCACACCGAAGATGGCGTCGGTGGCCACGTAGGTGCGCACCGCGTCGATCGAACCGACACCCACGTCTTGGGCGATCCGGAACGCGTAGCTGATGCCCGCGGTGTCGACCAGATCGTTGACCAGCATGGTGGTGACGATTTCACGGCGCAGCTGGTGCGTGCGGATCTCCGGGGTGAACCGTTCGCGCAGTGGCGTCGGGAAGTAGAGCGGCAACCGGGACGCGAAAACATCCTGCTCCGGCAGCTCGGTGGTCAACATGTCCTCTTTGAGCGCCAGCTTGACGTGCGCCATCAACGTCGACAGTTCCGGAGAGGTGAGGCCGATGCCGATATCGGTGCGCCGGTGAATCTCCTTCTCCGACGGCAGTGCCTCCAATTCGCGGTTCACCCCACGGTCTTCGAGGTACTTGATCTGCATCGCGTGCACCGGGAGCAGGCTGGCCGCGTTGGCGCGGCTGGTGCCGATCAGATCGTTCTGGTCCTCGTTGTCGGTGAGCACCAATTGCGCGACCTCATCGGTCATCGACTCCAGCAGCTGTTTGCGGTCTTCCGCCTTCACCTTGCCGGCGGTGACCAGCGAGTCGAT
>Ga0210389_10002486_pt1 | contig 14502 bp, 7 predicted proteins | sample IncBWH28OmetaG_FD_160127 | JGI IMG/M metagenome (GOLD analysis project Ga0210389, IMG submission 160127) | Forest soil microbial communities from Barre Woods Harvard Forest LTER site, Petersham, Massachusetts, United States - Inc-BW-H-28-O ...
ATGTAACGATGATGTAACGATAAGCTGTTCCTACTGCTCCCACGGATGTTTTAGAGGTATTTGCAGCACCACCTGCGCCCTCTAAGTTCTTGTAAAGCCGTCAGGGGGTCGCCCTTTCACGGCGAAGGCTTGGAATGCAGCTGCGCCTGTTTTTAAACCCACGATTCGCATGTCTCTCGCGACTTCTCAAGTAGTTAGGCGGCCACCTGGAGTCACTTAAGTTGTTACAACTACAGCTTAACGTAGCACATGAGGGCTTGGCGTCTACCGTTGAACCGCAATGACTGTGCGTGAAGGGGGACACAGGGATTGATTTCCTACTTCGTAGGCCCTCAATTCCCGCCTGGCTATGGCGACTGCGTCCGGCGGCAATCGGCGGGGAGCTGCGTTTGTTGCGCTCGAATGCTTCTGCGGAGCAGGATTGGCCATCAAAGCGAATACCGCCCGACCGACGCGCGCAGCGAGATATCGATCCGGCCCTCGTGCGAGTCAACAATCGGTGGAGCGGTCGGGTCAACCTGCTGAACCGGCAACCTCCTTGCGGCAGATCGCTGTCGGATGCTGGAACAACTCGGCGCGAAGAACTACCACGTCCGCCGCCGCCCCGGCTGCCTGACGATCCTGATCGCGTGGTTCGCGGCCCTTTTCCTCCGGGTTTCCCAGAACTCGCCTGCGCTCGGTCACTGCTGAAATCCTGCCCTTCCGCTATCTGCAAGGTGTCGGGCTGTTGCACATCGCTCTGGCGATAGTCATCGAGATGAATCACACAGGGAAGCGTGTCATCGCCTTTCAATCAACAAGAGCCAAACATTGTTCACGGAGGGGCGGCCACGCTTTCAGAACTTCATTTCGCGAAGGCACTGATTCTGTTCTCTGCCAACATTGCCCAAGCCGGGCAACCCGCTCCCAAGCCGCAAGAGCTGTTCGCCTCCTACTGGACCTCCGAACCCGGCTGGGACACCGAATTACAACTCAAGAACAACCTTGCCTCAGGTTCGCTCACCGTGACACCTGTGCTACGCCTTCCCTCTGCGCTGGAGATTTCACTCGACCCAGTGACAATTGCCTCCAATGACTCCGTTTCCGTCTGGGTGAACCTGGGTCTCCTGAAGCATTCGCCCGATCTGCTGAGTCAACCCGGCTCATACGGGTCTGTGGTTTTCCGTTTCGGCTCTGTCGACGCGCGGAACGTATTCGCGAGTTCAGTCGCGAGGTTGCGCGGCGGACCGATTGAGTTCTATAACGAAGCCCATCCCCTGGCCGATTTCACGGCGTGGCCCCGCGCAGCCGGACCCGGCAGCCAGGAAGGAATCTGGTCGCAACCGCGTTTGAGCGGAAGCGATTTCTTGATTTTGCGGCCTAGTGAAGCGAGCGCATTCGTAAACACTTGCCGACTTCCCATTACTAATCGCCGTAAGTCAGCTTCCGATCACTTCTGGTTAGCCGACCAACCGTCCGGATTCGGTACGCATCCTCTGCGATGCGTACGGGCTATAATTGCGCGCATCGATGGCGCTTACCTCGGGCACCAAACTCGGGCCGTACGAGATCGTATCGCCAGTAGGAGCGGGCGGTATGGGCGAGGTGTACCGCGCACGCGACACGCGGCTTGGGCGTGATGTCGCGATCAAAGTGCTGCCAGAGGCGCTGGCTCATGATGCCGACCGGCTGCGGCGTTTCGAACAGGAAGCGCGCACGATTGCGGCGCTGAACCATCCGAACATCTTGGGAATCCATGACATTGGTACGCACGACGGTGCGCCCTTTCTGGTCAGCGAATTTCTCGAAGGCCAAACACTACGGGAGAAGCTGGTATCCGGGCCGCTGCCGGTGCGGCGCGCGATCGAATACGCGCTCGGCATCGCGCAGGGACTCGCGGCGGCACACGAGAAAGGAATCGTGCACCGGGATCTGAAACCGGAGAACGTATTTGTCACTCGCGACCGACGGATTAAAGTGCTGGATTTCGGGCTGGCGAAGCTGGTTAGGCCGGAGGAAAATCACGAAACTGCAGTGACGCTAACGAGCCCGCCGACCTTGCCGGGTATGGTAATTGGTACCGTAAGCTACATGTCGCCTGAGCAGGTGCGGGGCGAGCCGATCGACTCGCGATCGGACATTTTCAGTTTCGGCGCAGTGTTGTACGAGATGCTCACCGGCAAACGCGCTTTCAAACGCGAGACGTCCGCAGAAACGATGACCGCAATTTTGCGCGAAGAGCCACAGGCGGTGAGCGACCCTGGCGGGCAAGGTCCGCTGGAACTGCAACGGATTCTTGCGCGATGCCTGGAAAAGAATGTCGAGCGACGATTCCAGTCGGCCAGTGATCTGGCGTTTGCCATGGAATCGCTGAGCGGAGCATCGACCGGAACACCAGCAGGAACACCGACCGCGAAGAGTGTGCCGCAGCCGAAGTTAAAGCGAGCGTGGCTGCCGTGGGTCATAGCCGCCGCCCTGCTGATGGGAACTGCGGTCTGGGAAATAGCTCGGCCGCCGGCTGCACCGGCCAGTCCGCTCGAAAAAGCCCATTTCACGCGCGTGACCGACCTCAAGAGCGTGGAAGCGGCGATCTCGCCGGACGGCAGGTTCGTGGCTTTTGTCTCCGATCATGACGGCCCCTTCGATGTATGGCTCACCCAGGTGGGTTCTGGACATGTGACTAATCTGACGCAGGGAAAGGCGGGCCCGTTACCTGGGCCCTTACGAAGTGTGGGTTTTTCCGGCGACGGCTCGGAAATCTGGATCGGCGGCGGTGATGTGGGTATGCGGCTGCGGCTGATGCTCCTGACGGGAGGTACGCCGCGTAATTTCCTCAGCGAGGAGGTCGTCAACCTGGCTTGGTCACCGGACGGCGAACGGATTGTCTACCATACCTTCGCTAAAGGCGACCCTATGTTCGTGGCGGACCGCTCTGGCGCCAATGCTCGGCAGATATTCCAGGACCGGCCCGGAATTCACAACCATTTTCCAGCTTGGTCGCCTGACGGCCGTTGGATCTATTTCTCGCATGGGAAACCGGCGACGGGGGAGATGGATTTATGGCGCATCGACCCGGCCGGCCGGAACCCAGAGCGCCTCACGCGAATTAATACAGACGTCGCTTATCCCACGCCGGTGGGCGACCGCACAGTGTTCTACGTGGCGCGGGACGAGGACGGCTCAGGACCCTGGCTGTGGGCGTTTGATCCGAAACGCAGGGAATCGCGGCGCGCCAGCGTCGGTCTCGAGCAATATACGTCGGTGCAGGCCAGCGCGGACGGCCATAAGCTGGTGGCCACCATCAGCAATCCCATCGCGGGACTTTGGACTGTTCCGATTCTTAGTCGTGTCGCAGAAGAAGGCGACGTGAAACCGTTTACAGTGCCGACTGTGCGCGCGCTGGCACCTCGCTTTAACGGCTCGTCGCTGTTTTATTTGTCTTCCGTGGGGACGGGCGATGGACTGTGGCGCCTTCGGGACGGCCAGGTGACTGAGGTCTGGAAGGGTGTTGATGGTGCGCTGCTGGAGACGCCCGCTGTTTCGCCGGATGGAGGTCGCGTGGCCATTGTGCTGCGGCGGAACGGGAAACGACAACTACATGTCCTCTCTTCGGACGGCGCCGAACTCCAGCCGATTGCGGAGGGAATTGTCGCCCAGGGTTCGAGTTGCTGGTCGCCGGATGGCAGATGGATCGTCACCGGTGGCAGCGATGCCACCGGTCCCGGGCTTTTCAAGATCCCGCTGGATGGCGGATCGCCAGTCCGCTTGGTCGCCGGGGAAGCACTCAATCCAATCTGGTCGCCGGATGGAAGCCTGATCGTATATGCGGGTACGAATGTGCGCACCTTCGCTCCTCTTCTGGCCGTACGCCCGGACGGAACCAGCGTCAAATTGCCCGAGATCATCTTGCGGCGCTTGGGCGAGCGCGTCCGCTTCTTGCCTGATGGCAAGAGCCTGATCTACATGGGGGGATTGCTCGTATCACAGGACTTCCGGCTACTCGATCTCGCATCCATGAAATCGCGCCTACTCACCCGGCTGCAAAACAGTGCCGCCATGCGGACCTTCGACGTCACACCCGACGGGAAACAAATCGTCTTCGACCGCTTACGCGAGAACTCGCAGGTGATCATGATCGATCTTCCCAGGGAATAGCCTTAATCCAACGAGCAGTTCGCAGTTTCTGACCACTCGATTTGGAGTGATCAGATGATAAGCAATGATCTCCGGTATCATTTCGCACCAAACGACGTCCGCCGACACCGCTGTCACGGCAGAGGCCGCGGGTTCGAGTCCCGTCGTCCCCGCCACTCATTCTAAAGCACTTGGGCTAATTTTGGCGAAACCATCGAGGACCCAAAAGGGCACGTTTTTGTACCCTTTTTTGTGTCCCTTTTCGCCCGGCCAATTCCCGTCCTCGATGGTCCTCACACTGCAACGCCACCCGATACAGACGGTGGTGACGTTGCGTTCGCTTCGCACGAAAACACCAACGACAAGACTGCTGCCTGAGCTGCATGTTTGGCGGGCGTGACTGCCTGGGTATACTCATCTAGTGTTGATCGAAGAGTCGAATGCCGCAACAGTTCCTGCATGACTTTGAATTCCGTGCCTACGCTTCTCAGCAGCGTCGAATACGTGTGACGCCTATGTACCCAGAGACATAGGCGGCACAGTTGCGCCACCCATCTGCTAGACGCCGGAGCCGACTTGCGCACCATCCAGGTGCTGCTCGGACACTCCCGCCTGGAACACACTCTGATCTACCTGCATCTGTCCCACAAACACTTGCAGGCGGTTCCCAATCCCCTCGATAGCCTGCAGCTTCCCCCTGTGGACGATATCCAACCTTCCCGGAGACTCAGGAAAAAATGACTCGACCCCTCCTCGAGGTGGCCGATATCGTTCGCGCCCAAGGCGATCGCTTCATCCACAGCAACTTCCGCTGGTTCCATTGGGCCCATCGGAAAGCACCTGCGCGCCATTGCGCGTTGCCGTACCGCGGTTCTCGGCGGGCATCGCGACCAATGCCCGCGCTGTGGGTATCGCACCACCTCATATAACAGTTGCCGCGATCGCCATTGCCCAAAGTGTCAGAGCGGCGCTCGCGACAAGTGGATTATGGCTCGGCAGAATGAACTTCTGCCCGTCCCCTATGTCCACGTTGTCTTTACTCTGCCCCACCAACTCTCCCCACTGGCGCTGCAGAACAAGAAGGTTCTCTATGACCTCTTGTTCCGCGCCAGTGCCGAGACCCTACAAGAGGTTGCCCAAGATCCTCGCCACCTGGGAGCAGACATCGGCTTCCTTTCGGTCCTGCATACCTGGGGGCAGAACCTACTGCATCATCCTCACCTCCACTGCGTCATTCCCGCCGGTGGACTCTCGCCCGACGGCACCCACTGGATTCATCCCCGCTACCCCTTCTTCCTCCCCGTCCACGTACTCAGTCGCGTCTTCCGCGGCAAGTTCGTCGCCGGCTTAAAGCGACGATTCCAGCAACGCCAACTCACCTTCGCCGGATCTCTTCGACCACTGGCCCACGAGAAAGCGTTCCGCTCCTTCTTGCGCCCCTTGTTCCGTCAGGAATGGGTCGTCTACGCCAAGCCACCCTTCGGCGGTCCCCATCATGTGCTCGGCTATCTCGCCCGTTACACCCATCGCGTGGCCATCACCAACCACCGCCTCATGGCCTTCCAGCATGACCAGGTTACTTTCCGCTGGAAAGATTATGCCCACGGAAATAAGAAGAGAATCATGACGCTCGGTTCGCAAGAGTTCCTACGCCGCTTCTTGCTCCACATCCTGCCTCGCGGCTTTGTCTGCATTAGCTTTTTCGGTTTCCTCGCCACTCGCAGCCATCACTTCTTCCCCCACTCAGCCCTCTTGTTTCCGTTGCTCAAAATGTTCCACTCCCATGCTTATCGTCGAAAGATTCTCTGTCATTCCTGCTTGGCAACTCTCGACCAGGAGCGTGTACCTTGACTCTTCTTAATCCTCCAACCATCCCGCTCTCCACAGCGCGAGCTTTTGCTCCGACAGCCGTAGTGTCTGTACTCACCGAAATCCGCCCCAATCCACCACTTACTTTCCTAAATTACCCGAACCGGATCGCCTCCTCGGACCTACCAACACTCTTGCCGACATCTCTTACCAGTCCGCTCAACCCAACCCTGCGACGAACAAATCGCGAATCGCGCATGCAAAACCCATAGCTGCACCGCGTCCGCCGCAAACGCCAGCGGCTTCCTCCAAATCTTAGGTCCCAATCGCAAGTGCGCCGGCGCCGTGTAGTCGCGTGGACAACGAATGTATCCCGCCGGCGCACTTGCGATAGGGACCTAAGATTTTTCACCAACCATCAGCCTTAACGTCGCGCAGCCCCTCCGCTCATTGACTTGCCCTCGACGCCCCGCCTACCATGGCCCCACGCCATGATCGGCCAAACCATCTCGCACTATCGCATTGTCGAGAAGTTGGGCGGCGGAGGCATGGGCGTCGTCTACAAGGCCGAAGACACCGACCTCGGCCGCTTCGTTGCCCTCAAATTCCTGCCCGATGAAATGTCGCGCGATCTACAAGCGCTGGAGCGCTTCCGCCGCGAGGCACGGGCGGCTTCGGCGCTCAATCATCCCAATATCTGCACCATCTATGAAATCGGCAAGCACGGCGAGCAATCCTTCATCGCCATGGAATTCCTCGACGGCGTCACACTAAAGCACCGCATTTCCGGCCGTCCCATGGACGTCGAAAGCCTGCTGGCGATCGCCATCGAAATTGCCGAAGGCCTGGGGGCCGCACACAGCCAAGGCATTATTCACCGCGACATCAAGCCCGCGAATATCTTCATCACGCGCCACGAGCACGCCAAGATTCTCGATTTCGGCCTCGCCAAAGTTTTAACCGCAGCCAGCCCCGCCGGCCAACTCAGTGCAGATCACTCCATGGCCACGCTCGACGAAAAGCAGCTCACCAGTCCCGGCACCGCCGTGGGCACCGTCGCTTACATGTCGCCCGAGCAGGTTCGGGGCAAGGACCTCGACGACCGCACCGACCTCTTCTCCTTCGGCGCAGTGCTCTACGAAATGACCACCGGCACGCTTCCCTTTCGTGGCGATACCAGCGGCATGCTTTTCGACTCTATTCTCAATCGCGCTCCCGCCCCCGCGATTCGCCTCAACCCCGATATTCCGCCCAAGCTCGAAGACATCATCCATCGCCTGTTGGAAAAAGATCGCGAACTGCGCTACCAGAGCGCCTCCGATCTGCGCAGCGAATTAAAGCGCCTGAAGCGCGATACCGAATCCAGCCGCACCGCAATCTCCACCGTCATCTCCGGCACCAACCCGGTTTCGGCTGTCGCACACCCTGGCACAACCTCCGCTTCACCCGCCGCCGCGGGTTCCACCAGTGGGCAAACCTCCGCCGCCAGTCCCGTCAGCGATTCGCAACAAATCGCCGGCCTCGCCTCCCGTCACAAGGCCGCCCTCACCGCCGCGTTGGGCCTTATCGTGATCGTTCTTGCCAGCATCGGCTTCGTCCTGTATCGGGGACGAACCGCCTCAACTTCCACTTCCCAATCCTCCGCTCCCGGCAAGATCACGCAGATCAGCCACTGGAACAAGCTCATCAACTCCGCCAAACTCTCTCCTGACGGACACACGCTTGCCTTCAGCTCGGCCGCCGGCGGAGTCCAACAGGTTTTTCTCATGCTCACTTCTGGCGGTGAACCTCTTCAGCTCACCCGCGATGAAGGCGACAAGATTGTGGAGAATTTTTCCTCCGATGGCTCCGAAATTTACTACCACCGGAACCTCGGCCTCGATGAAATCTGGGCGGTTCCCACCCTTGGCGGCACTCCGCACCGCGTGGTTCCCGGCAGGTCTTTGGCTACTTCCCCCGATGGCAACTGGCTCTACTATCTGAAAACGGACCCGTCCAATGTCATCTTCCGCGCCGGAAAATCCGGGCTCGTCGAAGACAAGCTTTTTAGCTTTGACAACCCCCCGCGTCTGGCCGTCGCCATTCTTCCTTATCCAGACGGCAAAAACCTGCTGGTGCTGACCTCGAAAACTTTGCACGGAGGCGGCGAGACTCAGCTCAATCGTCTGAACATCCCCAGCCGTCAGCTCACTGAAGTGGGATCGATATCCCTCGCATCTCTAGATTTGGTGTGGGCCGATCCCGCAAAATCCCTGCTCCTTAGCAGAGAGGTCAACGGCCTTACCAATCTCTGGAAATTCGATCTCGCCAGCCAGGCGTTGACTCAGGTCACCTCCGGTCCCGGCCCGGATTACTCTCCCTTGTCCGATCCCACGGGCAAGGGGATGTATTACGTCAACGGAAAGCAATCGGGATTTCTCACTCTTTACCATCCAAAATCCGGCCAGTCGGTGGACGTGGTTGCCGAAAACTCCACTCAACCCGCCATTTCACCCGACGGCAAGCGCGTCATGTACGTAAAAGCTCTCGGCCCGACGCAAAGCGAAGTTTGGATCTCAGACATGGATGGCGGTAACAAGATCAGGCTGGCTGCCTCGGGAAACTTCGACACCGGCGAGTGGACGCGGGATGGCTCCAAAGTAGCTTTCTTCGATGAAGCAGGGAAACAGTCGAAAGCATTTGCCGTCGGCTCTGACGGCACGGGTCTTCATGAGATAGCCGCCAACGTAGAAAGCTTGGACGGGTTCATGACCTGGTCAGCCGACAGCCAGTCCATGTACCTCGCCACACTGACGCCTGATCACGGCTTCTCGGTTTGGAAAGCGAATGGCGACGGCTCGAACCCTCAATTTCTTGTCGCGGACTGCGCCAGCTCCGTCGACACTACCCCGGACGGAAAATATTTGCTCGGCTTCAACGGCCGGGGCGATAAAGCCGGCATCTACGAAATTTCCATCTCCGACAAAAAATGCATTCCTCTGCTTCCAGGGGTCATCACCTACGGCCTCTGGTTTGCGCCCGACTTCAAATCCTTTGTTTACGGAGTAGCCGAACAAGGCGGCATGGTCTTCTACCGTCAAAAATGGCAGGATGGCCAACTTGTCGGAAAGCCCGAAACAGCTTTGAAGCTTCCTTTCAGTTTCCGTCTGTATTACGCCGGGAATGCCTTCGATTATTCCCGCGACCTTTCCTCCATCATCTATTCGCGCCCCGGTGGCCAAGCCGACTTTTACCTGCTGAGCCAAATACCCTGAACGCATGATTCCGGGAGGGATCACGGGCAGCCGGGAAGTAATCCACGAGGAACAATTAGGGCTGAGAGAATAGTCTGAATGGCTTCTGTAAGGCGATTACGCTCACCGAGAATCGGCCCCAATCTTCGGTCAAGGGTCAAAACGCGTTATCGCGATGTTTCGCCAACAATGTCTCGTCGGAGCGCCAAATCCACGACCTTCATTGACTTGCCAGTTTAGCGGACATAAGATTTCGCCACGGTGATCGGACAGACCATCTCGCACTACCACATCCTGGAGAAGCTTGGGCGCGGCGGCATGGGAGAGGTCTACCTGGCTGAGGACAATCAGCTTGGCCGGAAAGTCGCTATCAAATTCCTCCCCAGAGAAGTCGCCACGGATGAGCGCGCGAAACAGCGTCTGCTGAGGGAGGCCAAGACCGCAGCCACTCTCGATCACCCGAACATATGCGCTATCTACGAGGTGGGTCAGGAGGGCGACAACAGCTTCATAGTCCTTCAGTACGTTGAAGGGGAAACCTTAGCTTCGAGGATCAAGCGTCACCTGCCAGATTTGCGCGAGGCGCTCGCGATTGCTCTGCAGGTCGCCGATGCCCTGAACGGAGCGCACGCTCGCGGTATCATCCATCGCGATATCAAGCCGGAAAATATCATGCTCACCGCGCGCAACCAGGTAAAGGTGCTCGATTTCGGTCTGGCAAAGTTGATGACGGATTCAAGCATAATCGGCGCAGACACAGCGAGCATGCTGAGCGTTCCGGGAATGTTGGTGGGGACCTTGCCCTACATGTCGCCTGAGCAGGTACGTTGCGAAGAATTGGATTGCCGCAGCGACATCTTTAGCTTCGGAACTGTGCTTTATGAGTTGCTGAGCGGGCGGCGGCCCTTCGACGCAAAGAGTTCGGCAGAAGTAATCTCGGCAATCCTGACCGCAGAACCGGCGCCGATTAGTCGCTCCAGCCTTGCCCACAGCGGCAGCGTCGAAGAGGATCTGATACGAAAATGCCTTCAGAAGAGTCCGGCGCTGCGCTACCAGACGATGGGAGACTTGATTCCTGACCTGCAGCAGATCAGCAGCGACTACGAGGGCGGAAAGTTTACGCCCGCAGCCGGGCCAGCAGTCGTAAGACCGCAGCCGGCAATTCCAAAGGACCGCAGATCTCGGGTTTCAAAGCGCGGGTTCGAGTTGATCGTCTCGTCCATCGTGTTGGCGATGGCGGCAGGCGTGTATGTCTATTCATCATGGAGTGGCAAGCACTCTGCGGCCTCGGGCGCACCCGTCATCTCCGCTAACTCGTCCGCCAACCCAGTCGCCTACGACGCCTACATGCGCGGGAAGGTCAACGTCAGCAGCGAGAATCCAGACGACAATCAAGCTGCCATCAAACTCTTCCTGCAGGCCGTGGCTGCCGACCCAAACTTTGCCTCTGCCTACGCCGAGCTGTCCCGCGCCTACACCATTCACGCACGCTATGTTGCGTCCGATGCGGACAGAAAGAAGTCGTATGAGGATGCTGAAGTCGCCGTCGATAAAGCGCTCGCGATCAACCCCAATCTGGCGGAGGGTCATTTCGCCCGCGGTCTGATGCTGTGGACGCCTTACAAGCGCTTCCCTCACGAGCAGGCGGTTCAATCGTACCGGCGCGCGATTGAACTGAATCCCAATTTCGATGAAGCCCATCACCAGTTGGGATTTATCTACCTTCACATCGGCATGCTCGACAAGGGACAGCAAGAGATTGAAAAGGCATTAGCGATCAATCCGAGCAACACCCTGGCGCGGTACCGCCTCGGCGTTATCGATATGTGCCGGGCCAAATACGCGGAAGCTTTTCAAATATTCAATAGCACTCCGCTCCAGCAGAACCCTGAACTCCTCGCCTTTTATACATCCAACGCTTTGTTCCGTCTGGGCCGGACTGTGGAAGCCTCGGCCCTCATTGACCGATACTTCAAAGATTATTCGCAGGATAAAGATAAGGGTGGGATGGTGACCAGCGTGAAAGCTATGATGCTGGCCAAGGCTGGCAAGAATAGAGAGGCGGAAGCCACGATCCAGCACGCTATCGGGATCGGACGTGGTTACGCTCACTTTCATCACACGTCGTACAACATTGCTTCCGCCTACGCTCTTATGAATGAACCAGAGCAAGCGATGAAATGGCTGCAAGTCACCGCCGATGAGGGCTTCCCTAATTATCCGCTTTTCGAGGGCGACGCCCAATTGGATAACCTGAGAAAGGACCCGCGCTTTATTGCATTTATGGCGCAGCAGAAGCAGCAGTGGGAGCATTTCAGCGTCACATTGTGACTACAGGCGAAAGCCGGTGAAAGTTAAACGTGACTGTTCTCAAATGCTTTTTGCTGGCTCGACACGCTCGTGAAAAAGTCGACACGGAATGCACGAGGTTTTGCAATAGCCTGCGCTGTCTCCAACCGACCGACATCACTCGATTCGCCCGCAGAATTTCCTAACTGTTGCAATCAGGCGTTAGCGCTCAGAATGCAAGTCAGGCTGCTCTCTTCCGAGGAATTTGGCGAGAGAGCGGATTGACTTCATCTTGCCTTCACGCAGTTCTGGGGTGAGGGGTTTGTCCGCGACTGGAGTCATGCCCCGGTATTATGAACCCACGCCGTGATTCTGAAGGTGGGGTCGGGCGCTTACCAACTCCCAGCCCGCCAGCCACCTTTATTGATCCTTCGAATATTTCTACCCACAAACTTACCCACAGGAAACTGATTCTTGCGACTCCTTACAGCGACTGGCAGCTCCCGCTGAGAATGTAAGTCGCTGAAAATCTGTCACGGCAGAGGCCGCGGGTTCGAGTCCCGTCGCCCCCGCCATTCATTCCAGAAGATTTACGGAATGGATGGTTCGATTGGCCTAGGTGCAGAAAGGTGCAACCCTACTGCAATAGCTTGGTGCGTCTGTACCTAAATAGCTTATATTCCAAATCTTTACCGTAGGTGCAGCGACGACTCCTAATCGGCCGACAAAGAGGAGTTCCACCACCGCGTTTTGAGCGTCTCGCTTTGCTGGTGTGACAGCTTGTGTGTAGGTATCGAGGGTGAGCCGTGCCGATGAATGCCGCAGGAGATCCTGCTGCACCTTGATATCGGTGCCAAGCTGTCGGAGCAGAGTTGAAAAGGAATGCCGGAAGGTGTGCCATCCGATTCGCTTATTGATTCCTAGTTTCTCGAGTTTCGGATGAATTTGTTTTCGCATCATGCTCTGTCCCCAGATGGGACGCTTCCCCTTGGCTCTCTTGCTGGCAAACACCCAATCATTGTCGGAACGGTAGCGCGTCACTTTCCGCCACTCCTTCAGCATCTCGGCGAGCAGAGGAGCCATCGGGATCGGCTTGGCAGAGGATTCAGTCTTGCACCTGCTGATAACACCGTGAACAACCGAACGCACGACGTTGATTTCTGCGTTGTCGAAGTCCAGGTCGCTCCATCGCAGCCCGAAGAGTTCACTCTGGCGCAGACCAGTCGTGGCATCGAGAAAGATGAGGAGACGCGGAAGGAATGCGACGTTGTCTAGGAGCCGCTTGATCTCGTCAACGTGCAGAATGTGCGGCACTCTGCGACGTTTGGCACTTTGGCGAACGAGGTGAATCGGATTCTCGGAATAGAGTTCATATCTGCACGCATGGTTGAAGAGAACGCTCATGATGTTCCTGATCTTGGCGCAGGAACCGCAAGCCAAGGGAAGTTGACGCAACCATAACTCGACCTCGATCGGCTTTATCCTGGCGAGTGGATACATGCCCCACTTTGGAGCAATCCACCGTTTCAAGTAATTCTCGTAGCCCATCTTGGTCGCATACGATTCCATGTATTATCAACGAAAAGTTCTCTTCGACGATAATGCTCGATCAACTGAGAAACGGTCAGCACAGTTGGCCGCAAACGTAGATCATCAGAATTGATCTCGAGAACAATCCCTTCGACAATTTCGCGGGCATTCGCCTCGGTTTTGTATTGCTCAATAGTGCCCACCACGATGCGACGATAGACCGCCTTCCCGCTGGTTCGATCTCGCCATCGAAATTCCCATACACTCTGTCCGCTGCGCCGCTTGGTTTGAATGACGCTTCCATTTTGCATGCTGCTCCTTTTTGCACCGGCGTTTGATTTGCTTCGGCCGGGTGGTGAGCCGCTAAGTGTAGCGGCTCAATTCGTTTAGAAGGAGAACACAATGAATGTAGGCGTCGGAGACTGCTGCTTTGCGGCGGCGGAGCGAGGGCACAAGCTTCGGTTAATGAGTGATACGCGATTTTAACGACTACTGACCTCGGAGAACGTACTCAAACGAGGGGCGACTTGATCATGTCTTCATTTGCGAATTCAGCAGAAATTCGCACAATCGAGCTGGGAACGAAGCGAAACGCAGTTCAGTTGAGCTTCGTTCCTTAGTGGAGTGGTTTTCGCTCTTTCTCGAGCTTGCTTGTTGGCATCCACACTCCCTCACGGTTCTGGAATTCTGTATCATCATCGTTTTGTTTCGGTCACAGAACATTCTGGATTTGCTTCGAACCAAGTTCTCTGGAAAACTCTGGCCGACGCCACCCCACCGTTGCCATGCTTCTGTCCGTACTCTGAATGGGCCGCTTAAGGGCCCGGTGCAAGTTGGGGTTCGATCTAATACCCAGGTCCATCACTGCCGTGATGAACCCGGGATTGTTGGGGCTGCCATCTATCGCGCGATCTTAATAGACCAGCACTCATGACGCAGTCACCCGAACAAGGCGCCAGTAATCGACAAAGCCATCTGGGTTATGATAGGTGACCGTGCGGCTCCCGCAGCCTTCGGGGGGCTCGAATTATGCTTGCACTTCTTCGATATGCGTTTCGTCAGCTTCGGGAAAGTCCGGGTTTCGCCGCCACCGCCATACTGACGCTCACCCTGGGCATTGGCGCGTCGACGGCGATCTTCGCCGTTCTCGACGCGGTGCTGCTGGAACCGCTGCCCTTTCCACAGCCAGATCGACTCGTCGCCGTGGAATCCCAGCCAGACCGCAGTGTTTCCATCCCCACGATGCAGGACTATCAGTCGCGTTCGACCACATTCAGCAGTCTGGCTGCATATCGTCAGTGGTCGCCGACACAGAAGACAACCGATGCTACGGCGCATCGGATTCTGGCTGTGTCGCAAGGCTTCTTCTCGACGCTGGGAACTCGCTTCGCACTCGGAACAAGCTGGCCGATTACGGGGAATGAGCAGGATTGCGCTCCTCTGGCGGTGGTGAGCGGCGGTTTCTGGAAGCGTCTGGGCGGAAGCAACGAGCTGGGCAGCAGAATGCTGAGCCTGGATGGACGAGACT
>Ga0210389_10002487_pt1 | contig 14499 bp, 9 predicted proteins | sample IncBWH28OmetaG_FD_160127 | JGI IMG/M metagenome (GOLD analysis project Ga0210389, IMG submission 160127) | Forest soil microbial communities from Barre Woods Harvard Forest LTER site, Petersham, Massachusetts, United States - Inc-BW-H-28-O ...
TTGCAAGCCTATGCACGATCCCTGCAGGCTACCGGGCAGACGCAGGCTGCGATCACACAGATGAAACAGGCGGTCACGCAGGAGAGCCGCAATCCGGAGATACACGATGCGCTCGGATCACTGTATGCGATGGAGAGAAATTGGGCATTGGCCGAGCAACAGTTTACCGAGGCGGTGACTCTGAAAGATGATTTGGCCATCGCGCATCTGCATCTTGGTTTGACTCGAAGCGCCGAGCAAAAACCGGGCAGCGAAGAAGAATGGATGAAGGCGTATGCCTTAGCGCCACATGAGCCGGCCATCGCATTGGCCGTCGGGAAAGCGCTGTCGGACGCGGGCCGCGATGCGAACGCGGTGCCAGTTCTGGAGCACGCGCTTAAGCTCGAGCCAAATTCACTCGCCGCCCGTTATCAGCTTGCGCTCGTGCTCCAACGGGTTAACCGGGTACCCGAGGCGATCGAGTTGCTGAAGCAGGTCATCGAAGCTGAACCAAGAAACATTGAAGCATTAACCAACCTGGGGATGGCTTACGCGCAGGAGCATGAAGCTTCCCAGGGTATCCCTGTCCTCAAGCAGGCCATTGCATTGAATTCAAAAGATGCGACGGCCCACCAGGATCTGGCGGCGGCGTATCTCCAGGTGAACCAGGTTGACGATGCGATTGCGGAATTGAAGGTCGCAATCACGCTGTTGCCTGATTCGCCGCAACTTCACTACGACCTTGGCACCGCCTACAAACTCCAGGATGATGCGACGGATGCGATTCCGGAACTGGAGAAAGCCGAGAAGCTGAATCCATCGGGATACGAACCGGCCTATGTTCTGGGGCTCCTCTACATGCAAGTGGGGCGTTATGCGGAAGCGGCACAGCAACTGGAAACCTCTCTCAAGCTGCATCCAAAGAACGGCGACTGTTGGGCCACGCTCGGCAGCGTCTATAACAAACTCGACCGCTTGCCCGATGCTGTGACCGCGCTTCGAGAAGCGATCAAGCAGATGCCGGACCAGGCGGATTCGCACTTGATCCTGGCATCCGTACTGGTCAAGCAGAATGACATGGCCGGCGCCGCGCAGGAGCGCAAGGTGGCCGCCGACCTTATGCGGCAGCGTATGAACCTGCAGCGCGCAGAGGTCGCCACCAATTCAGGCCAGTCCCTACTGCGAAGCGGAAAGGTGGAGGACGCGATTGTTCAATTTCATAACGCTCTGACCTTTGATCCGGATTATGCAGAGGCACATTTGAGGCTGGCCGAAGCACTGGAAAAGCAGGGCAAGACGGCAGAGGCCGCAGCCGAACGAGCTCAGGCCGAAGCGCTGGCAAAACAAGCCAAATAGCGGCGGAAAGGGAGATCCATCCATGGGTGGATGTACACCCGATGCAGCGCTGGCCTATACTTCCGGTGGCACTCACGGCGTCTTCCCTTCCCTCCTGTTCGCATCGCCGGCGCCCGCACGTTAGCGCTGTCCTTTGCCTGAACTGAACCCATTCGGGGATGGCGTGAGGCGCAGGTGAAACTGCACACATGTATGAACAGATTTGCGCAGCGCATCCCGGTTTTCTTCGTTGTGGCGTGCACGGTGTCTCTCGTACTCCTGCGCGTAACGCATGGCGCAGAAGACGAGGCGGATACCAAGCAGGCAGGGGCGCGCCAGGCGTATGCCGACCAGATCCGGGAGTCCTACAAATATCCATTTGGCCAAGGCAAGCTTTCGGCTCCGGGAAATGCTGCGGTTGAAGGTGATGATTTTCTCCAACCGGGCGCTTTCATCAGCGCCGAATACTGCGGGCACTGCCACCAGGAGGCTTACCATCAGTGGCGGCAGGCGCTCCATTCCAATTCGTTCCGAACGCCGTTTTACCGGCAAAGCGTCAATATTGTGCTCCGGACGAAAGGCATCGAATTTGCCCGGCATTGCGATAGTTGCCACAACCCGATTGCGGTTTTGGGTGGAGCGATGAATCCCGATTCGACGGTCGATCGACTTTTTGATCGAGACGGGCTCACCTGCACGACGTGCCACTCCATCCAAAGCGTCAAGTCGAAGCTAGGCAACGGCGGATTCGTGATGGGCGTGCCGGCGGTCCTGGTGGATGAGAAGGGGAATCGAATTCCGGGACTCGTGCCAGACGCAGAGATTCTGGCGCATCTCGATCGCCACTCAAAAGCCGTGATGCAGGATATCTATCACACGCCGGAGTTCTGCGCTGCCTGCCACAAAGCAAACCTCCCGCCGACGCTGAACGACTACAAATGGATCCGTGCCTTTACGGCCTATGACGAGTGGCAGAATTCAAAATTCTCGAATCGCAACCCACTCACGTTCTACACTGCCGATTTCACGACCTGCCAGGGCTGCCATATGAAACGCGCCCCAAACGTGCTGCCTGAACCAGGAGCGAAAAATGGAACCTTCGTTTCCCATCGGTGGCTGGCTGGCAACACAGCGGTGCCGTTCTATTACGGATTCAACGAGCAATTGGATAAGACAATTGAATTCCTGCGCACCGGAAACTATTTAAATGTGGACATCTTCGGATTGAAGATTGGCGACAACGGCAAGTTGACGGCTCCGCTGGGCACCGTTCCTTTCAAAGTGCATGCGAATGACCTGCTGGAAGCCTATGTCGTGGTTCAGAACAAGAACATCGGTCACTCGCTTATTCCGGAAGTACGCGACCTTTACGAGGCTTGGGTACAGTTCACGGTGACCGACGCGAATGGCGCAAAGATCTACGAAAGCGGATTTCTGAAACCGGATGGCATGCTCGAGCCGGGCGCTCACAGCTTCACCAATCGACCCGTCGATGTGGTTGGCGAATTTGTAGACAACCACGTAGTGTCGTCGATTCACTCAGTTGCATACGACAACACGATCCAGGCAGGACGGTCGGCGCTGATGCGTTACCAATTCCGTTTGCCCGTCGATGTGCAGGGGCCGCTTACGCTGCAGGCCCGCGTCAACTACCGGCATCTGCGCCAGAGCTACCTTAACAACATTTTCGGTCCCGATCATCCTGCTTACCCCGTGGTTGAGATTGCTTCGCGCAGCCGTGTGATCAAGCTTGGCGATAACCAACCGACAACACCGCTGCCGACCGACAACGAGGATTGGATGCGGTGGAACAATCTTGGCATCGGCTTGCTCGATGAACTGCAATACGACGACTCGCTCAACGCCTTTGAACAGGTAACTCGTCTTCGCCCGGAATACAAAGACGGATATATCAACCTCGGCGTCACCTACATCGAGTGGGAGAAATACGACGAGGCGCGCCATCCGCTTGAGAAGGCTCTCGCCTTAAAACTGAACGATGCGCGGGCCCTCTATTACATGGCGCTCGTGGAGCGCAGAGCGCGCCACTCGGATGCAGAAATCGCGGATCTCGAGAAGGTGGTCGTGCAATTTCCGGAGGCTCGCGACGCGCGGCGCGAATTGGGGATTTCCTACTATCAGCAGCACCGTCCCGACGACGCAATGGAACAGTTCAAAGCGTTACAGGCGATCGATCCCGACGATCTTGCTGCGCACTACAATCTTGCGATTCTCTACAGGCGCAAGGGAATGAAACAGAAGGCAGAGGCGGAAGCGGCGCTTTACACAATGAAGCGCATCGATCCCGGAGCGCCAACCTATTCCCTGAACTATTTGCGCAAACACCCTGAAATATCCACTGAAAGCGTGCCGTGGCATGTGCATAGCGACATACATAATGCACCGCAGCCGGCCACCGCCGGGGGAACACCCTAAACCAATGAGAACAGACTAGTGGGCCATCGAATCGTCAATCGACGCACCTTTCTTCGCTCGCTCAGCCGCACGGCGCTTGTGTTGCCGTTTGCCGACATCGTCGCCTTCGCCGCACCCTCGCAACAGCAGCCGGCGGCAGAAACTCCGAAGATCGGACCGCAGGAGCGCAGTTATGACGCGCGGCCTGCACCGCCGCCGCCCGGTCCGAAATCGCCGATTGAGGGCACGCCTCTCGGCGTCAGCTTCGTGGAAGTAGCTCCACAGTCCGGACTCACCGGCGAGACAATCTACGGCGGCGTACTTCATAACAAGTACCTGCTTGAGACGACTGGGTGCGGTCTGGCTTTCTACGACTACGATCACGATGGGTGGCCCGATCTTTTCCTGGTGAACGGTTGGCGGTTGGATGGATTTCCCGCAGGACAAGAACCACATTGCCGGCTCTTCAAGAACAATCGCGACGGAACATTTACTGACGTGTCGATCGGTTCAGGGCTGGAGCACAAGACGGGATGGGGCCAGGCTTGCTGCGTCGGCGACTACAACAATGATGGACTCGATGACTTGTTCGTAACGTACTACGGCCAGAACGCTCTCTACCGCAACAACGGCAATGGCACGTTTACTGAAGTGACGAAAGAAGCCGGCCTCATCCAGCCAGGCCCGAAGATCCGTTGGAACAGCGGCTGCACATTTGTTGACTACGACAAGGACGGGCACCTCGACCTGTTCGTCGCCAACTATGTCGACTTCGATTTGAAGACAGCGCCGCTGCCGCAGGACGGACCCTGCACCTATAAGGGAATCCTCGTGGCCTGCGGGCCGCCCGGGCTGCCGGGAGGAAAGAACATTCTTTATCACAACAAGGGCGATGGCACATTTGAAGACGTAAGCGAGAAGAGCGGCATGTGGACCGCAGTCGGCACCTACGGACTCAGTGTGGCGGCTTCAGATTTGGACAACGACGGATGGCCTGATATTTACGTTGCCAACGATTCGGCGCCAGCGACTCTCTATCTGAATCAGAAGGATGGAACGTTTCGGGATATCGCGATTGAAGCAGGCGCAGCGCTTTCGGCTGAGGCAAAGCCGCAGGCCGGCATGGGGGTTTCGATTGGCGACTATGATCGCGACGGCAAACTCGACGTGGTCAAGACCAACTTCGCCGGCGATACTGATTCGCTCTATACGAATCTTGGCGACGGGAATTTCGAAGACCGCACCTACCCAGGTGGTCTCGGCGTGAATACGCGTCTTCTCGGGTGGGGTGTTGGCTTCTTCGATATGGATAACGACGGCTGGCTCGATCTTTTGATGTCGAACGGACATGTCTATCCCGAGGTCGATAGCTCAAAAGCGGACCTGAAGTATGCCGAGCATAAGTATCTCTATCGCAACCTACGCAATGGCCGGTTTGAAGAAGTGACCGACAACGGCGGTCCAGGCATTCTTGAGAATGCTCCGGCGCGTGGTTGCGCTTTCGGCGACTATGACAACGACGGCGACATCGATATCGTGGTCAATTGCATCAACGCACCACCGCAACTGCTGCGGTGCGACTCGACGCTCAATCGAAACTGGATCAAGATCAAACTGGTCGGCACAAAGTCGAATCGATCGGGAATCGGCAGTCGGGTCATTGTGACTGCGACGACGTCGCCCGATGCGCAGAAACCTCTTGTTCAGATCGAGGAATTGCGCAGCGGGGGAAGCTACTTTTCGCAGAATGATCTACGCCTGCACTTCGGGCTGGAGCAGGCCAAGAAAGTCGATCTGGTCGAAGTGCGATGGCTGAGCGGACAAGTGGACCAGTTTCGAGATCTCGATGCGAACCGGCTTTACGTTCTCGAAGAGGGCGGGAAGATTTTGAAAGCGGAGCAACTGACTCCTGCCAAGCCGAAGGCCTGAGAGGACCCGGATGCGGATTGTTTTTCTCATCCTGCTGCTTTTATCGGTGACGTGCGCCGCACAGACGCCGGCAACGTGTCCATGGTTCTCTGCGGGTAGCGCGGTAAGCGTATTAGGCGGCGCGGTCGTATCGAAGATACATGTCCAGAGCAATTCGCAAGGCATGTGCCACTTCTCGCGCACATCCGGCGACGAGAAGCAATTCCTTGATATCCTCATCGGAAAAGAGAACCCAAACGCCTGCTCGCGAGGCAGCACAAAACGCACGGCTCTCGGAAACGAAGCGGTGCAATGCAAGAACACAAATACAGATGGCCAGACTTTGGATGTGATCACAGGGCGCATGCGCAACGTATATTTTGTGGTAAGCATCGGCAATGTATCCGATGCTTCTATAGTTCCACCGGGACCGAACGGATCACCCGACCCCTATGAGGCCTCGGTGCTCGAGCGCGTTGCGGAACAGGTAGTCGGGAATCTCTATTGATCGCTCTCTCCAAGTCAATGTATGTGACAGACGCCAGGTAGTAGAAGATTTTTGTTCCACCCTTGTTTGTAATTTCGGTACCGGAGCCGTGGGTTGTCCGTTGTCTTGTCGATCGGGGATCGTCAGAAGGCACTCAACGAATCAGTTCCCTTCCCGCAGGCCCGTCGAGTAATCTCCATTCAGGTTGAGGAACCAAGCCGGGGTTTCGAGCATCTGAGTCCCCAGGAGTCCATAGCACCATGCATTCGAGGCAATCGTGACCGCGCCCCACTCTGACGCCCTTGTGCTCTTTGGGGTGACGGGAGATCTTGCCCACAAGATGACCATCCCCGCGCTCTATGCAATGACCAAGCGGGGCAATCTCAATGTGCCTGTCATCGGCGTGGCATTCCCCAAGTGGAGTCTGGCCAGGCTCGAGAGGCACGTGACTGATAGCATCAAGCGCTCGGGTGGAGTCGACAGCCAACGAGCGCTGCGGCATCTCTTGTCCCGGTTGACTTATGTCAGTGGCGATTATCGAGATCCTGCCACATTTGCCGCAATCAAGAGGGCTCTCGGTCGTGCGCGCCGGCCCGCGTACTATTTGGCCATCCCGCCTTCCCTCTTCGAAACGGTGATCAAGGGACTTGGCGCCGCGCATCTGGCCGATCACGCGCGAGTCATTGTAGAAAAGCCGTTCGGGCGCGACCTTGCTTCTGCGCGAAAGCTGAATCGCGTAGCTCGCAGCGTATTCCCTGAAGACTCAATTTTCCGTATTGATCACTTCCTTGGCAAAGAAGCGATTATGAACATCCTTTATTTCCGCTTCGCAAACTCGTTCCTGGAGCCGATATGGAATCGGAATTACGTGGCCAGTGTCCAAATCACGATGTCTGAAAATTTCGGCGTGGCAGGCCGAGGCGCGTTTTACGAAACGGCCGGGTGCCTGAGGGATGTCATCCAGAACCACCTGTTTCAGATCGTGGCGCTGCTCGCCATGGAACCACCGGCAGGAAGAGATTATGGCTCTGTGCAGACCGAGAAGGCCAAGGTGTTTCGCGCCATGCGGCCGTTGAAGCGCGACGACGTAGTCCGTGGTCAATACCGCAAGGAACCCGATGTAGCACGAAGGTCGGACGTGGAAACTTTCTGCGCCATGCGCCTCTTCATCGATTCCTGGCGCTGGACTGGAGTGCCGTGGTATTTGCGTTCTGGCAAATATCTGCCTGAAACCGCGACTGAAGTCCTGGTAGAGCTGAAGGCGCCGCCGCAAGGTCTGTTTGCCGATTCGACTCCGGCCGTCGGCCGCACCAACTACCTGCGCTTTCGGCTGTCACCCAGTTCCGCCGTGGCCCTCGCCGCGCGGGTGAAGCTCCCAGGAAAAGAGTTCATTGGAGATCAGCGCGAACTTTATCTTCTCGAAGAACAACTTGGAGCCGAGGCGCCTTACGAACGGCTGTTGACGGATGCGATGGACGGCGACGGGGCACTCTTCACGCGTGAAGACGCGGTTGAGGCCGCGTGGAAGGTCGTTGAGCCCGTGCTGAAGTCCCATCACCGCGTCCGCCCCTACAAGCGCGGCAGTTGGGGACCGAAACAGGCAGACGCCTTGATTGCAGCAGACGGTAGCTGGCACAATCCATAACTTGCTCCGTTCCGAGGCATCCCGCCGATGTCTTGAACTCACAATCGCGATCGTTGCTGCCGAGAAAGAACATTCCTCCGGCGCCGTTGGCTCGTCCGGCGAACGCTTCCGCGCCTCGCCGCAATTCCGCGCCGTGCGATTCCAAATGGCCCAGGCGTCAAACCACGACTGCGAAAGAAAAAGGAAATAGCGACACCGATTGCTATAATGCGTGAAGCTACCCGGTTCCCGCCGCCTTCCTCTATGCCCGCATTTCGCTTTGGAGACTTTGAATTCGACGCTCAGACGTTCGAGCTGCGCAGGAGTGGCGCGACCGTTCGTCTACAGCAGCAGCCAGCCCGGGTTTTTGCATTTCTCCTCAGCCATCGCGGCTCTCTCGTCACGCGTGAACAAATTCGTCTGGCCATTTGGGGTGAAGACACTTTTGTCGATTTCGAGCAGGGTCTGAATTTCTGTATTCGCCAGATCCGTCTGGCTCTGAATGAACAAGCCGAGCGTCCTTTGTACATCGAAACTCTTCCGCGCCTCGGTTACCGGTTTATTGCTCCGATCGAAATCAAGGGGGAGACAGAGACGGCGCCGGCTGAAAAGCGGGTGCGTATCGCGATGGCTCCTATTGAAGATCTGTCCGGGCAATCGGAACCATATTTCGCAGTCGGACTGACCGAAGACATGATCTCTGCCCTCTCGCGCATTGACCCAGCGCGACTGCGCGTGACCGCCGTACCAAAGCTCGAGGCCAGTGACGGCGCCAGCGATCCCATGGACCGGCTGCAACGCCAATTAAACCTGGACTACCTGTTGCGCGGCTCAGTACGGCGCTCGGCGGACAAAGTTAGGATCAGCGCTCAGTTGTATGATCTGCGCGATAAGAGCGTCCTCTGGTCGAATACCTACGATCGTAAGTCCGCTGACTTGCTGGCGGTGCAGGAAGAAGTGACGCAGCAAGTGAGCCAGTCGATGGCGCTGCAGCTTTTTCCCAGCGCCACCGTGGGGGCGCGCCGGTATGCACGTTCTGCGATTGCATACGATGCTTACTTGAAGGGGCGATTCTTCTGGCACAAGATGTCGAACGAAGCGATTCAGCGAAGCATGAGCTATTTCAAAGAGGCGCTATCGTTCGACTCCACCTTCGCACCCGCCTATGCAGGTCTCGCTGATTGCTACGCGCAAATGGGATCGGTCCGCGTCGGCGCGATGAAGCCTTATGAAGCCGTCGAAAATGCCCGTATTCATCTGCAGAAGGCTTTGGACCTCGACGAGACCCTCGCCGAAGCACATTGCACGCATGCTCTGATCAAGAGCTGGTATGAACTTGATTGGGGCGGGGCGGAAAAAGAATTCCAGGCCGCTCTCGCGCTTGAACCTGGGTTGGTGACCGCCCTGCTCTGGCAGTCCCTGTATCTCTCCGCAATGGGCAGGTCCCGCGAAGCAGTGGCATCGGTTCAACGCGCACGGGAAATCGAACCCCTTTCCGCCAGCGTCAATCTTTATCTTGGCGTAGCCCAGACACACGCCGGAGAATATGATCTTGCTCTTCGCCAGATGCAACAAAGTATCGAACTGGACCCTAATTATTATCGGTCCCATATGTTTCTGGGCAGAAATCTAAGCTGGCTGGGGAGATATGACGAGGCCATTGCCGCATTAAAGAAGGCTCTTGAGCTGACACCAGACAGCCTCGAATCGGTCGCTTTTCTAGCTGCAGCCCTTGCGGGAAAGGGAGATCGTAAGGGTTCGCTCAAACTTGTGAAGGATTTGACGGCGGCCGAAGCCAGAACTGAACCTGCTATTTTGCTTGCCATAATTTATGCAAGACTCGGGCTTCCCAAAGAGCTCTTCGAAAGTTTGGACCGCGCGGTCGCCGTCAAGTCCACACCGATCTATGTCGTGCTCTTGAGCGACGAATTCCGCCCGTTTCGCACAGATCCTCGTTATCTTGCTTTCCTCGGATCGATCGGCTTGTCCCACCTCGCGTCCAACTAGCCGGTCGGAAAAGTCTTTGGGCTGAAATCGCGTGGCCAGCCAATTCACCTCTCCTTCAGGGCAGGACTACTCCACGCCGACACGTTCCGTGGAAGGTCACACTTACTGCGGTCCAGAACCAGATGCCTTCCATTCCAACTCAATCACATCGGGAAGCGACTCCAGCTCCGCGACGATCGGGGGGACCTCAAGATTTTCGCGCGGAGAGGGCCAGCGCACTTCGCAATCGAATCTCATGCGATGCTCCTGGATGCAATCCGTGAAGGAGATGGTTTTGAGATGAAAGCCAGCCGCTTTGAGCCTATTCCGCAAATCGCCAGGCCTGAGCCGGTCGCCGTGGACGGTGATCTTCAATTCGCCAATCTGATACCGCTCGACGCGAGTCTCGATGTAACGCAGACCCCAAAGAACTCCGAAGCCGATGAGGGCAGACACGGAGCCCAGAACGAGTTGCCCCCCTCCTATGCAAAGGCCAATGACAGTCGAAAACCACATCGTCGCCGCGGTGGTGACTCCGAGGATCAGCTCATTTTTGCGGACGATCGCGCCGGCTCCGATGAATCCTACTCCGGTTAAAATGCCAAGCGGCAGGCGCATCAGGTCCATAACCGCATAGGAGTCGGCAGGCTTTCCGTTGGTAGGGAGCAGCAGGTTCATCTGGATCATGGCGACCGAGGCCGCCAAGGTAACGAGCAGCGTGGTACGCAGACCCGCAGCATGTCCGGTCTTGCTTCGCTCGGCGCCAAGCAGACCGCCGGCCATCAGCGTCAATACCAAACGGAGAGCGATTGCCGGCCAGTGCAATTCGGTTGGCATGTTTGCCTTAGATTCCGGAATACCGCAACTGGAATGTTCGTCGTACGCCGTTGCGTTCGAATGCAACCTTCTGTCACTCACTCCGATGCACAATCGGGGAAGGAGGGAGGCTTAAGCGATTTATCGTGGTTCAATTTCTACCGAAAATGGCGTGCCATGAACCGAACGTGGCATCTGTCCAGGACAGTTTTCGCATCTGTTCGGGGAGTCGAGCAGATTGCGCTGACCCTGGTGATCATAAGGTCTATTTCGAACCAAGAGGATGGAATGAATATTCTGGTCTTCAATCCGGGGGGAAACTCACTGAAAGTGGAGCTGATCCACTGTGAACCCGGGCAGCGTTTTGCGTTCGCCGGTTCCAAGCGAATCAGCGTGAGCATTGAAGGGATAGGCAAAAAGGCCACGCTCTCGCAATTTAACGGCAAGAAGCAACTGACGAGCGAACCGATGGAGGCTACAGATTTTGCACAAGCTGCCGACGGCTTCCTCGACTGGTATAGGCAGCGCAGTGCAGCATCCAATGCAGAACTCGGGCCGATCGATCGGGTAGCGCTCCGCGTCGTACACGGAGCAAGGACATTTCATCAACCGGTCGTCCTTGACTCTGTCGTCGAAAAGAAGATCATAGAGTTCGAAAAATTAGCGCCCTTGCACAACAAGAACTCGATTGAAGTACTCGAACCGATCCGGACCAAGCTCCCGGGCATCCCGATTTTTGCAGTGTTCGATACATCGTTCCACCGCACGATGCCGGAATACGCTTCGAGATACGCCATCGATTGGGATCTGGCCGAACGATATGGAATCCGTCGCTACGGGTTTCATGGCATTTCGCATCGCTACTTACTCGAGCGCTACGCGCATCTCGCGGGAAAATCGCCGGCGAACTGCAACATTGTGTCAATGCATCTCGAGAGTGGCTGTTCGGTGACTGCAGTACGAGGCGGCAAATCGATCGACAACACCATGGGTCTGACCCCTCTTGAAGGTTTGATGATGGGTACGCGATCCGGCGATGTCGACCCATCCGTGATTCCGCTGCTGGTGCAGGAAGAAAAAATGAGCTTGGATGCGGTGATGCGGATGCTGAATCAAGCTTCCGGGCTTTTGGGCATTTCAGGCAAATCGCTGGACACGCGCGTCCTGATGAAGGACTACGATACGAATCCTCGCGTGAAGCTGGCGATGGAGATGTTTGCCTATCGAGTCCGAAAGGCTGTAGGGGCCTATCTTGCAGCGCTGGGCACGGTTGATGCCGTGATCTTCGGTGGAGGAATCGCCGAGAACACCAAATTTGTTCGACAATATGTTTGCGAAGGGTTACAGGGCTTCGGTCTCGCGATGGATAAGAACGCCAACGAGAGTCTGATCGATCAAGAAGGGCGGCTATCGCTACCCGGCTCGCGGATAGAGGCGTGGGTGATCGTCACTGAAGAGGGATTGCAGATCGCCCATGAATGCTGCCAGGCTCAGCAGTAGGGACGACGGGCGCGTGCCGCGATGAGCAAGGATCGGATGCATGAACACCTGGAAAACATTGCCAGTTGCGTGCGCCCCCAGTTGCGATCTGCCCGAGAGTGAATGGGGCTTGCCACGCGATTGAGCCGACGTAACACAGAACCCTTGACTGAAACTGCTACTCGATGGCGCGAAGAATTGGAGGACCTCTGGAACCAAGGCAACCCTGAAGCAGCCGCGACTTGTTCCGGCCCTGACGCCGCCCATAGAAGCGAACCGGCAGGGCTTCCCATGAGAGGCGTGCCCGAAGGTGTCGGGAAATTCTCATTCGAGTGGCTGAAAAATCTTAGGGTAAGAGAGCGGAGTAGCGAGCGAGCTCTGACTGCCGCACCGGGATGTTGTGGCCTGTATCGAATCGCCTGCTTTGGAAAAGCGTTTCACAAAATTGCGATTCGAAGCGCCTCAATGGCTATGGAGAACCAGTTAGTCGTTGAAGTGCACGAGGCAGTTTCCCTGAGCGCTGGTCGGCATCAGTTCCTGGGAAATGGCTCCGTCTCCTGCGCGAGCTTGTAAACGAGCGTTGCGGTTACGACTGCGGCCTGTTCGAGGTCGGCGGGCAGCAACCTGTCGTAGACATCCATATTGGTGTGATTGGGACCGCCGCTGGTCTCCATGAAGTCGCGAATGAAGGCGAAGCCTGGCACGCCGGCCTCCTCGAAGGAAACATGATCGGAGGCACCGATGCTGTGCGGAGTGATCGTTGCGGCACCGAGGTCGGCGAGGGGAGCGAGCAAAGGCTGCAATGCGGCCGCTTCGCCGATGCGGCCATCCAGATAGACACCGCGAATCTTCCCGGGTCCCCAGTCGAGATTGAAATAAGCCACGAGCCTTGCGTTCGCCGGCGTGGGTTTCTGTTTCGTTCCGAGGTTCGCCGCCACCCAGGCTCGCGAGCCGAGGCGCCCTTGCTCCTCGCCGCTCCAGAGCACCAGCCGAATGGTGCGGCGCGTGAGCAACCTGAGCGTGGCGAGAATGCGCATCGCCTCCAGTACCGCCGCCGCGCCCGAAGCATTGTCGGTGGCACCGGTGGCGGCGTGCCAGGAATCGATCGGCGCGCCGAACATCACGACTTCGTCCGGCTTCTCGTTGCCAGGCAGTTCGGCCACCAGGTTGGCCGGATTATGGCCGGCATCGAACCTGGTTTCGATGGAGATGCGCAGCTGAACTGCCTGCTGAGCCGTAACCAGCCGCACCAGCCGGTTGTATTGCTCGGCCGCCATGACCAACTGTGGAGGCAAGTAGCCCGCGTCCACGGCCCAGGAGTTCTTTCCTTCCGCTGCGCGTGCCGATGTGACGTAGACCGTACCGCCTTCGCCGCTTCCGGGCTCGACCACTACTGCTGGGTGTTCGTCGAACAGAAGTCTCCACTTAGCACTGTTCAGGGCTCCTGCCGCACGCTGCGCGGGCGTGAGTTGGAACGGCGGTGGTTGTGGGCCGACTGTCAACTGCCGCAGCGCGTCATCGCTCCACCGTACCGGTCCTTGAGGGGAGAGAAACTCTCGTGGCGGCGCGAGCAGGACGATGCGCCCAGCCAGTTTGCCACGATAGCGTTGGACGGCGGCTTCATCGGCGGCATCGAAGTAAACCGGCTCTCCTTCCACCGTGCCGGCTGTGCCAGGGCTCCACGCCTTGGCGTAGGCGATCAACGGACCGTAAGCTGGCACAAGCTGCTCCGCCGTCAGCCCGGTCAGCTCCCAGCCGCGACCGAAGCCGCCCCATTCTTCCAACTGGCCGGTCACGCCCCAAGACTTCAGATCGGCGAGCGCGCGGGCTTGGGCCGCGCGAATTCCAGGAGAGCCGGTCAGCCGCGGCCCCACCCTGTCAGTGATCTGTGACGCGATCTCCATCACCTGTGAGTGCTGGAAACCCTCAGTGCGGATGCGCGCTTCGGGCGTTTGCGCATCGGCGGAATGCATCCCTACCAGGAACCCGGTGATCGGCGAGAACACGCCAAGAAGCATGCTCGCGAGGGAGCGAAAGCACAGGGTCCTATTCATCTGTCACCTTCGCGAGAGGCACCGACGGAGTTTGACTTCGACCTCTCTTCCCAGGTCACGGGCTTCCACTTCAGCATAAACCGAGCCATGCGGGACTGCGCGGTCAACTTGGGTTAAGGCTACGACACCGCAGGCAATACTAGAAATCCTGCCCTAGCAATTGGACGCTCGGCGCAGGTGGACGGATTGCTATGCGGGGATCGGTATTCTGTCGACCTGCGATCGGAAAGAAGAATCTCTGGGAGAGCGAGCATGCTGCAAGTTTGATCCGATCCCCACATTTTTCGGCCGGGGGTTGAAGGCCAAAATGGAGGTTCGAAATAAAGGTAAGTAATTGAAAACAGGGGAAGTGGGGATATGGTGGTAGGCGAGGCGGGGCTTGAACCCACAACCCCCGGCTTAGAAGAACGAGGGGT
>Ga0210389_10002488_pt1 | contig 14498 bp, 18 predicted proteins | sample IncBWH28OmetaG_FD_160127 | JGI IMG/M metagenome (GOLD analysis project Ga0210389, IMG submission 160127) | Forest soil microbial communities from Barre Woods Harvard Forest LTER site, Petersham, Massachusetts, United States - Inc-BW-H-28-O ...
CGGTCCTCCTGGACCGCGATATCTACCTGGACACCGCTCTGCTTGTCGGGCCTGTACACGGTGAAGTGAGAAGTCGCCGGATCAAAACGATCGAACCCATCAAACGTGGTAGCCCACAGCGTACCCGTATGATCGATGAGCAGCTGATTCACAATGTTGTTGCTCAAACTAAATCGATGCGTTGGACTGTGCCGGAACGTCTTGAGCGCTCCGGTCTTAGGGTCGAGACGGGTCAATCCCTGGCTATCGCTGCCGAGCCAAAGAAAACCCGATCGGTCTCCGACGATCGCAATAGGGCGCGGACTGACTCCTGGTCCTGCCGTGCGGTAGAAGGTATATCGTCCTGTCTTGCGGTCGATGCGGTTGAGTGCGTCAATCGAGGTGATCCACAGGATTCCTTCGTGATCCTCATAGATGCCATTCACCATCGTCCCGTTCAAGCTGTTGGGATTGCCGGGCTCGTGCTTGAATTTCTCAAAGAGCGGCGGCCTGGTAGAAAACCGATTCGGCGCCATCATGTGCAGGCCTGCCCAAATGTTTCCTTCGCGATCCTGGAACAGGGTAGTCACATCGTCTTCGCCGAGACTATCCGGGTTCGCGGGGTCGTTACGGTAGCGGATGAACCTCCGGCCCTGCCGGTCAAATTTAACAACGCCGTCGCCATGCGTCCCAAACCAAAGAGTTCCGTCCCGCTCTTCGAGCACTGTCATAACGCCGGTCAGGAGCGCGTCAGAAACGTGGCCCCCATGGAACGAATAATGAGTGACCGTATTCGTCTTTCGATCGAAGACCCCTAAACCACCTCCTGTGACCTGGAAGATCCAGAACACGCCGAAGCGGTCCTCGTAGAACGACGTATCGGAAAGGTTCCGCAACGGGACGTGGAGAGTGACCTTCCCCGTATCCCGATCGAACGCATCCAGTCCTCCGCTGCTGCCAACCCAGAGCGTCCCCTCCCTGTCTTCCTCGGCTGTTCTGATGTCGTCGCTACTCAGGCTGAAGGGGTTGTTCGGATCGTGACGATAGTGAATGACCTGGCCGGTAGACGGATCGAATCTGTAGAGCCCCCTGCGGGTTCCAAGCCACAACATACCCATGTGGTCCTGGCCGATGTGGGTGATGGGATCTGTATTCCCCTTGCTATCGATACGGTAGTGAGTAAATGTCTCGGTGACTGGGTCGAATCTGTCCAGGAACTCATCGCATCCCACCCAAAGTGTCCCCGAGCGGTCCTTGAACAGCGAGTAAATGAAGACTCCGCCCAGACTATTGGCAACGCCAGGCTCGTGCTTAAACACTTTGAACGTGTAGCCATCGTACCGGTTCAGCCCATACTGGGAACCAAACCACAGGAAGCCCTGATCGTCCTGCACAATCTGAGATACCCTCGTTTGTGACAACCCCTCTTCCGTGGAGAGCCGCGTGAAACGGATATCCTTCCCGTCGACCACAGGTAGGACGATTGTGTGAGGGTCCACATGCGCCTGCCGCACCACTCCAGCATTGATGGATCCAGGATTGACGGACCGATTGCCAGGGCGACCCGCTTCGTCGGAAGCCATGCCCAATGCGGTAGCACACAAGAGCGCGGCAAAGGCGCAGCAGACCGCCAGGCGGATCAGAACCATCGGCTTGATCGTTCCTTGATGGACAACAGAAATCACAGGTTTTGCCACTTCTGGCCGGGAGTCCAGACCTGCTCCATTTGCTGTCATAATACCCCGGAAAGACGGGGGCTTTCAGCGGCCCTTGAGGGGAATCGTAAGTCTGGTTCGGTCGGGATAAGGGCCAATTGCCCAGCGACTCTTCGTCATCGGCTTCCCGCCCTCGTGACCGAGTGTTCGGTGTCACGGTACTTGCGGCCCGATTCCCCGGGGTGATCGGAACGAGGTTTGTGATGCACTTTTCACTCAGCGCAATGACGAATTACGCGGCGGCTGCCCGTTTCGGGTATTTGCTGATCATCACGATCCCCCGATTGGACATTGTGCCCCTTTCACGCGGGTGGTCCTTCCGTGTAGTAGTGCCCCACCGCTACCGGTGAGAGTAGGAGGCTTCCCGGAGCGCGGGAGAATCCTCATAGAGGAGCGTGATCTCGCCCATATCAATAGCAACGAGCAAAGTTTCTTTTACAAGCAAAAGTGGCGACCCTGGGAGACCGGTTTCCCATGCCAACTAGGGGCTCGCTTCAACACGGAGAAGCTGCAGATCGTTCAGTTGATGATGGAGCCGGGTGCGAGCGTTGCAGAAGTTGCGCGGGAGCACGGAGTGAACGCCATCCAAGTGTTCAAGTGGCGACGTGCCTCCGATCCAGGAGAACTGATCGAAGCACGCGTGGCATCTGCGGCGTCGCTTCCGGCTACACTGAAATTTGTCGAGTCTTGAAGGGGTGGGAGGGATTGATGCGTTCGTACCAACGGTATTTCTTCGGGGTTGCCGCACTCGCGATCGCTGCGTGGACAGCGCCGCGAGCGATCATACTTGCCGCGGATACGCAGCCACTGAAATTGGTGAAAACCATCGAGCTTGCGGATATTCACAGCGGCGAACCCAACGTTTCGGCGGATCAACTCGCCAGGAATCTGACCACGACGCGCATGGTCGGCGTTCAGAACCATTTCGACCACCTGACAGCCGACCTGAAAAATAATCGTCTCTTCGTCGTCCCGGAAGATCATAAGACAATCGAAGTCTACGATATTCGCAGCGGCAAATTTGTGCACAGCATCAAGGGAATCGGCGTCGGACATTCGGTGGTATACCGCGCCGACAGTGACAGAATTTTCGTGACCGACGGTTCCGCCGGCGATTTGAAAATTTTCAACGGAACCACGTACGGACTGTTGAAGACCGTGAAGCTCCTGGCCGATTCGGACGCGACCGGCTATGATCCCGTGACACATAATCTATACATTGCAGACGGCGGCCTGGATGCGAAGCTGAACCATACGTTCCTGGAAATCGTGAATACGGATACGGGCGAGAAGGTAGGTCAAATCAAGATTGATTCCGATCGCCTGGAAGCCATGGTCGTCGAGAAATCAGGATCGAGACTATTTCTGAATATGACTGGGAAGAATGCTATTGGCGTAATCGATCGAAAGAAGCAGGCAGTTGCCGCCGTCTGGCCGCTTACGTGTAAGGTGAATGCATCCGTCGCGATGGACGAAAGAAATCATCGACTCTTCGCAGCGTGCCGTGATGGAAACATGAATGTGCTGGATTCCGATACCGGAAAGGTGCTGCAAAACCTTCCGATCTCGACTGGAGTCGACGACATGGTATTCGATCCCGCAAGCCAAAGAATTTACGTGGCCGCCGGGGAAGGGTTCGTAAACGTCTTTAAGGAAATTGACGCGGACCACTATCGGGCCATCGGGAAGATTCCCACTGGCCCGCTGGGCAAGACCGGTTTATTGGTGCCGGAACTGAAAGAGTATTTCGTGGCCGTGCCGCCGCATGGGACAACGTGTGCGGAGGTACTGGTCTTCGCTGTGAAATGAATGGAATTCAGGAACGCCATTCGGTCGAAGGTGTTCGGGGCCACACCGAGTCGATTTCCAACTCACAAGTCCAGTTCCGCGACTTCGACTGGACTTAGTGCGTCCCTGTCAGTCTTAACGCCAGCATGGAAGGGACCTTGGAAGCCATTAGATTTGTTCGTGAGTCGGGGCGAGCTTTCCTCGCGAGAAGCCACCGCGAGCGAGAACGAGGAAGTTGCCGAAAACCGACTTTGCAGGCAGTTCGCGGGATCACTTCCGGATTGCGCGTGATGCGCTCGGGATCGTCTTTTTTTGCCGAAGCGTCCTGTTCCAAGATAAAATGGGCACGCATCGACGTGAGATCGAATCTGGTACCTTGGTGATGTTCGGGAGGTGGGCGGACCAACTTCTGACAATGCTCCGCGGCCAACTCGCCGACATCATGTTTGGAGCCGTTTTCCTGTTCATCGGATTAGAAGCGTGCTCCATTGCTGTAATCCGTCTGTGGAGCGGTGTACGCGTCGTTATCTGGCTAGGAATGCAATCAATTAGTCTCAGCGGCCTATCTGTGGCTTGATACCGAAAATCGCACGGCACTGTATTCAGCGGCAGGGCACCCGCCGCTTCTGCGCTGGCGAGAAGGCAAGCTGGAAAGCGTCGAAAGCAACGGCCTGCTGTTTGGAGTCATCCCGGAGGCCGACTACCCCGTTTGTGACCTATCGATCCACTCTGGCGACCGCTTCCTGCTTTACACAGATGGTGTGATTGAGCCCCAAAATGCCAGCGGCGAATCCTTTGGCGACCGGAAGCTTGAGCAAGTGGTTCGCGACAATCAGTCCCGCCCGCCTTCTGAGTTATCGGATCAACTGCTCTCCGAGATACGCGTGTGGCGATCGGCCTCAGCAGCCCAACACGACGACATCACACTCATCGTCATCGACGTGGTTTAGTCATGTGCGGGGGCAGATCGTCGACGCTCTCTCGATCCGTGGGAGGCCCGCGGAAGCGGAAGATCGAGCGATTCCCGGGCACTGGGAAGGCGACCTGCTGAGCGGGGCAAAGAACAGTTACATCGCGACTTTAGTAGAGCGTCATTCGCGCTTTGCCATGCTGGTCAAGGTGCCGGGCAAAGACACCGAAGCAGTCGTTCAAGCCTTGAGCCGGCATGTTCGTAAACTCCCTGCAAGCCTGCGGCGCTCGCTGACCTGGGACCGCGGATTGGAGATGGCCAGACACAAGGAGTTTACGGTGGCCACCAACGTGAAAGTGTACTTTTGCGCCCCGCAGTGTCCGTGGCAGCGCGGCACCAATGAAAACACCAATCTCCTGTTGAGACAATACTTCCCCAGAGGAACCGACCTGTCTCCCGTCTCTCAAGCGCAGCTCGACCAAGTCGCGCTGCGCTTGAATCAACGTCCCAGAAAAACCTTGGACGTCCAAACTCCTGCAGCTAGACTGCAAGCAAGTGTTGCGGCGACCGTCTGAGCCGGCACCGTTTTACGTCATGTTGATCGGAGGCACCGTACTTGGCTACCATGCGCATGTGGCCGAATCGTCAGACAAGGGCGACCGACAATGCTTAGTCTTGAAAGTCCGGAATGGGCTAATCTGCACCATGCCTACGGTCCCGCATCAGACATCCCTCGATTGTTGCGACAGTTGGACACGCTTCCAATTGCCGATGGAAATGCGGAGCCATGGTTTTCGATCTGGAGTGCTCTTGCGCATCAGGGAGATGTTTATTCTGCTTCGTTCGCGGCCGTCCCGCACGTGGTTCGAGTTCTTTCTAATGCACCGGCAATGGCGTCGTACTCCTATTTTCAATTTCCTGCCTGGGTAGAGATCTGTCGACGGCGGCACAATCTCTCCGTGCCAGACGATTTGGCGCCAGACTACTTTGAGGCACTTAACAAACTTCCGAAGCTTGTAGGCGCTGCTGCTGTTCATGAGTGGGACGTGGACTTCCTCACAGCGGCAATGTCGGCCCTGGCCGTTGGCAATGGCTTCTTTGACGTGGCCGAGGCAGCTTTAGAGCTTCGCCCTGACGTAGCTGAGGAGTTTCTGAAATGGTTCGCAGAAAGATGAGCCGTACGAAGCGCGGATCGTATTTCCTACGAAGTTCAGATCTCGTTAACTTGTCCGATTTCGACGCTAATACTTCAATTTGCTGAAATTGCCGTTTTTCGGCAGAACGTTTTTTAAGACGGAGACCGATTCGTTATAGTCCAACTATGCTGTCCATTGCTGAATCCCGATGGTTGAAGACCGGCAGTCCAACGTCGAGGCTGCAATTTGAAATCGACCGAGGGGATCGTTTTCTACTTCTCGATGGCAGGCGAGCATATCACCTTGGGTTTGGCCGCCAAACTTGCTCATTCCTCTTTGAACGCCTTGCCGGCGCCAATCAAACCGTCCAAATTGAAGCAACAGCCGAGGCACTTCGCGAGGGCATCAAGTCGCTGGATGACGAAGTAGTAGGCCGGGTTGGTTTAGGGCTGCCAGAGGGTGAGTACAGCGTTGTGCTCGCGGAATCATTCGTGACTCCCGTGAAACCTGGTGGGACGCACGACTATTTTCTCGATGAGCAAGTTGCTTTATGGGGCGAAGACAATTTCTGGTGCCTACCCCATGATCCACGTGTCCCCTATTTCAGAGCAGGTGATGAAGACATTGGCGGTGGCAGGAGGCTCTTTAACTTCGTCGTTCCCATGTTCCCAACTAAGTGGCTCACAATGACGACCGTCGCCCAGTACATGGAAGATTTGCGGACGAAAGCCTCCGGCACAGCCGTATCCGTGGCGGTATTGGACGTTAGAAGCCCGGCGGATTGGGGAGATCCGAAACCCGACCCCGTAGAACACTGGTGTATTACCCACTATCTTGTCGACGGGCACCACAAGCTGAATGCCGCAGCAGAGGCAGGGAAAAAGCTGCGACTACTGAGCTTTATCGCAGTGTCGCAAGGCGTGTCTACACGACAGGAAATCGAGAGCGTAGTGGAGCTAATGTCCCGAACCCGTTGAAAACCTCGTTCGACTGCTTCAAGTTCCTACAAAGTCCCGATTTCGGTAAGATGCCAGCCGGGACCGGTTCCGGCTGGACAAGTTTCCCAAAACGCCGTTTTCAAGGGCCTCCGCCGATTTGCGACTAACCTGTCGACCCTTAAAATGGTGGAGGCTTAAACCCTTGCCGCCCTTTGATGGTGACGTGGTGATCAGGTGCAACTGGTGAAAGAAGCTTTACACCTTGCGATGATCCTGGTGGCAAGTGCTGCCTTGGTACCGGGCACGTCTTTTGCGCAAGAAGCTGCGACACCCATAATCAGATCCACCTCAACCCTGGTGATGGTTCCGACGCTGGTTCTCTCCGACACTGGAAGGCCCGTGATGAACCTCGATGCGAGTGATTTTAAGCTCACAGATAACAGGGTTGAGCAGAAGATAACTGTAGAAAAAGGGGAGCCCCAACCACTCGACGTAGTGGTCCTGATGCAGACTGGTGGCGCATCTGCTCCTCACTTTCACGACTACCGCAAGCTTGCCATCATGATCGAGAGCATTATGGGTGCTCCGAGCCTCAGGGTTGCACTGGTTACGTTCGATAGTCACCCCGAAGAGATCTGGAACTTTTCCAAGAGTGGATGGCTTGACAGATGCCTTTACACATCCTCAGAGCGGTGATCAAGGCGCAGCTCTTATAGACGCGATGAACTGTGGCGTCGATTTACTCGAGCAACAGCCAGCCGGCGCTCGTCGCATCATGGTCTTACTTAGCCAACCGCAAGACGACGGAAGTAGCGGCTCTGCGGGAGATCTGGTTCGTCGTCTTGGTGAAAGTAATATCACCGTTTATAGTGTTACGTTTCCGTCCAAAAAGGCGCGGAAGGATAACCAGGTTGCTATACCTCAGCCAGACAATATGCCTTCGCACATGTCCTTGGACCATGATTTATTGGCAGCAACGTCGAACCTTTCAGCAACTCTTGGCACTGTCTTGGAGGCAATGCACGACGACACCGCTGCTGCGCTTGCGGCACTCTCTGGGGGAGAAGACGTGCAATTCGCTGACACTAGCGATCTAGATCGTGAGTTGTCGATCTTGGCGAATGAGATACCCAGTGGTTATATGCTGAGCTTCCATCCTAGCTCGAATGAACCAGGACTCCACATCATCAAGGTTCAGATGAAGAAAAAAGCCAATTTGAATGTCACGGCGCGTGCGATTTATTGGTCTCCTGGCACAGCTAGAGAGAACTAAACAGCTCGAATGCGGTGGTTGAGGCAGAAGCACTCTGAATAGGACCTTCTACTTGCAGCGAAAACACTCGTCGTTCTTAGGTACGACTGCCCTGAAAGGGTCCGCTTCGATTACCGCTATGCTGAGCTATCGATCACTATGAGTTCTCTTTCCCGTTGTAGCTAATCCCTGCTGAAAAATGGGGCGGGCTTGTAATACCGTAACGGTGAGCCAAGGGGATCGGATACCGCAACGCCATAATAGTCGTCTGGACCTTTCGCGATCGTTGCATACGCCTTACCGTCTCGCGAAAGGTCACAGTTATTACAATCGGCATCCATGATGAACTCGAGCGCGCCGCCTACGGTCGCGACCGAGTAAAGCTTGGCGTGCACTGCGTCGTTGCCCATGTCGATGGACTCAGCCACAATAATGTGGCTCCTGTCGCTCGACCACCCCACTGGCTGAACGAAATGCCGCTCGTGGGTCAGCTGGACTGCCACCGGCGAATTGAGATAGCGCAGAAAGACCTGATAAGTGTCATTTACCTTGCCTGCGTACGCAACCGCCTTGCCATCCGGAGACCAGACCGGGCCAATCGCCTGGCTGGCGAATGGCGTGTAACGGTAGTTCCCGATATTTTGGCCCGACGGCTTCAGTAGATACACAACCAATCCAGCAAGCAGCATGCAACCAGCGCAGACAGCCGGAATTCTCCAGCGGCTTCGCTTTTCCCGAGGCGTGATCGGAGCGAATACCGCGCTCGTATGCGCCTCCGAGAAGTGATCACGCAGGTTGCGTAACTCCCGGTAGAGGTCGCGAGTCGACTCATACCGCTGTTCCGGCTCCTTGGCCAGGCAATGGTCGACGATCCAGCGCAGCGGCGGCGGCACCTTTTCCTCCATTGGCGGAGCTTCTTCGCGTACGATGGCGGCCATCGTCTCAATTTTGCTTGCCTTGGCAAAGGCCCGCTTTCCCGAGGCCAACTCATGGAGAATCAGGCCAAAGGAAAACTGGTCGGAGCGAAAATCGGTCTGCCTACCAAGTGCCTGCTCCGGACTCATGTAACTGGCAGTCCCGAGAACCGTGCCAGCCTCAGTGAGGTCTTCCGAGGCATCAACGGCGGAGGCAAAGGTTGCGGTTGGGTCGAGATCTGCGCCTTTGTCACCACCAGCAGGGCTGGCCGCCTTGCCCAATCGCGCCAAGCCGAAGTCCAGAATTTTGACCCGGCCATCCTTGGCGAGCATAATGTTTTCCGGCTTCAGGTCGCGATGGACCACTCCGGCGGCATGCGCAGCAGCCAGGCCGTCAGCCACCTGTGTGGCGATGTCAAGGAGCTTTCTGACCAGAACCGGCTTCCCCGCAGGCAGTGAACGCAGCGACTCTCCCTCCACAAGTTCACTGACAATATATTGCTGGCCTGCCTCTACGCCGAAGTCGTACACGGCGACAATATTGGGATGGTTGAGCGCGGCGAGAGCGCGGCCTTCGCGTTCGAAGCGGTTGCGATTCTCGGCACTGCCTGCATCGTCTTCGCGGAGAACCTTGACCGCGACGTCCCGGTTCAACCGCGTATCGCGTGCGCGGTATACCTCGCCCATGCCGCCGGCCCCAAGCGTGGATCTGATCTCGTAGGGTCCCAGTCGGGAGTTCGCCGGCAAAGGCATTGATTCAGCCGTCCATATCTTGCGGACGTTCCTGCCAGATGCTTGACATCACAGGTCGTTTGCTCGCTAGGGCAAACATGCTTACGAATGAGCAGAAGCGTAGTTCAGGAGGCGCCCCTTGACAAGCAAATTGATTCGGGAACCTAAGGCATGCGTTCGGTTCCTGCTCCCCGGAAGTGCTCTTCATGGAGGTCGATATCCGGAAGCATTGGCCGATGTCAGTGAGCGGGTCACGGGCACACCGAAAGTGATTTCTCCGTTGCGTCTGAGCCGGCAGGGGTTTCAGGTAAATTCGTTCCTGGCGCGGCGAATTTACTCAAAACCGGACTTTGCAGGCAGGCTCATCGTCATCCCTGCCCAACGACAGGTTGTGCGATCATGTCGAGCATGAGCGATCCAGCCTTAGCCCCTTGCGAATGCCCACTCACCGATCACGAGCGCGAGTTGGTTGCGTGGTTAATTGAGCATGGTACATAAGGGGACAGACCCACACTGCACGCTCAGATACCACGCTTGAGCGTCAGAGAGCGTTGCACCTGCGGCTGTCCTACGGTGTACTTCGCACTCGACAGAAAGCCAGTTCCGAGGAAAGGTGAGCGCCTCGTGAGCGATTATCTGGCGACTGTGGATGGCATGGAGGTGGGTATCATGCTCTTCGAAACGAATCGCGATCTTAGCTCTCTCGAGGTGTACTCCTGCCCCGGCACTGCTCAACCATTTGGATTGCCGGATACAGCCTCCATTCGCCCGCTTCCGCCGCCCTAGAGCGAGGCGACGTCGGCAGCTCTCACTCTCAAAAGACATTGGTCCGGCTACACTCATCGATCGCCTTTCCCGCACCGTTAGGCGGCTTTTGGAACGAGTCTCGTTGTGTGACCCGACGCTGAGGTCCCCCGAGAAACGGGGCGGTCTCAACCGGTGGATGCAACACTGGCTTGGAGTCTACTCGCTGGAGTTTCAAAGCCCAAAGTTTTTCGCGGGCGTTGATTGAGGCGCAGGGCTACTTTGTCGAGGTCGGCTTGAGAATAGCCGGACAAGTCGGTTTTCCTGGAAAAAAACTTTACGCCTATTCCAGTAGAATGTCAAAGGGAGTGGACTTACGGATTGCAGAGTGGTAGCCGCTTCAGGTCCGGTACCAACTGCTATTGACATTCTGCAGGAGAGCGAGCTAGTTCTATAGACAGCCGATAGGAGAGCGCATGGGGGAGAATTCGACCGGTCTGCTCCAGAGCACACTGGACCTGCTGATCCTGCAGGCGGTTGGAAATGGTGAATTTCACGGCCTGGGGATTCCCACCGCATCGAGCAGATAACGCACGGAACCTTTCAGGTGAAACCCGGCTCGCTCTTTCCGGCTCTGCACCGGATGGAGGAAGCCGGATGGCTGACCTCATTCTGGGGAGAGTCGGAGAATCGGCGGCGTGCGAAGTTCTACCGGCGCACGAAGGCCGGCGCACGCCAGTTGGGAATTGAAACCCAACACTGGACGACAATTTCCCGTGCGATGGGACACGCGTTGAAGGCTACATAAGGAGAGCAGATCAAAATGTGGTCACAAGTTAAATGCGCGCTCCGTAATTTGCTGCACAAGAAACAGATCGAGTCCGATCTCGATGCTGAAATCCGCAGCTACGTTGATGCCGTGACCGAGGAGAATATGGCCAGCGGTTTGTCTTACAACGAGGCCCGTCGCCGTGCGCTGGCCGAAAGCGGCGGAATGGAGCAGGTGAAGCAGGCGGTCAGGAACGGTCGCGCCGGCACGCTGGCTGAGTCGCTTGGGCAGGATATTCGCTATGGGCTTCGGCAATTGCGGCGCAATCCAGCCTTTACCTGGACAGCGGTGGTGACACTGGGACTGGGAATCGGAGCGACGACGGCGATCTTCTCGGCCGTTTACGTATTGTTACTGCAACCGTTGCCATATCCGGATCCGAGCCGACTGGTATCCATATCCAGCGCTTTTCCTACTGGCACTACCGACCTGGTCTCTCCCGATTTTGTCGCGGCGCGGAAAGGGCTGCACTCGTTCTCGCAGTTCGCAGGGTACCGAAGGATGAATGCCAATTTGACCGGAGCGGGCGATGGGGTTCGCGTCGAATGGGTGGGGGCGACCGCAAACTTTCTGCCTATGCTCGGCATCACCCCCAGTCTCGGCCGGGATTTTCGAGCCGACGAGGAAAAAACCGGTGGTCCGGCCGTGCTGCTGCTGAGCGATCGTTTCTGGCGCAGCCATTTTCATGTCGATCCTAACGTCGTCGGCAGGCACGTTGTCTTAGATGGCAGAGAGCAGACCATCCTTGGTGTGTTGCCTGCGCACTTTGCCTTTCCTGACTTTTCAGTCGAGCCGGAGGTATACGGGCTCGCCGACCTCGATCCGGATACCAGCTTAGCGGTGGATAAACCTGTCTATGGCATGTGGCTTTGCTCGCTTGCGACCGGGAGTAACCCATCAGCAGGCGCAGACAGAAGTTCAGACGTTCTTTCTCGCTCGCGGGTGGAGCTACCCTCCGGTGTTTGCGCCGTGGTGGACAAAACGCCACATGGTAGTGGAGTCTCTGCAGCGCCACCTGGCCGGTGACAATCGCAAGCCGCTGCTGATTCTTCTCGCCTCCGTCATGGCCGTCCTGCTCATTGCCTGCGCAAATGTCGCCAATCTGCAAATGGCGCACGCGGTGTCCCGCAGGCATGAGATGGCGGTGCGGGGCGCACTGGGTGCATCACGATTTCGTCTCATACGCCAGTCATGGGTGGAGAGCCTTGCGCTCTCTATGCTCAGCGCGGTATTGGGCCTTGGCATCGCATGGGTCATGATTGGTCTGATCCGCCGTTCTGCTGATATCGCGGAGGTTCTCTCCCAGGCACACACAACACACATTCTCGATCTGCCGCTGACAAAGATCGGCAACGTCATTCACATGGATGTATGGGTGCTGGTGTTTACTGTCTCTCTCGCCCTGCTTACGAACCCTGTTTTTTGGGCTCATGCCGGCGATCAGCGGCACGCGTACAAACCTGAGAAGCGCGTTGCAAAGTGCCGTTCAGCGCGTCACAGCAGGGCGCCAGCAGCGAATGCTCCGTCATGGCCTGCTCGTGCTGGAAGTGACGTTGGCCGTGGTTCTTCTGTCGGGCGCCGGCCTGCTGATGCGCAGTTTCGTCAATGTCCTGCGCTACGATTCCGGATTCGATGCTCGCGATATATTGACGGCGACAACGCTTCTCAGCGGCTCGCGTTATCAGTCCCTTTCGGCACGGCGATTGTTTGCGGAGAGGCTTCTGCCTCGGCTCAAAGCAATCCCAGGCCTCCAGGCCGCTGCTCTTGCTACGGCGGTTCCGCTGAGAGGCGCCGACGGAGATGCCTTCAGCGTGGATAACCCGAATCCACCGGTTGGGACGCGGGAAGTGGCGACGTCGATCAGTATCTCGCCGGACTACTTCCGTGCAGTGGGGACACCTCTGTTCCAGGGAAGGCCATTCAGCATGGATGACACCGCAACCTCAGCTGCTGTGGTCATCGTAAATCGCAGCTTTGCCCGCCATTACTTCAACGGACATGCCCTCGGAAAACGCTTTTACATCGGGGAGGCTGTTCAACAAGGTACAGGCCTTGGATATGGATTCGTCGCGACGACCATCGTAGGGGTTGCAGCCGATGTCCGGCACAACGGCATTGAGCATGAGGTGGAGCCCGAATTCTATCTTCCCCTCGCCCAGATTCCGGCTTACAGTCTGGATCTCATTTTGCGCAGCGATCTCGATCCAGCCTCCCTCGCGAATGCCATGCGCCGGGCCGTCACTTCAGTCGATCGTGGGCAGCCGCTCTTCGATATCCAGACGATGGAGGAGCGGGTGTCCAGCCTTGTCACACAGCGCAGACTGATTATGCTGCTCGTTGCCTGCTTCGCCCTGCTCGCGGCGATCCTCGCCGCGGTCGGCGTCTATGGCGTTTTACGTATTCTCTGAGCCAGCGTACGCAGGAGATCGGCATCCGGCTGGCTCTTGGGCGCCTCGCGCGGGCGGGTGTTGCGCCTTGTGTCTCTGCATGCATTGCGGCTGATCCTCGCAGGCAGCGTCGTGGGTGTTGGGTCTGATTTCCTCCTGAGCAAATGGCTCTCAAGCATGCTGGTGGGCATCACAGGGCACGACCCCGTCTCGTTGTCCGCAGCCTGGGCCCTGATGACGGCCACGGCATTTCTGGCGAGCATGATTCCGGCGACACAGGCGGCACGAACCGATCTAATTTCGGTTTTTCATTCGGATTAAGGAGTCCATGACCTGCGATACTTCCGCATTTTCGAGCTTTGCAGAACTCTACTGCTCGGCGTGCGATAAATTCGCCAACGCACTCAGTCAGGGCGTCCGTAGATGGGTGTGCTGGACGAGGACCTGATCTCTCGCAGTTCAAACTCGCCATCCAGTGCAAACGATTCAATACATAAGAGGTAATTCGCCACCAGTGTCAACGTTGGGCTTACCCCTTCGAGTGGCGGAAACAAAAAGCTGATGACGCCAGGGCTTCGATAGTGCGGACGGTTTTCGAGGTGCGCGTAGCAGATGGTTGATCCGCGCCTCTTCCTCTCCTATTGACAATCGATATCTACGCATCGATACTCCTAGAGACATCCGATAGGAACGTAGCGATGGCCTCAAACCAGACCAACCTTCTGCAAGGGACACTAGATTTGCTGATTCTCAAGACACTGACACTGGGCGAGCTCCACGGCCTCGGTATCTCGAGACGGATTGCGCAAACCACAAATGGAACCTTCCAGGTGAATCCAGGATCGCTGTTCCCAGCTCTGCACAGGATGGAGGAGGCCGGCTGGTTGAGCTCCTTTTGGGGTGAATCCGAGAATAACCGCCGGGCCAAGTTTTACCGGTTAACTAAGGCCGGCAAAAGCCAACTCGGGGCCGAAACGAAGCAGTGGAAGAGAATCGTTTTGGCAATGGACAGCGCGTTGGAAACAAGTTAGGAGAGCCGGGCCGTGGGAATTACATCGCACATCCGCAGCCTCTTAAGAAATCTCTTCCGGAAGCCGCAGGTTGAAAGCCTACTCGATGAGGAACTTCGCAGTTACATCGATATGGCAGCAGATGAAAAAGGTTGCAGCTGGAA